>PVBE010367595.1_pt1 | contig 80498 bp, 77 predicted proteins | sample 1631181 | NCBI WGS metagenome assembly PVBE01 (sample SAMN08397723, study PRJNA350692) | Marine metagenome, whole genome shotgun sequencing project. | isolation source: water | place: Pacific Ocean | collected 2012-04
CAGGGGAATGAGGTAGGGCGGGTTGAAGGGGTGGCCGACGACGGTGCGTTCGGGATGTCGGCAGCGCACCTGGATGTCGGACATGGCTAGCCCCGAGGTGCTGCTGAGCAACACCACGTCGGGCGCCGCGGCGGCGTCGAGCTCGGCGAAGGCGGCGATCTTGGTTTCCAGATTTTCGGGGCCGCTTTCCTGCACCACCTGAACGCTTGCCGCCATGGCGGCAAGCGAGGGGGCGAAGTGCAGGCGCTCGGGGTCGGCGCCTGGCGCCAGGCCCAGGTTTTCCATGGTGGGCCAGGCCGCTGCCACCAACTGGCGCGCGGCCTCGGGTCCCTCGGGCGCCGGGTCGTAGGCCACGACATCGAATCCCAGCCTGAGGAAATGGGCCGCCCAACCAGCCCCGATGACCCCGGCGCCGAGCAAGCCGACGGATTCGATTTCGCTGGCCGGGGTAAACATGGCCGCAAATGTCGGGTCGAAAGCCGAAATTGAAAATCGAATTTTCTAGATGGTTCTGATCGGGAAACCCGATCTCGGCGGTCAGAAAGCCGTGCGATCGGCGCCCTTCAAACCGAGCAACTCGCGGGCCTCGGCCGGGCTGGCGACGTCGAGCGACAACTCGGCCAGGATACGGCCTATTTTCTCCACCTGCGCCGCGTTCGAGGGCGCCAGCTCGCCCTTGCCCAGATAAAGATTGTCTTCCAGCCCGACCCGCACGTTGGAGCCCATGATGGCGCCAGTGGTGACCAGGCCGAGCTGGAAGCGGCCGCCGCCCAGCACCGACCACACCCAGTCGTCGCCCAGCAGACGATCGGCCGTGCGCTTCATGAACACCAGATTGTCGATGTCGGGACCGATGCCGCCGAGGTTGCCGAAGATGGTCTGGACAAACAGCGGTGGTTTGACCAGGCCGCTGTCGAGGTAATAGGCCAGGGTATAGAGATGCCCCACGTCGTAGGCTTCGAATTCGAAGCGCGTACCCAGATCGCCCACCTTCTCCAGCATGTATTCGATGTCGGAGAAGGTGTTGATGAAGGGCTCGGTGCGTGAAGATTCAAGGTACGGCTGCTCCCAGTCGTGCTGCCACTTGTCCTGGTAGCGCGCGATCATCGGATGGTAGCCGAAGTTCATGGTGCCCAGGTTGAGGGTGCAAAGCTCTGGTTCCGTGCGGAACACCACTTTCAGCCGTTCCTCCGCCGACATGCCGGTGCCGCCGCCGGACGAGATGCTGACCACGGCGTCGCAGCCCTGCTTGATGCGCGGCAGGAAGCGCATGAAGACCTCGGGATCGCCGGTCGGCTCGCCGTCATCCTGACGGCCGTGCAGGTGCACGATGGCGGCCCCGGCCTGGGCCGCGGCGATCGATTGCTCGGCGATCTCGTCGGGCGTACACGGCAGATGGGGCGACATGGTCGGCGTGTGGGCCGATCCGGTTATGGCGCAAGTGATGATGACTTTGCCCGAGGTTGCCATGGTGCCTCCTGTTGCCCAACTGTTGCCTTCGTCTGTTATTCCCCTAACCCAATGTTCGGGGCGCAACAAGGGACTTTTGCCCGGCTTGTTTCAGGGGCCGGCAAACAGCTAGAATTGGCGATCTTGGGGGGGACGAAAACGTGCGACGAATGACAACCGCTACCATTCTGGCTGCGGCCCTGGCGGGCCCTGGTGGCTACCTCGGCCGAGGCGGCCAGCAAGAAAAAGCCGGCCAAGGAGAAGGCCCAGCCGGGGCCGCCGACGGCCGCCGCCGTGGTGCTCGATTCCATGAGCGCGCCGGTGCTGCGTGGCAAGCGCTTTTATCGCTTCGAATTCGCCGTCATCACCATGAAAATCATCAGCCTCAAAAAGGCCAGCAAGATCTGCCGCAAGCGCTACGCCCTGACCGAGGCCTTCCTCGAGGCGCTTTACGAGAATCCGATCAATACGCGCACCAGGAAAGCGGACCGGGCCCGCGCTGAGAAGCTTCTCATGAAGGCGGCGGTAAAGGTGCTCGGTGCCAAAGTGATCGGCGGCCTGAGCGTCAAATGGAAGCGCCACGCCGGAGCCGGTCAGCGCTCTATTTTCGGCACCTATCACGACATCATCTGCAAAGACGTAAAGGGCGCTTAGAGCGGATCGAGCGGATCTCAGCAAATGAGATCCGGCTTTTTTGTCGCTCACGGCGGCTCCGCTTCGCTCCGCTGCCTGCACGGGCGCGCCGCAGGGGCGGCGGGTCGCCGTCGCTCCCGTTGGCTCTTTATCGCTCACGGCGGCTCCGCTTCGCTCCGCTGCCTGCGCGGGCGCGCCGCAGGAGCGGCGGGTCGCGGTCGCTCCCGTTGCACCAAGACCAAGCCGCAAAAAAACACACGTGGTATCGGCAATAAGCCGCGCCCCGGCACGGGGGGCGGAGGCCAAGGGCGCGGATGCGCCCGCCCGGTGAGGGACTAACAAAAAGCCGCCTGTGGCGGCGCCCGCCCGGTGAGGCTCTAATCAAGACCGACCGGCCAGGAAGGCATCGATGGCGGCCACGCATTCCACTTCGTCAAGCAGCGGCGTGTGGCCGCGGTGGGCCACGGTGAGGCGTTGGAGGTCTGGTTTTTCCGCCGCCATGCGCTCGAAGGTGGCCGGGCTGAGAAGATCGGACAGGGCGCCCCGGATGGCCAGCGTGGGAATGTGGCGTAGCGCGCCGAACAGCGGCCAAAGATCCCCCGGCGGCGGTGCCGCCTTGAGCGCCTTGGCCAACTCGAGGTCGTAATCGAGGTGCAATCGGCCATCGTCGCCCGGCTGGAAGGTGTTGTGCGCCATTTCCAGCCAGGCCGCTTCGTCGAGCCCCGGGTAGGCTGGGCTGAAAAGGTGTCTGAGGTAGCTCACGGCAGCTTGCCAGTCGGCCTGCGGTGCCGGCGTGCCGACGTGGTCGGCGATGCGCTCAAAGCCATCACCGGCGAATTCGGGGCCCACGTCGTTGAGGATGACGCCGGCCAGCAGCGTCGGACGCACACAGGCCAGCGCCATGGCCAGTAGCCCTCCCAGCGAGGTGCCGACCACCACCAGGCTCGAAATGTTGGTCGCCGCCGCCAGGTCGAGGATGTCGCCGACGTAGACCTCGGGCCGGTAGTTGCGCCAATTGCGGTCGTAGGCCGAACGGCCGCGGCCGCGGTAGTCGAGCGCCAGCACCCGGCAGCCCAAGGACCCGTGGCGCGCCCCGTCGTGCGCCAGGCGGCTGGCCAGGTGGTGGAAATCGCCGGACTGGCTGGTCAGGCCGGAAAGGCACAACAGCGCCGGACCCGGCGCCAGCACCTCGCCGTAGTCGCGGTAGGCCAGCCTGAGGCCGTCCTGGGCCGTCAACTGGCACTGGCGGTAGCCTTCGGGCCGGCGTTCGGACGCTGCCACCGTCAGCCCCCGTGCAGGTCGGCCGCGAGGCCCAGTTGCACCGGCCGCTCGGCCAGGCGCTGGCGGTAGACCTGCAGGTTGCCGAGCACGCGCTGCACATAGTCGCGGGTCTCGGTGAAGGGGATCTGCTCGATCCAGTCGATGGCGTCGACCTCCTGCTTGCGAGGATCGCCGAAGGTGCGCAGCCAGCGTTTGACGCGCGGCGTGCCGGCGTTGTAGGCGGCCAGGGCCAGCACGTAGGAGCCCTTGTAGAGCTTTATGAGCTCGGCCAGGTAGGTCGAGCCCAGCCGGCTGTTGTAGTCGGCATCGCTGAGTAGGCGGCGCTTGCTGTAGCGGATCTTGTGGCGCCGGGCCAGCTTGCGCGCCGTACCCGGCATCAATTGCATCAGCCCCAGCGCCCCGGCCCAACTTTCGGCCTTCCGGTCGAACTGGCTTTCCTGACGGGCTAGCGCCAGCAGCAGCGGCCGCTCGACGTCCTTGTGGCCGGCAAAGCGGGGTACCGGATAGCCTTCCTCGATCAGCGCCAGGCCGGTCCGGCCGGCGCGCTTGGCTACCGCCACGGCGAGATCGATGCGGCCCAGCTCGCGAGCCAAGCGGGCCACCAGGACGCTTTCGCCGGGCTCAGCGGCGGCCAGCAGCGCCATAAAAAAGGGCCGTAACTGCTCGCGCTGGCCAAGCTCCGCCAGCAGCCGGCAGGCCCCCACCAGGCGGCGCTGGCGGAAGCGTTGGTAATCAGCGGCGTCGGGCTGCGGTGCCGACGGCAATGCCAGCCGGGCCCCGGCATCCAGCTCCAGCACCGCCAGCTGGCCATGGTAGGTGGTGGGATGCGCCGCCGCCAGGCCGTACCAAACCTCGGCCGCCAGATCGTCGTCCTGGGCCGCCGCCGCCCGGCCCGCCCAGTAGGTGGCACGGGCGACGGAGACGGGATAGCGCACCTGGAGGAAGATGCGCCAGAAGTGTTCGGTCGCGACGTCGGCGTCGTCGAGGAATCGCATCGCCAGCCAGCCGGCCAGCCATTCCGCCTCGGCCACCGCCGAGGCCTCATGCTGGCCGTGGTCTCGGGCCAGGTAGTAGGCCTCGCTGATGTGGCCGCGGTAGAGCGCCTTGCGGGCCAGGACGCGGCGCTCGCGCCACCAGGGCCCGGCCCGGCCGAGCTCGGCCGGGGCCGGAATGAGGAAGGCCACGGCGTCGTCATAGCGCCCCTTGAGGCGGCGCCAGCGCACCCGCTCGAAGACCAGGCCGGGGCGCTGGCGCAGTTCAGCGGGCACCTGGGCGATGGCGGCGTCGACGCGGGGCGAGGATTCCATCAACGCCAGGCGCGCCCGGCCCAAAACCTTGGCTTCGCCATTGACCCGGCGCAGCATGCGATAGGCGCCGCGGCGCTGGCGGTCCCAGATCAGGCGGTTGAGCCGGGCCTCATGATCGCCGGCTCTCAGCAGCTTGCGGTGGCGGCGGTAGAAGCGGCGTTCGTCGCCATAGGGGAACTTGCCGTTGATCCAAGCGTCGCGCAGCCGGGCCAGGCCGGCCGCCTGCTTGCCTTCGGCCAGCAGCAACTCCGCCAGCGCCAGTTTGCCTCGCCCGCTTTGCGGTGGGTAGCGCGCGAACCAGGCCCGCAACCGGCTCTTGTCTTGACTCCCTGTGGCCCGCAAGGCCGCCGCCTCGGCGCTTTGCCGCAGTTCCTGCTGGCCGGGCCAGTCGGCGTGCCCTTCGATGAAGGTGGTGATCTCGGCGAAGCTGGCGGTGGGCTGGGGCTGCTTGAAGTGGAGCCAGGTCAGAATCTCGGCCGGCAGGCGGTTCTCGGCCCGCGCCGCCAGCTGGGTGGCGCTTTTCCACTTGCCCGCCTGGGTGGCCTTGAAGGCCCGGCGGTAAAGCGCAACGTCGCCCGGCGAGAGCATCGGCCGGGCCCCGTCTTTCGTCGTGTCCCGCCCCCAAGCGGGGGTGGCCGCGAGCAACACGGCGAAGGCGAGGAATAGCGGACGGCTGGGCAGCATGCGGCAGGTTTCGCTAGGCTCGAGGCGCTCCCGGCCGGCAGCGGCCCGGCCACCGGACGGGGCGATGATAGCGGCGCTGCCCCCTGGGCCACAAGGCAGCGTTGCAAAGAGGCGGCTACTTCGCTTGCCCGAGCGCTATTAAGTGGCTATTTTCCCCAGGATTTCCCGGCAAGAGGGGTGGGCCATGTTTCAGGGATCAATCGTTGCGTTAATCACGCCGTTTCGCGACGGGGCGGTCGACGAGAAGGCTTTTCAGTCCTTCGTGGAATGGCAGATCGAGCAGGGAACCCATGGCCTGGTGCCCTGCGGTACCACCGGCGAATCACCAACGCTGAGCCACGAAGAACACATGCGGGTCACCGAGTTGTGCATCGAGGCGGCAGGCGGACGGGTGCCGGTGATCGCCGGCACCGGCTCCAACTCGACGGCCGAGGCCATCGCGCTCACGCAGCACGCCGAAAAGGCCGGTGCCGACGGCGCGCTGCTGGTCATGCCCTATTACAACAAGCCCACCCAGGACGGCTTGTCGGCGCACTTTCGGGCCATCCACGATGCCACCGACATTCCGCTCCTGATCTACAACATCCCCGGCCGTTCGGTGGTCAACATGTCCATCGACACCATGATCAGGCTGGCCCAGTTGCCCAACATCGTGGGCGTCAAGGATGCCACCGGCGATCCCTCGCGGATCAGCACCATGCGGCTCTTGGTGGGGTCGGGCTTCTGTCAGCTCTCGGGCGAGGACGCCATCGCGCTCTCCTTGATGGCCCACGGCGGCCACGGCTGCATCTCGGTCACCGCCAACGCCGCACCCAAGCTCTGCGCCGAATTCCAAAACGCCTGCCTGGCCGACGACTTCGTCAAGGCGCGTAAGTATCAGGACCAGTTGATGCCGCTGCACACGGCGCTCTTCCTCGAAACCAGTCCGGGGCCGGTCAAGCATGCCGTCAGCCTGCTCGACAGGTGTGCCGACGAGCTCAGGCTGCCGCTGGTGCCGGTGGGCGAGAAGATCGCCAAGCAGATCCGCATCGTCATGCGGGCCTGCGAACTCTTGGACTGAGGCGGTGGCACGCCCTGCGCGGGAGGGCGACCGCAAGATCGCCATCAACCGCAAAGCGCGCCGCGATTATTTCATCGAGCAAACCCTCGAGGCCGGCATCGTGCTGGTGGGCAGCGAGGTCAAGTCGCTGCGCAACGGCCAAGCCAGCGTGGCCGAGAGCCATGCCGCCGAGAAAGACGGCGAGCTCTTCCTGCTTAATGCCCATATCCCCGAATACGGACCGGCCAACCGCCTCAATCACGACCCCCGCAGGCCGCGCAAGCTACTGGTGCATCGCCGCGAACTCAGGCGCCTGATCGGCACCGTGCAGAGTTCCGGCATGACCTTGGTGGCGCTCTCGATCTACTTCAACGAACGCGGCCGGGCCAAGGTCGAACTCGGCCTGGCCCGGGGCAAGCGCCAGCACGACAAACGCGCCAGCGAAAAAAACCGCGACTGGCAGCGCCAGAAACAACGCCTGATGCGCGACCGGGGTTAGCGGCTCGCGGCGTGTTAGGTCTGGCGATACCTACGACGCCCGCTGCTCCAGCCCCTTCTGCTCAAGGCGCCAGACCAAAAGATCGAACCTGTCCTGGCCGAAGAAGGGCTCGCCTTCCAGCACCATCAGCGGCACGCCCCAGTGGCCGGCGGCGGCGTGGTCGTCCTGGTTGGCTTCGATGACCGCCTCGAAGCTCGCCCCATCGGTGGCCACCGCGGCCTCGAGCTCGGCGCCGTCGAGACCGGCGCGGTCGGCCGCCTGGGCCAGGTGGTCGCCCTCGTGCCAGCCCTCGACGGTGCTGCCGAAGATCAGCCGCGAGACCTCATCGATGTAGGCCAGGCCGCGGCCACGCTGGCAGGCCGCGATGCCCATGCGGGTAAGGCGGTGGATGTAGGGCTGCTCAGTGGCGATGGTGTAGCTCGCCATGTCCATCACCACGGGGTCCGGCTTGGGCGGCCAGCGGAAAGGAAGCCCGAGGCTCTCGGCCACGCGCCTGGTGTCCTGCATGAGATAAGGCGCGAATGAGCCCGTATTTCTCACCCTGGTCACGGCCTGCGTCGCGTCCAGGTGATGCGATCCGCAAGGAAAAGACCGATGCGCGTAGTGGGACTACGCGCTTCGGTCTTTGACGTGGCGGGCGCGCGCCTGGGCGCAACCCTTCGGGCGGCGCTGTCAGGCCGACAGGGGGCGTCGAGCCGCTTCCCCACATCGCGCGGCGCGGCTCTCCTTCCCTGTCGGCCTGACAGCGCCGCGCAGGCCATGGCCAGGGTGAGAAATACGGGCTAAGGATTTACGCGCTCGAAGAAATCGGGCGTGCGGATGGCGATGGGATAAACCGGCCGCACCTTGATAGTGAGCTCGAAGTCGCGTTCCAGGGCCACCAGGCGCGGCGTCAGCAGATAGGAATAGGGGCTGCGAAAGGACCAGAAGACATCGATCGTCGGTGGCATGGCAGTGCTCCCTTCGTGCCCTCAGGAATCGAGAGCGCGGCGGATGCCGCCGAAGATGGCGTCGAACATCCGGGGCGTCAGGCGCCCGGTATTCACGTTGTAGCGCGAACAGTGATAGCTGGCGATCAATTCGCGGCCGGCTCCCAGTTGGTAGCGCGCGGCGTGGCCGAAGGGATGGTCGCGGCGTTTGAGCTCGAGCGCCGCCAGCAGCGAATTGTGGGCGATGGTGCCCAGCGCCAGTATCAGGCGAAGATTTTGCAGGCTGGCCAGCTCGGCCCGCAGGAATTGGCGGCAGCAGTTGATTTCGGCCGCTACCGGCTTGTTTTCCGGCGGCACGCAACGCACGGCGTTGGTGATGCGGCAGTCGACCAGCTCGAGCCCGTCGTCGGGCCGGGCACCATAGCTGCCCCGCGCCAAGCCATGGCGCTCGAGCGCGGGATAGAGCAAGTCCCCGGCGGCATCGCCGGTAAAGGGCCGGCCGCTTCGGTTGGCGCCACGCAGGCCGGGCGCCAGGCCGACCACCAGCAGCCTCGCCCGATGGTCGCCAAAGGCCGCTACCGGGGCGTTGTGCCAAGTCGCGAAGGCCTGCCGGTTGGCCCGGCGGAAGTCGGCCAGACGGGGGCACAGCGGACAATCGGAAGCGGGCTCGCTGGCGGAATGGGGCTCGCCGGCGAGCCCGGCAACGGCGGGCACGATGCTCAGGCGTCGTGGTAGACCGGATCCAGGTCCTCGGATTCGTCGTCGTGATCGTCGTCGTCGTCGGCGGCGGCCCGGTTGTAATGGTCATGCCCGGGCGCGTCGCGTCGGCGCAGGGCCGCAATCTCCTGGGGCGAACGCGCGATGAGGTCCTGGATGTCGAGCAGTTCGATGAAGTGATCGGCCTGGCGCCGCATCTCGTCCGCCGCCATGGGCGGCTGCGAACGCACCGTTGAGACCACCGAGGTTCTCAAGCCCTTGCTCTGGACCGCCTCCAAGAGGCGGCGGAAATCGCCGTCACCCGAGAACAGCACGGCGTGGTCGATGTGGGGCGCCATCTCCAAGAGGTCGACCGCCAGTTCGATGTCCATGTTGCCCTTGATCTTGCGCCGGCCCGAGGCATCGGTGAATTCCTTGGTCGGCTTGGTGATCATGGTGTAGCCGTTGTAGTCGAGCCAGTCGACCAACGGCCGAATGGGGGAATACTCCTGGTCTTCGATCAGCGCCGTGTAATAGAAAGCACGCACCAGCCGGCCTTGGGCCGAAAAGGTCTCCAGGAGGCGCTTGTAATCGATATCGAAATTCAGCGCCCGGGCGGCGGCGTAAAGGTTGGAGCCATCAATGAAAAGGGCGATACGTTCGTCGGAATGAAACTTAAAGGATTCGAGTCCGGTCATGGCTGATATTCCTTACTCTCCGGCCTCCGGCCGGAATATTCAGTGGATTGCTGGTAAACAAGGGCACTGGTTTATGACTGCAGCTATCATTAGCAACAAACGCGAGAAAAACATACAATCCGATTCACCCAGGGGACACCCGAGGTGCGTTCCTATAGGAAATAGTCGATTTCTCGGACGAAGCAAGTCTTTGTTGCGGCGGAGCACGGGAAATTGATCTTCCTCGGCCTGGGTGCGAATCTGCCGTCGGGGCGCTACGGCGAACCGCAAGATACCCTCGAGGCGGCACTGGGGAAGCTGCCCGAGGCCGGCATCGAGGTGGCGGCACGGTCGCGCTGGTGGCGCAGCGCGCCGCTGCCGGCCTCGGATCAGCCCTGGTTCGTCAACGGCGTGGCGGCGCTGCGCACCAAGCTGGCACCCGACGATTTGCTGCTAAAGCTGCAGCAAATCGAGACTGCCGTCGGGCGGCGGCGCAGCCAGGCCAATGCCGCCCGGGTGGTCGATCTCGACCTTTTGGCCTACGACGATTTCGTCCGCCGGCCGCCGAGCGGCGGCGGCGCGCTGCAGCTGCCCCATCCCCGGCTGGCCGAGCGGGCCTTCGTGTTGTTGCCACTGGCTGAGTTGGCGCCCGATTGGCGCCATCCGCTGAGCGGCCGCTCGGTGGCCGGGATGATCGCGGATCTCGGCCCTCAAGCCATCGAGCCGCTGGCATGATTGGCTCAGAGCTCGTTGTCAAATCGAAGAACTTGAGAAATATTGTGCTATCGCCTTGCTTTGTGGGGCGGTTGTGAATATTTATTATCACGGCTGACAATACTGCGGAGAAGAGAGATGGCGCGCGTTACCGTCGAAGATTGTGTCACCAAGGTTCCCAACCGGTTCGATCTGGTCATGGTGGCCTCGCAGCGCTCGCGCGAGATCGCCTCGGGCGAGGAACTGACGGTGGAGCGGGACAACGACAAGGATCCGGTCGTGGCGCTGCGCGAGATCGCCGACGAGACGGTGCCGGTCGACACCCTGCGCGAAGCGATGATTCGCGGCATGCAAAAGCATGTCGAGCTTGACGAGCCCGAGGACGACGACATGACGCTGCTGATGGCGGGCCAGGATTGGGGCGCCGCGGCCAGTGAAGAAGTCGTCCAGGCGGCCCAGGCCGAGGTCCCGGCCCTCAGGGACGGCGACGCCGAGGACGGGGGCGACGCCGAGGATAGCGCTGCCGACGAGGCGGCGGACGAGAGCCAGGCGGCCTCCCAAACGGACGGGGAGTGAACGCCGGGCTGGCGCTAACGATCCCGACACCCGCGGGGCTGGTAGGCCGGCGGGGCACCTTTACGAACGCACAGAACGCAAGGGCAGCGGCTGACGGCGTCGTCGCTGGCTTCTCCGTCGGTCATTCCGTCTGGTGGCGGCGGTCATGATCCGGCAATACGAACTGGTGGAAAAAGTGCGTGGCTATGACATGGCCACGAACGAGGACCTCTTGAACCGGGCCTACGTTTTCTCCATGAAAGCGCACGGATCACAAATCCGTGAATCGGGCGATCCCTATTTCTCCCATCCCCTCGAGGTGGCCGGCATTCTGACCGACCTCAAGCTCGACTGGACGACCATCGCCACGGCGCTGCTTCACGACACGGTCGAGGACACGCTGGCCACGGTGGAGGAAATAGAGGGCAAGTTCGGCGACGAAATCGCCCGCCTGGTCGACGGCGTGACCAAGCTGTCGCAGCTCGAGATGGCCTCGGGCAACCGCAACCAGCAGGCCGAGAACTTCCGCAAGCTGGTGCTGGCGATGTCGAACGACATCCGCGTGCTGCTGGTCAAGCTGGCCGACCGGCTGCACAACATGCGCACGCTTTCCTTCGTGCGCAATCCCGACAAGCGCCGGCGCATCGCTTCCGAGACCATGGAGATCTATGCCCCGCTGGCCGAGCGCATCGGCATGCAAAACATCAAGGACGAGCTCGAGGACCTGTCCTTCGCCGTGCTCAATCCTGAAGCGCGGGAATCCATAGACTCGAGGCTCGAATTCCTGCGCCACCAGGGCGGCGACCTGGTCGGCCGGGTGACCGACGAGCTGCGCCGCACCTTGGCCGCGGACATGATCAAGGCCCAGGTGCTGGGGCGCGAAAAGCGGGTCTTTTCGATCTGGCGCAAGATGGAGCGCAAGAACGTCAGCTTCGAGCAGCTTTCCGACATCATGGCCTTCCGCATCCAGGTCGAGACCATGGAAGACTGCTACCGCGTGCTGGGCGTGGTGCACGGCCGCTATTCGATGGTGCCGGGATCCTTCAAGGACTACATCTCGACGCCCAAGCGCAACGGCTACCAGTCCCTTCATACCGCCGTCATCGGCCCCGAACAGCAGCGCATCGAGATCCAGATCCGCACCCGTGACATGCACGAGGTGGCCGAACTTGGCGTCGCCGCCCACTGGATCTACAAGCAAAGCGGCGAAATGGCCGATGGCAGCCAGTACCGCTGGCTGCGGGAGTTGCTGGAGATCCTGGATAATGCTTCCAATCCCGAGGAATTTCTCGAACACACCAAGCTCGAGATGTTCCTGGATCAGGTTTTCTGCTTCACCCCCAAGGGCACCCTGATTGCGCTGCCGCGCGGCGCCACGCCGGTCGATTTCGCCTACGCCGTGCATACCGAGGTCGGCGATACCTGTGCCGGGGCCCGCATCAACGGCCGCATGGTGCCGCTGCGCACGCGGCTTGCCAACGGCGATCAGGTCGAGATCGTGCGCTCCAATGTGCGGGCGCCCTCGCCGACCTGGGAGAAGTTCGCCATCACCGGCAAGGCCCGCTCGGCGGTGCGCCGCTTCATCCGCAAGCAGCAACGTTCGCAATACCTCGATCTCGGCCAGGCCATGCTGAAAAAAGCCTTCCGCGAGCGCGGCGAGCAATATGGCGAGAAAAAGCTGGCCGCCGTCGCCGAGGCCCTGAAGTTGCGCGGCAGCGACGACATCTGCGCCGCCGTCGGGCGCGGCGAGCTGCCGGCTTCACGGGTGATCTCCGCGGTCTTTCCCGATCAGACCGTCAAGGCCCGGGCGGGCAAGCTGTTGTCGCGAATTCGGCCGCGCGGCAAACCGCGCCGCGGCGGCGACGCCGCGGTGCCCATCCGCGGGCTGATACCGGGCATGGCGGTGCACTTCGCGGGCTGTTGCCATGCGCTGCCGGGCGACCGCATCGTCGGCATCATCACCACCGGCAAGGGCGTCACCATTCATACCATCGACTGCGAGACCCTGGCCCAGTTCAACGACACCCCCGAGCGCTGGCTCGACGTATCCTGGAACGTCGACGACGAGACCCCGGACGTCCACGTGGCGCGCATCGAGACGGTGCTGATGAACGAGCCCGGCTCACTCTCCACCCTGGCCTCGGTGATCGCCAACAACCACGGCAATATTTCCAACCTCAAGATCGTCGACCGCTCGACCGATTTCTTCGAGATGCTGGTCGACATCGAGGTGCAAGACGTCAAGCACCTGACCAACATTATCGCCGCATTGCGTGCCAGCGCCGCCATCAGCTCGGTCGAGCGCGCCCGAGGTTGATTTTGGGAGACTTTTCCGCATGAGCTTCGATTTCTCGGCCTTTTTGCGCCCCGACCTGCCGCCGCCGGCCCAGCGCTGGAGCGCTTTTCCCGAATACAACTTCGTCGGCGGCCACAACGACGTGGCCGGTGTTCCGGTTGCCGACCTGGCCGCTGCGGCGCACCAGGTGCTGTCGCGCGAGGGAGCCACGCTGGCCACCTACGGGCTCGAAAGCGGCCCCCAGGGGTACCGTGCGTTGCGGGAATTCGTGGCGGCCAAGCTCAAGGCCCGGGCCGGCCTCGCCTGTTCGGCCGACGAGATTCTCATCACCTCGGGATCCTTGCAGGCACTCGAACTGGTCAACGCGCTGCTGCTCGAGCCCGGCGATACCGTGATCGTCGAGGCGGCGACCTATGGCGGTGCTTTGATGCGGCTGAGAAAGCTTGGCGTTGCTTACGTCGGCGTCGATCTCGATCAGGACGGTATGCGTCCCGAGGCCTTGGCCCAGGTGCTCGAGGAACTCGAGGGCAGGAAGCAAAAAGCCAAATTCATCTACACCATCCCGACGGTGCAAAACCCCACCGGCACGGTGATGAGCCTCAAGCGCCGCCAGGCGCTGCTGGAATTGGCGCGGGCGCACGACGTACCGGTCTTCGAGGACGACTGCTACGCCGACCTCTTGTGGCAAGGCCCGCGGCCGCCGGCCATCCGGGCGCTCGACGACGGAGGCGGCCAGGTGATCTACTGCGGCTCGTTCTCGAAATCCATCGCGCCGGCGCTGCGCCTGGGCTACATCGTCGCCGACTGGCCGGTCATGAGCCGGCTCTTGCCGCTCAAGACCGACGGCGGCACGGGCGCCCTGGAGCAGATGGTGCTGGCGGAATACGCCGGTGACAGGTTCGACAACCACGTCGCGGCCTTGCAGCACACGCTGCGCGGCAAGTGCGACACCATCATGGCGGCGCTGGAGGAACAGTTCGGCGCCACGGCCGAGTTCACAGCGCCCTTGGGCGGCATCTTCATCTGGATCACGCTGCCCGACGAGGTCGACACCAACCAGCTGGCCCAGGCGGCCCTGGCCGAGGGCGTGGCCCTCAATCCCGGCGCCGAGTGGATGGCCGACGCCGCGGCCGGGCGCCGCCGGCTGCGGCTCTGCTTTGCCAACCCCTCCGAGGACAGCATCCGCGACGGCGTCGCCCGCCTGGCCGAGATCTGCCACCGCGAGTTCGGCGTGCCTGAGCGCAGCGCCAACGTGGCGCGCGATGTCTGAGAAAATCACCGGAGGTTGCTTGTGCGGGGCGGTGAGGTTTGCCTATGGCGGAAAGGTGGGGGCGGCCGCCTACTGCCATTGCCAAGATTGCCGCCGCTGTACGGGCAGCGCCTTCAACGTCGGTGTGGCCTTCGAAACCGCCTCTTTCGAGGTGGTTTCCGGCCAACCAAAAGAGTTTACCAAGCGGGCCGACAGCGGCAACGAGCTCGCGCGGCACTTTTGTCCCGAATGTGGCTCGCCGCTTTACACCTCCTCGCCCAGGCATCCCGACTTGGTCTACCTGAAGGCAGGCGCCCTGGATGATCCGGCGCTGGTCCAACCGGGCTATCAAAGTTGGCATGGCTCCGCCGTTTCCTGGTCGATGATCGAGCCCGGATTGCCGGCCTACGAGAAAGGCCGGGGTAGATCCTGACGTGCCCTAGGCGCAGCGCCGAATATGTGGCAAACAGACGGGTCCGCCGATCAGGAGAGCCGCCCGTGCCGTTGAGCGCCGATCAGGTACTGCAGCATTTTCGCGCCACGGGCGCCTTGCTCGAGGGGCATTTTCTGCTTTCCTCGGGGCTGCACAGTTCGGCCTACATCCAGTGTGCCAAGGTGTTGATGCATCCCGAGCGCACTGCCGAGCTCTGCCGTGCCTTGGCCGACAAGGTGGTGGCAAAGCTTGGCGAAGGTGCCCTCGATCTGGTGGTGTCGCCGGCCATGGGCGGTGTCGTGGTGGGCTACGAGATGGGCCGCCAGTTGGGTGTGCCGGCCATCTTCACGGAACGCGTCGAAGGCGAGTTCGAACTCCGCCGCGGTTTCGAACTGGACCCTGGGGTCCGCGTGCTGATGGCCGAGGACGTGGTGACCACGGGCAAGTCGTCGCGCGAATGCATCGCCGCCATCGGGGCCGCCGGCGGCACTGTGGTGGCTGCCAGCTGCCTGATCGATCGCTCGGACGGTGCCGTCGATTTGGGGCTGCCGCTGATCTCGCTGCTGGGCCTGGCGGTACCGGCCTATGCCGCCGAGGCGCTGCCGCCCGAGCTGGCCGCCCTGCCGGCGGTCAAGCCGGGCAGCCGGAATCTGGTTTGAGAGCCGCGTGACCGTCTTTCGCCGCCGCCAGCCCCGCACCAAGACCCAGCACGCCCGGGAGCTGGTCTGGCCCAGCGCCGGCTGGCGCCGGGCCGGCAAGTACTTCTGGTACCGCATCGTGCGCATGCCGGGCACGCCCTATTCCATCGCCGCCGGGCTGGCCTGTGGCGTCGCCGTCTCGTTCACGCCCTTTCTGGGCTGCCATTTCATCATGGCTGCCATCTTCGCCTGGATCATCCGGGCCAACCTGCTGGCCTCGGCCATCGGCACGGCGGCCGGCAACCCCTATTCGTTTCCCTTCATCTGGGTGCTGGTCTACAACGTCGGCGTCGTCCTTCTGGGCTGGGAAGGGCAGCTCGACATGCCCGAGGAGATCTCCTGGCGCTTCCTGTGGGAGAATTTCGTCGACGTCTTCGTGCCGCTGCTGATCGGCGGCGTGCCGGTGGGGGCGGCCTTCTGGCTGATGACCTTTTTTCCCGCCTGGTATGGTATAGAGCGCTACCAGCGCCTGCGGCGGACGCGGCTGGCCGGTATCCGGCGGCCCAAAGCCTCTGAGGAACAGCTGCCGGGGGAATTCGAGAACGGAGCGCAGCCATGAACCATCGCTTGAGGCTTGGCGTCAACATCGACCACGTCGCCACCATCCGCAATGCCCGCGGCGGCCGCCATCCCGACCCGGTGCGGGCAGCAAAGCTGGCGGCCGAGGCCGGGGCCGACGGCATCACGGCGCATCTGCGCGAGGACCGGCGCCACATCTCGGACGACGACATCCAGCGCCTGACGGCCGAGATCGAGCTGCCGCTGAACCTGGAGATGGCGGCCACCGGCGAAATGCTCGAGGTGGCGCTCAGGCACCAGCCCCATGCCGTCTGCATCGTGCCGGAAAAGCGCCAGGAGGTGACCACCGAAGGCGGCCTCGACGTGGCCGGCGCCCAGGCCCACCTGGAAGCCTACGTGGGCAGGCTGGCCCAGGCCGGCTGCCGGGTCTCGCTGTTCATCGACCCCGACCGCCATCAGTTGGCGGCGGCCAAGGCGGTGGGAGCGCCGGTGGTCGAGTTGCATACCGGGGCCTATTGCGACGCCGAGGGTGCCGAGCAGGAGTTGGAGCTCCAGCGCCTGCGCGAGGGCGCCCGGGCCTGCCTGGAGCTCGGCCTGGAATGCCACGCCGGCCACGGCCTGAGCTTCGAGAGCGTGCTTCCGGTGGCCGCCATTCCCAACGTGGTCGAGCTCAACATCGGCCATTTCCTGGTCGGCGAGGCCATCTTCGGCGGACTCGATTCGAGCATCCGGCGCATGCGGGCGCTGATGGACCAGGCCCGCGCGGAACTCTCCGCCTAGGGCGGAGCCAGGATTTTTCCGTGGTCATCGGCATGGGCAGCGACCTGATCAACATCGACCGCATCGAGCGCACCTTGGAGCGCTTCGGAGAGCGCTTCACCGAGCGCATTTTCACCGCGCTGGAGCGCCAAAGGTGCGAGCGCCGTGTCAAGCGGGCCGAGGCCTATGCCGGCCGCTTCGCGGCCAAGGAAGCCTGCGCCAAGGCCCTGGGCACGGGCTTTCGCCGGGGTGTCTTTTGGCGCGACCTGCAAACCGACAACCTGCCGTCGGGAAAGCCCGTCATGCAGCTCACGGGCGGTGCGCTCAGGCGCCTTCGCGAGCTCACGCCCGACGGCATGGAGGCCCATATCGAGCTCACCATCACCGACGAGCCGCCGCTGGCCCAGGCCATCGTGCTGATCTCGGCCGAGCCCCGCGGGAATTGATTGAAAAAAAATGAATATATATCAAGCTATTGGGTTATATTATTAATGTTTTGGTTTAAAAATAGGAACGACAGCGAAGCGGCCGAGGCGGAGCTTGCCGAGGAAAAAAAAGGCGGCATCGGCGAATCCGTCCGCACCATCGTCTATGCCGTGCTGATCGCCGTGGTGATCCGCACGCTGGCCTTCGAGCCCTTCAACATCCCCTCCGAATCCATGCTGCCGACGCTGCTGGTGGGCGATTACCTGTTTGTCTCCAAGTACTCCTACGGCTACAGCCGGCACTCGCTGCCCTTCTCGCCGCCGATTTTTTCCGGGCGCCTCATGGCCGGCCAACCCAAGCGTGGCGACATCGCCGTTTTCAAGCTGCCGCGCGACAATTCCACCGACTACATCAAACGCATCGTGGGTTTGCCCGGCGACAAGATCCAGATGCGCCGGGGCACACTCTGGATCAACGGCAAGGCGATCGAGCGCCAGCGCATCGCCGACTTCGTCTACAGTAACAGTCTGGGCCACGTCTATCGCGTGCCGCAGTACCGCGAGACCATGCCCAACGGCACCAGCTACGCCACCATCGACCTGGTCATCGACGGCGAGCACGACAACACCCTGGTCTACAGCGTGCCGCCCGGTTTCTATTTCGCCATGGGCGACAACCGCGACAATTCACTCGACAGCCGGGTAGCCGTGACGCAGGGCGGCGTCGGCTTCGTGCCGGCCGAGAATCTGGTGGGCCGGGCCGAGGTGCTGTTCTTCTCGACCGACGGCTCGGCCCGCTTCTGGGAAATCTGGCGCTGGCCCGCGGCGACCCGCTTCGGGCGCCTGTTCAACTCGCTGACCGACTGATGGGCAAGGCCGCCCAGGCCGAGCTGAACCAGGCGCTGGGGCACGAATTTGCCGCCCCCGAGCTGCTCGACGAGGCGCTCACCCATCCCTCCATCCGTTCCGGCCAGGGCAGCCGCGACTACGACCGCCTGGAGTTCCTCGGCGACCGGGTGCTCGGCCTGGTCGTCGCCGAGCGCCTGCTGGCCCGCTTTGGCGAGGCCGACGCCGGCCACCTGGCGCGCCGCTTCAACGACCTGGTGCGGCGCGAGACCCTGGCCGAGGTGGCTCACGAGGTGGGGCTGGGCGATCACCTCAAGCTGGCCCGCAGCGAGGTCGAAAGCGGCGGCCGCGACAAGCCGGCCATCCTGGCCAACGCCTGCGAGGCGGTGATCGCGGCGCTTTATCTGGATGGCGGCCTGACGGCGGCGGCGGATTTCATCGGGCGCTACTGGGAGCCCCGCATGGCGGCCCTGACCAAGGCGCCCAAGGATGCCAAGACGAGCCTGCAGGAATGGGGCCATGCCCGGGGCCTGGAGCCGCCCAGCTATAGCGTGGTCGAACAGACCGGTCCGGCCCATTTGCCGCAGTTCACCATCGAGGTGTCGTTGGCCGAGTTCGCGCCGGCCCGGGGCTGCGGCTCCTCCAAGCGCAACGCCGAACAGGCGGCGGCGGCGGCCCTGCTGGCCGTGCTCGAAGGCCCAGGAGAGGACGCCGATGATTGAAGGCGGCGCGAGCAGCCAAAAACGCTGTGGTTTCGTGGCGCTCTTGGGCGCCCCCAATGCCGGCAAGTCGACGCTGCTGAACGCCCTGGTGGGCAGCAAGCTGGCCATCGTCACGCCCAAGGTCCAGACCACCCGGGCCCGCCTCGTCGGCATCGCGCTGGAGGCCGCCTCACAGCTCGTCTTCGTCGACACGCCGGGCATCTTCGCGGCCAAACGCCGCCTCGAGCGCGCCATGGTGGCGGCGGCCTGGTCCGGCGCCTCCGACGCCGACCTCTGCGTCCTGCTGGTCGACGCCCAGCGCCCGCCGGCGGCGCGGGGCGACGACACCGAGCACATCATCGAGGGTCTCGAGCGCGAGGGCCGGCGCGCCGTCCTGGCGCTGAACAAGATCGACCTCGTCGAGCGCCGGGCGCTGCTGCCCCGGGTCGAGCGCCTGATGGAAAGCGGCGTCTTCAGCGACACCTTCATGATCTCGGCCCTGGCCGGAGACGGCGTCGACGATCTGCGCCGCCACCTGGCGGATGCCGTGCCGCTGGGGCCCTGGCTCTATCCCGAGGACCAGTTGGCCGACGTGCCGCTGCGCTTTTTGGCGGCCGAGGTGACGCGCGAGCAGCTTTTCCTGCAATTGCACCAGGAGCTGCCCTATGCCCTGACCGTCGAGGTCGAGGGCTGGCACGAACAAAAAGACGGCAGCGTGCGCATCGAACAAGTCATCTACGTCACCCGTCAGAACCACAAGAGCATCGTGCTGGGCCGCGGTGGCAGCCGCATCAAGGCGGTGGGCGAGGCGGCGCGCCGCCAGCTCGAGGAGGCCTATGAGCGCCGCGTCCACCTTTTCCTCTTCGTCAAGGTGCGCGAGAACTGGCTCGACGACCCCGAGCGCTACCAGGCCATGGGCCTCGAGTTCCCGGAGTGAAGTACTAAATGGATTGGGCTGACGACGGCATTGTGCTCAGTGCCCGCAAGCACGGCGAGACGGCGGCCATCGTGCACTTGCTCACCCGCCGGCACGGCCGCCATGCCGGCCTGGTGCGGGGCGGCGTGGGCAGGCGCATGCGGGGCGTCTTGCAGCCCGGCAACGAGGTCCGGGCCGAATGGCGGGCGCGCCTGGCCGAGCATCTGGGAAACTATACCGTCGAGCTGGCCAAGGCCCGGGCGGCGGCGCTGCTGGACGACGCCGAGCGCTTGGCCGGGCTGGCCGCGGCCTCTGCCGTGGCCGAGCTGACGCTGCCCGAACGCGAGCCCCACGAGGCCAGCTACGCCGCCACCCGGTCGCTGTTGGAGGCCTTGGAGCAGGGCGGAGAGGTTTGGCCTTACGTCTACGTGCGCTGGGAGCTCGGGTTGCTGGCCGAGCTTGGATATGGGCTCGACTTGGCCAGTTGCGCCGTTACCGGAGGGGTCGAAAACTTGGCCTTCGTCTCGCCCCGCAGCGGCCGGGCGGTGAGCGAGGCGGGCGCCGGGGACTACCGCGACCGGCTGCTGCGATTGCCTGGGTTTTTGCTCGGCAACGGTGCCGGTGACGACGGGAACAACGACCCCCGGGCTGAAATCGAAGCCGGTCTCCGGCTCACGGGGCACTTCCTCGAACACAACGTCCTGCGTCCCCACGGCCTGGAGCAGCCGGCGGCCCGGACACGACTTCTAGAACGTTTTGCTCGCCCAACCACTAGATCTGGTGTAAATTCGGGCAAATGAACGCCCATACCGAAACCATCCACGAGACCCCGCTAGGGGACGCCCTGAGCCAGCGCTATCTGGCCTACGCACTTTCGACCATCACCTCGCGCTCGCTACCCGACGTGCGCGACGGCCTCAAGCCGGTGCAGCGCCGCCTGATGTGGGCCATGCGGCAATTGCGCCTCGATCCCGACAAGGGCTTCAAGAAGTGCGCCCGCGTGGTCGGCGACGTGATGGGCAAATACCACCCCCACGGCGACCAGTCGGTCTACGACGCCATGGTGCGCCTGGCCCAGGACTTCGCCCAGCGCTACCCCCTGGTCGACGGCCAGGGCAACTTCGGCAACATAGACGGCGATAACGCCGCCGCCATGCGCTACACCGAGGCCCGCCTGACCGCCGTGGCCGAGGCCTTGCTGGCCGGCCTCGACGACGACACCGTCGATTTTCGCGACACCTACGACGGCGAGGACAGCGAACCCGTGGTGCTGCCGGCGCGCTTTCCCAACCTTTTGGCCAACGGCGCCAGCGGCATCGCCGTGGGCATGGCGACCTCGATCCCGCCGCACAATGCGGGCGAGTTGTGCGCCGCGCTCTTGCACCTCATCAAGTTCCCCCGGGCCACGGCGGCCAAGCTCTGCGAATTCGTGCCGGGCCCAGATTTCCCCACCGGCGGTGTGCTGGTCGAGCCCGCCGACAACGTCGTCGAGACCTACCGCACGGGCCGCGGCAGCTTTCGCCTGCGGGCCAACTGGCTCCTCGAGAAACAGAAACACGGCCAGTACCAGATCGTCGTCGACGAGATTCCCTACCAGGTCCAGAAAGGCCGCCTGATCGAGAAGCTCGCCGACCTGATAAACGAACGCAAGCTGCCCATGCTGGCCGACGTGCGCGACGAATCGGCGGAAACCGTGCGGCTCGTGCTGGAGCCCCGCAGCCGCAGCGTCGATCCTGAAATGCTCATGGAGCAGCTCTTCCGGCTGAGCGACCTCGAGGTGCGCATTTCACTCAACATGAACGTACTCGACGCCGCCGGCCGTCCCGGGGTGATGGATCTGCGCGCGGCACTCAGGGTCTTTCTCGAGCATCGCCACGAGGTGCTGGTGCGCGGCTCCAAGCACCGCCTGGCCACCATCGAACGCCGTCTCGAGATCCTCGCCGGCTATCTGGTCGTTTACCTCAACCTCGACGAGGTCATCCGCATCGTGCGCGAGGAGGACGAGCCCAAGTCCGAGTTGATGGCGGCCTTCGAGCTCACCGAGCTCCAGGCCGATGCCATCCTCGACATGCGGCTGCGCCGTTTGCGCCGTCTCGAGGAAGAGGGCATTCGCGGCGAACACGCGGCGCTGGGCGCTGAGGCCAAGGAAATTCGGGCGCTCTTGAAGAACGAGAAAAGCCGCTGGCAAGCCATCGCCGCCGAGATCCGCGAGAGCAAAAAGCAATTCGGCGAGAAAACCCCGCTCGGTGCCCGCCGCACCCGCCTGGCCGAGGCCCCGACGCTGGCCGAGGTGCCGCCCGAGGCCATGGTCGAGCGCGAACCCATCACCATAATCTGTTCGGAAAAGGGCTGGCTGCGGGCGCTCAAGGGCCACGTCGAGGAGAGCAGCGAGGCCAAATACAAGGAAGGCGACCGCGGGCGGTTTTGGATTGCCGCCGAAACCACCGACAAGCTGGTGCTTTTCGCCACCAACGGCCGCTTCTACACCATCCCCTGCGACCGCATCCCGCGCGGCCGCGGCCACGGCGAGCCGGTGCGTCTGATGCTCGATCTGGGCAACGACGAGGACATCGTCGAGCTTCGCCTCCACCGCCCCGGCCGGCGCCTGCTGGTGGCCGCCTCCGACGGCCGCGGATTTGTTGTGGAAGAAGACGCCACAATCGCCCAGACGCGGAGCGGCAAGCAGGTCCTCAACGTTCGTGGCGACATCGAGGCCCGGGTCTGTGCCGTGGTGCCCGAAGGTGCCGATTCCTTGGCGTTGATCGGCGAGAATCGGAAGCTCCTGATCATCCCGCTGGACGACATCCCGACCATGACGCGGGGCCGCGGCGTGACCTTGCAGCGCTACAAACAGGGTGGCCTCAACGACGCCCAGGCCTTCACCAAGTCGGACGGCCTGAGCTGGCGCAGCGGCGAGCGCACGCGGACCGAGACGGACTTGCTGGCCTGGCTGGGCAAACGCGGCGCCGCGGGCAGGCTGCCGCCGAAGGGGTTCTCGCGGGCCAATCGGTTTAGCTGAGGGAAAGTGGTGCCGGTGCTGGCCTCGTATGGCCGGCCATGACTTCCGCTTTCGCCGCTCGGGAGTCCCTTGCTGGAGGTAGCGCAGGTGCGCCGGCAGCAGGCCCAAATCGACGCGATTGATCCGTAGCGGACTTTAGCTATGGCCACCTTGTTGCCGGCATCACCCCAGGTCACAACGATTATTAGACGCTATTGGAGGTTTTTTCCCTCCTTGTAGCAGCCCGGTGATTTGGACTTGGGTTTCTGGAAATCCGTCGTGCTACTCACCGTCTTGACATTGACAATCACGATATTTTCTCCAACACGGTAATTGCGAAAATCACACTTTTCCTCGTTTCCCCACCAATCTGGAACTTTGAGACAGTCAACGCCACCTTCTACAACGCGCCACCAACCTGAGCCACTATTGCCTTTCCAAACAAACTCTAAGGTGCCGTCAGGTGCGTAATAGCCTGCTCCGTAGGTCCATTTCATTGTTTTCCCGGACAGCAATTTCTTTACATCTGATGAAGTGAGCGCATTCTTCTTGCTGGGCACCGGTACGCCCGTCACGATTTCACAATCTGACCATGCCGAAGCGAAGGTAATTTGAACGCCAAGAATTGTGCTCGCAATCAACGTCAAACCAAAGAGTATCGCTTTTGAAAGTGTCATTTCCGTCTCCCAACTATTTGTCTGGCTGGGTCCCATTCAAACAGGGTCAGCCGCCTCCATCGCCGATCAATGAGAACGGCGCCCAAAAGAGAGGATGCGCGTATGAGAATGTGGTCAAGCCCGTTTTCCGCCGCCAATCGCACGGGTTTCGTCGGCAACACCGACAGCGGCAGATAGCCCAAAGGTCCATGCGCCACCACCAACAAGCTCTTGGCGTTCCACCATCCGGATTTCACGGGGCCAAGCAATTTCTCATGGAGCGCATAGGCCGTGGCCACGTCGAACTCTGGGATGTCGCCCAGCGTCGCCACTGTGGGTTCCAAGGCTCGGCGCAACTGCGCCACTTGGTCTGACAGATCCTTACGTCCAATGTCGACGGCAGCGAAAGCTACCTTTCCTTGCCTGGGAACCGCCCAAACATAGGTTCATTTGTCAGTCACGTAGGTAGCAATCAACGCCTCGCCACGACGCAAAAAGGAGCGCGTCTCCTCGATGGTCAGCGGCTTGGGGTTGATGAGTTGGGATATTTCGGGGAACCGCCTCTCCTGCACTTCCATCAGCGCTGCCCGTGCGCCGTGAAGTGTGTCGATTCGTTCTCGCAAAGTCTCCACGGATTTGGGATCCTGTTGATCCGGGGGAAGGGAGACCATTTTCGCAAGCGTCCCGAAGTGTGCGTTGATCTGTTTTTGGAGATCTTGTTCACGACGCACCAGATCCGCGAGATCAGGATCACGTGCTGCCGCCCTGGTCGCGGTTGCCGCCAACGCCGCCTGTACTGCCCGGCTTCGTGCGCGATCGGCAATAACGAAAGCCTCAGCGGCCGGATCAACGCCGGCGGTCGCTGCCTCACCCGCAGCATCAATGTCGCTCAGCAGGTCGAGATAAGACTCGAAGACCAACTTCATGAACCAACCTTGAGATCTCGCCTCCGTTCCATTCGCAACCCGTGACCGAGTCACGAGAATGGGCAGCGCCTTCTTGAAAGCTGCGACCGCTTCCAATCGGCGTTCGGACTTTGCCAGTGACATTGCGTAAAGCGCCTGAGTCTGGGCGGTGAAGAAGTGTTTTTTTCCAAGATTTTCTTGCCGGCGTTTCAACGTCCGATCGGTAAGTTCAAGGGCTTCATCCAAAATTACAACCTGAATCATCGATGCGGGAACGGTAACGTCGTTGGCAAACCAAAGTTCGTACTGTTGTGGGCTATCCTTCATCCCCTCGCGTGTGAGGCGCACCTGCTCCCAGGCACTCTTCCAATCCCGGAGTTCCAGGAAGGCATGCGCCATCGCATGGCGTGTGCTGCCCACTGCGTTCGAGTCCTGCCTCATACCAATCTTGTCAAGGATATGAAGCCCTTCATCCAACAAGATGATGGCCTCTTTGTGTCGGCCCTGGGCACTTACTGCACGGGCAAGTTCACGAATGGCATCGACTGTTCGAAAATGGAATTTGCCAACTTTTTTGAGGGCGAAATCAAGAACATCCCGGGCTTCGATCTCTGCCTCCACTATTCGACCCTGATTGACCAGATTGCGGGGGAGAATATTACGAATTTCGATCTGCCAAGTAATCTCTTCATCCCCATCGGAAAATCGGATCCCCACGATATGATCGATGGCTGAACGAACCACCGGCTCCATATCTACCCAGCGACCTTCCGCTTCGAGAATGGCTTGTTCGAGCCAAACATCAAAAATTCTACGCCAAACGCCTTGCTCCATATTGACGGCCTTGGCCTTTAATTTTCGCGCTTCCTCGATGTTGCCCGCCCAGGCGTTGGTGTAGACTTGGCCGCCGATGATTGCCGCACTTGGAAACGCTTCGCTACCCTTCTGAAACGATCGAACGCTATCTTGGTAGCGCCCCAAATATAACTGGGCCCAGCCAAGGTTCATGAGTGCATCCGAACGCTGCTCGGCACCGCCCGCGCCATGCAACGCGCCCTGACTATCCATATGCTCCAACGCTTTTTGCAAATCCTGAACTTGCTGCTCGGCCCGCCCCAAATCTCGCGCTGCTCGTTCTCGCTTGAGATAGAAGGAAACCAATTCGGGGGGAGACACGCCCTCTGGTGGTTGCGCGTTGGCGATCTCCAAGCGGCCTGCGATAGTCTCAGAATCAGGGTCTTGAGCGTCGAGGACAGCGGTAATGTCCGAAATGGTCCGTGGCGGTGGCGTGAAGGACGTGCCTTCGAAACTGGCGCTGATCTGCTTCGCTTCGTCGAGGGATACAGCTCTTTCGGTCTGACAGCCAGCCAGTAACACCGGCAGGGCCATCATCGCCATCGCCCACAACACTACCTTGGACATGTGTCCCGCCCTGATCAGAAAAGGCTAAGAGAGAGCAATAGGGACGCGCAGACCAAATTTTCTGCTTTCTATGGAACCATATTGAGCCCATGGTTGCAAAGATAATTGGGCCTCCAGTTATCCCGTCTTGAGGTTTGCTTATGCTGTCGTGGGTGTCCGTTCATGGCTAATCGTGACGAATCGGACCGGCTCCCGGCAGGACTGTAATCATGGGGGAAGCGGACTTGAAAACGGCGACCAGCCAAACCCCTGCGGCTCTAGCGTGGGAATACCCCGTCTTCCGACACCAGCAAGTCCTCTCCATCCCGCGGGGGTTGCCGAGCCGATGTCCCTCCCCTAGACCGCATTTCTCACCGGGTCATGGCCTGCGCGGCGCTGTCGCGCCGACAGGGTAGGAACGCTGCGCCGCGCGATGTGGGACATCGGGCAAGCACAGCTATGCACCCTGTCGGTGCGACAGCGCCGCCCGAAGGGTCGCCCCCAGCCGCGCGTCCGCTACGGAAAAGACTGAAGAACGTAGTCCCGCTACGATCTTCAGCCTTTTCCTTCCGGATCGCATCACCTGGGGGCGACGCAGGCCGTGACCCGGAGAGAAATGCGGGCTAGCGTGTGCCCGCCGCCTGGGACTTCGGCTTCGATGCCGCTCCGTCTCCGGCCGGCAGGAAAGATGCCGGGCGGGTAGGGATGGTTTTTGATGGTGATGTCTGCGAAGGATCTCCAAGACCCAGGATCCGCAGCGCCGCCTGAAATCAGCCAGCGTGACCGCCTCAGGGGCATGGTGCTGGTGGCCATCGCCTCCTTCGCCATCAGTTTCGGCGGCTTGATCAGCCGCTACATGGAAGACGCCGACGCCTGGCAGATCAATATCCACCGCTCGCTGTCCACCGCCGCCGTGGTGGCCGTGGTGTTCCTGCTGCGCTACCGGGGAGGCGCCGCCCGGCAATTCGTTCGTATCGGCTGGCCGGGCATCTTCGGCGCCGGCCTGCTGGCCATGGCCGGCATCGCCTTCATGCAGGCCCTGACCACGACCACGGTTGCCAATACCCTCTTTACCCTCAGCGCCATCCCCTTCGTCACGGCGGCGCTGGCCTGGGTCTTTTTGCGCGAAGGGCTGAGCCGCGTCACCGTCGTCACCATGATCGGGGCCGCGGCCGGCGTCGCCGTCATGCTGGCCGAGGGTGTGGGCGGTGGATCGCTCTACGGCAATGCCATGGCCCTGGTTACCACCTTCGGGTTTTCCGGCTATGCCGTGATCATCCGCCGCCACCGGCACATCGACATGCTGCCGGCCTACCTGCTGTCGGCCATCATGCTGTGTGCCGTCGCGCTTTTGGTCAGGATCGGCGACTGGTCCATTTCCTGGTGGGACCTGGGCTTGTGTTTCATCTGGGGCGGCCTGCTTTCCGGCATCGGAAATATTTTCTTTATCGCCGCCACCCGCTACCTGTTTGCGGCGGAAGTTACGCTCTTTATGTTGCTGGAGTTTGCCTTGGGGCCGGTTTGGGTGTGGTTGTTCGTCAACGAGACGCCGAGCACCTGGACCCTGGCCGGAGGCTCCCTGATCATGGCCGCCGTTTTCGCTCGAACTTTGTACCAGGTGCGGGTCTCGCGCCGCGTCGTGGTCAGGGGGCGATTGGCCGGACCGGTTTGACGGCGGGTTTGCTTATCGTCGTCGCCCGCTTGGCGCGGCGCGCCGCCATCCGCTACCATTGCCGCCATGAACGCCCCCCTTGCCATCGTCGGCGTCGGCGAAACGCCGCCGGCGCGGCGCTCCGAGAGCGATCTCCGTGGGCTGGTGCTCGAGGCCGTCAGTGCGGCGCTCGACGATGCCGGCCTGGCGCCGCACGACGTCGACGGATTGATCAGCGAATCCGGCATCATGCCCCAGACCGTGCCGCACCAGTGGCTGGCGGCGCAGTTGGGGGTGGATCTCGGCTTTCATGCCACGACGTCGCTGGGCGGCGCCGGCACGGTTTCGGCGCCGCTGCTGGCCGGGGCGGCGCTTGCGGCGGGGCTGGCGCATGTCGTGGTCTGCTACTTCGGCGTCGACTGGGGCAGCCAGGCCGGCGCCTATGCCTTTCATGACGTCTATCCGGCGAAGCGGGCTTTCGAGAAGCCCTACGGCTTCACCGGCCAGCCCACCTATTTCGCGCTCTGGGCCCAGCGCTACCGGCACCTTTACGGCCTGGCCGAGGACGACTTGGCACTGATTGCCCTGGCCCAGCGCCAGAACGCGCGGCGAAACGGCCGGGCCCAGGCCCGGGAGCCCATGACGCTGGAGGACTATCTGGCCAGCCGGCCCATCGCCGATCCGCTGCGCGCCGCCGATTGCTGCCTGCTCAGCGATGGCGCCGGGGCCTATGTCATGACCTCGACCGAGCGCGCCGGCGATTGCGCCAAGGCGCCGGTCCAGGTGCTGGGCACGGGCTTTGCCTCGCCCGGCATCAGCGGCGACGACGTTTTCACCCAGTTGCCCGAGCCGCTCGAGATCCCCGGCGCCGCGGCGGCCGCCAAACAGGCCTTCCAGCGCGCCGGCATCGGCCCGGAGGATGTCGATTTCGCCGAGATCTACGACTGCTTCACCATTTCGGCGCTGCTGCAAATCGAGGATCTGGGCTTTTGCGCCAAGGGCGAGGCGGCGGCCTTCATTCGCGACCGCGGCATCACCAGCGACGGCGGCTTGCCCGTGAACACCCACGGCGGGCTTTTGTCCTACAGCTACTGCGTCGGCATCGAGCACGTCGTCGAGGCCGTGCGCCAGTTGCGCGGCGAGGCGGGAGCGCAGGTTAGCGAGGCCAAGATCGGGCTCGTTGGCGCGCTCGCCAGCCCCGATTACGGCGTCATGGTGCTGGGCAACTGAGGCCATGGCAGAGGAGATCCCCCGGGCGCCCGAGTTCGCGGGCTTCTTTGCCGGGCTGGGCCGGCGGAAGCTCGCCTTTCCCTGCTGCCGGGGTTGTGGGCGCTTCCATTGGTATCCCCTGAAGCACTGCCCCCACTGCCAGGGCGGCGACATCGCCTGGCAGGAGGTGGCCGGGCCCGGGGATCTTTATTCCTGGACCGTGGTGCGCTATGCCTTCGACCCCGGTTTTGCCCAGCGGCCGCCCTACATCGTGGCGCTGGTTGCCTTTGCCGAGGCGCCTGGGGTGCGGCTGGTTTCGAACCTGATCGAGGTCGAAGATCAGGAACTGCAAATCGGCCTGGCGCTCGAGCCCGTGTTTCCGGGTGACGATCGGGTACTGTTCCGGCCGGCCAACAACAGAGTGGAGAATCCGTCATGATCCTGGAAATCATCGGTATTCCCGGCTCCAACTTCGTGCGCACCGTGCGCCTGGTGGCCGAGGAAAAGGGCGTGGCCTATGAGCTCGAGCCTGCCCGGCCCCATTCCGACGAGGTCAAGGCCATCCATCCCCTGGGCCTGGTTCCGGTGATGCGCCACGAGGGGCTGGAGCTTTCCGAATCGCAAGCCATCGCGCGCTATATCGACCGCGCTTTCGCGGGCCCGGCCCTGGTGCCGGACGAGCCCCGTGCAGCGGCCCAGATCGATCGCTGGGTGGCCTATTGCGCCACTTCGGTGGATCAGTTGCTGATGCGCCAGTACGTCATCGAATACCTCTTCCACAAGGACGACGAAGGCAACGTCGTGCGCCACAGGATCGACAAGGCCGTCAAGCGCTTCGCGAAAATGTATGCCAGCCTGGAAGCGGGCGTGGCCGAAGGCTTTCTCGGCGGCCCCAGCCTTAGCCTGGCGGATTGCTTCGTCATGCCCATGCTGGTGGCAGCCAAAGGCTTCCCCGAGGGCGAGGCCGAGCTGGCCGCCAACCCGGCGCTGGCGGCCTATTTCGAGCGCTTCTGCGAACGCCCGAGCTTCGCTGCCACCAGGCCCTGAGGGTCCGGGGCGCTGATCCGGCCGAGCAGGTAAATCAGCGTAAATGAGCCGGCGCCGATGCCGAGAACGGCAAAGAAAAGTGTCTCGGTCCAGGCGAACCAAAGCGCCAGAGGCACCATCGCCAGGACGATTCCAAGCGCCATCACGATCGCCTCGCCGGGCCAGCCGGCCAAATACCTGCCTATTGTTGCCATGGGCTGAATATAGCGCATCCCTGACCCAGGCACAGCCGAGCCCGGTGCGGCGTTGCGGTGGCCGGAGCTTCCGGCTATGACAGCATCATGATCGACAAAGACCGCATCCGGGCCGAGCTCGGCCATGTCCTCACCGATGCCACCATCGCCGAGCTTCCCAACCACGTGGCGGGCAAGGTCCGCGACACCTATCGCCTGGCCGACGGCCGCATGATCCTGGTGGCCAGCGACCGCCAGAGCGCCTTCGACAAGAACCTGGCGGCGGTGCCCTTCAAGGGCCAGGTGCTGACCCAGACCTCGCGCTACTGGTTCGACGCCACGCGCGACATCTGCGCCAACCACGTCATCGAATATCCCGACCCCAATGTTTTGGTCTGCCAGCAGCTCGACATGCTGCCGGTGGAAATGGTGGTGCGCGACTACCTCACCGGATCGACCAATACCTCGATCTGGCCCATGTACCAGGGCGGCGCGCGCGAGATGTACGGCATCCGTTTTGCCGACGGCCTGGTCAAGAATCAGAAGCTGCCCGAGACCATCCTGACGCCGACCACCAAGGCCGCCCAGGGCGAACACGATGCCCCCGTGACGCCGGCCGAGATCGTGGCGGAGGGCTTGCTCGGCCAGGCGCGCTGGGACGAGCTGGCGGCACTTTCGCTGGCGATTTTCGCCCGCGGCCGCGAGTTGGCGGCGCGCCAGGGCCTGATCCTGGTCGATACCAAGTTCGAATTCGGCCTCGACGCAAACGGCAACGTCTGCCTGGCCGACGAGATCCTGACGCCTGATTCGAGCCGCTACTGGCTGGCCGAGAGCTACGCCGAGCGCCTGGCCGCGGGCCGCGACCCGGACGGCCTGGACAAGGAATTCCTGCGCCTTTGGGTGAACCAGCGCTGCGATCCCTACAAGGATCCCATCCCCGAGATACCGGCCGAGACCATCGTCGAGTTCAGCCAGCGCTACGTGCGGCTCTATGAGACCGTGACCGGCCAGGAGTTCAGCCCCGAGAAGAGCGACGGCTCGGTGCTGCAGCGCATCCGGCGCAATCTGGAGGCCTATTTCTAGGCGCACCCGGTATTTCCAATCGCCGGATATTTGCGCTAGCTTTGCCGCCAGTCCTGACGCCAGCGACGGGGAAACCATGAAGATCGAAATCGAATACTGCGTTCAGTGAAACTACAAACCGCAGGCCCTCCGTGCGAGGGAGCTCATCCAGCGGCAGCTTCCCGAGGCCGAGGTCGAGTTGATCGGTGGCGGCGCCGGCATGTTCGAGATCACCGTCGACAGCGCCCTGAAGTTCTCCAAAACGCAGGTTGGGCGCTTTCCCGAGGACGACGAGGTTCGGGCACTGGTGTCCTGACGACGTGACTTTCGAGATTATTTTGGCGGCCATTTCGGCCAGCGCCGAACGGCTGCCGGAACCCAGAAGGTCCAAAAGACGAAGCTTTTTGCCACCGACGTCGATCCCCGCCGGCTGGCCGGCTGCTTTGATTTCCGCCAACCAAGAAACTTAGGCGCGGCCTAGGGCCACGACAAGGAGAGCGCCATGGAAACGGTATTCGAGGCCTTTGCCGCCACCACCGACCGGAGCCCCGAGGCGCCGTTCTTCTGCGTGCCGGCGGCGGCCGGGCGCGATTATCTGCCGGGGGGCGGCGAATTCAGCTATCGGGAATTTTTCGACGCCGCCCTCGATCTCGCCCAGCGCTACCGGGCGGCCGGCTACGGCCACGGCCACCGGGCGGCGCTGCTGATGGAGAACCGGCCCGAGTTCTTCCAGCACTTCCTGGCCCTCAATGTCCTGGGCGTCTCGATCGTGCCGGTCAATCCCGACTACCGCCACGACGAGATGCTTTATCTTTTGGATCATTCCGAGGCCGAGATCGTGGTCTCGATCTCGAGCCGGGTGGGCGATCTCGAGTCCGTGGCGGCCGAGCGGGAGAAGCCCTTGCCGGTAGTCGATGCCGCAAGCCTGCCCCAGACGCTGCCGCCGCCGACCAGGCCGGCGCCTTTGGCGACCCAGCCCGGCCGGGCCACGGAATGCGCGCTGCTGTACACCTCGGGTACCACCGGCCGGCCCAAGGGCTGCATGCTCTCGAACCACTATTTCCTCAACGCCGGGGAATTTTACCTCGACGTGGGCGGCGTCGGCACGCTGGAACCCGGGGTCGAGCGCATCCTCAATCCCCTGCCGCTCTTCCACATGAATGCGCTGGCGGTAACGGCGACCGGGGTGATGCTCTCGGGTTGCTGTTTGATATCACCCGACCGCTTCCATCCCAAGAGCTGGTGGCAAGACGTCATCGCCACGCGGGCCACGGCGATCCACTATCTCGGCGTGGTGCCGCCGATGCTGCTCAACCTGCCGCCGGTGCCCGAAGATTCGGCGCATCAGGTCAAGGTGGGGTTCGGTGCCGGCGTCGATCCCGAACACCACCGGGCCTTCGAGGAACGCTTCGGCTTTCCCCTGATGGAGCTCTGGGGCATGACCGAGACGGGCCGGGTGTTCGCCGACATGGCCGAGCCCCGAGCGGTCGGCACCCGCGCCTTCGGCCGTCCCATGAAGGGCTTCGAGGCCCGCGTCGTGGATGACGACGACAACGACGTGGCAACCGGCCAGGACGGCGAGCTCTTGGTGCGATTCCACGGCCCCGATCCGCACGACGGATTTTTCTCAGGCTACCTCAAGAACGAGGACGCCACGGAGGAGGCCTGGCAGGGCGGCTGGTTCCATACCGGTGACGTGGTGCGCCAGGACGCCTCGGGCATGCTTTTTTTCGTCGATCGCAAGAAGAACATCATCCGCCGCTCCGGCGAAAACATCGCAGCGGCCGAGATCGAAGCCGTGTTGCAGGCCGACGAGGCGGTGGCCCAGGCCGCCGTCATCGCCGTGCCCGACGCGCTGCGCGAGGAAGAGGTCATGGCCTGCATTGTCGCCATGCCCGGCCAGGCCGCCGACGAAGCCCTGGCCAACCGGCTCTTCGACTGGTGCCACGGCCAGCTCGCCTACTTCAAGGCGCCGGGCTACGTGCTCTTTCGCGAGAGCCTGCCGACCACCGGAACGCAAAAGGTGCAGAAGACGGAACTTTTCGCCGCCGACGAGGATCCCACCGCCCTGGAAGGCTGTTTCGACCTCAGGGAACGCAAGCGCAAAGGCAAGGGGTAATTCTAGCGGCGTTGTCCGGGGCCCCGACTTGCCGCATAGTTGGGCTGGCTTCGCGGCCACCTGGGGGAGGAGGGAACGCGCCATGAAGGATCACACGCTCGAGGTCGACAGCGCTGTCACGCCGACCGTCATCACCTACGCCGACAATTTCAATTGCTCCTGGGGCCTGGTCGACCGCCACCTCGAGGAGGGCCGCGGCGGCAAGGTTTTTTCGCGATCGGCCGAGGGCGAGCTGACGTATGGCGAACTGGCTGAGTGCCAAAACCGCTGCGGCAACGTTCTGCTCGGCCTCGGCCTCGAGCCCGGCGACCGGGTGCTGATGGTGGTGATGGACTGCTTCGAGTTCTTTTATCTTTTCTGCGGCGCCATCAAGGCCGGCATCGTGCCGGTGCCGCTCAACACCATGTGGAAGGCCAAGGACTACCAGTTCACTTTCGCGGATTCGGGCTGCAAGACGGTGGTCTATTCGGCCGCCTTCGCCACCGAGGTCGAGGCGGCGCTCGAGGCCATGGGCCGGGCCGACATGGGGCTGGCCATAGAAGGCGAGGGACGCTCGCTGACGACGCTGCTGGAGGCCGCGTCCAGCGATCTCGAACGTGCCCCGGCGACGGCCGAGGGCGATGCCTTCTGGCTTTATTCGTCCGGCAGTACCGGCAATCCCAAGGGCACCGTGCACCGCCAGCGCGACATGATCGCCTCGGCCCAGCATTACGCCCAGGACACCTTGGGCATGACCGGGGACGACGTCTGTTTTTCGGCGCCCAAGCTCTTTTTCGCCTATGGCCTGGGCTGCACCTTCTATTTCCCGGCCTGGAACGGCGGCGCCTCGGCCTTCTTCAGCGGCCCGCCGACACCGGCCGACATGTTCGACTGCATCGAACGCTTTCGACCCACCCTCTTCTTTGCCGTGCCGACGCTCTATGCCGCCATGCTGCACGCGCTGGCCGACGAGGAACGCGATTTGAGCTCGATCCGGGTCTGCGTCTCGGGCGGCGAGCCGTTGCCGGCCGACGTGCTCAGGCGCTGGCAGCAGAAGTTCGGCGTCGACATCCTCGACAGCATCGGCTCGACCGAGCTCGCCCACATCTTCATCGGCAACCGCCCGGGCGCGCCCAAACCCGGCTCCACCGGCCTCCCGGTACCGGGCTACGAGGCCAAGATTGTCGACGCCGAGGGCAATGAGCTGCCCCACGGCGAGGATGGCCGCCTGATCGTCAAGGGTCCCTCGACGGCGCCGCGCTACTGGAACAATCCCGAGAAGACCGCCGCCACCATGAAGGGCGAATGGCTCGACACCGGCGACACCTTCCGCCGCGACGACGAGGGCTACTTCTATTTCGCCGGGCGCTCCGACGACATGCTCAAGGTCGGCGGCATCTGGGTCTCGCCCTTCGAGATCGAGGACACCCTGGTCGATCACCCCAAGGTGCTGGAGGCGGCCGTGGTCGGCCGGGCCGATGACCAGGGCATGATCAAGCCGGAAGCCCACGTGGTGCTCAACGATCCGGGCGATGCCGGCGACCAGACCGCGGCCGAGTTGATGGCGCACTGCAAGCAGACCCTGGCCAAGTACAAGTACCCGCGCTGGATCAATTTCGCCGAGGACCTGCCCAAGACGGCCACGGGCAAGATCAGGCGTTTCGTGCTGCGTGGCTGAACATACCGGGAGGGACCGCAAACCGGGGGGAGAGGAAGGACGACCACATGAGAGACCACACGCTGACAATCGATAGCAGCGAAACGCCGACCGTCATCACCTACGCCGACAACTTCAATTGTTCCTGGATCCTGGTGGACCGTCATCTCGAGGAAGGCTGCGGCGACAAGGTGTTTTCGCGCTCGGCGGCCGGCGAGTTGACCTACAGCCAACTGGCCGAGCGCCAGAATCGCTGCGGCAACGTGCTGTTCGGGCTTGGCCTCGAACCCGGCGACCGCGTGCTGATGGTGGTTATGGATTGCTTCGAATTCTTCTACCTGTTCACCGGTGCCATCAAGACCGGCATCGTGCCGGTGCCGCTCAATACCATGTGGAAGGCCAAGGACTACCAATTCACCTTCGAGGATCCGGGCTGCAAGGCGGTGGTCTACAGCCAGGCCTTTGCAGCCGAAGTCGAGGCGGCGCGACATGGGACTCGTGGTGGAAGGCGAGGGCAGGTCGCTGACGACCCTGTTGGCCGAAGCCCCCGTAGAGCTGGAGACAGCCCCCGGCAGCGCCGAGAGCGATGCTTTCTGGCTCTATTCCTCGGGCAGCACCGGCAACCCCAAGGGCACCGTGCACCGCCACCAGACCATGATCGCGCTGGGCCAGCACTATGCCGCCGACACGCTGGGCATGACCGAGGATGACCGGTGCTTTTCGGCGCCCAAGCTTTTCTTCGGCTATGGCCTGGGCTGTGGCTTCTACATGCCGGCCTACGTCGGCGCCGCCTCGACGCTGTTCGCCGGGCCGCCGACGCCGGCCGACATGTTCGACTGCGTGGAAAACTTTCGGCCGACGTTGTTTTTCGCCGTGCCCACGCTGTGCGCCACGATGCTGCATTCGCTGCAGGACGAAGAGCGCGACATGAGTTCGATCCGTTGTTGCGTCTCGGGCGGCGAGCCGCTGCCCATCGACGTGCTCAGGCGCTGGCAGCAGAAGTTCGACGTCGACATCCTCGACAGCATCGGTTCCACCGAATTCGCCCATATCTTCATCTGCAACCGCCCCGGTACACCCAAGCCCGGCTCCACCGGGCTGCCGGTGCCGGGCTACGAGGCCAAGGTGGTCGACGCCGAAGGCAATGAGCTGCCCCACGGCGAGGCCGGGCGACTGCTGGTCAAGGGTCCCTCGGCGGCGGCTCGCTATTGGAACAATCCGGAAAAGACGGCCGCGACAAGAACGGGCGCGTGGCTCGACACCGGCGATACCTTCAGCCGCGATGAAGACGGCTATTTCTATTTCGCCAGACGTTCGGACGACATGCTCAAGGTGGGCGGCATCTTGGGTCTCGCCATTCGAGATCGAGGATACCCTGATCGAGCACGCCAAGGTGCTTGAGGCCGCCGTGGTCGGCCGGGCCGACGATCAGGGCATGATCAAGCCGGAAGCCTACGTCGTGCTCAACGATCCGGGCGATGCGGGCGACGAAACCTCGGCCGAACTGACGGCACACTGCAAGCAGGGCCTAGCCAAGTACAAGTACCCACGCTGGATCAACTTCGTCGAAGACCTACCCAAGACGGCGACCGGCAAGATCCAGCGCTTCGTGCTCAGGGCATAAAGCGCCCGCCGCATCGCTCAGTCGCTGTACTTGAAGCGCAGCGCGCGGGCCTCGGTGAAGCTGCCCTGGCCGTATTTGGACCAGCCGATGGCTGCCTTGCGGGCCTTGATGAAGCTTTGGTAGATGCGCCTCGAAAGCGCGTCGGTGGCGCCGAATTCCGCCACCACCTCGCCGGATACGCGGCCCATAGCCCGCAGCACCTCGTTGGGCAGGCGCCTCAGTTGCACGCCGTGACGATAGCTCAGTATTTCCAGCGCCGCCGCGTTCATGGTGTCGAATTCGGCCAGCGTGATGACGTTCTCGGCGGCGGTTGCGTTGGCGATGAGCTGGCGGCTGGCCTCATCGAGGCCATCCCAAAGCCCTTTGTTGAGGCCCAGCGCCAGGGCCGTGCCGGGCTCGTGGAAGCCCGGGTAGTAGTAGTTCCGCACCACCCGGTGGAAGCCGAACGCCAGGTCGTTCCAGGGCCCCAGCCACTCCGTGCCGTCGATCTTTCCGGCCTGCAACGCCGGGAAGATCTCACCGCCGGGCAGGCTCACGGCCTCGGCGCCGAGGCGCCGCAGCACCTCGCCGCCAAGCCCGGGAATGCGGAAGCGCAGGCCGTTCAGGTCCTCCAAGCCGGCGATCTCGCGGCCGAACCAGCCGCCCATCTGGGCTCCTGTGTTGCCGGCCAGCAGGGATTTGATGTTATGGCCGGCGGCCAATTCGTCCCACAGCGCCTGGCCGCCGTGCCAGTAGATCCAGGCGTTCATCTCGGCCGCCGTTAGGCCGAAGGGGACGGCGGCAAAGAAGGCGTAGGCCGGCGACTGGCCGACCCAATAGTGCTCGTGGGCGTGGTACATGTCGATCTCGCCACGCGAGACGGCGGCGAAGCTATCGAAAGGCGCCAGTTTTTCGCCGGCACCAAAGACGCGGATCCGCAGGGCACCGTCGCTGGCCGCCGTTATGCGGCGCGCCAGCCGCTCGGCCGAGGTGCCCAGGCCGGGGAAGTTCCTGGGCCAGGTGGTGACCATGGTCAACTCGCGCCGGCCCTGGGCCAGGGCTGGAGCGGTCCGCGAAACTGCTGCCCCGGCCGCCGCTGCGACGCCGCCGCCCACCGCTGCCTTGAGCATCTGGCGCCGTTTCATGGCTCTTTTCCCCTCCGTGGACGGGTTCAGCGTTGCTCCCAGCCCTCGCGGCCCAACACCTCGAGGGGGGCAAAGCGGATCTTGTAAGCCATTTTCGGGCTTTCGGCGATCCAGTAGCCGAGATAGACGAAGGGCAGCCCCAGAGAACGAGCCCAGTCGATGTGCCACAGGATGATGGCCGAACCCGGGCTCTTGTCGTTGCGCTCGGGCGCGAAGAAACTGTAAACCAGCGATAGGCCGTCCGTCATCAGATCGGTGAGGCAGCCACCTTGCAACTCGCCGGCGCTATCGCGGTACTCGATCAGGCGGGTGACGATGGGCGTATCCTCGACCATGGAGCGGTACTCGGCATAGTTCATGTCGGCCATGCCGCCATCGTCGTGGCGCCACGTCAGGTAGCGGCGAAAGAGGGCAAACTGTTCCTGCGTGGCGACCGGTGGCCGAGACTCGGCCACCAGGTCGGCATTGCACCTGGTGACCCGCCGCATCCAGCGCCGCGGCTGGAACTCGAGCGAGCGCACGCGGATCGCGACACAAGACGCGCAGCCGTCGCACAGGGGCTTGTAGACGATGTTCTGGCTGCGCCGGAAGCCGGCCGTCGCCAGGGCGTCGTGCAGGTCGGCCGCTTCGTTGCCGCCCAGTTCGGTAAACACCTTGCGCTCCAGCCGGTCGTCGAGGTAGGGGCACGACGTTCGCGGCGTCGCGAAGAACCTCCGAGGTCCGCTGTCGAGGGCTGGCTTCATGGTTGGGCCGTTGTCTCCAGGCGAATTGGCGGGCCGCCAGTCGGCCCCTTACCAATAGCTAGCGCGAAACCGTCGGTGCGGCAAGGTTGCACCGCCGGGGCGCTCATCCCGCGACTTCGAGCATCTTTTGGCGAAGCGCATCTGGAATCCGCTTGGGCTTGCGCCCCACGGGATCGACCACGACCATGACGCACTCTGCGGTAGCGGCACACTGACCCGCTTCGAACAGCCCCTGGTTGAGCGTCAGTGAGCTGTTGCCCAGCCGCGTCAATTTGGTGGCGATGTCGACCTCGCCGGGATAGAAGAGCTCGCTCCTGAGCTCGAAGGTCAGGCGCACCGCCAGGACCGGTTCGTGCGCGGCCCGGCCGCGGCCCCGGGCGTCGGCGAAAAAGTTCACCCTGCCGGTTTCGAAAAAGGTGGCGAAGGCGGTGTTGTTGACGTGCCCGCCGGCGTCGAGGTCGGCAAAGCGGATGATGTCGCGGCACCAGTGGCGATAGCTCCGCGGATCGCTGAAATCGACGGCCACCTCGGCCTGGACGGCCTGGGAGGGCTGGCTGGAATCGTTCATGGCGCCACTATGCGCAGCCCGACGCCGCTTGCCAAGCGCGCCTAGTCAGGCTCTGGCATCAGGCGCACCACGATCAGGCCGCTGAGGAAATCGTGCAGTGTGCGGCCGCGGTCGTTGAAAAGCGCCAACAGCAGCACCAGCGAGCTGGTGGCGCCGACTGTGACGTAGAAGACCACGGTCTGAATGGCGGCGTGGGCGAAGTCGGGGTTTTGGCCCTCCAGCGTACGCACCCGCAGCCCCCACAGCCGCATGCCCGGCGTGGCCGACCAGGGGCCGCCGATGGTCAAGCTGTGGTAGGCCAAAGGCACCACGGCGAGCGCCAGCGCCGTCAGCGGCACCGTCAGCCCGAAGGTGATGAGGCCAATGATCGAGGCGGCCGCCGCCAGGGCCCACCAGATAATGCCGAGAAGGATCAGGTCGACGATGTAGGCGGCCATGCGGCGCACCACGATGCCGGCGAACAGCGGGGCGCGAAACTCGGCTTCGCGGCCGCCGCTCAGGCTGTGCCCGAGGCCGCTCCAAAAGGAGTTTCCCCGGTTCGAGCTCTCTCGGCGGCCGTCGAGCGTGGCCTCGATGCCGCCGGGGCCCAAGCTGATGGGGCCCGGCCGTGCTGCCTTGCCGGGATGATCCGGTGAGCTCTCCAAATGCCTCCCTCCCTGCCGTTTTGCCCGCCCTGTCAGCCATAGGTGGGGTCGAACGAGGCCTGGCGCTATCTCTTTTTTTGCAGCTCCGGCGGCAGCACCGGCACTTCGCGCAGCAGCACGATACTGATGCGTCGGTTGTGGGCGGCAAAGGGGTCTTCCGGCGACAGTGGGTCCATGTCGGCGTTGCCGATGACCTTGACTACGCGATCGAGCTCGATCCCGGCGCCGATCAGGGCGCGTCGGCTGGCGTTGGCGCGGTCGGTCGAGAGCTCCCAGTTGGTGTAGCCGCGGCGGTCGAAGGGCGAGGCGTCGGTGTGGCCGGCGATGGAGATCGAGTTGGGCAGTTTCTGGATCACCTTGGCGATCTGTTCCAGCACCCTCTTGGTCGTCGCCGCCATCTCGGCGCTGCCGCTCTTGAACATCGAGCCGCCCTCCTGGTCGACGATTTGGATGCGCATGCCTTCGTCGGTCATGTCGATCTTGATGTTCTCCTGGAACTCTTGCATCTCCGGCGTCTGTTCCATGGCCATATCGAGCTTGAGCTGGGCGTCCTCGAAGGCATCCTGCTCCAACTGCGCCTTGTATTCCTCGAGCTGCGAATCCGTCGCCTTGCCCTCGGCCGGCGGCTCGAACGAAGGCGGCGCCAGTTCGACCACCACGGTGGGGGCGGTGTCGGAGCTCTTGGCACCTTCATCGGAAATCGTCCGGCCGCCGCCGACGCCGCCGGCGCCACTGCGCGACAGACTGGCGATGGTGGGCTGGAAATAGTCGGCGATGCCGCTCTTTTGCTCATCGGTGGTGACGTTAAGCAGCCAGAGCAGCAGGAAGAAGGCCATCATGGCGGTGACGAAGTCGGCGTAGGCCACTTTCCAGGCGCCGCCGTGGTGGGCCCCCGCCGGTGATCTTCTTGACCTTCTTGATGATGGGCGGGCCGGGGCCCGAAGATCCTTCTGCCATGGCGTTCTATCCTGCCGCCGGTGCTTCCTGCACCGCATCCTCGAGTTCGATAAAGGTCGGCCGGACGTGGCTGAACAGGGTCTTGCGTGCGAACTCGATGGACACGGCGGGCGCGTAGCCGCTCATGTGGGCCAGCAGTCCCGCCTTGATGCACTCGAAATACTTGCTGTCGGCATCGTCGTAGTGACCCAGCGAAACCCCGATGGGGCCAACCAGGCCGTAGGCAAAGAGGATACCGAGAAAAGTTCCCACCAGGGCGCCGCCGATCAACGTACCCAACACCTCGGGCGGCTCCGTAATGCTGCCCATGGTGACGATGACACCCAGCACCGCGGCGACGATGCCGAAGGCGGGCAGGCCGTCCGACATCAAGGTGACGGCGTGGGCGATGGTGTGGGCTTCCTTGTGGTGGGTCTCGATGTCGATATCGAGTAGGGTCTCGACTTCGTTGGGGTTATCGGTGCCCATGGTCATCAGGCGCAGGTAGTCGCAGAGAAACTCCACGGCATGGTGGTTGCCGAGGAAGATCGGGTAGGGCTGAAAGAGCGGGCTGTCATCCGGCGTCTCGAGGTGGGGCTCCAGCGCCAACATGCCCTTCGACTTGATCAGGCGGAAGATGGTGTAGAGCATGGTCAGCAGTTCGAGATAGCTGTCGCGATCGTGCGGTGGCCCCTTGAGCACCCGCGAAAAGTGGCGGGCCACGCCGCCCAGGATGGGTTTGGGATTGGAAATGATGAAGGCGCCGGTCGCGGCACCGAGGATGATCAACACCTCGAGCGGCTGAATCAGCACGCCGATGCTGCCGTGCGGCAGGTAGCCGCCCATCACCGAGCCGACAACGATGGCAAAACCGACGATGAAAAACATTTACCGCTCGGGCTCCCGTTCTTGCGAATACCCGATCCGTGGGTGTTGCTTCATCTGGGGTCTGGCTCCCGCTTCAGACACCGCCAGCCCATTGAGAAAGCCCCGAACGGCGCCGCACCGTGCAGCCCCGAGCGAACGCCATGGACCCTGCGTCAGGCGAAAAAAGAATCGTCTTTTCGCTGACTTTTCAAGGTTCTAACCCGTCTTCGGGAGATCATCAATGGACGACTGGCCTCGGCCGGCAAAAAATATGGCGCCATGGCCCGGCGGGCGGCGGGTGCCGAGCGGCCCTATTTGGGCGCCAACACCAGGGTTCCCAAGGCCCCGGCCTCGATCTCGCGGCGCTGCATGGTCATGGCGATGAATTCGCCGTCGCGCCAGGGCGCGGCGAAGTCGGCGTAGTGGGGCGACAACAGGTTGCCCGACTGGCCGCTGGTGTGGATGTAAAGCGAGCGGTCGGGCTGCGAGAGGTCGTAGATGGCCCGCAACGAAGGGCCGTGATAGTTGTCATAGGGCGCTTGGGCGTTATTGATGCGGAAGCGGGCCGCGTTGACGGCATAGCTGCCGCCGGAATTGGCCAGGCGAATGTCGAAAAGATCGCCCAAGAACGGCTGCTTGCTGAAGGGCCGGTGCTCGGAATGGGCCTGGTGGGCCTGGCCCCAGCGCCAGGCCGTGGGATCGTCGCCGAAATCCTCGGCCAGCACGGCCACGGCCTGTTCCAAGGCGCTGGCGATGAGCTCGGAGCAGCCCTCTCTTGGTGTCGTGGCGACGTTGTCGCACCAGTGCCGCTGGGTGCTCAGCACGTTATTCATGAACAGCGGCCGCTGGCCCCAATAGTCCTTGAACAGCGTGCCCAACTCGTCGGCCATCACCAGCCGCGTCAGTTCGCGGTACCAGGCGCTGAAGAGCAGCGGCTCGGGGCGGTCGCGGGCCATGGCGCCGTCCCACGATGCCATCATCGTCTTGACCGCCTCGGCCACCTTGGCCTGGGCCAGCGCCGGCCGCATCAGCACCAGGAAGTCGCGCGCCATCAGCGAGGTCTCGTCCATCTGCAAGCGCCGAAAGCTGGCGATCGAGTGTTTGCCGCCGGCCGCCAGCAAATCCTCGATGCGCCGGGCCCGGTAGGGCGGCGCCCATTCGCGCGTAATAAAGTGGCGATAGCCCGGCGGCACGATCTTGTGGTTGGCGGTGGCGACGTGGCCGCGGGCCGGATTGAAGGCCTGGGGCAGTTCCTCGAAGGGCACGAAGCCCTGCCAGTCGTATTTGGCCTGCCAGCCCGGCACCGGCATCATGCCGCCGACCTCGTTCTGGGGGCTGCGCAGCGGCACGCGGGCGGGGGCGTAGTAGCCGATGTTGCCGTCTGTGTCGGCGTAGACGATGTTCTGCTGCGGCACCTGGAAGTGGCGCAGCGCGGCCACGAACTCGGGCCAGTTTTGGGCCCGGTTCATGCCCATCAGCGCCTGGGCCGTGGTGTCATTTGGCTCTAGCGCGGTCCAGGCCATGGCCAGCACGAAGGGGCCGGAAGCGATCTCGGCGGCCTGCTTGGAGACGTCCGAAATCACCGGCCCGTGCCGCGTCAGGCGCACCTCCAGCATCACCGGCTCGGCGTCCTTGACTTTGATCACCTCGCGCCGCACCTCGAAGGGCCGGGGGCCGTCGGGCGTGAGGTAGGCGTTTGCGTTCCGGGGGTCGAGCTTTTCGATGAACAGGTCCTGGACATCGGGCCCGGTGTTGGTGAAGCCCCAGGCGATGTGTGCGTTGCGGCCCAGCACGACGGCCGGAATGCCGGGCAGCGTGGCGCCGATGACCTTGAGGCCGGGAGCCTCGAGGTGGGCGAAATACCACACCGAGGGCGCTGTCAGGCCGAGATGGGGGTCGTTGGCCAGCAGCGGCTTGCCGCTTTGCGTGCGGCTGCCGGCCACCACCCAGTTGTTGGAGCCGTTGGCGCGCTCGGGCCCGGGCGGCAGCGCGGCCCAGAGACGTTCCAGCGGCAGCTTGCGATATAGCGCCGCCAGGTCGGGCAGCGCCACCGGCGCCTGGCCGGGGTAGGGCGGGTAGAGCTCGCTGATCTGCCGGGCCGTCAGCTTGCCCTTGGTGGCGAGCCGTGAGCGCAACAGCTCGCCCCGCCAGTTGGCCCCCAAATCCCAGGCCATCATCTTGGCCCAGACCAGCGAATCGGCCGGCCGCCAGGGCTCCGGCGTGTGGCCCAGGATGAGGAACTCGGGCGGTAACGGGCCCGATCTTGTTTCCAGGAAGGCGTTGACGCCGGCGGCATAGGCCTCGAGCTGGGCCTGGGTGGTGATGTCGAGCCCGGCCACGGCGGCCTCGGCGAAGTGATAGACGCTGAGGGTGCGCAGGAAGCGATCGACGCCGAGGCCGGCCGCACCCACCACCTCCGAGAGCCGGCCGGCGCCGATGCGGCGGCTCATCTCCATCTGCCAGAGCCGGTCCTGGGCATGGACGTAACCCAGCCCGAAGGCGGCGTCGGCGCTGCTGGCGGCATAGATGTGAGGCACGGCGTGGCGGTCGCGGACGATCTCGACGGGGCCTTCGAGGCCGGCCACCGCGACCTCGCCCGAAAGCGACGGCAGCGAGCCCCGCAGCCACAAATAGCCGCCGCCCAGCGCTACCACGATCAGGGCGACAAACACGATCAGGCCGCGCCACAACCACCCCATGTTTTCTCTCCACCAAACCAACCGACCCTTACCGGCGCGTCATGAAAGCAGATTGCCCAACCGATTGAAACCACCGCCACCGGCAAAAAAAAGGGATCGGAGTGAAAAAGGGGTCGGAGTGGGTTTTCGAAAACCGGGGTCGGAGTGGGTTTAGAGCCGGTTTCGCTGAAGTCGACTTCGGTTGGGCTTGTCAGACCGGAACGGCGACAGTCTCCGGCGGTCTGGATGCGGGGCTCCGGCGGGGTCGGCCTTTCGGGCGGGGGGGTAAGGAGCGACCTACGACCAACTCGACGTACCGGCGGAAATTTCGCTTGGCCGCCACCGAGCCCCGTAAGGTGGCCTCGCGCAACACCGCTATCGCCGCGTCGGCCGAGGTGTCACCAAGGAACTGCCGGTAGGCCCGTTGGCGCTCGTGCGGTTGCGATCCCAGCTCCTCGTAAAGCGCATGATCGCTGATCAGGGGATCGCTCGCACCCTGCAGTCCAACTCCGACCCCAGTTTAAGCCCACTCCGACCCCAGTTTAGTTTAAGCCGTTGTGACCGCGCTCTACGATACGCAGCGGTTGCCCGGGCTAAGGCAACGGTGTGCTCTATACGCTGATCTTCGATGCCAACGAGCGCCAGATCGGCAATCCGAAGCCGATATTCCCGGGCCAGGTTTTGACGGCGCCGCGGCAAACCACGAATTAGGGTTTACCAGTTGGATCCGGGCCGTTCGGATCAATTATGTACCACTGCGTCGTCGCTCTCGCCGCCGTCGCCGTGCAGGTCGAGGCCGAATTCGAGGTATGGTTTGATCTTGAGAAGGCGGGTGGCGATGCTGCCCAACAGCGTCGAGCCATTGAGCGGCAGCGGCAGGGCGAAGTCGCTGCGAAACAGCAGGGACTGCCGGGGCCCGGTGACGAAATCGCCGTCGGCCAGGCGGCCACTGAGCTTGAGCAGCGTCATGGTGCGCAGGCGGTCGGCGCGGGATTCGGCGCTGTAGGGGATGTAGCCGAGCTCGGCGAACATGCGGATGCGGGCGCCCTCGTCGGTTTCCTGGGCCCGGCAGGCAAACATGATGCCCAGCCAGCGGAAGGTGAAGTCGGCGGGTAGGGGCAGAGCCTGGGCCTTCTCGCTGGCCCGGGCCAGGAAGTCCTTCATCTCGACCGGCCCCTCGGGCAAGTTCAGTGCCGCTGCCGCCTCGCCCGAAAGGAAATGGGTCTCCGCTTGGTTCATGTTGGGAATTTGCCTCCCCCCACCTATCTAGTCCGGCATGCCCCGGATGGCTCACGAAATCGGCCACAATGGTAGCGGAACGGGTCACAACTCGGAACCATAATCGGTATTTTGGCTCGGCCAGGGCTGGTGGATTGATGGGGTTGGAAAAATAAGTTCGAAAAATCGACTCTGCCCCAATTTTTCGTTAGACCAGGGGCCAAGGTGAAGCAATCAGGCAAGGGGAATGACGAGATGAGCGAAAAGGTCGCCTTTATCGGGCTGGGCGTCATGGGCTATCCCATGGCCGGGCATTTGGCCGCGGCGGGCCACCAGGTTACGGTCTACAACCGCACGGCCGCCAAGGCCGAAGCCTGGGTGGCCGAACACGGCGGCAGCAGCGCCGCCACCCCGGCCCAGGTGGTCGCAGGCGCCGGCTTCGTCTTCTGTTGCGTCGGCAACGACCACGATCTGCGCAGCGTCACCACGGGCCCCGACGGCGCCTTTGCCGGCCTGGCCCAGGGTAGCGTCTTCATCGACAACACCACGGCCTCGGCCACCGTTGCCCGCGAACTCGAGGCGGCGGCCGCCGAGAAGGGCGTGGGCTTTCTCGATGCCCCCGTCTCGGGCGGCCAGGCCGGGGCTGAAAACGGCGCCCTGACGGTGATGGTGGGCGGCCAGGCCGCGACCTTCGAACGCGCCCGGCCGCTGATCGAATGTTACGCCAAATCGGTCGGCCTGATGGGCCCCTCGGGCGCCGGCCAGTTGACCAAGATGGTCAACCAGATCTGCATCGCCGGCGTGGTTCAGGGCCTGGGCGAGGCCTTCAGCTTCGGCAAGCGGGCCGGCCTCGACGTGGCCCAGGTGGTGGACGTCATCTCCAAGGGCGCGGCCCAATCGTGGCAGATGGAGAACCGCTTCGAGACCATGCTGGCCGGCCACTACGAACACGGTTTCGCCGTTGATTGGATGCGCAAGGACTTGGGCATTTGCCTCGAGGAAGCGCGCCAGAACGGTGCCCGCCTGCCCGTGGCGGCCCTGGTCGACCAGTTCTACGCCCAGGTCCAGAACCTGGGCGGCAACCGCTGGGACACCTCGAGCCTGATGGTGTTGCTGGATCCGGACAACGATTGAGGGGCGCCGCCAATCGCGCCCCTTACTCCTGGGCCAGCTTCTTGGCCGCGGCCATGGCGAAATAACTCAAAATCCCGTCGCCGCCGGCGCGCTTGAAGGCCAGCAGGCTTTCCATCATCACGCGTTCGCCCTCGAGCCAGCCGTTCTGGGCGGCGGCCGTCAGCATGGCGTACTCGCCACTGACCTGGTAGGCGTAGGTGGGCATGGCGAATTCGTCCTTCACGCGGCGCAGCACGTCCAGGTACGGCATACCCGGCTTGACCATCACCATGTCGGCGCCCTCGGCGATGTCGAGCGCCACCTCGCGCAAGGCCTCGTCGGAGTTGGCCGGGTCCATCTGGTAGGTCTTCTTGTCGCCGCCGGCCAGGCTGGGGGCCGAGCCCACGGCATCGCGGAAGGGGCCGTAGAAGGCCGAGGCGTACTTGGCGGCATAGGCCATGATCTGCACCCGCTCCAGGCCCTCGCCGTCGAGGGCGTCGCGGATGGCCCGCACGCGGCCGTCCATCATGTCGCTGGGCGCGATGACGTCGCAGCCCGCCTGGGCCTGCACCAGGGCCTGGCGGCAGAGCACGTCGAGGGTTTCGTCGTTGACGATGTAGCCATCGCGCAACAGGCCGTCGTGGCCGTGGCTGGTGTAGGGGTCCAGCGCCACGTCGCACATGATGCCCATCTCGGGCTCGGCGTCCTTCAATGCCCGCACGGCGCGGCAGACCAGATTGTCGGGATTGTAGGATTCCTCGCCCTCGGACGATTTCAGTTTGGCGTCGGTGAAGGGGAATAGCGCCATCACGGGAATGCCCACGGCCCGGGCCTCGCCGGCCGCCCCGATCAGGCGGTCGATCGAGAGCCGCTCGACGCCGGGCATCGAGGCCACCGGTTCGACCACGTCTTGGCCCTCGACCACGAAGACCGGCCAAATCAAGTCATCGACGCTGAGCCGGTTTTCGGCCACCAGACGGCGCGACCAGGGGTGGCGGCGGTTGCGGCGCAGGCGGGTGCGGGGGAAGCCCTCGCCGCGGATCTTGATATGGTGCTTCATGGTGCCCATCCGTGGCTATGCCGAGAGCCGGAGATTGTAGGGCAAATACTGTGCAAAAGCAGCCGGCGTCATGCTAAGGAAAGCGCCAGCGAAGAAGCCAAGGAATTTGGAGGTATCCCGGGTGGACGACACGACCTTGGGCAAGAGCTTGGCCACCAAGGGCCGCCGGCGGTCCGGCAAAAGGGGTGCCGGGCGCCCCCTCGGGAACGCCGTGCGCTTCGTCACGGCGACCAGCCTGTTTGATGGCCACGACGCCTCGATCAACGTCATGCGGCGCATGATCCAGGCGGCCGGAGCCGAGGTCGTGCATCTGGGCCACAACCGGTCGGTCGACGAGATCGTCACGGCGGCCATCGACGAGGACGTACACGGTATCGCTGTAAGCTCCTACCAGGGCGGCCATATGGAGTTCTTCAAGTACATGGTCGATCTCTTGAAGGAGCGCCGGGCCCGGCACATCAAGATCTTTGCCGGCGGCGGCGGCGTCATCATCCCCGAGGAGGCGGCCGAGCTCGAGGCCTACGGGGTTTCGCGCATCTATTCGCCCGAGGACGGCCAGAAACTAGGCCTCAAGGGCATGATTGACGATCTCGTGGGGCGGGCCGATTTCGATCTCTCGCGCAAGCTGCCGAAATCGCTGGCCGGCCTGAAAAAGGGCGACCGTGGTGCGCTGGCGCGCTTCATCACTGCCTTCGAGGCGGGCAAAGCCACGAAAAAGCTGGGCCGCGAGATTGCCGCCCTGGCCAAGAGCCGGGGGCCGGCACCGGTGGTCGGCATCACCGGCACCGGCGGGGCCGGCAAGTCGTCGCTCACCGACGAGTTGATCCGCCGCTTCCGCGCCGAGCAACCCGACCTCGAGATCGCCGTGATCGCCGTCGATCCTTCCAAGCGCAAGTCGGGCGGCGCGCTTCTCGGCGATCGTATCCGCATGAATGCCATTGGGCCGCAAGGATCCGGCGCCGCCGGCCAGGTCTATATGCGCTCGCTGGCGACGCGTGGCTCAGGCCACGAACTGGCGCGCTGCCTGCCCGCCGCCATCATGTGTTGCCAGGCCGCGGGTTATGGTTTGGTGCTGGTCGAGACTTCGGGGATAGGCCAGGGCGATGCCGGTATCGTGCCCCACGTCGATCTGGCGATTTACGCCATGACGCCGGAATACGGCGCCGCCAGCCAGCTCGAGAAGATCGACATGCTGGATTTCGCCGACCTGGTGGCGATCAACAAGTTCGACCGCAAGGGCGCTGACGATGCTCTCAGGGACGTGCGCAAGCAGGTTCAGCGCAACCACGAACGTTTTGCCGCGGCACCCGAGGAGATGCCGGTCTTCGGCACCATCGCCGCCAAGTTCAACGACGAAGGCGTGACGGTGCTTTATCAAGCCGTTCTCGACGAGCTCAGGGCGCGCGGCCTGGCCGACTGGCCCTCGGCGCTGCCGTGTGGCGATGGGGTTTCGTCGCGCCGCCGCCCGATCGTGCCCAGCGAGCGCACGCGCTACCTGGGCGAGGTGGCGGAGACGGTTCGCGATTACCGCGCCGAAGCGCGGCAAAAGGCCATTGCGGCGCGCGAACGCCAGCAACTGCTGGCCAGCCGGGGCATGCTCAAGGGCCGGGCCGGCAAGCCCGAACTCGAGCGTATCAGCGCCCTGGCCAAGGAGCGCGAGGCCCGGATCGGTACCCAGGCCCTGGCGCTGCTGGCCGCCTGGCCGAAGTTGCGCGAGGCCTATGGCGGCGACGAGCTGGTCACCCGGGTGCGGCGGCGCGAGATTCGCACGCGCCTCAACAGCACCACCATCTGCGGCAGCGAGATCCCCAAGGTGGCGCTGCCCAAGTTCACCGACGAGGGCGAGATCCTGCGCTTCCTGCTGGATGAGAACCTGCCCGGGCACTTCCCCTTCACCGCCGGCGTCTTCCCCTTCAAGCGTGAGGGCGAGGACCCGACGCGCATGTTCGCCGGCGAGGGCGATCCCTTCCGCACCAACCGTCGTTTCAAGTTGTTGTCGCACGACCAGCCGGCCAAGCGGCTCTCGACCGCCTTCGATTCGGTAACGCTTTATGGCCACGACCCCGATCCCCGCCCCGACGTTTACGGCAAGGTGGGCAACTCGGGCGTCTCCATCGCCACGCTGGACGACATGAAGGTGCTCTATTCCGGCTTCGATCTCTGTCACTCCCTGACCTCGGTCTCGATGACCATCAACGGCCCGGCGCCGGCCATCCTGGCCATGTTCCTCAACACCGCCATGGACCAGCGCCTGGCCGAGTTCCAGGCCACCGAGGGCCGGGCGCCCGACCGGCGCGAGGAAAAGCGCTTGCGCAAATGGGTGCACGAAAACGTCCGCGGCACCGTCCAGGCCGACATCCTCAAGGAGGACCAGGGCCAGAACACCTGCCTCTTTTCCACCGAGTTCAGCCTCAAGGTGATGGGCGACATCCAGGAATATTTCGTCGCCAATAGCGTCAACAACTTCTATTCGGTGTCGATCTCGGGCTACCACATCGCCGAAGCCGGGGCCAATCCCATCAGCCAGCTCGCCTTCACCCTGGCCAATGGCTTTACCTATGTCGAAAGCTACCTGGCCCGGGGCATGAAGATCGACGACTTCGCGCCCAACCTCTCGTTCTTCTTTTCCACCGGCATGGACCCGGAATATTCCGTGCTGGGGCGCGTGGCCCGGCGCATCTGGGCGGTGGCCATGCGCGACAAATACGGTGCCGGCGAGCGCAGCCAGAAGCTCAAGTACCACACCCAGACCTCGGGCCGCTCGCTGCATGCCCAGGAGTACGCCTTCAACGACATCCGCACCACGCTGCAGGCCCTGGTCGCCACCTACGACAACACCAACAGCCTGCACACCAACGCCTACGACGAGGCCATCACCACGCCGACCGAGGAATCGGTGCGCCGCGCCGTGGCCATCCAGATGATCATCGGCAACGAATGGGGCTTGGGCAAGAACGAGAACCCCAACCAGGGCTCGTTCGTGATGGAGGAATTGACCGACCTGGTGGAGGCCGCGGTGCTAGCGGAATTCGACCGCATCAGCGACCGCGGCGGCGTGCTCGGTGCCATGGAGACGGGCTACCAGCGCGGCAAGATCCAAGATGAATCGCTCTATTACGAGACAGCCAAGCACGACGGCAGCTATCCCATCGTCGGCGTCAATACTTTTGTCAATCCGGACGCCACGGAGGTGGGCGGCGCCACCAAGCTGGAACTGGCGCGTTCGACGGAAAAGGAAAAGAAGTCACAACTGAAGCGCCTCAAGGCTTTCCACAAGCGCCACGCCAAAGCGGCCCCGGCCATGCTGGAACGCCTCAAGGCGGCTGCTGCGGCGGGTGACAACGTCTTCGAGGTGCTGATGCAGGCGGTGCGCGTCTGCTCGCTGGGCCAGATCACCAACGCGCTCTTCGAGGTCGGCGGCCAGTACCGCCGGAACATGTAGGGGAGCGGCGCCCTATGCCTTCAGGCCGCGCTCCCGGGCTTCGGCCTCGCGGCGTTTCTTCTCGATGACGTATTCCAGCTTGCGCACGGCGTTGCGCTTGGGGGTCTCCGGCCCGGCGTTGGCCGGTCCCACCATCGAGACCTCGATCATGGTTACCGGGTCGATGGCCGAGACCTTGACGGTCTTGCCCACGCGCACGAACTCGATCAGATAGGGCTCGCGCGCCATGCCCCGCCGATTCCGAACGGCCCCTCAGGCCGCCCGCTTGAGACCCAGCTTGCCCCAGATCTCGTTCATGGCGGCCACCAGGCGAGCCATCATCTCGTCCGTGTGGTGGGGCGTTGGCGTGAAGCGCAGCCGTTCCGTGCCGCGCGGCACGGTGGGGTAGTTGATGGGTTGGACGTAGATGCCGTAATTGTCGAGCAGGATGTCGGAAACCTGCTTGCAGAGCACCGCGTCAGCCACCATCACGGGCACGATGTGGCTTACCGAAGCCATGGCCGGCAGGCCGGCCTCGGCGAACAGGCGCTTGAGCCGGGCGGCCCGTTCCTGGTGCTTCTGCCTGAGCTCGTCGTGGGCCTTGACGTAGCGCACGCTGGCCAGCGCTCCGGCCGCCACCACCGGCGACAGCGCCGTCGAGAAGATGAAAGCCGAGGCGAAGCTGCGGATGGCATCGAGGATGGCGGCCGGCCCGGCAACGTAGCCGCCGCCGACCCCGAAGGCCTTGCCGAGCGTCCCGTTGATCACCGTCGGCCGGTGCATGATGCCCTCGCGCTGGGCGACGCCGCCGCCGCGCTGGCCGTAGAGCCCGACGGCATGCACTTCGTCGAGGTAGGTCATGGCGCCGTAACGATCGGCGATGTCGCAGAATTCGCCGATGGGGGCGATGTCGCCGTCCATGGAATAGACCGATTCGAAGGTCACCAGCTTGGGCCGCTCGGGTGCCAGCCCGCTGATCAGCTCCTCCAGATGGGCGGCGTCGTTGTGGCGGAAGATCTTCTTTTCCACCCGCGAATTGCGGATGCCCTCGATCATCGAGGCGTGATTGAGCTCGTCCGAGAGGATGACGCAGTCCGGCAGCAAGCGTGCGATGGTGCTCAGCGAAGCCTCGTTGGCGTTGTAGCCCGAGGTGAAGATGAGCCCGGCCTCTTGTTCGTGAAGCGCCGCCAACTCGCGCTCCAGCAGCGCGTGATAGTGGTTGGTGCCCGAGATGTTGCGTGTACCCCCGGCGCCGGCGCCGCACTCGTCGATGGCGGCGCGCATGGCGTCCAGGATCACCGGGTGCTGGCCCATGCAGAGATAGTCGTTCGAGCACCAGACAGTTACTTCCTCGGTGAGCTCCTCGCTGCCGTCGCCGGCGCTGTAGCGGGTGGCAACGGGGAAGTCGCCGGCGTGGCGCGAGAGCTCGGCGAACACCCGATAGCGGCCCTCCGACTTGAGCTCATCGATGCGCTCGGCGAAATGTTTGACGTAGTCCATCACGAGGGCCCTCCCGGCCCGTCAGGGGCAAGCACACGCCCACAGAGTCTAATATAGGGCGCGCGCGCCGCCAATTGTGCAAATCTCCCGACCTTTGGCCTTGATTTTTGTCAAGGGGAAAAGGCTGCGGCGGCGCCATTTCACATTCGGGGAAAGCGGGCTAAAGTCGTCGTCAGCGCCCTGGCCGAGCTGACAGAATTGGAGATCGTCATGGAATTCATCAATCCCGAGGGTTGGGAAAGGCCCCGCGGCTATTCCAACGGCGTCGCCGCCGAGGGCCGCCAGATTTTCATCGCCGGGCAGATCGGCTGGACGCCCGACCACCAGGTGCGGGAGGGCTTCGGGGCCCAGGTCAGGCAGGCCTTCCAGAACACCGTCGACGTTCTGGCGGCAGCCGGAGCCAGACCCGAGCATTTGGTGCGCATGACCTGGTTCATCACCGATCGCGAGGCCTATTCGGCTGCCGGGCGGGAGATCGGCGAGGCCTACAAGGCCACCATCGGCAAACACTTCCCGGCCATGACCGTGGTCGAGGTGTCGCGGCTGTTGCACGACGACGCCCTGGTCGAGATCGAAAGCGCAGCCGTGGTGCCGAAGGACTGAGCCGCATTTCCCTCCGTTACCGGCGTTCAATCATTCTTGCCGCCAGCAAAAGACCGATAGCGACGAACGCGACAAGCGCCGCAACCCCCAGCATCGGTTTCAGTGCGTCGGCAAACCATCCCAGCACGATTAGACCAGGTGCAACGAAAAGCGTTATCACCCCACCGAGCCTGAGATCACGGTCCAGGTTCTTGCCGTCGGCCTCGCTTGTAACCGGCTGGGTTTTGGGCGGGGGCTTTGCCGTCTGGCCGGCCGGCGCCAGGCGATAGACCCGCACCGGTGCCGAGACGTGCTTGACCTGCTGCTCGCCGATGTCCTGGTAGGAGGCGGCGATCTGGTTCCTGATCTGCTCGTAGACGCCGCCCGAGATGCAGATGCCGCCGGGCTCGGCCAGGCCTTCGATGCGGGCGGCGATGTTGACGCCCTCGCCGTGAATGTCCTCGCCGTCGTCGACGATGTCGCCGAAGTTGACGCCCATGCGGAAATCGAGCGGGCTCCCGGCCAATTGCTGCTGCAGGGCGAGGGCGCAGCGGACGGCGTCCTGGATGCTAGGGAACTCGGCCAGGAAGCCGTCGCCCGTGCGCTTGACGATGCGTCCGGAATGCCCGGCGATGGCGGGATCGACGATTTCGGCCCGGGCCGTCTGCCAGGCGGCGACGGTGGCGTCGGTGTCCGCTTCCATGAGGCTCGTGTAGCCCACCACGTCGGCAGCCAGGACCGCCGACAAGCGCCTTTGCACCTCACGTTCGTTCATCCCTCGCGCACCTCGTCCGGGTGTCGGCGCGATCCTACACAAACTCCGTGGGGTGGGCCAAGCGGCGGTATCGTCGACAACTCCAACTTGTGACGAAAGCCGGCCGGAGGTAGAGAAGGAGTTATGTGCGCCGAACGTCATCAGGCCGGGCTCGAGCCCCACCCCGGCTATTTCACCGACGGACTCGAAGCCGCCGACGCGGAAGTGGCGGCGGCGCTGGCCGACGAGCTGGGCCGCCAACGCGACGGCATCGAGCTCATCGCCTCGGAGAACCTGGTCAGCCGGGCGGTTCTCGAGGTTCAGGGCTCGGTCTTCACCAACAAGACCGTCGAGGGCTATCCCGGCCGGCGCTACTACGGCGGCGCGGCGCCGGCCGATGCCGTCGAGCGCCTGGCCATCGAACGCGCGACGCGGCTCTTCGGCTGCCGCTTCGCCAATGTGCAGCCCCATTCCGGCAGCCAGGCCAACCAGGCCGTCTATCTGGCGCTCTTGGAGCCCGGCCAGCGCATCCTCAGCATGGCGCTGCCGGCCGGCGGCCATCTCAGCCACGGTGCCCCGGTCAACCTGACGGGCAAATGGTTCGACGTGGTGCCCTATGGCGTGCGCCGCCAGGACGGCCTGATCGACTACGACGAGGTCGCCGATTTGGCGGCTGAATCCCAGCCGAGGCTGCTCATTGCCGGCGGCTCGGCCTATCCCCGCCAGATCGATTTCGAACGCCTGCGCCGGATCGCCGACGCCGTCGGTGCCTGGCTGCTGGTCGACATGGCGCATTTCGCCGGCCTGGTGGCCGGTGGCGTTCATCCCAGCCCGCTGCCCCACGCCGATGTCGTCACTACCACGACCTACAAGAGTCTTCGGGGCCCGCGGGGCGGCATGATTCTGTGCAACGACGCCGATCTCGCCAAACGCTTCGATCAGGCGGTCTTTCCAGGCTTGCAGGGCAGCGTGCTGCTGCCCACGGTGGCGGCCAAGGCGGTCTGCCTGGGCGAGGCGCTGAGGCCCGAATTTGGCGACTATGCCCGACGTTCGCTGGACAATGCCCGGGTTCTGGCCGCCACGCTGACGGCCCGCGGTCTGGGCCTGGTGGCCGGTGGCACCGACACCTCGCTCTTGCTGCTCGACCTTCAGTTGCTCGGGCTGACCGGCGACGTGGCCTCCGAGAGCCTGGAAAACGCCGGTCTCACCTGCAACAAGAACGCCGTGCCCTTCGATCCCCAGCCGCCGCGGGTGACTTCGGGATTGCGCTTTTCCTCGGCCGTGGGTACGACGCGGGGCTTTTCCACGGCGGAGTTCGCAGCCGTGGGAAACCTCATCGCCGACGTGCTTTCCGCTTTGGCTGCCAATCCCGACGACAACCAGGTCGCCGAGGCGGCGGCAAGAGAAGTGGTGACGGATCTTTGTCGAAAATTTCCCATCTATCCGACTTGAAGCCCGAGGCGCCCCCCGATTTGCCCACCCGGCTGCCGCTCAAGGGCCTGTTGTTGTTGCTGACGCTGATGCTGGCGTGGGGCCTGAGCTGGCCCACCATGAAGGTGGCGGTGGGCTACATCCCGGTTTTCAGCTTCCGTTCGTTCTGTGCCGTCATCGCTGCCGTGGCCATCTTTGCCATGGCTCGGGCGGCCGGCCACCGGCTGGCCATGCCGCGGGGCTATCGCGGCTGGGTGGTGCTGGCGGGGCTGCTCAACCTCTTCGGCTGGATGTTCTTTTCGGCCCTGGCGCTGACCGTCAGCCCCACCGGGCAGACCGCCATCATCGCCTACACCATGCCGCTGTGGGCCTTCCTGGTGGGTATCCCGCTACTCGGCGAACGGCCGACGGCGCTACGCTGTCTGGGTTTGCTTCTCGGCATGGGGGCGATCGGGCTGCTGGCCTGGCGCGGCATAAACGAGTCCGATGCCTCGATTTGGGGCGTTGCGGCGATGGCGGTCGGAGCCGTCATGTGGGGGGCCGGCACGGTGGTCGTCAAGTACGTCAATTGGCCGGTGCCGATGCTGGTGGTGACAGGCTGGCAGTTGGTGGCGGCAGCGGTGCCGTTGACGCTGGGGATGCTGCTGGAGATCGACAGCCTGGAACCCTTACCGCCGGTCGCCATGGGGGCGCTCTTGTATTCGGCGCTGGGCGGCATCGCCGTCGGCTACTGGATCTGGTTCCGTATCGTCGAGATGGTGCCGGCCGGGGTGGCGGCGCTGTCGTCGCTGGCGGTGCCTGGGGTCGGCGTGGCCTCGGCGGCGCTGGTTCTGGGCGAGCCGGTAACCTGGGTCGAACTCACCGCCCTGGGGCTACTGTTCGCGGCGCTGACGACGGTGCTGCCGCTGCCCGATCTCAAGGAGCTGTTTGCTCGGGTTAACGCCGACCGTGGTTGATTTCGTCGCTCCAGAAGCGCTCCAGGGTGCGCAGCGACTGATTGATTTCCTCGAGGTCGCCGAGCGCTATCACGCCCTCGGCCAGGGCGGCCACGTGGCGCTGGTAAAGCACGTCGATCTCGTCGCGCAACTCGAGCCCCTTGGCCGAGAGGTGAATGCGCACCGAACGCCGGTCGTAGGTCGAACGTTCCTGCTCGAGAAAGCCGTTCTCGACCAGCTTCTTGAGGTTGTAGGTGACGTTGGAGCCCAGGTAGTAGCCCCGTGAGGTGAGCTCGCCGACGGTCATCTCGGCGTCGCCGATGTTATAGAGGATGAGGCTCTGGACGTTGCTCACGTCATTGCGCCCGAGATGGTCGAGCTCGACCTTGACGAGGTCGAGGAATTGCCGGTGCAGGCGCTCGATCAGCTGCAGCGACTCGAGATAGACGGCCTTGCCGTCGACCGCCTCGCCCTCGGCAGCCGCTTCCTCTACCGCGCTGTGTGACTCCGCCATGCCTTTGCTTTCGGCCCCCTCAACCAATCTCGGCAACAGTCTGTCATAGAAGAGGGGTTTTCTTAAGAGCCAATTTGGGCCGGGGTCGGGCGCAGGTCGTTGGCCGCCAGCTGCTCCTCGAAGGCGAACTCGATCTGGTAGTCTTCGCCGCGGGGGTCCAACTCGCCGACCAGCGGCGTGGTGCTCAAGGTCGCAACGTAGGGCGCCTGGTCGGCCAGCGGCAGTGCCGCCCGGGCGCTACGGCGGTAGAGCGTGAGCAGCGCCAGCGCCGCCGTGACGGCGGCGATGTAGGCGAACAGGCCGCCCGGTCCCATCGCCGCCATGACGCCCGAGGCGGCCAGCGGCCCGATCACCGCGCCGATGCCGTAGAACAGCAAGAGCCCCGACGAGACCGCCACCAGTTCGCTGGCCTCGGCGTGGTCGTTGGCCTGCGACAAGCCCTGGCCGTAGACCGTGAAGGCGCAGCTGCCGTAGAGCACGATCAGTCCCAGGGCGGCCTCCGGGTTGACTCCCACCAGCCACAGCGCGCTGCCCGAGAGGCCCATGACCAGACAGGTGCCGAGCACTACCAGGCGGCGTTCGATGCGGTCGGAAAGCCAGCCGATGGGCCACTGCAGGGCGAGGCCGCTGAGCACCGCCAGGGCCACGAAGTCGGCAATGCGCTCGGGCGCCAGGCCGATGCCCAGGACGTAGACCGGGGCCAGGCTGTAAAAGGCGCTGTTCACCAGCCCGGCTCCGAAACACAGCGCCAGGCCCAGCGGCGAAAGCTCGAGCAGTCGGCGAAAGCCAACCCGGGTGGGTCCCTCGATGGCCGGCGCCGCCGTGCGCGTCAGCACGATCGGCACCAGCGACAGCGTCAGCAACACCGAAACCAGCACGAAAAGCTCGAAACCGGCCGGGTCGGCAAGCTTGAGGAAGAACTGGCCGCCCCCCACCGCGGCATATACGGTGACCATGTAAAGTGACAGCACGCGGCCCCGTGTTTCGTTGCCGGCGCGGGCGTTGAGCCAGCTTTCTGTGACCATGAACATGCCCGCCGCGCTATAGCCGGTGAGGGCTCGCAGCAGGGCCCAGACCAGCACCTCGTCGCTCACCGCGTGCAGCAGCGCCGAGACCGAACAGAGCGCCGCGAAAGCGGCGAACGAGCGGATGTGTCCGGCCCGCTCGACCACCCGGTGGCCGCTGATGGTGGCCAGGATGAAACCGAAGAAATAGCACGACAGCACGGCGCCGATGGCCAACGGCGTTAGACCGGCAAGGCCCAGCCGCAAACCCAGCAGGGAATGCAACAGCCCATTGCCGGCGGCCACGGCGGCAAAACCAATCAGCAGGGCGGCGACGGCCGGCACGACCTGGATCACGAACTCACTCCCAAACCCTCATACCTCACTGTGACCCACATAGAACGTGAAAAGGTGATCATCAATAGGGGTTTAGATGAAATTTTTCGATCGAAACAATGCACTTTCCCGCTTTATGCGAGAGGGACCGCTAAATCGCTTCAAAACGGCGGCTGCCGAACCTAGATAGCAATGAACGGAAGAGAGGGCTTGTCCTTGGCCGCAGACAACGTGGAACGCAAGCTGACGAAGGTGTTGGTGGCCGACGTCGCCGGCTATAGCCGTTTGATGGACGGCGACGAGGAAGCCACGCTGGCCACGCTTTCGGACTACCGCGAGGCTTTCGCGGGCCTGATCGAGCGCCATCGCGGCGCCATCATCAACAGTGCCGGCGATTCCCTGCTGGCCGACTTCCCCAGCGTCGTCGAGGCCGTGCAGTGCGCCGTCGAGGTGCAGCAGGAACTGGGCGGGCGCAACGCCGACCTGCCCCAGGGCCGGTGCCTGGATTTCCGCATCGGCGTCAACCTCGGCGACGTCATGGTCCGTGGCGGCGATCTCTTCGGCGAGGGCATCAACGTGGCTGCGCGGCTGCAGGAGATCGCTCAGCCCGGCGGCATCTGCGTCTCCGGTTCGGTCTACGACCAGGTGCGCAACAAGCTCAGCTTAGGCTTCGAATTCCTCGGCCCGCGCGCGGTCAAGAACATCGCCGAGGAAGTGCCGGTCTATCGCTTGCAGACCGGCGCCGAGGTCGACATCGAGGCCGAGCTGCCGGGCAGCGCTGCGCCCCGGGGCCGGGGCCCAAGCGTCGAGGACCGGGCCCAGCGTGAAGTGCTGCGCCTGCGCCGCTTTTACCGCACGCTGACCTGGTACGGCTCTTTGATCGGATTCCTTTTCGTCATCAACATGCTGACCTCGCCCTTTTCCTGGTGGTGGTACTGGCCGGCGCTCGGTCTCGGCATTCCGCTGGCCTTCCAGGCGCTTAGGGTCTTCAACCCCGTCGACCGCCTGCTGGGCCATGACTGGGAAGAGCGCAAGCTGGCGGAGGTCAAGGCCAAGCTCGAGCGCCAGGGCTAATACTGGGGGCAAATACTGGGGACAGGAACCAGTATCTTACTGAAAAATAAAAGTTTTTAGGCCTCTCCGGCGCCCGCCCACCGTATCGCCTGCCAGATGCGCTGGGGCGTCGCCGGCATCTGCAGGTCCTTGACGCCCAAAGGCGCCAGGGCATCGTCGACGGCGTTGATGACGGCGGCCAGGGCGCCGATGGTGCCGGCTTCGCCGACGCCCTTGACGGCCAGCGAATTGGTGGCACACGGCGTCGGCGCGAAGTCGAGCGTATAGCTCGGCACGTCGTCGGCGCGGGGCAGGGCGTAGTCGATGAAGCTTGCGGTCAGCACCTGGCCCTCGGCGTCGTAGCGCAAGTCTTCCAGCAGCGCCTGGCCGATGCCCTGGCCGACGCCGCCGTGGACCTGGCCGGCCACCAGCCTGGGATTGAGCACGGTACCGAAGTCGCCGACCACATGATAGCCGACGATGGCCACGAAGCCGGTTTCGCGGTCGATCTCGACCTCGCAGACGTGGGCGCCGTTGGGGTAGGTGGCGACGGCGGAGGTCGACGTCGCGGCGTCGTCGAGGGTGCCCGGGTCGTCGATGCGGCTGGCGAGATCGAGAATACCGAGCTCAAGATCCGTGCCCTGGACGCGAAAGCGGCCTTCCTCGAACACCAGGTCGGCCTCGGCCACCTCGAGCTGGTCGGCGGCCAGCGGCCGGGCCCGGGTGATGACGCGATGGCTGGCCTCGGCGATGGCCGTGCCCGCCAGCATCGCGGTCTTGGAGCCCCACGAGCCGCTGCCGGCCTCGAGTTCGTCGCTGTCGCCCTGGACGAAGTCGACGTCGTCGGGCGCCAGGCCGAGACGCTCGGAAAGCAGCTGCAGCATGGTCGTCTTGTGACCCTGACCCTGATCCTGGCTGCCCAGTTTCAGGCGCACCCGGCGCCCCGGCAGGAATTCGATGCCGGCCCATTCCGGCGGCCCGTTCGAGGTCACCTCGACGTAGGCCGAAAGACCGATGCCGCGCAGCAGGCCGCGGCTCTCGGAGTGTCGCCGTCGTGTCTCGAAGCCGGTCCAGTCGCCGAGCTCCAGCGCCCGCTCGAGGACCGCGGGAAAATCGCCGCTGTCGTAATGGTGGCCCAGCGGATTGACATACGGCATGGCGCTGGCCGGCACCAGGTTGCGCCGCCGGATTTTCTCGCGCCCCAGGCCCATCTGGCGGGCTGCCACGTCGATGGTGCGGTTCATCAGGTAGGCGCCCTCGGGCTGCCCGGCACCGCGGAAGGCATCGACCCACGAGGTGTGGGTGAAGACGCCGCGCACCCGCACATGCATCGCCGGCACATGGTAGGGCCCGGTCATGGTGCGGGCCGAGCCGCCCGATGCCACGTGCAGCGCGAAGGCCGAAACATAGGCACCCAAATCGGCCACCGTCTCCAGGCGGAGGGCCAGGAAATGGCCCTCGGCATCGAGCGCCAGGGTGACGTGGCTGACCTGGGCCCGGGCGTGGGCATCGGAAAGAAAGGCTTCGTCGCGCCCGGACACCCACTTGACGGGCCGGCCCAGCCGCTTGGCGGCCCAGCAGACCAGCCCGTATTCGGGATAAAGGTAGCCCTTGGTGCCGAAGCCGCCGCCGACGTCGGGGGTAATCACCCTGAGCCGGTCGGGCTCGATGCGCAGCACCTGCTCGGCCAGACAGGCGCGTATGCCCATCACGTCCTGGCCCGAGAGGTGCAGCGTATAGCGGCCGCTGGCGGCGTCGTAATCGCCGATGGCGCCGCGCGGCTCCAGCGGGCAGCCTGTGATGCGCTGGTTCTCCAGCCTGACCCGAACCACCTTGTGGGCGGCGGCCAGCGCGGCATCGACGGCGGCTCGGTCGCCGTCCTCGTAATCGAGGCCGAGGTTGCCGGCAACTTCGGACCAGACCTGAGGTGCCCCGGGCTCGAGCGCCGCCTCGGCATCCGAGCAGGCGGGCAGGGGCTGGTAGTCGATGGCCATCAGCTCGGCCGCGTCGCGCGCGCCGGCCAGGCTCTCGGCCACCACCAGGGCCACCGGATCGCCGACGCAGCGCGCCACTTCGGCCACCAGCACCGGCCGTTCGGTGATGTGGGCGGGGCTGCCGTCGCGGTTGACCTGGGGCGTGATCGAGACGATGCCGCCGAGCCCGTCGGCCGCCGCCTGGGCGCCCGTCAGAACCGCCAGTACGCCGGGCTGGGCCAGCGCCTCGGCGTGTTCGATGGCGCCGATGCGGGCGTGGGCGTGGGGCGAGCGCACGACCCAGCCGTAGGCCTGATGGGCCAGCGCGATGTCGTCGAGGAAGCAGCCCTCGCCGCGCAGAAGCCGTGGATCCTCGAGCCGGGTGACCGGCTGGCCGACGCCGAATTTCATGGCTTTGGTTTCCCGTAGTCGCGCCCTGCCGCTGCCGGCGAGATTAGCTGATCCGCCACGTCATCCGCCAGTCGCCCCGGGTCGCGCGCCAGGGCGTCACCGAAGCCGCCGCCACCCGGCAGCTCGAGTCGCACCCGGTCGTCGCCGGCGATGTATTGGATACCCTTGGCCGCCAAAGGCTTTCCCGAGGCCAGGCCGACGGCGCCGGCCGCCCCGTCGCCGCCGCCGTCACGGCCGCGGGCCGGGTTGTCGACCCGGTCGAACATGGCCGAGATGGCGAAGGGGGCGCCGCTGCTGCCGATCTCGATGCTCTGGCCCAGGCCGCCGCGGTGTTCGCCGGGGCCCGCCGAATCGGGCCTGAGTTCCTTTTTCCAGACCACCACGGGCGCCCGGGTCTCGACGATCTCGCTGGACATGGCGCGCACGCCTGAGGGAAAGGCGGTGGCGTTCATGCCGTCGAGCGCCGGCCGGCCGCCCGAGCCGCCGCTATTGAAAAACAGGATCTCGTAGCGTTCAGGCGTCTCGCCGCCAGCGTGCCCCACCACCGCCGAGACCTCGGGGCCGCCGCGCAACTGAACCCCCCAGAGGCAAGCCGCGCCCTCGGCCGGGACTTGACCGGGCAGCGCCTGGGCCAGGCAGCCCATGACCACGTCGGGCAGGAACTGGCCGATGATGTGGCGCGCCGAAACGGGCTTGGGCCGAGTGGCGTTGACGATGCAGTCCTCGGGCGCGGTGATGACGATGGGGGCCAGCGAGCCGGCGTTGTTGGGCACCTCGGGCGCCACCACGCAGCGCACGCCGAAGGCCGAATAGGCCTTGCAGTAGTTGAGCACCACGTTGATGCCGTTGGCGCTGGCCGGGCTGGAGCCGGTGTAGTCGATCAGCACGTGGCGATCCTCGATGGTCAGGCTGCACACCAGCTCGATGGCCTGGCCGAAACCGTCGAGGCGCAGCCGGTTGCGAAAGGTGCCGTTGGGCAGTGCCGCGATGGCGGCCTCGGTGGCGGCCCGCGAGCGCTCGATGATGGTGTTGGCCAGGGCATCGAGGTCGGCAAGGCCGAACTCGCGCATCATCAGGACCAACTGGGCGGCGGCCGTTTCGGTACTGGTGACGTAGGACAGAATATCGCCCTCGACTTCGTCCGGCGTGCGCACGTTCCAGCGGATCAGCTCCATCAGATCCTGGTTGATGATGCCGCCGCGGGCCAGGTGCAGGATGGGGATATAGAGCCCTTCCTCGTAGACCGAATGGCCGTCCGGCACCTGGCCCAGGCCGCCGATGTCGACCTGGTGGCAGGTGCAGGCGAAGAGCGCCACGATGCGGCCCTCGAGGAAGGCCGGCGAGACCACGGTGATGTCGTGCAGGTGGCCCGATCCCTGCCAGGGGTCGTTCGAGATGAAATGATCGCCCGGCTTCATGGTGCCCGGCGGGTGCTTGGCCAGGAAGTGGATCACCGCCTCGGCCATGGAATTGACGTGCCCGGGCGTGCCGGTGACGGCCTGGGCCATCATGCGGCCCCGGGTGTCGAAGATGCCGGCCGAAAGGTCGCCGGCTTCGCGCACCACCGGGCTGAAGGCGGTGGCCATCAGGGTGCGGGCCTGCTCCTCGACCAGGGCCAGGAGCCGCGTCCACATGACCTGGCGGCGGATGTCGTCGAGTGCTTCCGTCATGCCGGGCTCCGTCTTTCCAGCACTATGTGGCCGGCACTGTTGAGGCCGGCGGTGAAAGCGGCCGTGACCACCGTGGTGGTCTGATCCTCGACGATCACCGCCGGGCCCGAAAGCTCCATGCCGGGGGCGAGCTGGTGGCGCAGATAGACGGGCACGGCGGAAAACGCGCCGGCGGCGCCAGCGAAAAGCTGGCGCTTGTGGTCGGCATCGGGTGGTGCCAGGGGGGCCACCGGCTGGGCCGGGGGGCTGGCGCTGCCGGCGGCCACGAGCTCCAGGCCCCAGCTCATGACTTCGACGTCGACGCCCTCCATGAGGCGGCCGTAGCGCACCAGATAGGCCCGGTCGTAAGCCTGGCGCAAGAGCTCGCCTGCCCCGTCGCCAAGCTCGCCGGCCGGCACTTCGACGGCGATCTCGTGGCCCTGGCCGACATAGCGCATGTAGCCGAAGCGGGCCTCCGCAGGCCTCGCCCCCGGGGCGCCGCGCGCCACCACGGCCCGGGATTCGCTGCTCATGGCGGCGAACATGGCGTTCAACGCCGCCGCGTCCAGGCTGCCCAGGCGCTGGTAGTTGGTGCGCGCCACCTGAAAGGCCACAGGCGCGCGCAAAAATCCGATGGCCGAGCCGACGCCGGCGGCCAGCGGCACCACGATGCGGGCGATGCCGAGCTTTTCGGCCAGGCGGGCGGCGTGGATGGGGGCCGAGCCGCCGAAGGCGATGAGGGTGCGGCCGGCCAGGCTCTTACCGCGCTCCACGGCGTGCTCGCGGGCCGCGTTGGCCATGTTCTCGTCGACGATCTCGGCGATGCCGAAGGCCGCGGACAGGGAGTCCCCAAGGCTGGCCAGGCCGCTTTTCAGGGCGGCGCTGGCGGCTTCGGCGTCGAGTACCATGGTGCCGCCGGCAAAGTGCATGGGATCGATGCGGCCAAGCTCGACGTTGGCGTCGGTCACCGTGGGCTGGCTGCCGCCGCGGCCGTAGCTTGCCGGGCCGGGCTCGGCACCGGCGCTCTGGGGCCCCACCTGGATGCGTTGCAGGGCATCGAGCCGTGCAATGGAGCCGCCGCCGGCGCCGATCTCGACCATCTCGATGACGGGAATGCGCAAGGGCAGGCCGCTGCCCGCCTTGAAGCGGTACTCACGCGCCACCTCCATGTCGCGCGACATCTGCGGCCGGGCCTCGTCGACCAGGCAGATCTTGGCCGTGGTGCCGCCCATGTCGAAGGAGACGACCTCGTGGAAGCCGCATTGGCGGGCCACGTCGGCGGCCAGGATGGCGCCGCCGGCGGGACCGGATTCGACCAGCCGCACGGGGAAGCGCCGCGCCGTTTCGAGTTCGCACACCCCGCCCGAGGAAAGCATGAGAAAGAGCGGTGCCGCGAACCCGGCGGCGTCGAGGCCGTGCCGCAGGCGCTCGAGATATCCCGCCACCAGCGGCTGCACGTAGGCGTTGGCGGCGGTGGTGGAGAAGCGCTCGTATTCACGGATTTCCGGCGATACTTGCGATGACAGGCTGAGCCAGAGCCCAGGCAGCGCTCGGCTCAGCACCTCGGCCGCCAGCTCTTCGTGGTCGGGATGGGCGAAGCTGTGCAAAAAGGCGATGGCCAGGCTTTCGCTGCCGGCGGCCTCGATCCGGGGCACCAGGGCTTCGAGATCGGCCGCCTCGAGCGGCCGCAGCACCCGGCCGTCGGCGCCGACGCGTTCGCGCACCACGAAGCGGTGGCGCCTGGGGATCAGCGGCGGCGGCTTTTGCATGCCCAGGTCGTATTGCTCGAAGCGGCTTTCCGTGCCCATCTCCAGGACGTCACGGAAGCCTTCGGTGGTGAGCAGCGCGGTGCGCGCGCCGGAACGCTCGATCAGGGCATTGGTGGCCAGCGTCGTGCCGTGAATGATGAGGCCGACTTCCGGGGGTTCCACGCCGGCCCGGCGGGTGGCTTCGTCGAGCGCCGCCAGGACCCCGTTCTCGGCTGCCTCGGGCGTGGTCAGCACCTTGGCGGTGACGCATTGCCGACCGTCTTCCAGGGCCACGTCGGTGAAGGTGCCGCCGATGTCGACACCGATTCTGATGGCTTTTCGCATGGCGCGGCGGGGACCTCTGGTTGGCGCCCGGCATCCTTGACCGGGGCCGCGGAAAGGTCAAACCAAGAAGGCGCGGTCCAGGATTCAGCCACGCCTGTGAAATTGGTCCCTGTCCCCGAATCTCCCGGGGACGCCGGGTTTCGGGGACAGGGACCTAACTCGCGACGATTGTGGGGGCGGAAAATCGCTCTAAACCTTTCATAGGACCTGTTGAAAGTGTGGAAGTTCATTTCGAACAGGGGAGACTGTCATGGCGAGACAGGCACGCATCGTCGCAGCGGGCTGGCCGCACCACGTCATTCAGCGTGGCAACCGGCGCCAGCAGGTGTTTTTCGAGGACCGCGACTATCAGGCCTACCGTTGGCACTTGGGTGAGGCCTGCCAACGCTTCGGCGTCGCTGTTTGGGCCTATTGCTTGATGCCCAACCACGTCCATCTGGTGCTGGTGCCGGAAAGCCAAGCGGCCCTGGGCCGAAGCGTCGGCATCACCCACCACCGTTATACCCGGCGCATCAACCACCGCCTCGGCTGGTGCGGGCATCTGTGGCAGGATCGCTTCAAATCCACTGTGATGGACCAGGGCTACTTGCTGACTGCTGTGCGTTATGTCGAGCTCAATCCGGTGCGTGCCGGCCTAGTCGCGGAGCCCGCGGCCTGGCCCTGGAGCAGTGCTCGCCACCACCTTGGTGTCAGGCGAGAGGGCTTGCTGGCGGCCGGGCCGCTGGACGATCTTGTCGAGGACTGGCAGGCCTACCTGACGGGGCCGGCGGAGCCCGGCCAAACTGAAGCCCTGCGCCTACATACGCGCACCGGTCGGCCGTTGGGTTCGGAATCCGCCGTCGCCGCCTTGGAGCGGCAATTTGGCCGCCCATTGCGCCCCCAGCCCCCCGGGCCGCGCCCGGCAGAAGAGGCAAGCGGCCCTTGAGGCCGCCCCTGAAATAGGTCCCTGTCCCCGAAACTCCTCGTTCTCAGGAGTTTCGGGGACAGGGACCTATTTCACAAAGGTCAAACCAAGACGGCGCTGCCATCTAAGTGGCCTCGGGAGGGGTCGTTTAGGCTGCTCGGGCGGTTTCGAACCCGGCCTGCTTCCAAGCCTCGAGGCCGCCCTTGAGGTGGATGGCCTGTTTGTGACCATGGCGCAGCAGCGCGTTGCCCACCTTGGCCGAGCGCACGCCGATGGCGCAGATCAGCACCACCGGCAGGCCCCAGTTGGCGGGAAATTCGCTGAGGTCGTAGCCCGACAGCGGAAAGAGCGCCGAGCCCTCGATGTGCTCAAGAGCAAATTCACCGGCCTCGCGCACGTCGACCACCACGGCAGCACCCTCCATCAGCCAACATTCCAGGGTCGCGGCATCGATCTCGGTCAACCTCGGGTCGGGGATAGCATCGGCGTGGATGCTGGCAACGGTCATGGCTGGGCTCTCGTTCGGGCGATTTTTCCAAATTTCGTAACGCTCAATTGGTAATTTCGGAAATGATTTGTGGTTTGTCAAGCAATATGAAATTTTTTGTGTAGAAATAAATTAAACACAGAAATACAATGTAAAAATACCTCGCCGCACCAACCCGGCTATGCTGTGGGCAGGAGGTGCGGCATGCGTGATTATCTTTCGGCGCTGGAGCGAGAGGGCGAGGTGCGCCGCGTCAGGCGCGAGGTCGATCCCCGTCACGAACTGGCGGCGGTGATCCAGGCCTGGCAAAACGAAAGCGAGGCGGCGCTGTTGTTCGAGCGCGTGCGCGGCAACGCCATGCCGGTGGCCGCCAACCTCTATGGCAGCCGCCGCCGGCTGGCGCGCCTCATCGGCGCGGATGATGGCAACTTCTGCCGCCGCTGGGTGGCGCTCACGGCGGGCCTGGACGAAATCGTGGCGACAGAGCCGGGCGCGGCCGGGCCGCTGGTCTCGGGCCGTATCGGCGAGTTACCCGCGATTACCTATTACGAACGTGACGCCGGGCCCTATCTTACCTCGGCCGTCTTTCTTGCCCGCGAGCCCGAGAGCGGCGTCCCCAATCTTTCCTTCCACCGCGCCCAGCTGGTTTCGGACCACGAGCTGCGGGTGCGGCTGGGCCCCAGCCACGACCTGGCCAAATACCAGGCCACGGCCGAGGCCCAAGGCCAAGCCCTGGAGGCGGCCCTGCTGATCGGCGCGCCGCCCGAGGTGTTCCTGGCGGCGGCGGCCTCGCTGCCCCTCGAGGACGACGAGATGCGGGCCGCCGCGGCCATTAATGGTGGCCCCATCGCGGTGCGCCCTTGCCGCACCATCGACCTTGAGGTGCCGCTGGCCAGCGAGATCGTCATCGAAGGCCGCTTCCTGCCCGGCCAGCGCCGGCCCGAGGGGCCGTTCGCCGAATTCATGGGCTACTACGTGCCCGTGGGCGATAACGCCGTCTTCGAGGTGCGGAACGTGAGTTGGCGTGAGCGCGCCACTTTCCAGGCGCTGCTCTGCGGTTCGGCAGACGACTACCGGCTGCTGGAGACGGCCGTTGCCGCGCGCATCTATCGCCACTTGACGGAGAGCGCAAAGCTACCCGGCATCATCGACGTAAGCTGCCAGCCGACGCTCCTCAACACCGTGGTGCAAATCGACAAGCAGTCGCCCGACCACCCCCGCGAGGTGGCCCTGGCGGCCTTCGCCGCCCACCCCGATTACAGCAAAATGTGCGTGGTGGTGGATCGCGACGTAGATCTCTACAATATGAGCCAAGCGATGTGGGCCTACCTGACGCGCGGTCGTGCCGATACCAGGGCTTTCATCATCGAAAACGTTCCCGGGTTTTACCGGGACGAGCACAGGGACCACTGGGGACGGTTGGCGATCGATGCCACCAAACCATGGGGACGCGAGGCCGAGTTCGAGAGGACTCGCATCCCGGGGGTGGAGCGGGTGAGGCTGAGTGACTATTTGTCTGAGTGAGCGAGCGGGCCGGGCGGCGTGATTTCGGTGCGCAACATACACAAGTCGTTTGGCGGCATCCACGCCGTCGACGACTGCTCGATCGAGGTCGAGAAGGGCACGATCACCGGCCTGATCGGCCCCAACGGCGCCGGCAAGACGACGCTTTTTACCATCATCACCGGTTTCATCAAGCCCGATGCCGGGCAGGTGCTGCTCGAAGACCACGACGTCACCGGCATGCAGCCACACCAGTTGTTCGCTCGCGGCCTGGTGCGCACCTTCCAGATCCCGCACGAATTCAACGGCCTGACGAGTTTGGAAAACCTCATGGTGGTGCCGGCCGGGCAGGACGGCGAGAACCTGCTCAAGGCCTGGTTCATGCCCGGCGCGGTGGCCCGGCGCGAAGCCGAGGTCAAGGCCCAGGCCGAGGAGGCGCTGGCCTTTCTCGGCCTCAACGAGGTGCGCGACGTGTTGGCCGGCAACCTCTCGGGCGGCCAGAAAAAGCTGGTCGAGCTGGGCCGCGCCATGATGTCGGGCGCCCGTGTGATACTGCTCGACGAGCCCGGCGCCGGCGTCAACCCGACACTCTTGAATCAACTGGGCGAAAAGATCCAGCGCCTCAATGCCGAGCGCGGCATCACGTTCTGCATCATCGAGCACAACATGGACATGATCGCCAAGCTTTGCGACCCGGTCATCGTCATGGCCTCGGGAACCGTGCTGACCAGCGGCCTGATGGCCGACATCCGCAAGGACGAACGCGTGCTGGAGGCCTATCTCGGCTCCTCCGAGACGGGGGACCCGGCGGCATGAGCATTCTGGCGCTCGAGGACGTCACCGCCGGCTACGGCTCCGACGCCCCCATTCTGCACGGCGTCTCGCTGAACCTCGAGGCCGGCGAGATCGTCTCCATCATCGGCCCCAACGGGGCCGGCAAGTCGACCGCCATGAAGGCCGTCTTCGGGCTTTTGCACATACATGGCGGCAAAGTCATGCTGGGCGACGAGGACATCTCCGGCGTGGCCACGGAAAAGGTGGTGGCCCGCGGCGTCAGCTTCGTGCCCCAGACCGAGAATGTCTTCCCCAATCTCAGCGTGCAGGAGAACCTGGAAATGGGGGCCTTCATTCTCGACGGTCCCCTCGACGACCGGCTCAACCATGTCTATGAACTGTTTCCGCCCTTGCTGGAGCGGCGCGACGCGCCGGCCGGCGTGCTCTCGGGTGGCCAGCGTCAGATGGTGGCCATGGGCCGGGCCTTGATGCTCGATCCCAAGGTGTTGTTGCTGGACGAGCCGACGGCCGGCCTCAGCCCCAAGTACGCCGAGGAGATCTTCGGCATGGTCAAGCACATCAACAGCAGTGGCACGCCGATCCTGATGGTCGAGCAGAATGCCAAGCAGGCCCTGGCCATTTCGCACCGCGGCTACGTGCTGGTCGACGGCCAAAACCGCCACGCCGGTACGGGCGCCGAACTGATCGCCGACCGCGAGGTGGCGGAAATGTTCCTCGGGGGGTAGTGGTGGACGGCTTTCTGGTCTTCTTTAATTTCTACCTGATGCCGGGCCTGGTGTTGGGTTCGATCTATGCCCTCGGTGCCATCGGCGTATCCTTGATCTTCGGCATCCTGCGCTTCGCCCATTTCGCCCACGGCGATTTGATGACTCTGGGCGCCTACCTGGCGCTCTCCCTGGTCGCCGGCCTGGGCCTCGGTCCCCTGGTGGCGTTGCCGCTGGCCATGATCGGCACTATCGTGATTTCGTTCGGCATAGACCGCCTGTTCTATAAGCCCTTCCGCGACAAATCGACCATCCTGTTGGTCATCGCCTCGTTCGGTGTGGCGCTGATGCTGCGCTCGCTGATCATGGTGATCTGGGGCGTCGATATCGAAACCTATTCGCAGGGCATCCAGCGCCCGCTGGTCTTCTTCGACACCGTCCGCATTGCCGAGCGCCATATCTGGATCATCGTTCTGACCATCGGGCTGATGCTGGGCGTGCACTGGATACTGACGCGGACGCGCATCGGCAAGGCCATGCGGGCGGTCAGCGATTCGCCCGAGCTGGCGCGCCTGGCCGGCATCTCCACCGAACGCGTGGTCCAGGCCACCTGGGTCATCGGTGGCGCCCTGGCGGCGGCGGCCGGCGTCTTCATCGGCTGGGATACCCAGTTGCAGTCGACCATGGGCTGGAACCTCTTGCTGCCGATCTTTGCCGCCACCATCTTGGGGGGCATCGGCCGGCCCTACGGCGCCATGGTCGGCGGCCTCATCATCGGCCTGGCCGAGGAGCTTTCCTCCTACCCCTGGATCGGCACCGAGCCCTTGTTGTCGCCCGGCTACAAGACGGGCATCGCCTTTGCCATCATGGTGGCCATGCTGATCTGGCGGCCCAGCGGTTTGTTCCGGGGGAGGGTCTACTGATGGATCAGTTCTTCGGCATTCTCAATTACCTGATGTTCCTCATCACCATGGCCGGCATCTATGGCGTCATGACGCTGGGTCTCAATTTGCAATGGGGCTTGACGGGGCTCTTTAACGTCGGCATTGCCGGTTTCTTCGCTATCGGCGCCTATGTCAGCGCCATCGTCACCACGGCCGAGACCAGCAAGCATCTGGGCGGCTACGACCTGCCTTTCGGGGCCGGGTTGGTGGTGGCCATGATCTGTTCGGGCCTGGTGGCCTGGGGCATCGGCCGCATCTGCATTCGCCTTCGCAGCGACTACCTGGCCATCGCCACCATCGGCATCGCCGAGATCCTGCGCCTGATCCTCAAGAACGAGGCCTGGGCGACCAATGGCTCGCGCGGTATCTCGAACATTCCCAGGCCGTTGGAAACCCTGCCCGAGCCCTGGGGACCGGTGGCCTACATGCTGCTGGTATTCGCCATCCTCATGGCCGCCTATTGGCTGCTGGAGCGCGGTCAGGATGCGCCCTGGGGCCGCGTCATGAAGGCCATCCGCGACAACGAGCTGGCGGCCCGGGCGGCGGGCAAGAACATCGAGCGCTTCCGCATCGAGGCCTTCATCATCGGCTCGGCCCTGATGGGCCTGGGCGGCGCCTTGATGGCCCATTTCTTCAAGTTCGTCGGACCCGAGGCAACCGATCCGCTGATGACCACCTTCCTGGTCTGGGTGATGCTGGTGGTCGGCGGCAGCGGCAACAACCGCGGCGCCATTCTGGGTGCCGTGGTGATCTGGACGCTGTGGTCGGCCACCGAAATCGTCACCTCGCGGTTCTCGGGCGAATGGGCCGTGCGCATACCTTTCATGCGCATGTTCCTGATCGGGCTGGTGCTGCAGGTGGTGCTGCAGAAATTCTCCCAGGGCCTGCTGCCGGAAAAACTTCCCGAAGGCCGCGCCGGGCAAAAGCCCGCCCCAGCCGACGACTAGCTTTTGGGCAAGAAAAATCCCTCCCGCCGAGGCGGGAGGGACCCTTTAGGTAACGCCGCTATTTGATGTCCAGCGGCGGGCCTTCCTTGAGCACTTTGCCCTGCACGGTCCACTCGGCGAAAACGCCGCTGACCTCCCCCTTGGCGTCGAACTCGTGGCTGCCGCTGACGCCTTCGTAGTTGATGGCCTTGCCGGCCTTGATCAGCTTGACGGCCTTGGCCCAGTCGCCGGGGCCGACCACTTCGCCGGGTGCGTTGGCGACTTTGCGCAGCGCGTCGCGCACCGACTTGCGGTCGGTCGAGCCGGCCTTCTGGATGGCCAGCCCAATAAGCATTACGGCGTCATAGGCCTGGTTGGTGTAGGCCGAGCCGAACTTGAAGGCCTTGCCGTCGCCGTACATGGACTTGAATTTGGCCAGCGAGGGATTCTCCGGCGAGGTCGGTATGGTGCCGAAGAAATGACCCTTCAGGTTGGCTGCCCCGAGGGCGTCGACCAGCGAGTCGGCTTTCATGCCGTCGGCGCCGACGAAGTTCTTGAAGAGGCCGCCTTCGAGGGCCTGCTTCATGATCGTCACGCCGGAGCCATCGGCCATGCCGATGAGCACCAGGGTGTCGGCGCCACCGGTGGCCAACGCCGCCAGTTCGGAGCGGTAGGACTGCTTCTTTTCTTCATGCACCTGGTCGCCGGCGATGGTGCCGCCACTGGCCTTGAAGGTGTCGCGGAAGGTGCCGGCCAGGCCGACGCCGTAGTCGTTGTTGATAAAGGTCAACGCCACTTTCTTGATGCCCTTCGAGAGCACCAGCTTGGCCAAGACGTAGCCCTGGAAGGCGTCGGATGGCGCCACCCGGAAGAGAAAGTCGTTATCCTTCAGGTCGGTGATCTCGGGCGAGGTCGAGGCCGGCGAAATCATCAGCACGTTGGCCGGTACGGCGACGTTGCTGGCGGCCGGGATGGTGGCGCCCGAGCACAGCGCGCCGACGATGGCGGTCACCTGCTCGATGTTGATCAGCTTGCTGGCGGCATCGACGGCGGTCTGCGAAGAACACGCGGTGTCGGCTTCGAGCAGGGCCGCCTTTTGGCCCAGGATGCCGCCGGCGGCATTGATCTCGGCCACGGCGGCACGCTCGACGGCGTTGATTTCCTTGACCAGGCTGACGATGGGGCCGGTGATGGCGCCCAGCGAGCCGATCTTGACGTCGGCCACCGCCGGCGAGGCAGCGAGTAGCACCACAGCGGCGCAGGCAGCGGCCGTGGCCGCATGGCGGGTAAGCATCTTCATGAGTATCCTCCCTGTTGGGTCGTGGTGGCAGGGCCCTGCCTGGCACGGCCTGCCTGTTTTTTGCCGTAGCTTGTTTGCCGTCGGCAGATGAGCGGCCGGCGGCGCCAGCCTTGTTTCCTATGGTCGCCGTTTTTTGCCGCCTTGCCTATCCCTTTCTGGCGGCAGGTTTACGAACTGCCCTGGCTGTGGTCGCGCAGACCGCCGGGCCGGCTTTTTTGCCCCAAACCGATTTTCTTGGCGAATTCGGAGCGTTGCTTGGCGTAATTCGGGGCCACCATGGGGTAGTCCGCGGGCAGCCCCCATTTTGCCCGGTACTCGTTGGGACTCAAGTCGTAGGCCGAGCGCAGGTGGCGCTTCAGCATCTTGAGCTTCTTGCCGTCTTCCAGGCAGACGATGTAGTCGGGCGTGATCGAGCGCCGCATCGCCACCGCCGGTTCGGCCCGGGTTTCGGCTCCGGCCTCGCCAAGGCCGACGCTGCTCAGCGTCTGGTGGACGGTGCGGATAACCTCGGGAAGTTGTTCCGCCCCCACCGTGTTGTTGCTGACATAGGCGGCGGCAATGTCGGCCGCCATGTGCAGCAACTCCACGTTCGAGATCTCGACTTGATTCTCATCAACCATGACCAAAGTCCTCGCGGGTATCGTTAGGCCTGGTGCCAATCAAAATGGCGCTTTACCAATGAAGGCAGCACAACGCTTAAGAATGTGGCAAGAACTAAATCAATGCGCGGCATGTTACTTGTGCCACACCAAGGGATACTAATGGATTAGTGGCAACAGGGACAAGAAATATTTGATTAGGGTTATTGCGCCGATCGCCGGTTTTGCTCCAGCCAACCTGCCGCCGGATCCAGTTTCAACAAACTTCTCGACAGGTTGTGTTGTACTGGTGCAGGAGTGCGACATATGGTATGAGAGGCCTTCCTCAGCCAGATTGTGCGTTATGGCCGCCACAACCGTCGCAATAGCAGCAGATCACGCCGGCTATCAGCTCAAGGAGATCCTCAAGCGCCAGCTTGAAGATCTCGGTTATGGCGTATTGGATCTTGGCACGGACGGTCCGGATTCGGTCGACTATGCCGATTTCGGCCAGGCCGTGGCAGAGGCCCTGGTGGCCCAACAAGCTGCCTATGGGGTGGCGCTGTGCGGTACCGGCATCGGCATTTCCATTGCCGCCAATCGCCACAGGCAAGTACGTGCCGCACTTTGCCACGATGCCTTCACGGCGCGCATGAGCCGCCAGCACAACGATGCCAACGTGCTGGCAATGGGTGCCCGGGTGATTGGCGAGGAGGTGGCCAAGGATTGCCTCAGGGAGTTCCTGGCCACGAATTTCGAGGGCGGACGCCACGACCGGCGGGTCGCCAAACTGAGCTGAATTGGACGCAAGGGGGTACGGGAGAGCGATGACATCCAGCCAGACGGCCACCCAGCCCGCCGGGGAGGGGGATTTTTTCGCATCCACGCTGGCCACCGGGGATCCCGAGATCGCAGCCGCCATCGCTGCCGAGCTCGGCCGCCAGCAGGACGAGATCGAACTCATCGCCTCCGAGAACATCGTCAGCCCGGCGGTGCTCGAGGCGGCCGGCTCGGTGATGACCAACAAGTACGCCGAAGGCTATCCCGGGCGGCGCTACTATGCCGGCTGCGACCATGTGGACGTCGCCGAGAGCCTGGCCATCGAGCGGGCCAAGGAACTCTTCGGCTGCGCCTACGTCAACGTCCAGCCCCATTCGGGAACCCAGGCCAACCAGGGCGTCATGATGGCCCTGATCGAGCCTGGCGATACCGTCATGGGCATGTCGCTGGCGGCCGGCGGCCACCTCACCCACGGCGCCCGGCCCAACCAGTCGGGCAAGTGGTTCAACGCCATCCAGTACGGCGTGCGCCGCCAAGACGCCCGGGTCGATTTCGAGGAACTGGCGGGATTGGCTGGGGAACACCGGCCCAAGCTGATCATCGCCGGCGGCTCGGCCTATCCCCGCGTCCTCGATTTTCCCCGCTTCCGCGAGATCGCCGATGCCGTCGGTGCCATCCTGATGGTCGATATGGCCCATTTCGCCGGCCTGGTGGCCGGCGGCGTTCACCCCTCGCCCTTTCCCCACGCCCAGGTCGTCACCACCACCACCCACAAGACGCTGCGCGGGCCGCGCGGCGGCATGATTCTCAGTGACGACGCCGAGATCGCCAAGAAGATCGATTCCGCCATCTTCCCAGGTCTCCAGGGCGGCCCGCTGATGCACGTCATCGCGGCCAAAGCGGTGGCGCTGAGTGAAGCTTTGAGACCCGAATTCGCCGCCTATTCGGCCGCCGTGGTGGCCAACGCCAGGGTGCTGGCGGAGAGCCTGATGAAGCGTGGCTTGGATATCGTCTCCGGCGGCACCGACACCCACCTGTTGTTGCTCGACCTGCGCTCGCGGGGACTCACGGGGCGCGATGCCGAAGCGGCCTTGCGCCGCGTCGGCCTGACCACCAACAAGAACGGCGTGCCCTTCGACAGCGAAGGACCGATGGTGACCTCGGGCGTGCGCCTGGGAACGCCGGCCGCCACCACCCGCGGTTTCGGCCCGGCCGAATTCGCCGAGGTGGGCGCCATCATAGCCGACGTGCTCGAGGCCCTGGCCGCCTCGGCCGAGGGCGATAGCAAGCAAGAGACCAAGGCCCAGGCGGCGGTGGCGGCGCTTTGCCGGCGCTTTCCCATCTATGGTCTGGGTTCCAAAGGCACGAACTGAGTAAACCGAAGCTGTTCTCGGGGAGGCATCATGCGCTGTCCATTCTGCGGAAACGACGACACCCAGGTGAAGGATTCGCGACCCACCGAGGACAAGGCCGCCATTCGCCGGCGACGCTTTTGTCCGGGCTGCGCCTCGCGTTTCACGACCTTCGAGCGGGTGCAGCTGCGCGAGCTCACGGTAGTCAAGAAAAACGGATCGCGTGCGCCCTTCGATCGCGACAAGCTGGAACGCTCGGTGCTGCTGTCGACGCGCAAGCGGCCGGTCGAGCCCGACCGCATCGACCGCATGATCAACGGCATCGTGCGGCGCCTGGAAAGCCGGGGCGAGAACGAGGTCAAGTCCGAGGTCGTCGGCGGCATGGTCATGGAGGCATTGGCCAATCTCGACCAGGTGGCCTATGTCCGGTTCGCCTCGGTCTACCGCAACTTCCGCGAGGCCAAGGACTTCGAGGAGTTCGTCGGTGAGCTTGGCGGGAACGGGCAAGACGACTGAGGCTGCTGACAGAGCCCACATGGCGGCCGCGCTCGGCTTGGCCCGGCGCGGCCTGGGGGCGGTTTGGCCCAATCCCGCGGTGGGCTGTATCCTGGTGCAAGAGGGGCAGGGGGGGCATCCGGGGGACCGCATCGTGGGCCGCGGCTGGACCCAGCCCGGCGGCCGGCCTCATGCCGAGAGCGAGGCGCTGCGCCGCGCCGGAGCGGCGGCCCGCGGCGCCACGGCCTATCTCACGCTGGAGCCCTGCGCCCACCAGGGCCAGACGCCGCCCTGCGCCGAGGCCTTGATTGCGGCCGGTGTGAGCCGGGCCGTGGTGGCGCTCGAGGACCCCGATCCACGCGTCAATGGGGCCGGCCTCAGCGCCCTGAAATCGGCCGACGTGGACTTGAGTGTGGGCCTTGGCGCCGAGCAGGCCGGCCAGCTCAACGCCGGCTTCATCATGCGGCTCGGCCGGCGCCGGCCGCTGGTCACGCTGAAAACCGCCACCACGCTGGATGGCCGCATCGCCACGCACAGCGGCGCCAGCCAATGGATCACCGGACCACAAGCGCGGCGCCAGGCCCACGGCCTCAGGGCGCGTCACGATGCCATCCTGGTGGGGGCCGGCACGGTGGCGGCGGACGATCCCGAACTAACCTGCCGTTTGCCTGGTCTGGCAGCGCGCTCGCCGCTCAGGTTGGTGCTCGACAGCCACCTGAGGACGCCGTTGACGGCCAAACTGGTGGCCACCGCCTCGACCGTGCCGACCTGGATCATCGCGCTCGGGCCTGCCGAGGCAAAGCGGCGCCTGGCTTTCACGTCCGCCGGTGTCGAGATCATCGAGGTTGGCGCCGATGGTGCGGGCTGGCCTGACCTGAGCCAGGCCCTGACGGCGCTGGCCGATCGCGGCATCACGCGGCTGCTGGTCGAGGGAGGCAGCCAGGTGGCGGCGGCGTTGCTGCGGGCCGGGCTGGTCGACCGGCTGGTCTGGTTCCGGGCCCCGGCGCTGATCGGCGGCGACGGACTGCCGGTGGCAGCGGCCTTCGGGATCGACGATCTCGGTCAAAGTCCCCGCTTTCGCCGCCTTGGCAGCAGTCGCTGCGGTGACGATACAATGGAGACCTTCGCCGTCGAGAGTTGACCGGCGGGCCGGCGGCGGGTTAGTTCTGCGGCCCCACGGGTAGGAATGCGAGACCAGGAGGCCGGGCAGCGAAATCATGTTCACGGGCATCATCACCGACATCGGCCGCGTGCGCCAGGTGGAGAAGCGCGGCGACACCCGTTTCGTCATCGATACGAGCTTCGATACCGCCGGTATCGAAATCGGCGCCTCGATCGCCTGCTCGGGCGCCTGCCTGACGGTGGTCGAGCGCGGTGAGGGGTGGTTCGCCGTCGACGTCTCGGCCGAGACCTTGGCCCATACCACGTTGGGCGACTGGCAAGTGGGCTCGGCGGTCAACCTGGAGCGCAGCTTGCGGCTGGGCGACGAGCTGGGTGGCCATATCGTCACCGGCCACGTCGACGCCACGGCGGAAATCGTGTCGCTTGAACCGGAAGGCGATTCGCTGCGCTACGTCTTCCGGGCGCCGGCCGAATTCAAGCGCTACGTGGCTTCCAAGGGCTCGGTAGCGCTGGATGGCGTGTCGCTTACCGTCAACGAGGTGGAAGACGACTGCTTCGGCATCAATATCATTCCCCACACCCAGAGCCAGACCACCTTCGGCGAGGCCCAGCCGGGCGCTCGCGTCAACCTGGAGATCGATGTGCTGGCACGTTACGTGGCCCGCCTGATCGAAGTGCCGTGACCTCTAGTCCGCATTTCTCACCGGGTCACGGCCTGCGTCGCCCCCAGGTGATGCGATCCGAAAGGAAAAGACCGAAGAGCGTAGTGGGACTACGCGCTTCGATCTTTTCCGTAGCGGGCGCGCGGCTGGGGGCGACCCTTCGGGCGGCGCTGTCGCACCGACAGGGTGCGTCGCGCCGCTTGCCCGATGTCCCACATCGCGCTATGCAGCGCTCCTACCCTGTCGGCGCGACAGCGCCGCGCAGGCCATGACCCGGTAAGAAATGCGGACTAGCTATCACGACTATCTCTCCTCCATCGAGGAGATCATCGCCGACGTGCGCCAGGGCCGCATGGTCATTCTGGTTGACGACGAGGACCGCGAGAACGAGGGCGATCTCGTCATCCCGGCCGAGATCGCCGACGCCGAGGCCGTCAACTTCATGGCCAAGCACGCTCGCGGGCTGATCTGCCTGGCGCTGACCGGCGAACGCATTGCCGAGCTCGAACTGCCCCTGATGGCGCACAAGAACGAATCGCGCCACCAGACCGCCTTCACCGTCTCCATCGAGGCCCGTGAGGGCGTCACCACGGGAATTTCAGCGGCCGACCGGGCCCGGACCATTGCCGCGGCCATCGACCCGGCAAAGGGAAAATCCGACATCAACAGCCCGGGCCACGTCTTTCCTCTGGTGGCCCGCGACGGCGGCACCCTGGTGCGGGCCGGCCACACCGAGGCGGCGGTCGATATCGCCCGCCTGGCCGGCTTCAACCCCTCGGGCGTGATCTGCGAAATCATGAACGAAGACGGCACCATGGCACGGCTGCCGGACCTGGTGACCTTCGCCCAGTTCCACGGCCTCAAGCTGGGCACCATCGCCGACCTGATCGCCTATCGCCGCCACAACGACACCTTGATCCGACGCACCCTCGAGACCACGCTGGAAAGCCGTTTCGGCAGCTTTCACTTGATCGTCTACGTCAATTCGGTCGAGTACGCCGAGCACATCGCGCTGGTCAAGGGCGATCTTTCGGGCCATGATCCGGTGCTGGTGCGGGTCCACGCCTTCGACTTGCTGGACGACCTGCTGCTGGCCGAGGGCGGTCGCGGCGGCCAGTTGCATAGCGCCATGAGCGAGATCGAGCGCGCCGGCCGCGGCGTGCTGGTGCTGATCCGCGAGCCCCGGCGGTCCTCGCTTTCGGATTCGGTGCGCGATCGTCTGGGCGAGCCCCTCGAAGTGCCGCCGCAGTTGCGCGACTATGGCATCGGGGCGCAGATTTTGCTCGATCTCGGGGTTCGCGATATGGTGTTGTTGTCGAATTCCCAGCGCACCATCGTCGGCCTCGAGGGCTACGGCTTGAGCATCGCCGAACAACGTTCCATTCCCAAGCTGGAGGGCTTCTAACCATGGTTGACGCGCCCTACCTCCTGATCGTCGATGCGCGATTCTATCCCGACATTTCCGACGAGCTGGTGCGCGGTGCCCTGGGTGCCATCGAGGAGGTCAGGGGCAGCTACATGCGCGTCTCGGTGCCCGGCGCCTTCGAGCTGCCGGCTGCCATCCGCATGGCCATTCGCTCCATGGAGCTGGTCGGCGGCCGGCGGCGCTACGACGGCTACGTGGCTTTGGGCTGCGTCATCCGCGGCGAAACCAGCCACTACGATCACATCTGCGCCGAGGCGGCGCGCGGTCTCAACGATATCGCCATGAACTTTTCCGTGGCCGTCGGCAACGGCATCCTGACCTGCGAGACCCGCGAGCAGGCACTGGTCCGGGCCGCCACCAACCAGGGCAACAAGGGCGCCCAGGCGACCCGCGCCGCCATCGAGATGGTGCGGGTCAAGCGCGAGCTGATGCCGGCGCGATGAGCGTTGCGGCCGCGTCTTCCGATCCCAATTCCCGACCGGGGCGGCGCAGACTGGCCCGCCTGGGGGCTGTTCAGGCACTTTACCAGATCGAAATTTCGGCCACCCCGGTGGAACTGGTGATCGCCGAGTTCTTGGCCCATCGCCTGGGCCAGGAGCTCGACGGCGATCGCTATGGCGAGGCCGACGGCGATTTCTTCTCGCTCATCGTGCGCGGCGTCAGCGGCCAGCGCCAGGACCTCGACGACATGATCGCGGCGGCGCTCACCACCGCCTGGACGGTGGCGCGCCTCGACGCCATCCTGCGCCATATCCTGCGCGCCGGCGCCTTCGAGCTGGCCCAGCGTCCGGACGTGCCGGCGCGGGCCGTCATCAACGAATACCTCGATCTGGCCAAGGCCTTCTTCGACGGCACCGAGCCGCGCCTGGTCAACGGCGTGCTCGATCGCCTCGGTCATGTCCTGAGGCCCGAAGAATTGGGGCCGGCGGCGCAGGAGATGGCGGCCGAAAGTGGCTGAGCTGGGCCGGCGCGGCGAATTCGAATTGATCAACGAGATTTTTGCGCCGCTGGCCAGCGGCCACGAGCTGGCCTTCGGTTTGACTGACGATGCCGCGCTGGTACGGCCACGGCCGGGCTGCGATCTGGTACTGACCAAGGATGCCCTGGTGGCCGATGTGCATTTTCCCGCCGACGAGGCGCCGGACCTGGTGGCCCGCAAACTTTTGCGCGTCAACCTTTCGGACCTGGCGGCCATGGGCGCGGAGCCGCTGGGCTACCTGCTGGCCCTGGCCCTGCCGGCCGATCTGGGCGAAGGCTGGTTGGAGTCGTTTGCCGCCGGCCTGGCCAGTGACCAGGGCGAGTTCGACCTGGCGCTGCTGGGCGGCGACATGGTGGCGACGCCGGGCGCGCTGACGTTGTCGCTGACGGCGCTGGGCGAGGTCGAGGAGGGCCGCGCGCTGCGTCGCAACGGGGCCCGCCAGGGTGATCTCGTCTATCTATCGGGCAGCATCGGGGATGCTGCGCTGGGTTTGCTGGTGCTCAAGGGGGGATTGGCGGGACTGGACCGGCAAGCCGCTGGGGCGTTGCTCGATCGCTATCGGCTGCCGCGCCCGCGCCTCAAGCTGGGGCGGGCGCTGGGCGGTCTGGTCAGTGCCGCCAGCGATGTCTCGGATGGTCTGGTCGCCGATCTCGAACATATCTGCCAGGCTTCCGGCGTGGCGGCGCTGATCGAGGCGGCGCGTTTGCCGCTGTCGCCGGCGGCCGAGGCGGCGCTGGCGCTCGATCCGGCGTTACGGCGGCGGCTACTGGCCGGCGACGACTACGAAATCCTGGCCACGCTGGCGCCGGAGGGCGAGGCCGCGGCGGTGGCTGCCGCGGCCGCGGCCGGCGTGGCCTTTACCCGGATCGGTGAAATTCGCTCCGGCAGCGGCGTCAGCTTGCGCGACGCGGACGGCCGAATCCTCGAGGCCGGGGCCGGTTACCGGCATTTTTGAATTCCCGCCAAGGCAGCCGCTGGAATGAATAGAGCCCAACGCAACGTTGCCGTCCTGGCCGGCTGCCAGGCGCTGCTGCTGACCGGCAATGCCATCCTCATCGCGCTGAGCCCACTGGTCGGCTTTGCCCTGGCGCCCGACAAGGCCTTTGCCACGCTGCCTGTCACCAGCTACGTGGTGGCCACGGCGCTAA
>PVBE010200744.1_pt1 | contig 80480 bp, 91 predicted proteins | sample 1631181 | NCBI WGS metagenome assembly PVBE01 (sample SAMN08397723, study PRJNA350692) | Marine metagenome, whole genome shotgun sequencing project. | isolation source: water | place: Pacific Ocean | collected 2012-04
ACCAGTATTTCTACCAGTTTCCTGAAGAACTAAAGATATAGCGTTACTTGAAGTCACAACACCACTCCATGCAGTTACAGAAGTAGTATTAACCTGACTGGTGCTCCATGATAGAGATACCAAAGCTACAGGATATTCTGCATTAGTTCCTTCAGCATTGTCCACAGCCACAGGTGGGTTAACAACATTTAATGCGTTGTTAGCTGTACTCACAGTAATCTGAGCTGACTGGTTATTAGCAACATCACCAACGTTCCCTACTGAAACTGCAATTAATCCTGCAGTAGCAGTTGAACAGTCAAGCTGGTCGTTGAATAATCCAGCACTAGCTGCACTATCAGAAGTTATTGAACTTAAGTTAAAGTCACCATTGCTCTTCATGAGGAACAATGTTGATGTAGCGGCTGTAGAACTAGTTCCTGCCGCGTTATGTCCATGACCAATCCACTTACATACAGTAGTTATATCCTCACCACCAACAGATCCGTTACCAGAACTGTCAATAATAGGAATCATCTTTGTGTCACCTGTACCAGTACCACCAATAGTGGCTGATATAAGTGTAGATGAAGAACTATGGTCACCATGTAGGACCACAACGGTACTCTTAGTAATAGAAGCATTTAAGTCTGAATCTACTACTGAAACAATTAACTGGTTAGAACCACTTTGAATAAGTCTTCCTGAAGAAGTGAATGTAACATACAAACTCTTCCCAGAACCAACATATGTAGGAGTAGTTCCGGCAGCTAATTTAGCTGGGCTCGCGGCTGTGCTTAGGTTAGACCAACCATTAGTAAGGTTGACTGTTCCTGTTGCAGCTGCTTGAGCAGTTTCGGTTGAATTCTGGATCCCCAACAAACCAACAATAAGCAACATTCCTGCTGCTAAGGCTGTTAGGGTCTTCGCAGATACTAATGTTTTCACTGCGTGTATCCCCCTTTTATCCCGAATCCGAGCACTTAAAGGTACTCGGACCTCTGCTGTCTCGAATTCGGACAGCGGTACGGTCTTAATTTTTTTATACTTTCTCAATTTATTAATTTTGTAATTAATTAATTTTTCTATGGTCTTTATTTAGTTATACAAGAAAAACTTATATGTAAGATTAGCACAACAAGATAAAACAGACCATAGGTTTCATCTACATTTATTATACTAACCACCAAATTTTTTCATTCTAAACACACTATGTCAAGATGTTATTTGTAGTTTTTCTATTTAATTTACCAATTTTCTAACCTACAATCAAATTTTAACTTGCAATTTGACGTGTGTTAAATTTGGACTTGAATCAGAATATAAGTTAAAAAGACCATACCTGTCAACGTCATTTCAGACCTTTTTTACATTAAAAGTTATCAAAAACATAAAAAATTACCCTTTAATCAACAAAAATAGTCATAATTTGATTAATTTTTATTTAATATCCATTTTTCTTTTTCAAAAAATCAAATTTCAAGAATTCTTCGTTAGATTTTGTTTTCCCCATTTCTCTTAATATTCTTTTAGCAAAATCTGATGGATCAGATGCTGCATCAGAATGTGAATTAGATAATGCCATCATTCTTCTTAATAAAGTAGACTGCTGTAAAGTGTAATCGTCTAACAGTAATTCCTCATGTCTGGTTCCACTCTTTGACATTTCAATAGAAGGGAAAACTCTCTGTTCTGCTAATCTTCTATCTAAATGTAATTCCATATTCCCTGTACCTTTAAATTCCTCATAAATTAAATCATCTAATCTACTTCCAGTGTCTACTAAACAACTAGCAATAATGGTGAGGCTTCCACTTTCTTCACAATTTCTAGCTGCTCCAAAAAAACTTTTAGGAGGATATAAGGCCAAAGGATCCATTCCACCAGAAAGAGTCCTTCCACTACTTGGTATCTTTAAGTTATAAGCTCTAGCTAATCTAGTTAAACTATCAAGAAGTATGACTACATCCTGTCCAGATTCAACTAATCGATAAGCCCTATGAAGAGCTAACTCAGCCATTCTACAATGATCTTCTACAGGTTCGTCAAAAGTTGAACTATACACTTCTCCGTTAACAGATCTTCTCATATCAGTTACTTCTTCAGGCCTCTCTCCAATAAGTGCAACTAACAATACTACTTCAGGGTAATTGTTAGAAATACCAGAGGCTATTTCTTTGAGTAGCACAGTTTTCCCAGCTTTAGGAGGGGCAACTATAAGGGCTCTTTGTCCTTTACCTATAGGAGAAATGATATCTATAAGTCGAGTAGAAAAAGGTTTAACTCCAGTTTCTAAATTTAGTCTTTCATTAGGGTATATAGAAGTGAATTTTTCGAATCTTCCTCTATTTTTAGAAGAATCAGGTCCTCCTCCATTCACCATTTCAACTCTTATTAATCCATAATATTTTTCATTATCTTTAGGTGGTCTTACCTGTCCTGCAACAAAATCTCCTTTTCTAAGATCAAAACGTCTAATTTGAGTCTGAGACACATAAATATCCTCACTTTTATCCCCACCTTCAGGATTTCTCAAGAAACCAAATCCATCATGGAGCACATCTAAAACACCAGCTCCAATTAGAACTCCTGATTCCTCAGCAATGACAGACATTAGTGAAATAATTAGATCTATCCTATTTGAAAATTTAGTTGGACTTACATCAAGTTTTGAAGCAAGTTGCATTAATTCTTCAGGGGATTTTGAATATAAGTCAGCAAATTGATTGTTTTCTTCGTCGTCAGCTTCAATTCTAGAAACAACTTTATCCTGAGGTTTTTCAGAATCTTTCCCATTACCTAAATTATCTAAGCTTAAAATACTTGGTTTGGAAATAGGTTTTTTTCGAGGGGTTATTTTTCTTCTAGTACTAACAGGTTTCCTTTTAGGTTTATCGATTGTATCAGCCAAGCCAATACCTCCATAGATTATCGTATAGATTGAATTTTTGTAGATTTTATTTTCATTATCAAAAGTAATTCCGCTTCTTCTTATTAATCGAAAAATAGATAATAAGAGAAAATTTACTACACAACTGAGATTATTCTAAGTTTTTGGAATTCGCCCTAAACAAGGACAAGTGTAGTTGAAAACATTCCTATCATACACTGATTGGAACAATTACTGCAACCTTAAAAAAATCAGTTCCAAAAGATTTTTTAAAATTACACTAATTTATGTTGTGAACCTTCTCTAATAATGTCTTTAGCAACATTTATAAACTCTTTAAACAAGGGATGGGGCAAATTAGGCCTAGAAAGGAATTCAGGATGAAATTGACTTCCAATCATAAAAGGGTGGTCAATTACCTCTGAAATTTCAACTAAATTTCTATCGGGAGAAACACCAGAAGCTAAAAGACCTGCCTTTTCCATAGATGATCTGTAATCATTATTTACCTCGTATCTATGTCTATGTCTCTCTTCAACTAAATCTTCTTCATAAGCTTTTCCAGCAATAGAACCTTTCTCCAATTTACATGGATATATACCTAATCTCATAGTTCCACCAGTTTCTGAAAGGCTTTCTTGCCCAGGCAAAAAAGATATCACTGGATCAGGAGTTTTTTCATCAAATTCTATAGAATGTGCTAATTCTAATCCAAGTTCAGTTCTAGAAAATTCAACTACCATTATTTGCATTCCTAAACATAGTCCAAGATATGGTATTTTTCTAGTTCTTGCGTAGTTAGCTGCATTTATCATACCTTCAATTCCTCTAGGACCGAAACCACCAGGAACTACAATACCTGAAACTAATGATAATAATTTTGACGGATCTTCAGTTTCAAGCCTTTCAGATGATATCCATTCAATATCTATATCATATCCATTATGAATACCAGCATGAATCAATGCTTCTTTCACTGACAAGTATGAATCTGGAAGATCAGCGTATTTACCGACAACAGCAATTTTAACTGAATCTTTTGGTTTCCTAATTAAATCAACTATGGATTTCCAATCTTTTAAACTATCCACACCAGAATTTTCATTTTTGATATCTAGCTTCTTTAGAATGATGTTTCCCAAAGATTGCTCTTCTAATACTAATGGAACTGCATAAATAGTATCTAAAGTTTCTAATGAGAAAACATTCTCTTCAGGGACATCACAATAAAGAGAAATCTTTTTTTTCACATTAAAATCAACAGGGTAATCGCTCCTGCATATTATCGCATCAGGTTGAATACCAGTTCCTCTTAGAATATTCACACTATGCTGAGTGGGCTTAGTCTTTAATTCTCTAGTTGCTCCCAAAAAAGGAAGCAAAGTTAGATGAAGAGTAAAAGTATTTTTTGAACCTATATCATTTCTAATTTGTCTAATAGCTTCAAGAAATGGTTGCCCTTCTATATCCCCTACTGTCCCTCCTATTTCCAAAATTACAACATCTACATTTCCTTTTTGAGATATTTGAGAAATTTTATTTTTTATCACATCGGTTACATGGGGAACTGTCTGAATTGTTCCTCCTAAATATGTTCCTTTTCTCTCTTCCTTGATTACTTCGCTGTAAATCTGACCAGCAGTAATATTTGAATCTTTCGTCAATTCTTCATCAATAAAACGTTCATAATGACCTAAATCTAAATCTGTCTCTGAGCCATCTCGTGTTACAAATACTTCTCCATGCTGATAAGGAGACATAGTACCGGGGTCTACATTCAAGTAAGGATCTAATTTTAAAATAGTAACAGTAAATCCTCTACTTTTTAAAATCCTTCCAATAGATGCTGAAACAATCCCTTTTCCAAGAGAACTAACTACTCCACCCGTCACAAATATGTATTTACTCATACTATTTCAGTGTTCTAATATTAGTTTTTTATCTCATTAATCTATAGATAAGAATAAAACAATTAAATCATTCTAGAAAGGCTTATAGTTTTAGTCAAATATATCGCAATTTCTCAATTCTGATGTTTTTACTTAAGAAAAAATTAATGTTAAATTTATTACAAAATAAGCAATAGGTGTCTAATGGAACAATTATCAAAAAAAGAATTACAAAATCTTGCAAAATTATCTCATTTACAACTAGATGAAGAAGAATCAGTTGCCTTAGCATTAGAATTATCAAAAGTATTGGAATACTTTTCATCACTACAAGAGATAGACACAAAAAATGTAAAAATCGCTGGACATCCTTTAAAAAAAGTTAATACTTACAGAGCAGATAAAACATCTGAATCTATGGAAACCGAGGATGTATTGAAAAATGCACCTTTAAGAAATAAAAACTTCTTCAAGATCAAAAAAGTCTTAGACAAATAATTTTCAATGTTACAAGAGAGAGATGAAATATTTGAAGATACCATCAAAGAATTGGTAAACAAGGTGAAAACTCGACAAATTAGAGTAACAGACTTAATAACATCTTTTTTTGAAAGAATAGAGAAAACAGATGAAAAGATTAATAGCATTATTACTCTAGAAAAAGAAAAATCCTTTGCACGCGCACTAGAGATAGAATCTATCATTTCTGGAAATGATGACATTAGCAAATTCCCTCTGCTAGGAATTCCCTTTATTATCAAAGACAATATTTCAACCAAAGATATCCCTACTACTGCAGCATCAAAAATTTTATCAAACTACACGCCTACTTTTAATGCAACTGTAGTTACTAAAATAATTAATGCGGGCGGTATAATTATTGGAAAAGCCAATATGGATGAATTTGCAATGGGTTCATCTAATGAAAATTCTGCTTTTGGTCCAGTAAAGAACCCATGGAATCTAGAAAAAGTCCCTGGAGGAAGCAGTGGAGGACCAGCTGCATCTGTAGCTTCCAAGCTATGTGTAGGATCTCTTGGATCTGACACCGGTGGAAGCATAAGGCAACCTGCAGCACTTTGTGGAATAGTTGGTTTAAAACCAACATATGGACTAGTAAGCAGGTTTGGGTTAATAGCTTTTGGGAGTTCTTTAGATCAAATTGGTCCCATGACTAATAATGTAGAAGATTGTGCTCAAATACTTGAAGTGATTGCAGGGAAAGATAATGCAGATTCAACTTCTTATGATTCTGATATACCAATATACACTAAAGAGATTAATCAAAATATAAAAAATTTAAAAGTAGGTTTAGTAGAAAATCTTATGGGAGAGGGAGTTGAAAAAGGAGTCAATAATTCTATAAATGAAAGTATATCAGTATTAAAAGATCTGGGAGCTACAGTTTCTAAAACTTCAATTCCATTATTAGAACAAGCTGTATCTATATATTATTTAATAGCTCCATCTGAAGCTTCATCGAATTTAGCCAGATACGATGGCTTTAAATACGGAATCACTGATAAGTCTTCAAAAAATATATGGGAAACTATGGAATTTACTAGAGGAAAAGGATTTGGAAAAGAAGTAAAAAGAAGAATACTTATTGGAACTTATGCCCTTTCATCAGGTTACTATGATGCATATTACAAGAAAGCTCAAGAAGTAAGAACACTCCTAACAGAATCTCTCCTTAATGAATTCAATAAATATGACGTTCTTATTTCACCAACTTCTCCTAGTGTGGCTTTTGATTTGAAATCTAAAATAAATGACCCTTTAGCAATGTATCTCAATGATATTTGTACTATCCCTGCAAATATAGCAGGAATTCCAGCTATTTCAATTCCATCTCAATTATCAGATAATCTTCCAGTGGGACTACAAATTATGGGTCCTCATTTCTCAGAATCAAAAATAATGAATATTGGCAATTCAATCCAAAAAATTACTGACTGGCATAAAGAAAAACCTCCTATTTGAAAATATGTATAAAAAAATTTTACTCACATCAATATTAATTCTTATTTTTTCTGCTTGTACTAATGAAGAAATACCCATAACTAGTGAAAATAATTTATCCGCGCCAGGATGGCCAGTAATTTTCCAAGGTTTTGCTAAAGTAAATGGTAAAGACATACCAGCAGGAATTCAGATTTTTGCAAAACTTGGAGACCACAGATCTCTTATTGCTGAAACAGAAACAGGAACATATCAGAATGTTGTCATTGGAGCTGAAAAGGATTCTGACTATGGGAAATTCATAACTTTTCATATAGGGTCTCCTGATTCTAAATCAATCAAATCAAAAGAAAAATATAAAATGTTAAAATCTGGTGAACCTATTATGATAAGACTTGATTTGAATTTCCCTAGACTACCTTAAAATATATAAATTTAATACAAAGAGAAAAATAGAAATGTTGTATGAAGTTAATGGAAAAACTCCTCAAATACACCCTGAATCATTTGTACATGAAGCAGCTATTTTGCTGGGGGATGTAAAAATTGGAGCAGAATCAAGCGTATGGCCCGGAGCAGTAATTAGAGCAGATAATGGAAAAATCACTATTGGGGAGAGAACTAATATTCAGGACAACTCTGTAATTCATTCTGATGGAAACTCCAAAATAGGACATAACGTTACTATAGGTCATGCAGTAATTTGTCATGCTAGTAAAATTTCCGATAACTGTCTTTTAGGAAATGGAAGTATTCTTAACGAAGGAGTGGAAATTGGAGATTTTTGTCTAGTAGCTGCGGGATCCACAATATTAGAAAACATGAAAATACCTTCTAATTCTTTAATAACTGGAACTCCCGCTAGAATAAGAGGGAAATTGACTGAAAGACATGTAGAACTAATAAAATTATCTTTTAATATTTATGTAGAAAAAATTGAAAAATATAAGATGTCTTAATCTAATATTATATTATCGATCAATCTAATATCTCCCAATAAAACAGCAACAATTAAAATTGCTTTTCTACCTCGTTCAACAGTGTTAAATGTATCAGGATCCACAGTTTCAACATATTGAATTTTGATATTTTTTATATGTTCCAAATTTGTGATAAATTTTTCCTTAAGAACAGAGAAGTTTTCTTCTCCATTTTTCCAAGAATCAGATACCACACATAATGATTTATAGATATTAGCAGCATCATTAGTTTCATTAGATGAAAGATAGGAATTTCGACTACTGCAAGCCAATCCATTCGATTCCCTAACCGTTTTCACAGATCTTAATAATACATTAAAGTTTAAATCTGAAATCATCTTCTTAACTAAAAATAATTGTTGAGCGTCTTTTTCACCAAAATAAATTCTTTTTGGATTAATAATATTTATTAATTTTGCTACTACAGTCAAAACTCCATCAAAATGGTTGTTACGAAATTCTCCTTCAAAATTTCTTCCTTCTAAATTATTATTCACATATGTAGAGAAACCATCAGGATAAATTTCACTGTCATCAGGAAGAAATAAATAATCTACTTTTGAATCAGAGAAAAAAGATAAATCTTTTTTAAAATCTCTAGGATATTCTTCAAAATCTTCATTTGGGCCAAACTGTTTAGGATTAACAAATAAAGAAGCTACTAAAATTTCATTCTCTTTTCTTGCATTTTCTAATAATGATAAATGACCTTTATGCAAAGCCCCCATGGTAGGAATTAACCCTATGGAGTTCTTATTCAATCCAATTTTATTTTTTAATTCTTTAATATTTCTTAAAATTTCCACTTAAATGCTCTTTTGAATATTTTTATTAATTTATTCTAATCATTTAAATATAGAATTTGTTTGATCTCATTTAACTTCATTTCAGAAAGCTTCAATTTATCTTTATCAATATCTAATATCAGAGAAGATAAAAGCATGTAAACTTTCTTACTATCTTCAGAAAATTCTTAAAGTCAAAATTTATGCGCCCAGCAAGATTATCATAAATTTAACTGAGATATGTTTACAAATCTATTTCATTATGTTTTATTCATACTAAGATAATTATAATTAATAATAATATGGAAAAAAATGTTAGAAAATTGAAAAATGCTTATGGCTTTGATGATGTATCTATAAAGCCAGGAGAAATAACTATTAATCCTGAGCTTTCTGACACCTCCGTCAAGATTTTAAATATGTCTCTTAAAATCCCTTTTCTTGCATCAGCTATGGATGCAATTTCATCTACAACATTTATTAAAGAGTTGGATAAATTGGGCGGTTTAGCTGTTTTAAACTTAGATGGAATCTATTGTAGATACGAAAACACAGAAGAAATTTTTGAAGATATATCTAAAGAGAAAAAAGAAAAAGTAACAGAATTAATGCAAAAGATTTATTCCCAACCTATAAAAAATTCTTTAATAGAAAAAAGAATCATGGAAATAAAAAAAACTGGTTCTAAATGTGCAGTTTCTATAGTTCCAGCAAACACAAAAAAAACTCTTGGAATTATTAAAGACGCAGGAGCGGACATACTAATTGTTCAAAGTACAGTGACAACAGCAAAACATTATTCCAATAGTCCAGTAGGGTTAATATTCTCTGAAATTAAGAAAAATCTAAAGATGCCAATTATAGTGGGGAATACTGTAAGTTATAAGGTAACAAAAGAATTAATGAAAGAGAATGTAGATGGAATTTTAGTAGGTGTAGGACCTGGAGCTGCATGTACAAGCAGAGAAGTTCTAGGAATAGGTGTACCTCAAGTAACTGCTACTCTAGATTGTTCATTAGCTAGAGATAATTATTTTGATGAAACAGGTAGATATGTTCCTATAATTACAGATGGAGGAATCAGAACAGGAGGCGATGTTTGCAAAGCAATTGCCTCAGGAGCAGATGCAGTAATGATAGGAACTCCATTCGCTCAAACTCTTGAAGCTCCTGGATTAGGATATAATTGGGGAATGGCAACTCCTCACGATTCACTTCCTAGAGGAACTAGAATAAATGTAGGAAGAAAAACAAAATTAAAAACACTTTTATTCGGCCCTTCATCCTCTACAGACGGAACATTAAATTTGGTGGGAGCATTAAAGGTTTCTATGGGAATGGTTGGAGCAAAAAATATTAAAGAAATGCATAACTCCGAACTAGTATTAGCACCTTCAATTAAAACTGAGGGGAAAATATTTCAACAACAATAAAGGTTTTCAATTATGTATCAAGTACCTAAAGGGACATCCGATATTTTGCCAGATCAACAATTTCTCTGGAATTTCATAAAAGATACAGCAAAAAATTCTTCCACAACATTCGGTTTTGAAGAAATAGAAACTCCAACCTTTGAAGAAACAGAACTCTTCGAAAGAGGAGTAGGCTCTGATTCAGATATCGTTCAAAAAGAAATGTACTCTTTTACAGATTCTAGTGAAAAAAGCTTTACTTTAAAACCTGAAGGAACTGCAGCTGTGTGTAGAGCGTTTATCCAAAATGGGATGAATAACCTTCCTAAACCAATAAGATTATTTTATATAAGTTCAATGTTTAGACATGAAAGACCTCAATCTGGAAGATTGAGACAACATCATCAATTTGGTGCAGAAATTTTCGGTGATGAATCCCCAGAAATTGATACTGAATTAATTGAGTTAGGGCTTCATTATCTGAATTCCTTAGGTTTGAAAAAATTAAAAATTAAAATTAATAGTATTGGTGATAAAAACACTAGAATTAAATTATCTGAAGATTTGAAAAAATTTTTTGAACCATATAAATCCAAAATGAATAATATAGACAAAAAAAGACTAGAGACAAATCCAATAAGATTATTAGATTCTAAAGATGCAAATTTAATTTCTATTACCAAAAATTGTCCTAGATCAATAGATTATCTAGATAAAGAAAGTCAATCTCATTGGGAATCTGTTCTAGAAAATATTCAAAATCTAACAAAAATTTACAATAAATTTGAAATTGAAATAGATCATAAATTAGTTCGAGGCCTAGACTATTACAACAGAACAGTCTTTGAAATTCATCCTAATGAAGAAAGGTCTCAAAGTAGTATATTATCTGGAGGAAGATATGATGGTCTAATTAATTTACTTGGAGGACCTGATGTTCCTGGTGTAGGATTTGGAAGTGGAATAGAAAGAATAATTATAAATATAAATAATCAAAAAATTAATATTCCATCTCAGAAAAATGGTCCTAAATTAATGATAATTACTTTAGGAGATCAACAGACAACAGATATATCTAGAAAAATAGCTACTTCCTTGAGGAAAAACAATATTTCTGTAGTATTAGCACCTAAGAATAGAAGCATAAAAGGACAAATGAGATATGCAAATTCATGTAACGCTAGATTCATATTAGTAATAGGTGAAAAAGAATTAGAAAAAAAATCAGGATCTATAAAAAATTTAAGTGACTCTTCTGAAATTATTGTAGATTTGACACCAGAAAAAATTTTAGAAATCTTAAAAGAAAAATAAACTCTTTTTATGAATGATAAAACTATTGAAAAATTAGAAAATATAAAAACCCGTTTCTTAGAGATAGAAGCATCAATGGTTAATCCTAAAAATGCTTCAAATCCAGAAATTATCACTAAGCTTGCTAAGGAACATAATCAACTAAAATCTATAGTTTCATTGTTCGAACAATATAATAATTTTATTGAAGAATTCAATAACTCTAAAACCATTGAAGAGACAGATTCGGATATTGAGATTATAGATCTCGCAAAACAAGAGCAGAAAGAAATCACTAAAAAAATTAAATCCATTTCCAAAGATTTAGAAGAATCTTTGATACCTAAAGATATAAGAGATGAAGCTGACTCAATAGTTGAAATCAGAGCAGGTACGGGAGGAGACGAAGCAGGGCTATTTGCAGCAGAAATATATAGAATGTACCAAAGATATGCTGAACTAAATGCCTGGAAAACTCAAATTGTTAATATTAACGACACCGGCTTAGGTGGCTTAAAAGAAGTAACTTTCGAAATAAAAGGAAAAGGAGTTTTCAGCAGATTAAAACATGAAGCAGGAACTCACAGAGTTCAAAGGGTTCCTTCTACAGAATCTCAAGGTAGAATTCACACTTCAGCCATCACAGTTGCGATATTACCAAAACCTGATGACATAGATGTAGAAGTGAATCTGGAAGATATAAGAACAGATATTTTTCATTCTGGAGGTGCAGGAGGCCAAAACGTAAATAAAGTAGCTACTGCAGTAAGACTAACTCATAATCCAACAGGAATTATTGTTACTTGTCAAAGAGAAAGATCTCAAAGCCAAAACAGATTAATAGCCATGGATTTATTAAAAGCAAAATTATGGGAAATTGAAATCCAAAAACAACAAGAACAAATTGGAAAAGACAGAAAAATACAAGTAGGAACAGGAGACAGATCAGAAAAGATAAGAACCTATAACTTCCCCCAAGGGAGAGTAACTGACCATAGAATAAATCTCACTTTCCACAATTTGCCTTCATTTCTAGATGGAAATCTAGATGAGATCATTAATCCTCTTATTCAAGAATTCCAAGCTAGAAAACTAATTAATTCCTAATTTGATGGCAAAAATAGTAGAAATACTAAAAGAATTAAAAACTCGATTGTCTGAAAAAAATATTGATGAGTATCAAATCGAATCAGAAATCATCATTAACCATGTTCTTGAAATCAACACTGAAGAACTATACTCAAATCTTTTTCAAGAATGTACTTCAAGAGATTATGAAAATATCCAAGAAATCGTAAAGGAAAGAGAATTAAGAATCCCACTTCCTTATATCACTCAAAAATGCAATTTCTTTGGACGAATTTTCGATATCAACTCAGGAGTCTTAATACCTAGACCTGAAACAGAATTATTAATAGAAAGATCTATAGAGTATATTTCTAACAACTCAAATAAAAAATTATCAATCATTGATATAGGCACAGGTAGCGGAATAATAGGTATTACTCTTAAATTGATATTTCCAGATTTAGATGTCCATTTAATAGACATCTCTAAAAAAGCAATAGAATTAACCAAAAAAAATATGAAACTTCATAACTTAGGAGGTCAAATGAACCTTATTAATAAAGATTTTCGTAAAATTTCATTAAAAAAATATGATCTTGTTTTAGCGAATCTTCCTTATATTCCTATTGAGAGATTTCCTTACTTGCCACCTGAATTAAGTTTTGAACCTAAGTTAGCTTTAGATGGTGGTAAAAGAGGAATAGAATTAATAAGAGATCTTATTAAATTATTACCTAAAATAGTTAACAATAATACTAGTAAAGCTATAATTGAAATCGATGAAACACAATTAAAACCTTTAAAAAGTGTCATAAATTTATTTATTAAATCAGCAACAACAAACTCTTTTAAAGATTTATCTAAGAAAAACAGATTAATTGAGATAACTAATATAAAATAATTATCTCTTTGTGTACTGAGGAGCTTTACGAGCTCTTTTAAGCCCATATTTTTTACTTTCTTTCACTCTCGAGTCCCTAGTCAATAGTCCTGCAGTTTTTAGAACTTTTCTCATATTAGGATCGAGATTAATAATAGCTCTTGATATTCCTAAAGAAATGGCTCCTGCTTGACCAGATATTCCTCCTCCATGTGTCTTTATAACTACAGTCAATGATCCTTCCATATCAGTAACTAAAAGAGGCCTGATCGCATGTTGCTTCCATCCATCTACTGTAATAAAATCTTCCAAAGGTTTTCCATTGACTGTAACAGATCCAGGAGTATTAAATACTCTTACTCTTGCAATAGCACTTTTTCTGCGCCCTGTACCATAATAATATTTTTGTTGTGTCACTTTATCACCTTTAGTAATTACCTTAAATTATTTTATTTACTCTGTTTCTTTCTTAGATTTTTTGTTGATTTTTTTCGAATTCACTTTTTCTTCAGTATTTGATTTAGTATCAGAATCACTTAATAAAGATTGTGACTTTGAAGGATTACCAAGATTCTGATCGTAAATTATATTCAATCCTTTCTCCGAAGCAACAATCTGAGATTCATGAGGATGTTCATTCCCCCCATATACTTTTAACCGACTTAATAATTTGTCTCCTAATTTACTTTTTGGCAACATTCCTTTAACTGCTTTTTTGATAATGAATTGTTGGTCTTTTTCTTTCATTACTTCAAAAGAAATTTCGCTCAATCCACCTGGGTAACCACTATGTCTCCAATATTTTTTAGTTTCTGATTTATTTCCTGATAAACGAATACCTTTTGAATTTATTACAACAACGAAATCACCAGATAATAAATTTGTCGAATAATTAGGCTTATTTTTACCAATCAACAACCCAGCTATTTCAGATGCAAGTCTACCTAAAATTTTCCCTTCAGCATCAATTAAATGCCACTTAGAAGTAACTTCTTTTCCTTTTGGATTTAATTTATTTAAGTGAATTGACATATTTAGCCTCAATTTTTTGATTTTTCTGTTCAAGATCAAATAAACCATCAGGATATAAAATTTTACTTAAATATAACCCATTAGTAGGTGCAACTAACGAAAGTGCCTGTCTTTCTTCGGATGCAAGAACATCTTCAATTTTGCTAGGAATATTTTTTCCTTGGCTTATATTAACCATTAATCCAATCATCCTTCTAACTTGCTGATGAATAAAAGAATTTCCTAAAACCCTTATTTCTATCAAGCTTTCCTTCTTTACACAAGTGATATTGAATATTCTCCTAACAGATGACTTACTAACACTAGGAAAAGAATGTCCTGAGAAAGATTTAAAATCATGAATTCCTTCGAATAGCATAGCTGATTCTTTCAGTAGTTCATAATCGATATTTAATCCTAGATCAGATATGAATCTGGATTCGAAAGGAGAGATACTCTCATTCAAAGAGATTTTATAAAGATATTCTCTAGCTAAAGCATCCCTTCGAGGATCAAAGGAACCATCTACTTCTTGACATTTCTTCACTAAAATATCAGAAGGCAAATTATCATTAAGAACTTTTAAGAATTTTTTCAGTGAAATTTCAATATTGATATTAATAAGAACTATTTGCCCTAAGGAATGTACTCCAGAGTCAGTTCTACTTGCAAATTTAACTCTATCAGAAATATTGAAGGTGTTTTTTAATGCTAATTCTAATTCTCCTTGAACTGTTCTAGCATTAATCTGATATTGAGATCCAGAGAAACAAGAACCATCATATTCTAAAATAGCTGAAATAAACATATTTAAATTATTCCTCTTGCATGTCTACTAGGCTAATCTCTACCATAGGAGCTGTATCTCCTTTCCTCAAACCTAATTTTGTAATTCTAGTAAAGCCACTTGTACGATCTTTCAAGTTAACACTTATTTCACCAAAAATTTTTTCTTGAATCTCAGAGTCAATTATAAACCGGGAAACAGTTTTTTTATCTTGATATGTTCCTTTTTTACCTAAAGATATGATCTTTTCTACTATAGGTTGAATAGCTTTTGCTTTTGCTTCTGTAGTTTTAATAGAACCATATCTAAGAAAATCTGTTATGAGCATTTTATATAATGCTTTTCTTGATGATGACTTTCTTCCTAATTTAAAACCTGAAACTCTGTGTCTCATTTTATTTCTCCATCATTCTGATTTTTCATCTTGTTCAGTTTCTTTTTCAGTGTCTTCAGGTTTCACACCATGGCTTTCAAGTTTTTCAAATAATTCCGTAATAGATCTTTGACCAAAATTTCTAATCTTTAATAATTCAGCTCTTGGAACAGCAATAACATCTCCAACTCTATTCAGATTAGCTCTTTTAAGACAATTTAAGGTTCTAGCAGATAAATCCAAATTTTCTACCAAAGTATTATAAATTTCAGGAGTAACTCCTATAGTCACTGTAGGAACATCTTCAGTTCTATCTTTGGCTTCTTTGATCTGAAAAAATCTATCCATAAGTAAATCGGATGAATTCTTTACAGCATTCAAAGGATCAATAGTTCCATCAGTCCAAACTTCAATAGTTAATTTTTCAAGATCAGATCTTTTACCTACTCTTGTATTTTCAACATCAATATTCACTTTTCTAATTGGAGTGAAAATTGCATCTACAGGTAAAACGCCTATAGGTAATCCTTCCTGAGCTTCTTTATCTGCAGGAATATATCCTGTGCCTGTTTCTACATTTAGTTCAACTTCTAGGATTGCTTCAGCAGAATCAAGAGTAGCTAAATGAACTTCTCCATTAATAATTTCAAAATCAGCACTTGACATAATATCAGCACCAGTAACTTCACCAGATCCAGATGCTTCAAGTCTGAGCCTTCCTGATCTATCAGATAAAGCTTTTACTCTTACATTTTTTAAATTCAACAATAATTCTAATACTTCTTCTTTTATTCCATCCAATGAGGAATACTCATGATCCACGCCTCCGATACGAGCCCATGTGATTGCTGCGCCTGGCAGTGAATTTAACAAAGTTCTCCTAAGAGGATTTCCTAAAGTATCCCCCCAACCTTTTGCTAATGGTTCTAAAACAAACTTGCCATATTTTTCATTCTCTTCAAGAATTTTAAATGATATGCTTAGTTCTTCTTTCTCTTCACTAGCTTCTTCAACTGTATCTAATCCATAAAGTTTTTCTATTTCTTGCATGATAGCGATTATCTCCTTGAATAATATTCAACTATAAGTCTTGTATCTATTCCCATATCGATTCCAGTAATCTCAGGCATTTTCAAAACAATTCCAGAAATATCACTATTATCAGACTGTAACCAATCAGGGACTGTTCTTGAGCCCATTGCTTGAGTAACAGTATCAAAAAAAGTTTTCTCTCTAGAACTTTCCTTAAAAGTTATTTTGTCTCCTGGTTTTGTTTGATAACTAGGGATATCTACTTTCTTTTCGTTTACAGTTATATGACCATGGTTAATCCATTGTCTTACCTGATGTCTAGATTCACCAAATCCTAATCTGTAAGCTACATTATCTAATCTACTTTCTAGAATTTGGATTAATTTATCTCCTGTAATTCCTTCAGAACTCCCAGCTATATTCATATATCTCCTGAATTGTCTCTCCTGAATGCCATAAGTAACTCTAGCTTTCTGTTTTTCCTTAAGTTGCGCCCCATGATCAGAAAGTCTCCTAGTAAAAAATGTATTCCTATTACCCCTCTTCTTTTCAAATGCACATTTCCCTGGAGGCTTTGAACACATCTTCATTCCAAATTTTCTACATGCTTTACATTTCGGTGATATATCTCTTGACATTTAATATTCCTTATAAATATTCAGTTTAAACTCTTCTTTTCTTTGGAGGCCTACAACCATTATGAGGTATAGGGGTAACATCTTTAATGCTAACAACATGCATTCCGTTTGCCTGTAATGCTCTTATAGCAGCTTCTCTTCCTGCCCCAGGACCTTTAACAATTATATTTATAGATTTGACTCCAAAACCTTCTGCTTTCTTCACTACGGATTCTGCAGTCCTCTGAGCAGCAAACGCACTCGATTTTCTTGAACCAGAAAATCCTACTGCACCTGCACTAGAAGTCGCTAAAACACTGCCTCCTGGATCAGTTAGAGTAACAATAGTGTTATTAAAAGTAGCATAAATATAAGCTTTACACCTTGGAATAAACCTTTTCTCTTTTTTCCTATCTCTAGGTTTTCTTGCCATAATAGTATTTCTCCATTCTATTAATCATTCATTTAATGTTTTGGTGTTTGTTTCTTACCCGCTACAGCAGTTTTCCTACCTCTTTTTGTTCGGGCATTTGTTTTGGTTCTTTGACCGTTTACTGGAAGACCTCTTCTATGTCTTAATCCTTTATAACTTTTTATATCAACTAATCTTCTGATATTATCTCTAACCTCTCTCTTCAAATCTCCTTCCAAAGTAAGCTTCAAGCTGTCAATTGCTGATCTAATCTTTGCCAAATCTTCTTCAGCTAATTCATGAACTCTTGGATTGTCCATAACACCAGCACTAGACAGTATGTTTTTAGATATAGTTGGACCAATCCCCTGAATCTTAGTCAAAGCATTTTCAATCCTTTTATTATCTGGAATATTTACACCTAATATTATTGCCATTACTATCCTTGTTTTTGTTTACATTTTGGATTTTTACAAATTACCAAGAGAGAACCTCTTCTCCTAATAATCTTGCAATTATTACATCTTTTTTTTATTGAAGCTTTTACTTTCACTTAATCACCTTATATTTCAAAAAATTCTACTTAAATCTATAAGTAATTCTACCTCTAGTTAAATCATATGGCGATAATTCTACCAAAACTCTATCGCCAGGAATTACTCTAATGAAATGCATTCTTATTTTTCCAGAGACATGAGCCAGAACCTTATGTCCGTTTGCCAACTCTATCCTAAAATTAGCATTTGGCAAAGCTTCAGTCACTTTTCCTTCTACTTCTATGGCTTCTTTTTTAGCCATTTTGATCTCCATTTTCAGTTAAAATTATTGGGCCATCCTCAGTAATAGCGATAGTATGTTCAAAATGAGCCGATGCAGTCCCATCAACAGTTTTCACAGTCCAACCATCGTCACATAACACTGTTTTTTCAGTACCCATGTTAACCATAGGTTCTATAGCTATAACCATTCCATTATTTAATTGAATTCCTGTTTCTTTTATACCGAAATTGGGTATTTGAGGGTTTTCATGTAAATTCTTTCCAATTCCATGACCTACATATTCTCTCACTAATCCATATTTTTTGGGAATAATGTAAGATTCTATAGCATTACCTATATCTCCTACTCTATTATTGATATAACAGGCTTCTATACCCTTATATAAAGACTTTTTAGTATCAAAGATTAAATCAACAAGTTTCTTGCTTACTTTACCTACAGGAACAGTAACTGCATGATCGCTGTAATAACCATTTACAATTACTCCTCCATCAATACTAACTATATCTCCCTCAATCAATATTCTTTCACTTGGAATACCGTGAACTATTTCATCATTAATAGATATACAAAAACAAGCAGGAAAACCTAAATATCCTAAAAATGCAGGTTTAGCACCTAAAGCATATATTTCTTTACGAGCTATTTCATCTAATTTTTTTGTAGTTATGCCTGGTCTCACATTTGATATTACTGTTTTCATAACATCTGCAACTATAGAACCCGCTTCTTTCATAAAAGCTAATTCTTTCTTTGATTTTAGAGAAATTGAGTTATTGATGTTCATAACAATATTATTTTCTATTTTAGTCTTAGTGCGATGCAAAATTATATATTATTCCTATACATAAAATCTATTTAAAATTCAGGAAACTATTCCCAACAATTCATTAAAAACAGTTTCTTCGTTTCCATTTCCATTTATTTTTTCTATTAATCCTTCATTTTCGTAAAAAGAAATCAAAGGTTGAGTTAATTGATCGTAAGTCTTTAGTCTATTAATTATCACTTCTGGGTCATCATCTTTTCTGCCTCTTTTAGTTAACCTAGAAATGATTTTTGACTCTTCTACATCTATAAACAATACTTTGTTGATTTTTTTCTTTAAATTCTCTAAAGAATTATTAAGTGATTTAGCTTGATCAATTGTACGAGGAAAGCCATCTAATAGAATCCCAGAGCTATTCTTCCCTAATACATTAGATATCATGTTAATAATTATATTATCCGGGACTAAATCTCCTTTTTGCATAAATTCGTTAGCCAACAATCCTAATTTTGTTTGATTTTCAACTTCACTACGTAACAAATCACCTGTTGATAAATGTTTCCATCCAAAATAATCAGACAATTTCTTAGCTTGTGTACCTTTACCTGCTCCAGGTGGCCCTAAAAAAACAACAATCACAACATTAAACTCATATACTAATTCAAAAATCCTTCATAATTTCTCATCAAGAGTTGTGATTCTAATTGTCGCAAAGTATCTAATGCTACTCCAACCATAATCAACAAACTAGTACTACTCATAATACTAGCAGCTGCACCTAAATTAGTTACTAAACCTGCTATAAATGGCATCACAGCAACAAATGCTAAAAATATAGCACCTGCCCATGTGATCCTAACCATAACTTTCATAAGATATTCGTGAGTAGGTTTACCAGGTCTTATTCCGGGAACAAAACCACCATTTTTCTGTAAATTATCGGCTATATTCTGCTGGTTAAACATTACTAATGCGTAAAAAAATGTAAACGCCATAACCATAATAAAAACCAAAACCCAATATCCTGTACTTGCAGGTCCCAAAAAGTTAGCTAGAGATTCAGCTATACGTGAACCCATAGAATTACTTGAAGGATCAACAAAATAACTAGCAATAGTAGCTGGAAGAATCAATAGAGAAAATGCAAAAATCAATGGAATCATACCTGCAGAATTTACCCTTAAAGGAATGAATGAAGCTCCTGATTGTCTATACATCTTTCCACCTCTAAAGATACTCTTTCCATATTGAACAGGAATTCTTCTTTGAGCTTCATTAAAGATTACAATTAAATATACTATTACTAACCCAATTACCACTAAAAGAATTAATTGAAAGGTTTGATTTCTTAACAATAAACCTTGACCTAAAAGCTGAGGAATAGATGACACAATTCCAGCAAATATTATTAAAGATACCCCATTTCCAATTCCTTTTTCAGTAACTAGTTCTCCCATCCAAACAAGTATTGCGGTTCCCGCAGTCATAGCTAATAATATTGACAATGTGCTGATTACATTTCCTCCAGAAAAACCTATCCCAGATATTACTGGTACTCCTCCAAAAGAATTCTGTAAAATAGTTAATTGCCCCCATCCTTGAACAAATGCAATAGGAATCATTAAATAATGGGTATATTGATTAATTTTTGCCCTACCTGATTCTCCTTCTTGAGACATCTCTTTCAAAGTAGGAATAACTGGAGTAAGAATCTGCATAATTATTGAAGAAGTAATATATGGATAAACACCTAAAGCTGCAATACTCAAATTTCTTAATGCTCCACCTGAAAAAAGATCTAAGAACCCCAGTAACGGATTACTTTGAAAAGCTGAAGCCAGTGCATCTCTATTAACTCCTGGAACAGGGACATGAGCAAAAAATCTAAAAATTACTAAAATACCCAAAGTAAAAAGAATACGAAATCTAAGATCAGGGACCCTGAAAGCATCTATCATAGCCTGCAGTAAAGCAGGTTTATTTGATACTTCTTTTTTCGCTTGATAGGCTGGCCTATTCATTAATTTCGCCATCCTTGGAATTTATTTTCTCTATTGAGCCACCAATCTTCTCTATTTTCTCTTTAGCACTTTCACTATAACCATGAGCAGATATAATCAAAGGTTTAGTTAAAGTACCATTACCAAGAATTTTTATTAAAGAATTATTCTTAGATACTATTTTTCTTTCAAATAATATTTCAGGATTAACTTTTTCTCCTGATTCAAAAAAATGTTCCAGTTTATCTAAATTGATTGGGACAAAAGATTTACGAAATGGATTATAAAAACCTCTCATAAAAGGTAATTTTTTTACTAGAGGTAATTGTCCACCTTCAAAAAAGAGAGGTAAAGAACCTCCAGATCTAGCTTTTTGCCCTTTCAGCCCTCTTCCTGAATAAGAACCTTTATTACTTCCGTCTCCCCTTCCTTTTCTTTTATGCTTAGATTTTGCACCTATAGGAGATTTTAAATTATGTAAATCAACCATATTAAATTTCCTGTTATATATTCTCTATTTTCAATAAATGAGAAACCTTTGAAATCATACCTAAAGTAACTTTAGAGTCTTCTTTAACAACTGAATCTCCGATTTTCCCTAAGCCCAATGCCTTTAAAGTATCTCTTTGTTTTTTATTAGAACCTATATGACTTCTTATTTGGTCAATCTTAAGATTGCTCATTATCAACCTCTTGATTATTAGATTTATTTCCATCAAAATTATTTTTTCTTTGAGCTATATACTGTTCTGGATCCTTCAAACTAGTTAACGCTTTTACAGTTGCTTTTACTGTATTAACAGGGTTATTGGAACCAAGATTTTTTGATAAGACATCTTGAACTCCCACTGCTTCCATAACAGCTCTAATACCTCCTCCAGCAATTACTCCAGTCCCTGGAGATGCAGGCTTTAACATAATCTTTGCAGCTCCATACTTAGCATTGACTTGATAGGGCAATGTAGTCCCTTTCATTTGGACACTTACCATATTCTTTCTAGCATTATTTGCAGCTTTTCTTACTGCATCTGGAACCGCTGCACCTTTACCTGATGCAACACCAACTTTACCTTTTTTATCTCCAGCTACAACCATAGCTGAAAATCTAAGGTTCCTTCCTCCTTTTACAACTTTGGTTACCCTTCTTACTTGTACTACCTTCTCAATAATCCCATCATTATCTCTAGAATCAGATTTCTTTGAATTACGTCTGTCATTATAATTAGTTGTCATTAGAAACTCACCCCTCCTTTTAGGACACCATCAGCTAAGGCTTTTATTCGACCATGGAATTTATATCCACCCCTATCAAAAATTAATTTATTAATTCCTGATTTATTACATTTTTCTGCTAATTGAACACCTACTTTATAAGATTCAGAACATTTTCCTGAATAATTTCCATCATCGATTTTTTTATCAGATTTTAGTTCAATACTTGAAGCTGAGGTTAATGTTATATTTTTATCATCATCTATCACTTGAGCATAAATTTTTTTATTACTTCTAAATACCGCTAGTCTTGGTGCTAAAGAAGTTCCTGCCAATTTCTTACGAATTCTCAAATGCCTTACGACTCTTCTATTAGTTGAATATTTTTTATTACTCATAATTTATTTTAAACGGAAGTTACAGCAGCTTTACCTGCTTTTCTGATTATTGTTTCTCCTTGATATTTAACACCTTTTCCTGTGTATGGATTTGGCTTTCTAAGCTTCCTAATATCAGATGCTTGCTGACCTACCAATTGTCTGTCAATTCCTTTCACTATAGCTAAATTCTGTCCATCTACATCTAATTTATTTGTACCTAATGGCTCTACTTTTATAGTATGGCTATATCCTAAATTAAAAACTAAATCATTTCCTTTTTTTTCAATCCTATAACCAGTTCCTACAACTTCTAATTTAATTTCAAAACCCGAAGTAATACCGTGAATAATATTTGCTATCAAACTTCTGTATAATCCATGCATAGATCTAGATTCTGGATCATCATTTTTCCTATTACATATTATATTTTCAGAATCATTGGTTACTTCAATCACATCTTTAAAATCTAAACTTAATTCTCCAAGAGGACCCTTAGCTTTAAAATTATTTCCTTCTATTTTAACTTCAACACCTGAAGGTATTGATATTGGCTTCTTTCCTATTCTAGACATTAATTCTCCTCAAAATTACCAAAGGTAACAAATAAGTTCTCCTCCTAATTTATTCCTAAAAGCTTCTTTTCCTGTCATAATCCCTTTAGAAGTAGAAACTAATGCGACAGCCATTCCACCTAAGTAAATTGGAATTTCTCCTTTTTTCACATAAGATCTCAACCCAGGCCTGCTAACTCTTTTTAAACCTAAAATCATTGGTTGTTCATCTTTTCCATACTTCAAGTTAATTTTCGTAATACTCTTTTTATCAGTAGTAGATTCTTCAAAATTATTTATAAACCCTTCATCAACAAAAATCTTTAAAATGTTTGTCTTGATTTTCGAAGTAGGCACTTCAACAAACATTTTTTTAGCTTGATGACCATTTCTTATTCTAGTTAACATATCTGCAATTGGATCCGTCATTTCAAATTCCTATAAACTCGCTTTCCTAATTCCAGGAAATTCTCCTAAAAGTGCTTTATCCCTAAATACAATTCTAGATAAACCTACAAATCTAATATAACCTCTTGGTCTTCCAGTGATTGAACACCTATTTGTAAGTCTATTGGGGTTAGCATTTCTTGGTAATTTGCCTAGAGCTCTTCTAGCTTCTCTTCTTTTTTGGAATGACAAAGAACTATCATTCCATTGATTTAATAATTCTCTCCTCTGAGAATCATATTTTTGAATAGTTAATTCTATCTTTTTATCTCTTTCAACTTTTGATTTTCTAGCCATTATTCTCCTAAATTTAAATATTTGATCTTACGAAAGGCATTCCTAAAAGTTCAAGTAATCTTCTAGCTTCTTCATCGTTTACAGATGTAGTACCTATAGTTACTTGAAACCCTCGAATTTTATCAATCTGATTATACTCAATTTCTGGAAAGATTACTTGTTCAGAGATTCCTAATGAATAATTACCTCTTCCATCAAATGAATTTCTACTCAATCCACGAAAATCTCTAACTCTTGGAAGAGCAATATTTAAAAGTCTATCAATAAAATCCCACATTCTCGTCTTCCTTAGAGTGACTTTGATTCCAACTCTCATTCCCTCTCTCAAATTAAAATTAGCAATTGATTTTTTTGACTTTGTAACAACTGGTTTCTGTCCACAGATTAATTGCAAATCTTTTGTTGCTGAATCTATAGCATTTTTATCAGTAATTGCTTCACCTAATCCTACATTTAATGTTACTTGAGATATTGTAGGAATTTCCATTTTATTATCATAACCAAACTCTTTAGATAACACAGGAGCAACATCATTTTCAAAGAATTCTTCCAATCTGCCTTTCACTCGAGAAGAAATTGTTTTTTCTTTCTGTGTTACAGATTTTCTAGCTTTCACATTAGCTTTAGTTTCAGAAACTTTTCTAGCTTTCACATTAGTTTTAATTTCAGAGACTTTTTTAGTGGTCCTAGTCTTAGACACCTTGTCACTAGATTTTTTTTCTTTATTAACTTTTGTTTTTTTACTATCTTGAGTCAATTATTAAATTCCATTATTTTATGATTTTTTTTCTTTAACTACTCTTACTTTATTTCCATCATCCAAGTATGAATAACCTATTTTTCCTGCTTTCTCGGAATCAGAGTCCACATAAATTAAATTAGATATATGAATAGGAGCTTCTTGTTGAACTAGCCCAGATTGTCTTGCAGCAGTACCACCCTTAACATGCCTGGTGATCATATTCACTCCCTCCACTACTGCTTTATTCTTAGATGCTAATATTCTGATAACTTGGCCTTTTTTTCCTTTGTCTTTGCCAGTTCTTACTATCACTGTATCATTTTTCTTTATCTTAATTCTCAAATTAAATTACCTCCGGTGCAAGTGACACAATTCGCATAAACTCTTTGTCTCTTAATTCTCTTGCTACTGGACCAAAAATCCTGGTTCCAATTGGATTATTATCTTCACCAAGTATAACTACGGCATTATCGTCAAACCTAATATAAGTTCCATCTTTTCTTCTCACTTCTTTCTTAGTTCTCACTATTACAGCTTTAACAACCTCATGCATTTTCACAGTACCTCCAGGCACTGCATCTTTAACAGCAGCAGTAATAATATCTCCAATAGAAGCATATCTTCTATAACTACCCCCTACCAAATGAATGCACATAATTTCTTTAGCACCAGAATTATCAGTTACAATGAGCCTACTCTGTGGCTGAATCATTTTCCACCTCCAAGTTTAACTGTTCAGTTGATTCAGTGAATTCCGAAATACCTGACGAGATTGTTTTTGTTAACAACCATCTCTTTGTATGAGATATTGGCTTACATTGTTCAAATTCAATAGTATCTCCTATATTGCCTTTATTATCAGGGTCATGGACTACATACTTAGATCTTTTCTTGATATCTTTTCCCTTGATGTAAGTAGAAGATAATCTCGATACACTAACTATTAAAGATTTATCATTCTTATTTTTAATGACTATACCTTTCAATTTTCACCTTCTTCTACTAAATTAGGGTTTAAGCTTAGGAGTTCTCTTTCTTTTTTAACTGTCAAAATCCTTGAAATGTCTTTCTTAACTTTTTTAATCTGACTAGAATCAGAAAGTTGCATAGAAGCTTTACTAAACCTTAAATTAAAATACTGTTTTCTAGATTCTTCTAGTTGGTTTAGTAAATCTTCTTGATTTAATTCTCTAATTTCTGAAATTTTCATATTTTTCCTATATTTTTGCAGATTAAAATTGTTCTTTCCTAGCAACAACTTTAGTGTTTAATGAAAATTTATGAGATGCTAATCTCAAAGCCTCTCGAGCTATATCTTCAGGTAAATCACCTATCTCAAATATAATCCTTCCTTGATTCACCGGACTAACCCAGAATTCAGTAGCTCCTTTTCCACCACCCATTCTTGTTTCTGCAGCCCTAGCAGATACTGGTTTATCAGGAAAAACTCTAATCCATACCATCCCACCTCTTTGAACATGACCAACAATAGCTTTTCTTCCGGCTTCAATCTGTCTAGCTGTAATCCAGCCTGCATCTAAAGATTTTAAAGCAAAATCACCAAATACAATTTTGCTCCCAGCAACACGAGAACCTCTTACTTTTCCTCTATGCTGTTTACGATATTTTGTTCTTTTGGGCTGTAGCATTCAAATTCTCCTATTTAAAATTAAGTATCCTTAGTCTCTTTCTTTGAATTCTTAGAAACAGTTTTTGATGACTTGGATTTTACAGTTTTTGATGATTTGGATTTTACAGTTTTTGATGAGTCGGGTTTTACAGTTTTTGATTTTCCAGTAATTTTAGGTTTAACTTCATTAGTTTTTTTATTGTTTTTTCCAGATTTTTTTTCATTATTATTAGATTTCTTATCTCCAGGTTTAACAAATTTTTCAGGATCATCTAAAATCATCATTAGTTTCTTATCACCTGTATCATCTCCATCAACTTCAAGTTGAAGATCTTCAGATTCAATATTTTCTCCACTAAACTGAGAACTAGCAGCAAATCTTTGACTCGCTTTCTCATTCAATTGATCTCCAATAGCTGACACATCTCCTAAATATATCCAAACTTTTATACCAATTATTCCAAAAGTGGTTTTTGCTTCTCCTATTGCAAAATCAATCTGAGATCTTAAAGTATGTAGAGGCACTTTACCCTCTATATGCTTATCAGACCTAGCAATATCTGCTCCTCCCAATCTTCCAGAAACTAAAATTTTTATTCCTTTAGCACCGCTTTGCATAGTTCTTGAAGCTACTTGACGAATAGCTCTCCTGTATGCAACTCTTCTTTCTAATTGCTCTGCAACGCTTGCTGAAACTAATATAGCATCTAGATCAGGATTTCTAATTTCGTTAATTGCCAATTTAGTTTTTTTAATTGTTTTATCCATTTGTGTGGTCAATTTTTCAATATCCGATTTCAATTCATCTATCCTAGATCCTCCTCTTCCAATAACTATTCCAGGTCGAGCAGTATTTATTACAATAGAGAGATCCTGATTACCTCTTTCAATGGAAATATTAGATATAGCAGCTCCATCATATTTGCCTCTAATCAGTTCTCTAATCTTATGATCTTCTAAAACCTGTTTTCTGTAATCTTTAGGTTTATTTACAAACCAATTAGATTGCCAATCTCTAGTAGTTCCTAACCTAAATCCTATAGGGTGAGTTTTTTGTCCCATTTTTATTTACCTACCTCATCAAGTTCTACTGTCAAGTGACTGCTAGGTCTATTAAAAGCACCCGCTCTACCTCTTGCTTTAGCTCTAAATCTTTTCATAATAGGACCTTCATCAGCCATAATAATAGATATTTTTAAATTATCATTAGATGAAAAATTTTGATCTTCTGCATTTGCTAGCGCAGATTTTATCAGTTTAATTAATACTCTAGAACTTCGTGAAGAATATACAGATAGCGTATCCAAAGCATCTACAGCTCTTGAACCTCTAACTAAATCCATCAGTGGTCTAATCTTTTTTGCTGATATATCTAAATCTTTATAATAAGCTTTTACTGTCATTTATCTAATTTCCTTAACTAACCTCAGAGATTCTATCAGATCTCGTAGAATGTCCACGAAAAGTTCTAGTAGGAGCGAATTCTCCTAATTTATGTCCTATCATATTTTCAGAAATCAGAACAGGTATAAATCTTCTCCCATCATGTACTGAAATGGTTAAATTTATCATTTCTTCTACAATCGTAGAAGCCCGAGACCATGTCCTTATATCATTATGCCCTTGAGAACCCTGAGCTCTCATTACTTTTTTCAATAATTTAGGATCCACGAAAGGACCTTTCTTAGTTGATCTTGACATTATATATTTCCTTTATTTTTCATATCTTCGCCTTAATATTAGCCTATTAGAAGCTTTCTTTTTTCTAGTACGATGCCCAAGAGCTGGTTTACCCCATGGTGTTTTTGGACCAGGCATTCCAATTCCCGTTTTACCTTCACCACCTCCATGAGGATGATCTGCAGGATTCATAGCTAAACCTCTTACTCTAGGTCTCTTTCCCATATGTGCTCTTTTACCTGCTTTACCCAATTTTTGATTTTTATGATCAATATTTCCTACTTGGCCTATAGTAGCCCTACAAGTATCCAAAATTTTTCTAGCCTCGCCTGAAGGCAACCTCAAAAGAGTATATCCGTATTCATGAGCCATTACTTGAACTACAGTTCCAGCACTTCTAGCTAACTGAGCTCCTTTCCCTGGTTTCATCTCTACATTATGAACGAAAGTTCCTACAGGAATATCTTTAAGATGAAATGAATTACCTAGATCAATAGCAGGTTCTTTTCCATTAAATATATTTTGACCCACTGAAAGACCCAATGGAGCAATAATATATGATTTTTTCCCGTTTTCAGACTTTATTAATGCTATCCGAGCACTCCTGTTAGGATCATATTCTATTGCCTCTACAAAATATGATGATCTATCTTCACTCCTTTCAAAATCTATAAGTCTATATCTTCTTTTATGACCTCCTCCTCTTCTTCTTACGCTTATTTTACCGGAATTACTTCTGCCTGCTTTTTTATTCAAAGGCATAAGCAATGATTTCTCAGGATTTTTCTTAGTTATTTCAGAAAAATCTGAAGAAATCTTATTTCTTTGTCCAGGAGTTATAGGTTTAAAATTTTTTAACGGCATTTAAGTTCCCTCTACTAACTGTATAGAATCACCTGATTGAAGAGTAACTATAGCTCTCTTTCTATCAGGTTTCTTAGCTAGATTTCTTCCAACTCTTCTAGTTTTACCTTTAACATTAAAAGTATTAACTGAAACTACTTTTACATCAAAAATACTTTCAATAGCTCTAGAAATATCAATTTTCGACGCAGAAGTGTAAACATCAAAAGTATACTTGCCTTTTTCTTGAAGGAAAGTTGATTTTTCAGTTACTACTGGATTTACAATAATATTATATGGATCCATATTTACACTTTACCTTCAACGGTATTTTTTGTTTCTTTTTTTGTAGAAGTTTTAGAACCCCAAATTTGATCTATTTTTTTCACAGCATCTTTAGTGATAACGATATTCTTATTCCTCACAGTTTCTAAAACATTAAGAATAGAAACCTGCATAAGATTCGTTTCAGGAATATTCCTGACAGATTTAATTAAATTTTGATCAACTGAATCAACTACTATAAGAGTTTTTCCAGATAAAGCTAATTCATTTAATATGCTAACAACATATTTTGTGCTAGGAGAATTAGTTTTCAACTCATCAATAATATAAATATCTCCTGTTTTAATTTTATCTGTCAAAACCATTCTCAAAGCAGATCTCCTGACTTTAGCAGGAATCTTATCTTTGTATTGTTTTTTATGAGGACCATGAGCAACACTACCACCTTGCAACATCGATGCTCTACCTCCCAGTCTAGCTCTACCACTTCCTTTCTGTGGCCTCACTTTAGCAGTCGAATATTCAGCATCTCTACGACGCTTAGATTCATGATTTCCTTGCCTCAGGTTATTCAATTGAGATATAGCTACTTGATGAACAAGACCTTCCTTGATAGAGACTCCCCATACGGAATCATCCACATTAACAGAACCCGAAGATTTTCCTAAATTATTTTTAACTGCTAATCTCATAATTCCTCTAATTAACTCTTCTTAATAGATATCAAAGATCTTCTAGATCCTGGAACTGATCCCTTCAAGGATAAAGTGTTATTTTTATTATCAATTTTCACTATCTTGAGTCCTATTTCTGTGACATTAATACTTCCCATATGTCCAGCCATTTTGGTTCCTTTCCAAACCTTACCAGGAGAACTACCAGCACCTATAGATCCTGGAGCTCTGTGTCTATCAGATTGACCATGAGTTTTAGGTCCTCCTTTAAAATTATATCTTTTTACTCCACCTGCAAATCCTTTTCCTCTAGAAGTTCCAGATACTTTAACAGTTTCTCCTTCCTGAAAAATACTCACATCAATTGTTTGACCAACTTGATAATCATTCAAATTCTCAGCTTGGAATTCTTTTAATACCTTAAAATTACTCCCGGATCTTTTTAAGTGTCCCATTTTTGGTTTATTTATTTTAGTAGAATTTTCAAAACCAATTTGAACAGCTTCATATCCGTCAGTTTGCATTCTCTTTATTTGAGTTACCGTGCAAGGACCCACTTCAAGAACTGTAACAGGTATAGCCTTATGATCTTCTTCATCAAAGATTACACTCATACCAATTTTTCTTCCTAATAATCCGATTATACTCATTCAAATATTCCTGTTATTCCTATCCTCAATATCAATCAACTCATTTTTATATTAATGTCCACTCCAGCAGGCACATTAAGCCCTGTTAGTGAATCAATAGTCTTTGAACTTGGCTCTAATATATCAATTATTCTTTTATGAACTCTCAACTCAAAATGCTCTCTAGAATCTTTGTCCACATGTGGAGATCTAATTACACAAAATCTCCTAATGCTAGTAGGCAAAGGAACAGGACCAGCAACTGCAGACCCAGTTCTTTCAGCTGCATCTAGAATCTGCTGGGCAGATAAATCTAACACTCTATGATCAAATGCTTTTAAAGTTATTCTTATTGATTGATTAGCCACTATTTTTCCTATATTTTACTTATTTTCTTTTTTGGGAGGAGCAGGAGCATAATGATCCAACTGTTGAGTAAAACTTGCTCTTCCGGTTGTTTTAGATCTTAATAATGTCGCATACTGAAATGTTTCGGCTAAAGGAACATACGATTGAATAACTTGAATATCAGAATCTCCCTCCATAGATAATATTTGTGCTCGCCTAGACTTTAAGTCAGACAAAACTTCTCCCAAAAATTCTTCAGGAGTAACTATTTCCATATTCATTACAGGTTCTAATATGTAAGGGTTGGCTTTATTCGCAGCTGCTTTAAAAGCCATAGAAGCAGCTATTTTAAATGCTACCTCTGATGAATCAACTTCATGAAAAGATCCATCTAAAAGTACTGCCTTAACATCAACCACGGGATAACCATCAACCACTCCTGAAGAAGCAGCTTCTTTGAACCCTTTTTCTATAGGAGCCCAATAATCTTTTGGTAACGTAGCGCCAGTAATTTCAGATTCAAAAATTAACCCAGATCCTGATTCCAAAGGCTCAAGTCTTAAAGTAACATCTCCATATTGTCCTCTACCACCTGATTGTCTAATAAATTTTCCCTGAGATGTACTTGCTTTCTTTATAGATTCTCGATAAGCAACTTTTGGAGCCCCTACATTTGCTTGTATGTTAAATTCTCTTTTAATTCTCTCAACAATAACGTCTAAATGTAATTCTCCCATTCCTGCTAAAACAACTTGACCACTTTCCTGATCTGTCTCTGATTTCAATGTCGGATCTTCTTCTAATAATTTAGAAAGTGCAATTCCTAGTTTGTCTTGTTCAGATCTAGACTGCGCTTCCAAAGCAACCGATAAAACAGGATCAGGAAAAGAAATAGATTCCAGTAATATTTCATTACCAATACCGCATAAAGTGTTACCTGTAGCAATATTTTTTAAACCAACAACAGCAACTATATCGCCTGACTTAGCGATTTTTATTTCTTTTCTTTCATCTGCATGCATTTTTAATAATCGTCCTACCCTCTGATTTCTATTTACAGATACATTCATAACTTTTCCACCAGTTTCCAAAGTTCCAGAATAAACTCTTACATAGACTAACCTGCCCACGTGTTCATCTGTCACAACCTTAAAAACTAAAGCACTTAATGGTTCCTCAACCTTAGAACTACGAGTTATTTTATTACCTTGTAAATCTTTTCCTTCAACCGGAGGTACTTCTAGAGGAGATGGTAAATAATCCACAATTGCATCCAATAAATGATGCACACCTTTATTCTTTAAAGCAGAACCACATAAAACCGGAAAAATCTCCATTGCAATAACTGCTTTCCTCAATGCAACTTTAATTTCTGATTCGGAAATTGATTGATCTTCCAAATATCGTTCCATAAGAGAATCGTCAGTTTCTGCTACTTTCTCTATCAATTCAGATCGATACTGTTGAACTATTTTTTCCATATCTCCGGGAAGTTCAGTTAATTTAGGTTCAAGGTTATCTTCTTCATATACGAAAGCCTGTTTAGTTATCAAATCAACATATCCTCTAAATTCAGATTCAGATCCTATAGGAATCTGAATTGCAACAGGATTAGCATTCAATTTTTTTCTGATAGTATCCATAGCATAAAAGAAATCTGCGCCAGGCCTATCCATTTTATTAATGAAACAAATCCTAGGCACATTATGTTTGTTGGCTTGTCTCCAAACTGTTTCAGATTGTGGTTGAACACCTGAAACCGACTCAAATACTACTACTGCTCCATCTAAAACTCTTAAACTTCTTTCTACTTCTGCAGTAAAATCAACGTGTCCTGGGGTATCAATAATATTAACTTGATAATCTTTCCATTCAGTAGCAGTTGCAGCTGAACCTATAGTAATACCTCTTTCTCTTTCTAAGTCCATGAAATCCATAACGGCAGTACCATCATCTATGGAACCAATTTTATGAGTTCTTCCAGTGAAAAAAAGAACTCTTTCTGTAACTGTTGTTTTACCAGCATCAATATGAGCAATAAAACCTATATTTCTTAGCTTATTAATCGGCATCACATTATCAGATTTACTATCTTTGTTTTTTCTAGTTTCTAAAGTCATTTTTTTTCACCAACAATTTATTACCAACGATAATGAGCAAAAGCCCTATTAGCTTCAGCCATTCTGTATATTTCATCTTTCTTCTTTGTTGCAGTCCCTTGTTTATTAGAAGCATCTAATAATTCCTGGAAAATACGATCAGATAATGGCATTCCAGATCTAGATCTTGCTGCTTCTACTATCCATCTAATAGCTAACGCTAACTGTCTTTCAGGTCTTACTTCCACTGGCACTTGATAGGTAGAACCACCAACTCTTCTTGGCTTTACTTCCACGGCGGGCATAATATTTTTAATAGCCTGATCAAATGTTTCTATGCCTGGCCGATTTGTTTCCTGTTCTAATTTCTCTAGAGCTTTATAAATTGATCTTTGAGCAGTAGATTTTTTTCCTCCCATCATTACCCTGTTAGTAAATCTTGACAAAACCATACTCTGATATTTGGGATCTGGTTCTACTTTTCTTTGTTCTGCTTTTCTTCTTCTAGACATAATCGATAATCTCTTTACTAATTTGGCTTACTAACTTTTAGTAGTTCCATATTTTGATCTTCCTTGGGTTCTGCCTTGAACACCTTCAGTATCTAATGCTCCTCTTATTATGTGATATCTTACACCTGGTAAGTCTGGAACACGCCCACCTTTGATCAATACAACAGAGTGTTCTTGCAAGTTATGTCCTTCTCCAGGAATATATGCAGTAACTTCCATGCCGTTGGTAAGCCTAACTCTTGCTACTTTTCTAAGTGCTGAATTTGGTTTTTTAGGAGTAACAGTCCTTACTTGCAAACAAACACCTCTTTTCTGAGGACTTCCTTTAGTAATATTCAATCTATTACTTAATGAGTTAAAGGTAAATCTTAAAGCAGGAGTTTTAGATTTCTTATTAAATTTTTTTCTTGATTTTCTTACAAGTTGATTAATAGTTGGCATAATTTTGTTTATTGAAAATCTACCCAGCATTACATGGTAATATTTGTTTTATGATAAAACCTATAAAACGCTAAAGTAAAAATAAGTTAATTTATATACGCAAGGGAAGAGTATATCTTCGGTTATATAATATAGTCAACGAAAATTAGAACCTATTTCATACAAACTAAACTATAATAACAATAGAGTAAAAAACTTTAATTCATAAAAAATATTTATTTGATATTAAAACATCGTCAAATTTACTTGACATTTTTTTTACAATACCAAATACTTTTTTATCTCTAATCAAAGTTAGATTAAGTACCAATTAGTAAAAACCAATCAGATATGACTCCTTTGATAAAAACAATCGGATTAGATATTAGTAAAATAAATAAGCTAAATGAAAGTCTTATTAACTTAAATGCCAATTTCTCTCTTGAGACTACAAATAGTTTAAACAATAATATGAATTCAGATTCCATAATATTATTAGGTGCTGACAATATAACTCTTGAATATTTCTATAAATTATTGGGCATTTCAAATGAAGAAAATCACAAAATTTTAATACTTTTACCCATGGTAATCACAGATATATCATCATATTTTAGAGTCGGTTTAGATTTTTGTATGCCACCTCATAGTGCAAGAGAGATAATGATAAGAATAAATTCACTCCTCGGTTCATCAGATGAACCGAGTAATATTCGATTGATTGAATTAGGAGAACTAAAAATAAACCCTCTAACTTACGAAGTTTTTGTAAACAACAAAAAAGTAGATCTGACTTTTAAAGAATATGAATTATTAAAATTCCTAGCATCAAAACCTGGACAAGTGTTTTCTAGAGAATCATTACTACACTCAGTATGGAATTATGATTATTATGGAGGAACAAGAACAGTAGATGTTCATATAATAAGATTAAGAAGCAAAATCAATGATATGCAAAACCAATTTATAGAAACTATCTGGAACGTCGGATATAGGTTTAGAAGAAAAAATACTAACTGAAAAAATTTAAAATGACTAAAAAAAATAAATCTCAAAAAGAAAAATCTGAAGCAATTGAGTATGTACTCAAACAAGCATCTGAAAATGATGTGAAATTTGTAAGATTATGGTTCCCTGATATTTTAGGGAATTTAAAAGGTTTTGGAATTACTATTGATGAACTAGAAATAGTAATTGAAAGAGGAGCTAGTTTCGATGGAGCTTCCCTATTGGGAACCGAAAGATCAGACGAAAGAGAGTATATCTCTCTGCCAGATCCTGCTACCTTCCAAATATTACCATGGAGACCACAAGAAAATTCAGTAGCTAGAATGATATGTGACATAACAGATTCAGATGGAAATCCTATAAAATTTGATAGCAGATATATATTGAGTGAAAATTTATCAAAAGCTGCGAAACTTGGTTTCAATTATTACGTTGGAACAGAAATTGAATTTTTTTACTTAAATGGAATAGATAATCCAATTCCAATAGATAATGATGGATACTTTGATCAATCTCCCACTAGAAGCAAAATATCCTCAAACTCAGATTTAAGTGCAAAACTGAGAAGGGAAACTGTATTAGCTCTTGAGTCTATGGGAATACCTATCCAAAACTATCATCATGAAGTAGCGCCTGGTCAACACGAAATTGTTTTAAGGCATACTAATGCTCTTACAATGGCTGACAGCATTATTTCATATAAATCTCTAGCCAAACAAATCGCAATGAAGGAAGGAGTGTATGCTACATTTATGCCTAAACCCTTCAACGATCTTGATGGAAGTGGAATGCATACGCATATTTCTCTTTTTGAAGGAGAAAATAATGTTTTCTATGATTCTAAAGACCCATTCTATCTTTCTGAAAAAGCTAAACAATTCATGGCCGGATTATACAAACATTCTTCAGAAATTACTGCAATAACAAATCAATGGGTTAACTCTTACAAAAGATTAGTACCAGGCTTTGAGGCTCCTGCTTTTAATTCTCTAGCATTTTCTGGAGGATGGGGGGATTTGATTAGAGTACCTAAAGCGCGCCCCGAGAAAGGGAATTCGGTTAGAGTAGAGTATAGGTCTCCAGATCCTGCATGTAATCCGTATTTAGCATTCAGTGTTATTCTTGCAGCTGGCCTAGAAGGAATCAACAACTCCTACAGTATCCCAACCAAAGATAGTAGTAAAAAGAATCCGGGTGAGCGATTACCTACAAATCTAAAAGATGCTTTAGAAAAACTATCCAATAGCGAATTGGTGAAAAAATGTATCGGAAAAGAAGCTCTAAATATATTTTTAAATAATAAATACAATGAGTGGGATGAATACTCTAAAACTGTTAGTGATCTTGAAGTAAAAAAATACATTATCTTGTAAAACTAAAATTTATGAAAAACTTAAGTTCTCAAATAGAAAAAAATTTCGAAAAAATAGAGAAAAGTGGTCTCTATGACAAATCACTGGAACATTCTGCATGTGGAGTAGGCTTAATAGCAAACATAAAAGGAATTTCATCTCATAATATCGTAGAAAAAAGCTTGGAAGCTTTGAAAAATCTTGAGCACAGAGGCGCTTCAGGTGCAGATCCTGAAACAGGAGATGGAGCAGGAATACTTATTCAAATACCTCATGAATTTTATAAATCTAGCACATCATCAATAAAATTTAATCTAAATATAGGTGAATATGGAACTGGTATAGTATTCATGAAAAATAACAAAAAAGATGTTCAAAAATGTAAGCAATTGATTGAAGAATGTGCTAATGCTCATCATCTAAAAATAATAGGATGGAGAGAAGTGCCTATCAATCCTAAAGAGATAGGAGATCTTGCTCGAGAAGTTATGCCTAGCATTCAACAATTATTCATAGGTATAACCAATCAAGAACAAAAAAGTAATATTGAGCAAAGAATGTATGCACTTAGGAAAAGTTGCGAGAAAAAAATCACCAGTGAACTTAGTTCTATAGCAATAAAAGAAACATATATTTGTAGCCTTTCATCAACCAAAATAGTTTACAAAGGACTTTTAACTGCAGAACAATTACCAAAGTTTTATGAAGATCTTAATGATAACTCAGTAAAAAGTACCTTTGGCCTTGTACATTCGAGGTTTAGCACCAATACTCTAGGAGAATGGAAACTAGCTCACCCTTATAGATATGTTGCTCATAATGGAGAAATCAACACAGTCAAAGGAAACAGAAACTGGATGAAATCAAGAGAATCTCAATTGAAATGTAGAAATATATCAGAAAATATTGAAGAAATTTTCCCTATTTGTAACTCTAATGACAGTGATACAGCATCTTTTGATAATGTTCTTGAACTTCTAACTATGGGAGGAAGAACCCTTGAACACTCAATGGCTATGATGATTCCTGAAGCTTGGGAAGGGCATGAATCAATGGATCAAAAATTAAAAGATTTCTATAAATTCCACAGCATATTAATGGAACCTTGGGATGGACCTGCTTTAATAGTGTGTACCGACGGGAAAAAAGTGGGAGCTGTTTTAGATAGAAATGGCCTGAGGCCATTTAGATACACTGTAACAAAAGATGGAATGTTAATTATGGGATCTGAAACAGGCTTAATTGATATTGAAGAAGAAAATATTAAGTATAGAGAAAGATTAAGACCTGGCAGAATGTTTCTACTAGATTTTGATGAAGGTAGAATAGTCGATGACAAAGAAATCAAAACTTCTCTCGCAAATAAAAACCCATATTCTAATTGGTTAAAGTCTAACAGTTTAAAAACTTCAGAGTTAAAAGATTCAAGTTCAGAAAAATTAAAAATGTCTTTAACTACTTATCAACAAATTTTTGGTTACTCTCAGGAAGATCTAAAAATATTGATAGAACCAATGATTAAATCAAAAACTGATCCCGTAGGTTCAATGGGAAATGACACACCAATTGCAGCATTATCTAAAAGACCACAGAATTTATTCTCTTATTTCAAACAAATGTTCGCACAAGTTTCCAATCCCCCGCTTGATGCTATAAGAGAAAAGTTAGTAACCCAAATATCTCTTCCTGCGGGAAGAAGATATAACTTACTCGAAGAAAATTCAGAACAAAGTAAAATTTTATTCATAGATAACCCTCTGTTGAACAATGAAAAGCTATCTGCGATTAAAAAAATTCAACATGAAGATATTAAACCAACAATTATTTCAACTCTAATAGAATTTAAGAAAGGAAATTTTAATTTAAAAGAAGAGGTAGCTAATCTTAGAAAAAAATGTGTAAAAGCAATAGAAAATGGGAAAAACATCATTGTACTGTCTGATAAAAATTTAAAAAAAGGATTCCTGCCAATACCTAGCCTATTAGCACTGTCTTCAGTTCATCATGATCTAATCAGAAAAGGATTAAGGTCTAAAGTAGATCTGATTGTAGAATCTGGAGAACCACGAGAAGTACATCATTTCTGCACTCTTTTTGGTTACGGTGCATCTGCTATCAATCCTTATCTTGCATTAGAAACAGTAAAGAAAAATTGTCCTGAAGAAATTGATGCTACAGTAGCAACTTCCAACTACTTAAAATCAACAGAGTATGGACTATTGAAAGTTATGTCTAAGATGGGCATATCAACTTTGCAGGGATATCAAGGGGCACAAATATTTGAGTCCTTAGGTTTATCAAAAGAATTTATAGCTGATTATTTTACTTGGACTCCTAATAAGATTGGAGGGGTAGATGAAAAAAGGGTAGAACAAGATATTACTACAAATTATAATTCTGCATTTCCAGAATCTAAAATTCCTGCAACTTTAGATCTTGATCTAGGAGGATTGTACTTCTGGAAAGGAACTGGAGAAGCTCACATGTGGAACCCAGACACAATATCTCTTCTACAACATGCATCCACTAAAAACCATATTGAAATGTTCAAAAAATTTGAAAGTGTAGCAGATGATGAAACTGAGCAAGCATTTACTATAAGAGGGCTACTAGATTTTGATTTCCAAGAAAATGATAGCATCCCTTTAAACCAAGTTGAGTCAGCAAAAAATATAGTAAAGCGATTCGCCACAGGGGCTATATCTTTAGGCTCAATAAGTAAAGAAGCTCATGAAACACTTGCAATCGCAATGAATCGAATAGATGCCAGGAGTAATACTGGGGAAGGCGGAGAAGATCCTAAAAGATTTTTTAAAGAATCAAATGGAGACTCCAAAAGTAGTAGAATGAAACAAGTGGCATCTGGAAGATTTGGAGTAACAGCCAACTATCTAGTAAATTCTACTGACCTGCAAATTAAAATGGCTCAAGGCGCAAAACCCGGAGAGGGAGGTCAAATACCAGGTGATAAGATCTCTGAATATATAGCATCCATTAGGAAAACTACTCCAGGAGTAGAATTAATATCGCCTCCACCTCATCATGATATATATTCAATTGAAGATTTAGCACAATTGATTCATGACTTAAAAAACATCAATAGGGATGCAAGAATAAATGTAAAATTAGTATCAGAAGCTGGAGTAGGAATTATTGCTGCTGGAGTAGCAAAAGCTAAAGGTGATGTAGTCCTAATTTCAGGAATGAGCGGTGGTACTGGAGCGGCCCCATTAGGATCTATAAGACACGCTGGACTTCCTTGGGAATTAGGATTAGCAGAAACTCAACAAACATTAATTTCTAATGGCTTGAGAGGAAGAATTGTTGTACAAACAGATGGTCAGATGAAAACAGGAAGAGATGTAGCTATAGCAACTTTGCTAGGCGCAGATGAATGGGGAATAGCAACGGCAAGTTTAATAGTTATGGGTTGCATAATGTTAAGAAAATGCCATTTAAATACTTGTTCTGTCGGAGTAGCCACTCAGGACCCTGAGTTGACTAAATTATTCAAAGGAACTCCCGAGGCAATAGTAAACTACTTCATGTTCTTATCAGAATCTCTAAGAAATTATATGGCTTTACTTGGTTTTAGAACTGTAGATGAGATGGTAGGAAGAGTGGATAAGCTAAAGCAGAAAAATCTTAATGACAATAATTTAAATATTAATTTAAGTGCAATTCTAGAATCACCAAAAGTAGTAAACAATGATACTAGACATGCTTCGACTTTTCAGAATCATGGATTAGAAAAAGCTCTAGATTTTGAAATTTTAAATGAAATAAAAAAATCAATCCATGAAAAACAAAAAATTTCTTTAAAGAAAAAAATCAATAATTCGAATAGAACAGTAGGTTCAATTATTAGTTCTGAGATAACAAAATTGTATGGAGAAGAAGGTCTTTCTGAAGGAACAATAAAAATTGATTTCACTGGAAGTGCAGGCCAAAGCTTTGGCGCTTTTATATGTAAAGGAATTACATTTAAGTTATTCGGAGATTCTAATGATTATTTGGGGAAAGGTTTATCAGGAGGAAAAATTATAGTTGTGCCTGGTATTAAATCAAATTTTGTGCCCGAAGAAAATATCATTATCGGAAATGTAGCATTATATGGAGCCACTGGTGGTGAAGTGTACATCAAAGGCATGGCGGGAGAGAGGTTCTGTGTAAGAAACAGTTCTGCTGTTGCTGTTGTCGAAGGAATTGGTGATCATGGTTGTGAATATATGACAGGAGGAACAGTAGTAATACTTGGCCCGACTGGCAGGAATTTTGCTGCAGGAATGAGTGGAGGCATAGCTTATGTTTTAGACGATGAAGATACATTTATTTCTAAATTCAATTCTGAAATGTGTGATATCGAGAAAATATCCATTAATTCAGAAGATGAGCAAATTTTATTTGGACTTATAAAAAAACATAACCTAGAAACAGGCAGTACATTAGCTGAGAAAATTATCAATAATTGGGGAGATTACTTAGATAAATTTAAAAAAGTACTACCTAAAGCTTATGCTAGAGCTTTAAAAGAATTAAACAAAAAACATACAGTAAAAGTAACTTTAGATGGGTAAATTAACTGGATTCAAAGAATACGATCGTCAAAACTTCAAGAGAAGAGATGTAAAGGAAAGAATCAAAGATTGGAAAGAGATATATTTTCCATGGAACAAAGAAGAAGCTAAACAACAAGCAGCTAGATGTATGGACTGTGGCGTACCATTCTGTAATAGCGGATGTCCATTAGGAAATTTAATACCTGATTGGAACGACTTAGTGTATACAGAGGATTGGAAAAAAGCTATCAATCAACTACATGCAACCAATAACTTTCCAGAATTCACGGGAAGAATATGCCCTGCACCATGTGAAGCAGCATGTACTCTCAGTATAAATGATGAACCTGTAGCAATAGAATATATTGAAAAAACTATTGTAGAGAGAGCATTTTCTGAAGGATGGATAAAACCTGAACCTCCAAAAACAAGAACAGGAAAAGTAATCGCTGTAGTCGGCTCAGGGCCAGCAGGTCTAGCAGTAGCACAACAATTAAATAGAGCTGGACATAAAGTTACAGTTTTTGAAAGAGACTCAAGAATTGGAGGTTTACTAACTCTCGGAATACCTGATTTCAAATTAGAAAAGAAAATAGTAGAAAGAAGGGTGGAAATTATGAGAGAAGAGGGAATTGGTTTCCAAGTAAATGTGAATGTTGGAGAAAATTATTCTTCTAGAGATCTTATAAAAAAATTTGATGCAATATGTCTAGCAGGCGGATCAACAATTCCAAGAAATTTAGATGTAGAAGGAAGAAATTTAAATGGTGTTCATTACGCAATGGAATATTTAACACAACAAAATAATTTCAATGAAGGTATTGATGTTGAGAACTCAAAGAGAATACTAGCAACTGACAAAAATGTAATAATTTTAGGAGGAGGAGATACTGGAGCTGACTGTTTAGGTACTGCTCATAGACAAGGAGCAGCAAATATTACTCAGTTAGAATTGATGGAAGCTCCACCTGAGAATCGCTCAACAAATAACCCTTGGCCAGAATGGCCTCTGATAATGAGAACATCTTCTGCTCATGAAGAAGGTGGTGATAGAGAATATTCAGTGCTAACTAAAAAACTGACTGGAATCAACGGAAATGTAAAAGAACTTCATGCTGTAAAAGTGAAATTCGAAAAAGACTCTTCTGGAAAATTAACTCTGAAAGAAGAATCAAATTCTAATTTTATTATTAAAGCAGATTTAATACTTCTTGCAATGGGGTTTTTACATCCTCAGAAAGAAGGTTTGTTAGAATCACTGAAAATAGACTTAGATGATAGAGGAAATGTAAGCACAAAATCTAACATGATGTCATCGCAAGAAAAAATCTTTGTTTGTGGAGACATGCATCATGGACAATCTCTAGTGGTTACGGCCATAGCTAGTGGCAGAGATTGTGCTAGAAATATAGATTTATGGCTTATGGGTAAATCTAACCTTCCGAAAGTAAGAGGTTTTGCAAAGTTTAATTACTAAAGAATCAAGAGGAAATGATAGAAAATATAACAAATTGGATAAAAGAATATGCCAAAATTAATAAAAGAGATTCATTAATTGTTGGTATTTCTGGAGGAATTGATAGTTCTGTAGTTAGCACTTTATGCGCTAAAACTAATTTTCCTGTTCATGTAGCATCAATGCCAATAAAGCAATTACCTGTTCAACATGATTTAAGTCTAGCTCATGGCAAATGGTTAATAGAAAATTTCTCTAACGTAAACCATCATGTGATCGACCTTGGAGAAACATATGATATTTTTTACAAACTGATGAAAAATAAATTTAATTCTGAACACTCATTCGCAAACACAAAGTCAAGAATAAGAATGGTAGCATTACATCAGATATCTGGTGCCACTAATGGGATTGTAGTAGGAACAGGAAACAAAGTAGAAGATTTTGGAGTTGGGTTCTATACAAAATATGGAGATGGAGGAGTAGATATTTCTCCGATTGCTGATTTAATGAAGTCAGAGGTATGGAATATAGGGAAAAAATTAGGAATACTACAGCAAATAATCGATGCTCCTCCAACAGATGGGTTATGGGAAGACGGAAGAACAGATTCAGAACAACTAGGAGGATTAACATATGCACAAATGGAAGATGCTATGGAAAATTCAAATAGCAAATATTTTAAAGAATACACAAAGATAAGAAACCCAAATCTACATAAAATGAATCCAATACCTATATTTAAAAAACCTAATAGTTAAAAAATGATGTGCAAATATAAATTCTTAAAAAAAATAATTCCGACTTTTATAATAATCCCTTTAATAATATCCTGCTCTTCAAATGAAGAAACTGATATTTCAAATATTAAGAATACTTCTGAAAGAACAAGCCTGATATTAGCCTACGAAGAATCTCTTAATAATTTATACAATGAAAACGTATCTAGTCTAGTAAAAATAAGTATTTTATATCCTGGAATTACTGAACCTGTAACTGGTTCAGGATTTGTTTGGGATCTAGAAGGGCATATTGTTACAAACGATCATGTAGTTAGAGATATCATGAAAAGAGGCCAAGCTGAATATGCTGAAAACATTCAAGTATTATTTGAAAATAATCTCGATATAAGCGCAAAACTTGTAGGTGGAGATCCATATTCTGATATAGCAGTACTTAAACTAACTAATAAAAACAATGTTGATTTGCAACCAGTTATATTAGCAGACAGCACTGAAGTAAAAGTAGGTCAAACTGCAATAGCTCTAGGGAATCCTTTTGGGCAAGATTTCACTATGACAGTTGGAACAATATCAGCTATTGGAAGGACTAGATCTGATTTAATATCTAACTATCAAATAGGATCAGTTATTCAAACTGATGCACCAATAAATCCTGGAAATTCAGGAGGTCCTCTATATAATATTTCTGGAAAAGTAGTAGGAATGAACAGCCAAATACAGAGTCGAAGCGGAAGTAGCTCTGGCATAGGTTTCGCTGTCCCTAGTAACACAATAAAAAAAGTTGTGGCTTCTTTATTAGAAAAAGGGTTTCATGAACATCCTCATCTAGGTATTATGGGCAAATCACTAGAGCAAAGAGATAGAGATTTTTTAAATATAGAAAACAATATGACAGGAGTATTAATTACAAATATGTTGATGGATGGACCAGCAGACAAAGCGGATCTAGAGCCCGGAGACATTATAAGAAAATTAGAAACAACTTCTATAAATTCGATGACTGAATTAATTAATTATTTAGCAGATAACACAAAACCTAATGAGACAATAAAAATAGAAATTCTCCGAGATAAAAAAGTCACTTCAATAGACGTTATCCTAGGATCAAGACCTCCTTTTATACAAAATTAAAATAACAAAAATAAATGTGCCACTTGGCTGTTATTCTAATAGAACAACTGTGCTAATATCTAATGCAAAGTATTTATGATAGCCTGAAAAAAGTGGAATATTCCATATTAAAACAATGTTAATAAAAACTAAGAAAAATTTGCCAAAAAAAGATCAAAAAGACACTTCAAAACAAAAAATTCTTGAGACAACTATTTCTCAGATAGAAAAGAGCTACGGAAAAGGTTCAGTAATGAGAATGGGCACGAATGGCTCTATAGAAAAAATTGACAGTATCCCAACAGGATCAATTGCACTAGATTTAGGATTAGGTATTGGAGGTGTCCCAAAAGGAAGAATAGTTGAAATATTTGGTGCAGAATCTGCAGGCAAATCAACTCTAGCACTTTCTATAGTAGCAGAGTGTCAAAAACAAGGTGGAACAGCAGCTTTCATTGACGTCGAACATGCATTAGATCCTGTATATTCCAAAGTGATAGGTGTAAATGTAGAAGAACTTTTGATTTCACAGCCTGATTCAGCAGAACAGGCATTAGAAATCACAGACTATCTAGTGAAAAGTGGAGCAATAGATGTGATAGTTATTGATAGTGTTGCAGCTTTAGTGCCTAATGTAGAATTAGAAGGGGATATGGGAGACATGCAAATAGGACTTCAAGCAAGACTGATGTCACAAGCACTTAGAAAATTAACCGGATCTATAAATAGAACAAAAACTGTAGCAATATTTATAAACCAACTTAGAGAAAAAGTAGGAATAGTCTTTGGAAATCCTGAAGTTACACCTGGTGGTAGAGCATTAAAATTTTACAGTTCAGTAAGAATAGATCTGAGAAGAATAGAGCCCATTAAAATTGGCACAGAATTAATAGGTAATAGAATAAGAGCTAGAATTGTAAAGAATAAAGTAGCCCCACCATTCAAAAAAGCTGAATTGGATATATTATTTTCAGAGGGAATAAGCAAAGAGGGTTCTTTGTTAGATTTAGGAGTAGAAAAAAATATAATAACAAAGAGTGGATCTTTTTATTCCTATGAAGATGTTAAGTTGGGTCATGGTCGTGAAGCAAGCAGAAGTTTCCTGAAAGATAATATTGAAATAGCTCAAAAAATTGATCAACAAATAAGACAATCTACAGAACTATAAAATCCTGAATTTTTCATAAAGAGTTTAACATCATGTTAAATATCACGTATCCTAATGTCTAAATCTCAAAATTAAAAAACTATTTCAATATTATGGATTTCTTAATAGCTATTTCAATTATTTCTTTTGCACTATTGGTTAGTGCATTTATAAGTGCGTCTGAGTCTAGCATAATCGCTGTGAATAAAATTAGAATAAAACATCTAGATCAAGAAGAGGGTAATAAGAGAGCTGCAGCAGTTACAAAAATACTTGAACAACATGATTATTTCTTTGGATCTATTCTGCTTATTGGAAATATAATGAATATTTTAATCGCAACAGTTAGTACAAGTTTTATCATTTCTGTTCTTGGTCAAAATTCTGGCTTTGCAATTATTTTAGCTTCTATAATCACTACATTAATAGTAGTAATTTTTGGAGAATTAACTCCTAAAACTATTGCCACAGTTACTGCAGAAAAATGGTCATTAAGTACTGCATATATAATCAGATTCTTAATGGTTATTACTACACCATTAGTATTTCTCTTCACTTTGGTACCTAATACATTACTAAAAATAATGGGCAGATCTACTTCATTCCGTACTCCTGCACTTACTACAGGAGAACTTAGAATGATGATAGATATGGGAGAAGAAGAAGGAACTGTTCAAGCAAGTCAAGGTGAAATGCTAGAAAATATTTTCAGATTTGGAGAAACTGAGGTAAAGGAAGTTATGACTCCAAGAAACAATATAGAATGGGTGCACTCAGAAACCATTCTAGAAGATTTCTTGTCCCAATATAAAGAACATCCTCACAGTAGATTCCCAGTATATGAAGATGAATACGATGATGTGGTAGGAATTTTATCTACTAAAGATGTAGTTACTTCTATAGCTCAAGGAAATTTAAAATCTAAAGATCCAATAATAAGAATAATGAGAGCTGCTTTATTCGTACCTGAAGCTAAACGCTTAGACGAATTGTTTACATCTATGCGTCAATCTGGTCATAAAATTGCGCTAGTAGTTGATGAATTTGGTGGAGTTTCTGGTTTAATGACTTTAAGTAAAGTTATAGAACAAATAGTTGGAACTACAGGAGAAGAAGGGTTAAGTCCAAAGGAAAGATTTATCACTATAGACACTGACACCTATGAAATAGAAGCGTCTATGTCTGTAGATGAAGCGAATAATCTTCTTGAATTAAATATACCAGAAGGAGATTATGAAACCATTGCTGGATTTATATTGGAAACAGCACAATCTATTCCCTCAATTGGTAAAAGGTTAAGGTATGGAGACTTAAGAATGACTGTTACTTCCATGGAAGGAAATAAATTAGAGAAAGTCAGAATAAGAAAAAGACCTAATCTATATGAATAGTAAAAAATTGAAATTAAATCTAAATAAAACTAATAGAGTCACTGAACAGTTCACAAAAAAAATATCTTCAGGATTATTGAAAAGTAAATTTGATATTAATACACCTTTAATGATATCTGCGTCTGGGGGTTCAGACTCAACTGCATTGTTATTAGGGCTAAAACTATTAAATAAAGATTTCAACAATCTCACTGTAATTCACGTTAACCATAAATTAAGAGACATAGAATCCGAAGAAGATGCATTATTTCTTAAAAAATTATGTGATTCTCTAGAAATTCCCTTATTAATAAAAAATGAACCTGTTCCATGTATAAAAACTGATTCTTTATCTAATTTAGAAGAAAGATTAAGTCACATAAGATATGATATTTTCGCTAAATCAGCAACAGATTCAGGTATAGATACTATCGCTACCGGGCACACCATGGATGATAATTCTGAGTCTGTATTACTAAACATTACTAGAGGCACTTCTCTAAGAGGTATATCAGGAATAAGAAGAATAAAAAAACTTAAACAACATGGAAAGATTCCACCAATTAAAATTATCAGACCTATGCTACAAATTGATAAAAAAGAAATAAAACAATTTTTAAAAGAAATGAAATTAAACTACAGAACAGATTCTACAAATATAGATATTTCATATTCAAGAAATAGAATCAGGCATGTTGTTATTCCAGAACTAGAACAACTAAATCCCAAATTAAAGTATTCAATTTACAAATTATCCCAAAACGCAAATTCTCAATTATCTAAACAGTTACCTTTAATAAACAAATTGTGGAATAGTGATTTTATTATTAGAACAAAAGAAAAAATCGTATTAGACAAACGAATCTTTAATATACTTCCTTCAGAAACTATTCATATGTTATTTATTAAAGCTGGAAAATTTATTTCAAGCGAAGATTCAATATATTCCGAACATATAAAAATGATCTCCAAATTTTTAAAAACATCAAAGTATACTAAATTAGAATTTTCAGAAGGTTTAATCATAGAAAATTATAGATATAAGCTTGTTTTTAAAAATAACCATTTAGAAGAAATTAATCCTTTTCCTAAGATATTAAATTCTAAAGCATTAAAAATACCTGGAAAGGTACAATTAACTGAAAATCACAGTATTCAAGCAAAAATGCATAATTCACCTATAAACTTATCAAAAGGTTTTCAAATGGAAACATTCCTAGATTTATCTAAAGTGAAAGAACCTTTATTTATCAGAACAAAAAAACCTGGAGATAAAATAAGATTATTAGGAATGTCAGGTCATAAATCTTTAAATCATCTAATGATTGACAGGAAAATACCTCTCATCTGGAGAAAAAACATCCCCGTAATTGAAAAAGATGAGAAAATTGTTTGGGTTGTTGGGTTTCCACCTGCAGATTGGGCAAAAATTACTGAAAATACCAGGAAAATAGTTAACCTAAAATACCTAATCAACAATATTAATGAGTCACCTGTTTTCTAGTTTTAATTCTTTCTAATTTTTTATTTTGAGTATACCCAGGAACTACTCCTCTCTTAGAAACAAGATTCCCATCAATTTCCTTAATATCAGCTCGTATTTTAAAAGGAGATGCTGAAGCAATAAATCTTCCTACTCCTATCACCTGAATTAGTCTTCTTTTTTTTATTCTTTCATTATCATCATCCAAATCATTATTTAATGATTTGGAATCTAGCCAATTATCTTCAACCTCAATTAAGTTGACTATATCATCAGGAGTAACATCACAATTTATAGAAATATCAATTTCTTCTTTACCTATCTGATCCAATCTCTCTCTTAATTCAACAATTAAATCAGGTTTTAAACCACCTCTTCCTTCTGGAGGTTCTATTCTTATTCCTCTTATAGGAAACTCTGAAACAACTCTAATTGCTTCTTCAATTTCATCACCTAAAACACCAACTAGAATGACAACTGGAATATTTCGATCACCTTTAGTTATTAAAGAAGAAGCAGCATCAACAACATCCCCATGTATTAAAACAAGAGAATTTGACATCCCTCCAACAGGAGTTTGATTATTCATTCTGCTCCCCAAAATAGATGAACAACCACTACATCCTCCAACAATAGATGAGTAATCCATTAATCCTACAATATTGGGATGAATATTTGATGCACCAAAATTCACTACTGGAATATCATCTGCCACATTAACACATTCATTTGCAGCTGTAGCCCATCCAGAACAAGAACTTAAAATACCTGATAAAGCTGTTTGATAAATCGCAAAAGGCGAATATGGACTCTTAATCCTCATTATTACATCACCTTTGTATATTTGTTCTCCTTCTCTCATTGCCCATATTTCAACATTTGGATTTTGTGTAATATGTTGCAATAGTTGTATAGACTCATCTACACCACACAATATTCCATCTTGATCTACAGAGAATTCAGTTGTAACAATCGGATTTTTCCCAATATCCCTAAGGATATTTGCAGTCCTAATCAAATCAGCATTAGAAGTATCTCCAACTTGAACTGATTTATTTATTTCAAAATTAGCCATATTAAATCTATTAGTTAATCTTTTTCAAACTAAATGAATCATAAATTACTTTTAAGATTATCACCATAATTTAAAAAAACTTAATCCTTAATAACCCAATTAAATCTTTAATAATAGTAGACAATATTTTTACTTTACTGTCACGGTCATCTCTCCAAATCACTGGTATTTCTTTTATAGACAGACCAGATTTCTCAGATTTGTATAATAACTCTGTATCAAAAAACCAACCATTATCTTTTACATTTTTCAAAACATCTAGAATTGATTCTCTTTTTGCAATTTTAAATCCACATTGTGCATCTTTAAATTTTGTTCCTAAAATTATTCTAAATATTAAACTATAGGTTTTAGATATAAAGTCTCTTTTGAAACTTCTACCATAAACCTTTGAATCTTTTAATAATCTTGATCCTATAAGGATATCAAAATCATCAGAATTCATATGTTCCAATGAAACTATCAATGCTTCAAGGTCTGTAGATAAGTCAACATCCATATAGGAAACTAAGTCAGCATTACTTAATAACCAACTATCTTTCACTGCTCTGCCACGACCAGGTTCTTCGTAAGAACGTACGATTACATTAGAATAATTATTGGAAAGAAATCTTGCAATTTTCAAAGTTTCATCAGTTGACCCATTTTCTGCTATTACAATTTTCCAATCAATTGAGATTCTATTACTCAAAAAAGTATGTAGTGTCTCTACACTTTTTTTTAAAATTTTACTCTCATTAAAGACTGGAAAAACTATATCCAAAGTACGAAACATTCAACAACCTAATTAATGTAAAAAGTGGCGTTTTCCTGTAATTACCATTGAAATTCCAGCTTTATCAGCCTCAGATATCACATCATCATCTCTTATGGAACCGCCAGGTTGAATTACAGATTTAATTCCTGATTCTATTGCTATTTTCAATCCATCTGCAAAAGGAAAAAAAGCATCCGAAGCAAGAACTGAACCATTCGAATCACTTCCTGCTACTTCACATGCAATTTTTACACTACTTAAACGATTCGGTTGACCTGCCCCAATACCTATAATGCTATTGTTTTTTACTAATACAATAGCGTTAGATTTTATTAAAGAACAAATCTTATTCGCAAATTTCAAATCTGATATTTCTATATCAGATGGTTTGTTCTTTGTTACAATTTTATAATCATCCCATTCCTCAATTACAGCATCTTGATGTTGAACTAAAAAATCTCCAGATAAAGATTTTATAATTAATTCTTTCTTATTAATTGAAACTGATTTAAGAATCCTTAATTTTTTCTTTTTCTTTAAAATTTCTAAACTTTTTTCTGAATAACCAGGAGCTATTATTAGTTCAAAAAAAATTTTTTGAACTAAGATAGCAGTTTCTTCTTCTACCTCACTATTAAAACCTACAATTCCACCAAATGCAGATACTGGATCTCCTGAAAGAGCATTCAAAAATGCTTGAGCTTGATTTTGATGATAAGAAAGTCCACATGGATTCGCATGTTTAACTATAGAAACTGCATGTTTTTCAAACATGCCAACACTTTTAGATGCAGCTTCTGCATCAATAAAGTTACAATATGACATTTCTTCTCCATTTAATTGCTCATCACTTATAAAACCTTCACTATTATTTGTATTTGGTCTATATAAACCTCCCTTCTGATGAGGATTTTCTCCATATCTAAGATCTTTCACTTTTTTTAAATTAATTTGTATTTCTTGAGGCATTAAATTCAAATCATTGTTTGTATTTGATAATTTTCTAAAGTATTCAGATATGGAAAGATCATATTTTAAAACATAATTAAAGGCTTTATAAGCTAATTTCTTTCTTTGTTCAAAAGACATTAAATTATTCAAAATTAGTTCACTTACAAAAGAATAATCATCTTTATCAGTTACTACTATGACATCATTAAAATTTTTGGCCGCTGCTCGAATCATAGAAGGCCCACCAATATCTATATTTTCTAAAACATCTTGAAGTTCAGAATTTTTATCATTAGCAATTTCTTCAAACGGATACAAATTATTAACAACTAAATCAAATTTTTCTATATTGAGATCTTGAAGTTCTTCTAAATGAGATTTATTATTCCCAATTGAAAGAATCCCAGCATATATTTTCGGATGTAGAGTTTTAACTCTTCCATCAAGAATTTCAGGGAAACCTGTGGAATCAGAAATATTTTCTGCAAAAAGTCCCTGTTTTTTTAAATAATCTAATGTGCCTCCAGTGCTAATAATTTTAAACCCTTGAGAAATTAAAAATTTTGCAAATTCAGAAATTCCTTTCTTATCATAAACACTAATTAAAGCTCTCAAAAAATCCCTCCAAATACAGGATACTATTTAAACTTTATTTTCTCACCAGAAGAATGATTGGTAACAACTCCAATTATTCTAGCATCAGGAATTAATTTTTGAATGGTTTCTTTGTGCTTTTTATCAATTACAACTATCATACCTATTCCCATGTTAAAGACATTAAACATTTCTTTTATTTTTATATTTCCTCTTTTCTGAATAAAGTTAAATAATTCTGGTATGTCCCAAGAATCTTTAATAATTTCAGCACCCAGATTTCCTGGAATAGATCTAGGAAGATTACCTATAATGCCTCCACCAGTAATATGTGATAAAGATTTAACTATGGTGTTAATTGGATCAATAGAATTCTTATAGTTTTTGTGAGGAGCAATAAGAAGATTTCCTAATGATCTATTAGTTTGAGGTACTATTTCATAAAGACTTGATGAATCATTATCTAAATTGAATACTGATCTTACAAGTGAAAATCCATTAGTATGCAAACCATTTGATGACAGTCCAACTAAAAGATCTCCGTTTTTCACAGAATTCAGATTAAATTTTAGATCCGGATTTACTTGCCCAACCATAAACCCAACTAAATCAATATCACCATCTTTATATACACCAGGCATTACTGCTGTTTCTCCACCTAACAAAGTACATTCTACATCTCTACAAGCATTGGCTAAACTTTTCACAATCGTCAAAATTTCCTCTGATTTAATTTCTCCACAAGCAATATAATCCATAAAAAATAAGGGTTCTGCTCCTGAAGGTAAAATATCATTAACTCCATGATTTACTAAATCAAAACCTAAAAAATTCATTTCTCCCATCATTTGTGCAATTTTGATCTTTGTACCTACGCCATCAACAGAGGAAGCTAAAAGATTAGATTTTTTGAAATCAATCTCTGAGATTCCAGCAAAAAAACCACTAATATGAGAATTAGGATTTTTAAAATCTTTTAAAATCTTTCCAATTTCTTCTTTTAAATTCTCAGATGCATCCAAATCAACACCTGATTCTTTGTAATTATTACTGAACATTACTATTTATAAGATTAAGGAATTTCTTCCAGTTGCATTTTATTCATCTCTAATTGAACAGGGATAGGATATTCTCCAGTGAAACAAGCCCTGCAATAGCTAGAATCTTGTACACCTACAGCTTTTAATAATCCTTCAACATTTAGATATCCAAGAGAATCGGAACCTATGTATTTTCTAATTTCTTCTATACTTTTTTGTGCAGCAATCAATTCAGCATGTTTACCCATATCAACTCCAAAATGACAAGGAGAAATTATAGGGGGAGCACAAACTCTCATATGTATTTTTCTGACACCAGCTTGTCTTAATATTTTCATTACTCTAGGAGTAGTGGTACCTCTCACAATACTATCATCTACTATAACAATATCTTTTCCTTCAATTAATTTCTTTAAAGGATTAAATTTTGTCTTAACTCCCAAATCTCTAATCTTTTGATTTGGTTCAATAAAAGTTCTTCCAACATATCGATTTTTCACTAATCCTTCTCCAAAAGGAATATTAGATTCATTAGCATAGCCTACTGCAGAAGCAGTAGCAGAGTCAGGAATTCCAATAACCATATCAGCTTTTACAGGGTGTTGACGAGCTAATTCAGCACCCATTGCCATCCGACTAGAATAAGTTAACTTCCCTTCAATGATTGAATCAGGTCTAGAAAAATAAATTTGCTCGAAAATACACATAGAATGTGTTTGTCTAGCTCCTGAGAAGACACTAGAAGAGACTCCTTTTTTATTTATTACAATTGTTTCACCAGGCTGAATATCTCTAATAAATTTTGCTCCTAAATGATCTAAAGCACATGTTTCAGATGCTAAAACAAATCCTCCTTCGATTTCTCCCAAACATAAAGGTCTAATTCCTAAGGGATCTCTAACACCTACTAAAGTGTCCTGGGATAACATTACTAAAGAATAAGCACCTTTTAATTTACTCATGCAATACTCAGATTTTTGGTGCCAATTTAATCCTGGACTCATGGCATAAAGTTGTGCGATTATTTCTGAATCAGAAGTAGAATTATAATTTTCCACACCCCATTCTGAAAGATGACTCTTAAGATCCAATGCATTAATCACATTCCCATTATGACCTAAATAAAGACTGCCGTTAGGGCCATCAGCTCTAATTGGTTGAGAATTATAGGTTCTGTTTGATCCCATAGTTGAATATCTTGTATGACCTATGGCTATATTACCTTTTAATTTATTCAAATTTTTTTCTTTGAAAACCTGATTAACTAAACCTAAATCTTTATGTAATGATATTTTTTGACCATCAGAACAGGCTATCCCAGCACTTTCTTGACCTCTGTGTTGAAGAGAGTAAATACCTAAATAGGTTAATCGGGAAATATCTTGATCTAAAGAATAAATACCAACTACACCACAACTTTCGCTAGGTTTTTCATTATCAATATTATAAGAAACTTCCATATCACCTATCTTAGATCTTAAATATCAATTGTAATCAAGAAATCCATAAGGTATCAATAAAAAATTATATCTTATGTGTTTTTACCTCGTATTAATTCTTTTTCATATAGAGAAAAAACTCTTTATTACCTTTAATTCCTAATAACTTAGACTTTTTAAGCCCCCAAATAGTAATTTTTTCATTCAAGGTCCAATTTAAGAAATCTCCTAAAACTTTAGCATGTATTAATGGATTTTTTATAATTCCGCCATCTTGTACATCAATTTTTTTAGCTTCAAACTGAGGTTTAATCAAAACTATCAAAAGACCATTTCTCTTTAATAAATTCATACAATTTCTAATAATTAATTTTGCTGAAATAAAAGAAACATCGATAACTATCAGGTCTACTTTAGAATCATTAGGCAGTATAAATCTATATCTTGCATTTAAACCCTCTACTGGGAAAACTTTTGGGTTATTACGTAACTTCCAATCCAATTGTCCTTTCCCTACATCAACAGAATAAACAATTTTCGCATTTCTCTGGATTAAACAATCTGTAAAACCACCAGTTGAAGCTCCTATATCAAGTGCCTTTTTACCAGAAACATCTATATTAAAATCATCAAGAGCAAAATTTAATTTATCACCACCTCTAGAAACAAATTTCTTAGATGAAACGAGTTGGATTTTACTATTAGAATCAACTTTTACATGAGGAAGTAAGACCCTATATTCTGTCTTTAATAATTTTATTTTACCAGTCCAAATATCTTTTCTTGCTTGATCTAAATCTTTTGAAATCTTTCTTTCAACTAATAATTCATCAAGCCTTATTTGATTTTTCATTCTCAATTTAGTCAGATATCCTTTTTTGGGAAAATTTTTCTTCTATTTCACTTCTATTTGGAATTTTACTATATCCAAATCCTTCTATAGATAAACTAGCAGCAGCATTTGCCATTTGTGCAGATAGCAATAGATCTGCTGTCTCATAGAAAAAAATCATAAAAGCAGAAGCCCAAACATCTCCTGCACCTGTAGAATCTATTAAATTAGAATTATAACCTGGAATATGATTCCATTTTCCTGATTCACTAATATATACTCCATTAGCCCCACAAGTCACAGCCACATATTTGACTTTTAAAGCAAAATGTTCCCAAAATTCTTTTTTTATATCTTCATTAGAAAAAATAACTAAATCAAGACCAGATAAATCTATATCTTCCCAATTTTGTATAAGATGAATTTTCCCATTCACATCTTTATCTCTTATCCACCCTTGCAAATTACAACCTACAAAACCTTTTTTGAAAATCTTAGGGAAATAAATAAATTCTTTAAATATTGGGGCTAACAAAATAATTTTACAGTCTAACCATTCTTTTGGAATAAGAGAAAAATCAATTTCCTTCGCGCTAGATTTAACATATTGGATTCTTTTATTTTCTATATAGATATTCTCAAATTTTGTATTATGTTCACTTAAAATATTTTTTACAAGAAAATTCTGTAAAATCTTTTTGAAAGGGAAATCTTTACTTGCACTTGTAACCACTGCTACATTCAAGCCTAATTTCTTAGATAAGAGTGCTGAATATAATGAAGTACCACCAAATGTATCTAGATTAATATTTTTGTGAATTATCGTATCCTGAGTCACATGACCAATTACTAAAAAATCAGGATTTTCAATTTTTGTCAATCTCTAACTGGAAATATAACCACTTGACGCTTTAATCCACTACCTTTACTCTCTGTTCTCACTTTTCTATTTTCAGATAAAGCTACATGTATTACCCTTCTCTCAAAAGCAGGCATAGGGTTTAGTCGAAATGGTTTTCCAGATTTTGTAACTTTCGAAGCAGAATTTTCTGCTAACATTTCTAGACTTGAAATTCTTCTGTCTCTATAACCCTCAACATCTAAAGTGATTCTTATAGATTTATTTAATTGACGTTTAAGAATCAAAACTATTAAGAATTGCATGGCTCTTAACGTCTCTCCTTTTCTTCCTATAATTAAACCTGCATCTTCACCTTCAATTTCAAAATACAATCCATTATCTTCATTTTCTTCTCTAAGATATGTATTCACTGAAACGCCTAAACTAGATATCAGAAAATCCATTACTTCAACTGCCAATTTTTCTGTTTCCTCATCAACCTCTTCATCATAAATATTATATGAATTTACTTCTTCTTCTTTTTCTGTTCTTTGTAAAGTAGGTTTCTTCTGAAAATCTAACATCGTTGAAGAAATTGTAACTTCTATTTCCGCAGCTTCGCCCCCTAATCCTAAAACACCTCCTCTTCCTGGATTCAGAACCTTAATTTCTACGTCTTCCCTTTTTAGATCTAGTTTTTCTAGAGCGGACTTTGTTGCTTCTTCCACTGTTTTCCCTGTGTATTTTTGAGTCGTCATTTTTAGTATCATCCTCCCGATTATTTTTTTCTTTTTCTATTCGAATGGAATTAGTCTCTTGAAGATTCTTCTTTATCCCTAATCCCATCTTATTTAAAATAAAATATTGAATGCCTATACCAGTAATATTAGAGAACAGTATATACACTGCTAGCCCTGCTGGAAAAGAAAGAGTAAAAAACCCAAACATTATAGGCATCATCCAAAGCATCATTTTATTAGTTTGTTGTTGCCTTGCATCACCTGTGTTGAAAGTAGTCATTTTTTGTTGTAACCAAGTAGTAGCTCCTACCAATAGAGGTAACATGATCATGAAAATTCTAGGTGTACTTTGTACAGGATCTACTAAATTCATAGTTAGAAATTCACTATTAATTGGCAACTGATTAATTACTGGATTCCAAGTATAAAGATATGAAGATAAATTAGCTAAACCTTCAGGGGTAGGAGGTACAGTTTTAAAAATGGCTCTATATAAACCAATCCAAATTGGTAACTGTATTATCATAGGTCCTAAACACCCTATTGGATTCATCCCAGTTTGGCGATATAATGCCATAGTTTCAGATGTCATTTTCTGCCTATTGTCTTTATCTTTCTTATCCTTATATTTATCTTGAATAGCTTTTATCTTAGGCTGAATTTCTGCCATACCTTTCATTTGTTTTACTTGACGTACTTGAAGAGGAATCATAAGTATTCTTACAATTACAGTAAATAAAATTATGCTAAATCCAAAGTTATAAAAAATGGTATAAATTAAAGTCAATGTGTTAACCATTGGCCTCATAATTATTTCAGCCCAAAATATTCCAAAGATATCCATAATATCTTCTATCTACATCCTTCTAATTTTTCTAAATTAAAACATCTAACTAATGTCCGATCCCCCGTTGAGAAAGTTTTTACTCGAGCTTCTCTATCAATGACATATAAAAGATTGTCAACTACTAATGGGCTTACTAATACACCTTCATCTACTGGAAATTCCCCTAAAACACTTCCTGTAACAAGATCAAAAATCCCAACTGTTTCTTTATCAAATGGAATAGCTAAAGATTCTTGACCAGAGTGATCAAAAATTATTGATCCTCCAACTGCTTTACCTTTATATTTTGACTTGGTGTTCCATATAATACTCAAAGAATTTCCATCGATTGCATAAATATTTCCAGTAAGAGTTGTAACATAAATTATTTCATCATTCACAATTGGTTTAGCCCAAATCCATCCATCTAATTTTAGATTTCTAAAAATTCCTAGGTTCTCATCTAATTGCATAGTAGATAAAGATTCACTCTTCTTCATTGCAAGTGAATCAATTTCCTTTTTCGCTAAACATCTTAATTCACCAGAAATATCTCCAAAACATATTTCCTCTCCCACATCCACTGGAGAAGAAACTATTGGAGATCCTAAATTAAACTCCATTAACAATCTATTGGGATCATTAAATGAATACTCTCTTTCTCCTGTAGATATTAAATCTTCATTATTTCTTAAATCTACAACTATTAAACTACCTGAAATTGTCCCAACTATTGCTAAATTCTCATGGATCAAGATTTTTCCATAAATCTTTCCTTTTATAGGCAGCTTCCATAATATCCGTTGAGATGTTCTGTTCTTCAATGATTTATCAGAATCTGATTCAATGTCTAGAGCATAAATATAACTGCCTATTCCATCTTTATCATCATTCTCAGATGTAGCAAAAACTAAAGTGTTGTCAGAATAAATATTCACTCCACCTACTACTGTAGAATCTAACCTGACTAAATCCTCAGACCAAATAGAGTTCCCTGAAATTATATCTATAGCAAAAATATTAGTTACACAATTTCTACTTTGACATTTTTTTCCCTGTCCATCGCCGTAAGAGGAACCAAAAAGAACTCCATCTTTAATAACCATGTCTCCATAAAATGCACCTAGTGAAACTTCTCCATTAGGATATTTCCAAAGGTTATCATGATAACCAGTATCTCTATTAAATCTATAAACATATCCATCTTGAGCAGAAATAAAAATATGATCATCTGAAGCAATAGGAGGAGTCCATCCTCCCATATGTTGCATTTCATTCATACATGCTAGAGGAAAACTCATTAAAAATATGAGAAATATCAATAATATAAATTTCTTCAAAATAATTTCTCTCACTATATCAAATTAGATAATGTCTTAGTCATATTTACCACATTAAAATCTAATCAAGTAATTAAATAAAATTCTATTAAACATAATCTATTCCCCCCTTAGCCCAAGGATTACATCTGATAATTCTGAGAATAGATAACCAGCTTCCTTTAAAAACTCCAAATTTTTGAATTGCCTCAATCGCGTATTCTGAGCAAGTAGGCTGATATTTACAAATACTTGGAAGATACGGAGAAATGCCTCGTTTGTAAAACTTTATTAGACCAATAATCAAAAATTTCAAGTTTTTCCTTCATTCGTTAGGAATCCATTTAATAAATACGTTAATTCCTCTCTTAAGTGTCTAAAGCCCACATTAACAGCATCTTTTCTTAAATACACTATTAGAGATAATCCTGTAAATTCCTTTGTTGTTTCAATTTCAGTTAAAATATTTCTTATTCTTCTTTTAATTCTATTTCTTTTTACTGCATTACCTAAATTTTTTCCTACAGAAATACCAAATACAGATTCTATATCAGAGTTTGATCTTATAACAGATAATACCATGAGTCTCCCATGATACTTTGCTCCTGTTAACCAAACATCTCTAAATTGTTTCTGGCATTTAATAGATCTAAAATTCAAATATCTGAAAATTATATTTTGTCACTATCTATTGGTAGATACAGTAAGTTGACTACGACCTTTGAGTCTTCTGCGTTTCAGAACGTCTCTTCCGGCTCTAGTCCTCATTCTTGTACGAAACCCATGTACACGTGCTCTTTTACGTTTTTTAGGCTGATATGTTCTTTTCGTCATAATTAATAATTAAACCTCTAGAAACTGAGATTCTACGAGTTATGAAAATATTATGTCAAGAAAATATTAATAATTTGACTCAGTATACTAATAATCAATAATATACTTGTTGTAAAAAAAATTCTCCTTTTTTAATATCTGAAAAATAATAACTAGGATTCATAATGACAAAATCTAAAACTAAAACTACTACAAAATCTAAAACCAAAACTACTGAACCTATAAAAATTGACCCTGACTCAGAAAAAATATATGAAGCTGTAAAAGTTTACATAAAAACAATTCCTAATTCTGAAAGAATGAAAGCTAGATATGAATTATATCAATTTGCAAAACATATAGGACTTGAAAGAAAAATAAATACTTTAACACCTCCTGAAATTGGAGACTATGGAGATCTTCTTTCTTCTAGAGTTGCAGTTTCTGATACTTATGATCGAATGGATACAGTAAAGAAATTTCTTCTTTTCCTTACTGAAAACGAATTGGTTGATGACAATCTAAACCTAGCTTCTCATATGAGAACAAGAAGATCTTACAGATCTAGAAATAGTAAAACTATAACTAATTTAAGACTTCCAAATCAACCTACTCTAACTAAATCGAGACATCTAGCATTAACAAAGAGATTAAATATCTTGTTTAAAGAGCGGAATAGGCTTGCTGAAACAATTCAAATAGCAGCTCAAGATAAAGATGTTAGAGAAAATGCTCCTTTGGAAGCAGCTAGAGAAGCTCAAGGAATAAATACAGCTAAAATCAATGAAATAGAATCAATGCTTAGAGGAGCTGTAATAATACCAGATGAAAAGGGAAAGATTAAAAAAGGAACAATTGCTTTAGGAAGTAATGTAACTGTTGAAAATCAGAATAATAAATTAAAGACTAAATATAAAATCGTAGATCCTAGTGAATCAGATCCTCTATCTAGCAAAATTTCATCAGAATCTCCTCTCTCAAAATCAATGATGGGGAAAACACAAGAAGAAACTGTAAAAGTAAAAACTCCCAATGGAATAACAATAGAGTATAAGATTCTAAAAGTTGTTTAATGAGCGAATCAATATTAACTTGGGTAATATTTAACATATTCATCGTCGTAGTATTACTTTTTGACATTTTATGGTCTAGAGGAAAAGTATATAAATTCAAATCTGCACTGTATTGGAGTTTATCCTGGATCACATTGTCTATGTTTGTAGCTTTATGGTTTTTCTTGGAAGATGGATCATTACTACAAAATAACGAACGTGGAATATTGTTTTTAGCAGCATATATTACTGAGAAAGCATTATGTTTTGACAACCTATTTGTTTTTATTATCATATTCCAGTTCTTTAAAATTCCTGCGAATTTACAATCTCTAGCATTAACTTTTGGAATAATTGGAGCCTTAGTGGCTAGAACAATATTCATAGCTATTGGATCAATTGTATTGAGTACGTTTAGCTGGGTAATGTTAATAATGGGCATTTTCCTAATTTATACGGGAATTAAGATTTCACTTGCAAAAGAAGAAAATATAAAACCTGAAAAAAATTTCCTACTCAAATTTTCAAAAAAATTCATGAATATTACTGATGAATTTCATGGAAGCAGATTCATTATAAAAAACAAGAAAGGAATTATTACATTTACTCCTATGTTTTTAGTGATTCTTGTAATAGCAAGCACAGATATCATTTTTGCCATTGACTCTATTCCTACAGTATTTGGGATAACTCAGGATCTATTTATTGTTTGGAGTTCCAATATGATGGCTGTAGTGGGAATGAGACCCTTATACTTTTTAATACAAGAAGTAAAAAATCAGTTCAGATTCTTAAAATATGGACTAGGAATAATTTTAGTCATTATTGGTTTAAAAATGGCTTTCGAGTATATTCTGGATTATCACATTAACATCTATTTTTCATTAAGTGCTATAGTGGTTGTAATAACTGGAAGTATTTTATTATCAAGTCTATTACCAGAAAAAAATGGTTCAAATCCCATCAAAAATTAATAAATTTTCAGTATTGGATCCTTCTTTAAAGTCTTTATTAAGAAAATCAATAGAAGGAGACATTAGGTTTGATAAAATCACTAGGGAAATTTATTCTACTGATGCTTCAATATACAAAATCATGCCAATATGTGTGGTGATCCCAAAAACTAAAGAAGATATAAAATCTGTAATAGAAATTGCTTCGGAAAACAAAATACCAGTCTTACCAAGAGGAGGAGGTTCTAGCTTATCAGGTCAAACTGTGAACGAAGCTATAGTAATAGATTTTTCAAAACACATAAACAATATAAAAGAAATTGATAAATCAACTCAAAAAGCAATTGTTGAACCTGGTATAACAATAGATCAATTAAACTACCAATTAAAAACCCATAATCTATTTTTTACACCTGATCCAAGTACTACTAACAGAGCTACAGTAGGAGGAGTGATCGGAAACAACTCTTGTGGGGCTCATTCAATTATTTATGGGAAAACAATTGATCATACTCTTAAATTGAAAACTATTTTGTCAGATGGAACATATTGCATTTTCGAACCTATAAAACACTCTGAAATTCATAAAAAAATAAATTCTGATTCTCTTGAATCTAAAATATACTCTAAGTCACTAAGTTTGCATAAAAAATATATAGATGAAATAAAATTAAAATTCCCTGATTTATTACGTAGAGTTGGAGGATATAATCTTGATGCAGTATCTTCTGAAAATCATTTCGATATAACAAAATTAATTGTTGGTTCAGAAGGAACTCTTGCCACTACCCTAGAAGCTGAAATAAATCTGGAAAAAATCCCAAAACACAAAGGATTACTAGTATTAGAATTTGACGATCTTATCAAATCTATGGAAGCAACTACATTAACCCTTGAGTCCAATCCTTCATCTGTAGAGCACATAGGCCAACTAATCCTAAATGAAGCAAGAAAATCAGCTGGATTTTCAAGCGGAACTAACTTTTTGTCAGGAAATCCAAATGATTTGTTAGTTATAGAGTCTGATGGTGATTCCATAAAAGAAGTAGAATCAAAATTGAAAATCCTTCAACAAAAAATCACAAAATCAAAATTATCTTATGCATCTACAATTTTACTTAATCCAAAAGATCAAAATAAAGTTTGGAATATTAGAAAAGCTGGATTAGGACTTTTAATGAAAGTTCCAGGAGAGGCAAAAGCTATACCTTTTGTAGAAGATACAGCTGTTTCTCCAGAAAAATTACCAGAATATGTGAAAAGGTTTGATGAAATTGTTCAAAACCATCACACAACTGCTGGTTATTATGGTCATGCTAGCGTCGGTTGCTTACATATAAGACCTCTAATTAATTTAAAAACTCATTCAGATATTGAAAAAATGCATTCAATAGCTCAAGATATTTCCAATCTTGTAATAGAATTCAAAGGTTCAATGAGTGGAGAACATGGTGATGGGATTGTAAGAGGAGCATGGACAAAAAAAATGTTTGGCAACAACGTATATCAAGCTTTTCAAGAACTCAAAAAAGCTTTTGATCCAGAAAACATTATGAATCCTGGAAAAATCATTGATACTCCTAAAATGACTTCAAATCTTAGATATGGAGGAGATTACAGAACCTATCCTTTAAAAACAAAGCTGTCATTCGAAGAAGAAGGAGGATTTGCATCTGCTATAGAGATGTGTAATGGACAAGGTGCATGTAGAAAAATAAAAGACGGTTCTATGTGTCCTTCATTTATGGCAACAAGAGAAGAAATAGATTCGACCAGAGGAAGAGCAAATGCATTAAGAGCAGCAATGTCAGGTAGTATTCCTTTATCTACTATTCATTCAAAGGAAATGTTCAAGGTTTTAGACTTATGTTTAGAATGCAAGGCCTGTAAAAAAGAATGTCCTTCTGGAGTAGACATGGCGAAAATCAAATATGAATTTCTACATCAGTATTATCAAAAAAATAGAATTCCTCTAAGGTCTAGATTAGTTGGCAATATTTCTACATTAAATAAATTAGGCTCTATATTCCCAAAATTATTCAACATAGTTATAAATTCTTATACTAATCGCTGGATTATGGATCAAATTTTTTCAATAGACAAAAGAAGAAAACTCCCTAACATAGTAAAAAGTTCTTTTGAAATAACTAGGAATACAAATGTCATTGATAATAACACTGTTATTTTTTTTCTAGATACTTTCACAAAATATAATCATCCTAATGTAGGTATTTCAGCATTGAAAATCCTAAAAAAAATGGGCTTAAAACCTATCATTATAGATATGAAATGTTGCGGAAGACCGATGATATCAAAAGGGCTACTTGATCAAGCAGAAAAAAATGCGAAAGATATTATTAAAAAACTATACCCACTTACTCAAAAAGGAATAAAAATAGTTGGAGTAGAACCAAGTTGCATCTCTGCTTTGAAAGAAGATTATCCATCTTTATTGAATAATTCTAAAGAAGTAATATCAGTTGCAGATAATTCTATGCTTCTTCAAGAATTCTTATTAGAGAAAAAAGAAAAATATCTTAATTACTTAAATCCAATTGATGGAAATATTGCTATTCAAATTCATTGTCATGAACGTGCTATGAAAAAATCAGATACTGCAACAAAAGTATTAGAATTGATCCCCGATTCAAAAGTAACTGAAATTCCTTCTGGATGTTGTGGAATGGCAGGATCATTCGGTTATGAGAAAGAACATTTTGGTATCTCGAAAAAAATTGCAGATGAACGCCTTCTACCATTTGTAAAAAATTTGAATTCAAATGATTATGTAGTAACTACCGGTGTTTCTTGCAGACATCAGATACTAGATTTTACTGATAGAACCCCTCTTCATTTTGCTGAAATTTTAGCATCATCAATAAAAGATTGACCGAAATAACTAAATATATAAAATTGAAAATATTATTATTAAATTTATAGGAGTCCAAAATGAAAAATAAAGAAGGAAAAGGTCCTCAAATATGGCTAGCTGGAGATCCTGATGATTTAAAATCTTGGCTTAAATACGGAACAGCAGGAATCGTTACAAACACCGTAGTTCAAAAAGAAATGACTGAAAAACATGGAACTCTAATTGAATTGACGAAAAAATATCTTGATATCACTGATAAACAAGTAGTAATAGAGATTGATGGACATTCCACTCAGGAATTATTAGACATAGGAGAAGTTTTTACTAGGATGTCTGATCAAATTATCCTGAAAATCCCTTGTACTATTCATGGCCTTGGTGCTTTCGAGGTTTTATCTAAAGAAAAAGTAGAAACTTTTTGTACTACAGTTTTTTCTCTAACCCAAGCAGTAGCAGTAGCACAGGCTGGAGCAGATCACATTCTACCCTTCTGTGAACCATTTAAAGAATTAAGTGTAGATCCTGGAAAATTAGTAAAAGAATGTTCTGATACTTTTAAAAATTGGAATAACAGACCTAAGATAACTGCAGCTCTTGTTAGATCAATAGATGTAGCATATTCTGCGATAATAAATGGGGCAGATGGGATAATAATTTTCTGGCCAATTTATAAAGAGCTTATGGAAAATCCTCTTACAAATCAGTGGAATAAACTCTTCCTAGATCAATGGAATGATATGTTAGATGCAGGAAATCTGAAAGGTTTACCAATAAAGTAATTTTACTTATTAGAAGACTTCCGAACTTTCCAGCTACCTAGAGCTCCCAAAGTAACACCAAACCATGTATAGGGGACTATAACTATTGCTATCACAATGTAAAACCAAGATATATTTAATGTAATGAGATCTATTTTTGATAAAAGAGCTAAAAGGCCTATGAAAAAGGCTGGAAGAGCCATTAAACCAGCAATAATTAAACCAAAATATACTATTTTTTCATCATCAGCTTCTGCTAATCCTCCACCTATAAATCCAGCAACAAATGGACTAAGAGGAATTGTAAAAAAATGTACGATTGGAATAGGGATAGATATGAGGATAATACAATATGCGACAACTATACCTTTTAACACTTGTTCTCCTTAAATAAAAAATATTTTCACTTAAAATAATAATTTAACTAAAATAAAAATCAAATGGTTAACAAAAATACTAATCCTGATTTTATTGTTGTTGGCTCTGGAGCTTCTGGAGCTGCAATATCCTGGCGTCTAGGAAAAGCTGGATTTAAAGTAATATGTTTAGAGCAAGGACCTCAGGTAAACCCTGAATCTTACCCTCACACAAAACAAGATTGGGAAATACAAGCTCAACATGAATGGCATTCCAACCCTAACAAAAGATCTTTAATAGAAGATTACCCAATAAATGACCAAAACAGTGAAATATCTCCATTAATGTTTAATGCAGTTGGAGGAAGTACTATTCATTGGACTGCCCATGCACCTAGATTCCATCCATCAGATTTTCGAGTTAAAACATTAGATGGAGTAGCAGATGATTGGCCTATAAATTATCAAGACTTAGAGCCTTTCTATGATTTGAATGATGAAATGATGGGCTGTTCAGGAATTAATGGAGATCCTGCAAATCCTATAAGAAAAAAAAGACCTATGCCCCCTATTCCTCTTGGAGAAGATGGGACTTTAATCGCCAAAGCTTTTGATAAATTAGGTTGGCACTGGTGGCCTTCAGATAATTATATAAATTCCACTACTTATAATGAAAGAAACTCATGTAATTTCTGTGGTGCTGTGCATCTGGGTTGTCCTAGAGAAGCAAAAGCAAGTACTGATATAACATATTGGCCTGAAGCAAAAAAATATGGGGTTAAATTACTTACTAATTCAAGAGTAACAAAAATAACAACATCAAATGATGGAAAAGCGTCAGGTGTAAATTATGTGGACTTGAAAAATAATGGAAAGGAAGCTCATATTTCAGGAAAAAACATTATCTTAGCGTGTAATGGAATTGGTACTCCTAGATTAATGTTACAATCTAAATCTGAAAATCACCCTCGAGGAATAGGAAACAGTAGCGGGCTACTTGGAAAAAATCTTATGTTCCATCCTTATACTATGCTCTTAGGGCTTTTACCAAAAAATATTGAAACATATAAAGGCCCATTAGGAAATTCTTTAATGTCTCAAGAATTCTATGAAACAGATGCAGTAAGAAATTTTGTTAGAGGTTATACATTTCAATTTAATAGAAGTTCTGGTCCTATAACCACTGCTATAGGATTAGGAGCCAAACCCATAGCTTGGGGAGAAAATCATCATCAAGAATTTAAAAATAGATTCGGAAAAGCTATAATGATGGCAACAATTATTGAAGATCTTCCCGAAGAACATAATTCAGTAGAAATAGATCCTAAATTAAAAGATTCTTCTGGACTCAATTCTCCGAAAATAAATTATTCCTTAAGTGATAACAGCAAAAAGATGATTCAACACGCAATAAAAACTGGTACTACTCTGTTTGAAACAGTTGGAGTTACAGAAATTCTTACAAGTCCAGTATTAAAATCAGCAGGATGGCACCTAATGGGAACTGCAAGAATGGGGAATGATCCTAAAAAATCTATCACTGATAAATGGGGAAGATGTCATGATGTAGAAAATTTATTTATCGTAGATGGGAGTTTATTTGTAACTTCTTCAGGAGTAAATCCTACTCCTACAATTCAAGCTTTAGCACTAAGAACAGGTGATTATATAGTAAAAAATTTCAGGACTCTAAAAAATGACAAATAAAGAGGGATTATTGTCAGCAAAACATCCAACATTAATTAAGGTTATGGACTTACTTATTCCTGCTGTAGATAATCTTCCTGGAGCTGGTTCAATGGGATTAATAATTGAACTAGAAAAACTATGTAAAAAATACGAGATTGTTTATTTTTCAATTAAGAGAATAATAAATGCAATTGAATTAGATCCCATAAGTAGAGCAAATGGAAGCTTTCTGTTTATAGACGAAGAAAAACAAATTGAAATTCTTGAAACTATTGAGTTAAATTTATCTGAAGATTTTTCTATATTTCTTAACGGAATATATTCTATTTATTACATGGATAAAAATGTGAAAAAAAGAATTGATTGGAAATATAATAGCATTCAACCTAAAGGTTTCGAAATTAAGCCGTGGGATGAATCAATTCTAGATGAGATAAAGAAAAGAAAACCCTTTTGGAAAGACCCTGAAAATTAATTCTATTTCCAATTAAATGGAATATCTAATTCTCCACAAATCTGACTATACCAATCTACAACTTCTTTATGTAATGGGATTCCCTCTTTTCTCCTTAAATCTTCCTCTTCTCCTTCTTCTAGTCCTGGATATAAAACCCTTTCATGTCCCGGAGCTGGTTTAGTATCCATTAATCCCTGTAACATTTCATCCATATCATCTTTAAATTTTGATATTGAATTAAATCCATCGACTTTATAAGCTGCTACGAAATGACCTCTTCTATTAACAGATAATCCTGGAAATCCAGTAGCACCACTCAAAATTCCACCCAGAATATCAACCGCAACTGCTAAACCATAACCTTTATGTGATCCTAATTCTCTTGTACTTCCCAAAGGTAATTGGTTTCGAGTAACTCCTATTTTTAATTCAGCCTTAGAACCTCCTTTCATATCAGGGGAACCATCAGGGTTCGCTACCCAGCCTGCCAATATTGGTTTATTCATTCGTTCCAATAATCCGATTTTATTTCCAGCAATTGAAGTCATAGCTGCATCAAAAACAAATGGATATTTTTTATTAGTTGGAATAGCTATAGCAATAGGATTGGTTCCTAATTGTGGTTCTGCACCGAAGGTAGGAATCATTCCTTTGCCTCCTGCTGTCATGCACCATCCAATCATATCATGCGGAAGAGCCATCATAGCAAAGTATCCTGCTGCTCCTAAATGTCCAGAATTTTTTATCGCAACTGCTCCGATTCCGTATTTTTCTGCTTTTTCAATAGCTATATCCATTGAATGAGCAGCTGTCATCAAGCCTAAACCTCCATCACCATCAACTGTAGCTGTAGTGAATGATTCTCTAACTATTTTTAAATTAGGATTAGGATTAGATTTTCCTTCTTGATACATCTGCACATAAGTTCTAAGCATATTTGAAACACCGTGAGTTTCTATACCTCGCAAATCAGCATGTAATAAAACATCTGTGCACAAATCAGCATTTGATTCAGAGAGTCCAAATTTCAAAAAAATTTCTTTTGTTACTTGTCTCAAATTATTTTCATTTACGATAACCGAGTCTTCTTTTGAAATTTTAAAATAATCTAGCAATTTCTCTCCTGAATAGTAAAAATGACTATGTTTTACTAAAAATTATTAACCATTTTCGTGTGTATAAAATTTTATTTATTCTAGAATAAATTATTCCCCTTATCTCTTCCAACAATTATTGAAACTAAGACTATTTTGTACCTATAGACAACTATTCATGATAATCTTATTAATATCAAAACAATCCTAAAATCAAAGAAATGGATCACGAACTAATAAAATTTTCCAGCTTAACTTCAGCTATTATCATAGGATTAATCATAGGATTAAAGCATTCTACAGATGGTGATCATATTATTGCTATATCTACATTAGCAAAAGATTATAAAAATATATTCAAAAGCCTTTGGGTTGGAGTTTCCTGGGGGTTAGGTCATTCTACACCACTTATGATATTAGGAATTTTAATCCTGATTTCTAAACAAGCAATGATGGATTTATATAATTCAATTTCTGTATATTTTGAATTTGGAGTAGCAATCATGTTGGTGATTCTTGGTATTCAAGTATTCTGGAAAATATATAAAGGGGACTTTCATACTCATTCTCATGAACATGATGGATTAGATCACACTCATGTTCACGGATCTCATCAACATGAAAATGAAAATAATGATGAACATTTTCATAAAAAACACGGCTTTCTTCCTGAATTAATCCCGTTTTTTAGAGTAAAATCATATGTCATCGGTTTAATTCACGGATTAGCAGGAAGCGCAGCAATAATGTTGGCAATACTTCCTACAACACCTAATCTTTCTACAGGCATACTGTTTCTACTATTTTTTTCGGTAGGAACTATTATCTCAATGAGCATTATGACTATAATAATGTCAATTCCATTTGTCTTCACTGAATCTAACAAATTCACTAGTCCTATAATCTCAATTTTTGGAGCTTTAAGCATAGGACTTGGACTTGCTCTAGGCTCTGATATAGCTATGGGAACAAAATTTACTGAATTTCTATGGTATTAAATAATGATTCTAGCTTTCTCGCTAAAAAGATCATTTACAGAGAATTTCAAAATCAAGATCAAACTCAAATTGAGTCTTTAGTTTCTACTGGGTTACGAAATACTGCAATAAATCAAGATATATATATTAGAGAAAGAATAGAAAAATGGGCTTTAAAACATAATTTTAAAGAAATTATCTTAGGTACTTCTGAAATTCAAAAAGATGCAACAAGATTCTGGGTCGACTCAGGGTTTAAGCTTATAAAAAAATAAAAAATGAAGGGTACTCATTTCTTTGGCCTAAGCTTTAAAAAACAAATATACGTTTCCGAGTTTTAAAATATACTGCCTGATATTATATCCAAAATGTTTAATCTATCCTTTAAACTTTCATCAACACGTTATAATGTATCAAAATACACGTTTCAGTCATTAATGAATACACGTTAGTAAATAAAAAGAGGTAATGTGGAAAATTGGATTATTTTCTCATTTTTAAGTGGTTTAATTTTCGCTATCGTCAACACTATAGATAAATATAAAGTTTTTGACTCTATCAATCTATCTCATCCTGTTTTTTGCATTTTTGCAGGCTTTAGCAACTTAATTCTAGGACTATTATTTATTACCTTTTTTCCTATCCAAGATACTTCTTATACTAATATTTTATTGGGAATATCTACTGGAGTACTACAAGGATTCAGTATTGGGCTGATGTTTAAAGCTTTAAGTCAAAATGAAGTGACAAGGGTTGTTCCTATTTATCAAACTTATCCTATTTATGTGCTTATTATTGCTTTACTATTTTTAAATGAAATTCTTACATCTCTTCAAATAATATCTATATTTTTAATGTTAGCAGGTGGAATTCTTGCAACTATAGAATTTAAAAAGAAAATGAATTTTTCCAGTGGATTCATGATATTCATTATTATTGTGGCATCTATATCAATGGCAGTCTCACATATTTTCATTAAAACATTAATTGAAGAATTTTCTACTCTTCAAATTTATGGATTAAGAGGAATAGGAGTATCCATTCCCTTAATTTTACCATTTTCATCTAAGTCTAATCTGAAAAAATTTTACATATTTTTAAAAGACTGGAGATCTAGCAGATTCATGTTCTTAGCTGAAACTGTGGGTGCTTGTATTGGTTTGATTTTAATTATTCTTGCTTTGGACTCAGGATCTGTATCTTTAGTTGCAGCTATATCATCAGGAACAAGACCTATATTTGTAGTAATCATAGGTTTGTTTCTATCATTAATTGGAAAAAAAATTAAAGAAGAATTCGACATATATAATGGATTAATAAAAATTTCATCTGCAGTTTTTGTTGGAATCGGGATTTTATTAGTAAGCATAAACATCTAATAAATAGAGAATAATGGAAAAATCTGAAATAAATATAAAACGAATATCTTCAAAATCATTAGTAAAAATCGAAGAACATCTAAATTTTGACCCTAATACTTTTTCTAAACATAAAGATCGTTTGGAAATGCAGATTTCTGGGACTTGTGATTATTTTATTATTTATTATAAATCAATCCCTGTAGGACATGCATTTATGAAATGGACTGGAATTGAAAAAACTATAATCCCTCAAAAGCCTGAGAAATGCCCTGATCTTGAGGATTTATTCGTAATCCCAAAACTCAGATCTCAAGGCTTAGGCTCTCTGATGATTGAATATTGTATAAAGTTAGCTAGGGAGAAGGGGTTTAAAAAAATTGGGTTGGGGGTAGCTATAGAAAATGTAAAAGCACAAAAGCTATATGAATCATTCAATTTCGTTGATTCTGGAATTCTACCTTATAAAGAAATTTGGTATGGTAAAAATAAAAATGGAGTTAAAACTGGACCATTCACTAGTCTAAATAAATATTTAATATTAAATATTTAGAATCTGGTTTTTTCCTCCTATTACTGTATTATTTTAAGAATGATAAATTATATTCTTGATGCCATGAAAATAAAAAGTATCGAAGTTGTTAAAACACCTGAACTAGCTTACCCAAGTGAAGCAAAATTACAAAAGTTTAATGCCGAAATGAAAAATGCATGGCATAGTTCTGGACCAGTAGCAAATCCAATGACTAGATATTCCAGATATTCAGCGTATAGACCTTCATGGATGCCTAAATGGGGAAATTTTGGTTGTGTAGTTACTGCTGAAGACGGAACTCAAGGATTTGCGGTTGGAAATCATGGAAAACCCGTAGCCACAATAATATCTGAATACTTGGCACCATTGTTGATTGGTGAAAACTGTATGGCAATAGAAAAAATTTATGACATGATGGTCAGAATGGGATCTCCTTATGGTACTACTGGACTACATTCCTATGCAGTCAGTGCTATCGATCTTGCTCTTTGGGATTTAAAAGGTAAAATTCTTAATCTTCCAGTTTATGAATTATTAGGTGGACCCGCACATGATGATTTATTTTGTTATTCTACCGGGGGGGACACAGAGTGGTATATGAATTTAGGCTTCAAAGCAACAAAACTTCCTTCTAAATATGGTCCTGCTGATGGATTAGATGGATTAAAAAAGAATGTCGATTTTATTTCTAGTAACAGAGAATTAGTTGGAGATCAAGTTGAATTAATGCTTGATTGTTGGATGTCTCTTGATATAGAACATGCAGTGAGATTAGCAGAAGAGCTTCGTCCAATTAAATTATAATGGATAGAAGAAATACTACCTTCAGAGGATTTTGATGCTCATGGTGAGTTAAGGAGTCGGATACCTTGGCAAACTTTAGCTACAGGAGAACATTGGTACTCCACTGTACCTTTTCAACATGCAGCCTCTAAACATCTTATAGATATTATGCAACCAGATATAAACTGGGTAGGAGGAATGACTCCAATAGTAAAAATATGTGCAATAGCTGAAGCTGCAAATATTTCAGTGATTCCACATGGTGGAGGAAATACTGTTTATGGACAACATGCCTGTTATGCTATGCCAGCAATACCATGGACAGAATGTTTCATAGCAAGTCCTCCAGGAATTCCTATAGAAGATGCTCCAAGACTACCTGGACAAGCATTCCCGAAAAATGGAAAAATGATCCCTACAGATGGTCCTGGGTTTGGGCTCGACATTGATATTTCAAAACTTGAAATTCTGTCTTAAATATAATAAATCTTCAATACTTTTTTGGATCTGATTTTCAATTTTTCGTATTATGATCTTATGAAAAAAATATTTATAATTACTCTAATTATTTTGCTAATAGCCTGTAATTCAAGCTCAGAAAAATTATCCAACAAGATATATAGTCTTGAAGATTTCCCTAAAATAGGCTGGAAAAAGAAAAAATCTTTCAAAACTGAATTTCCAGAATCTACAGATGCATTTTGGGGTTATATGAAAGGTCATGAGATAGGTATCATAATTTACCCTGACTTTGAAACAGCATCAAATTTAGGAATTAATGCGGCAGAAAGTCAAATTGAAGTTGTAGATGGTAAAAAAACATTAAATGTTGAAAGATTCATTTGTAGAGGGAATACAGGTAGTATCGAATCTCCATCATGTCCTAATCCAATGCCAACTTATTCTGAATATGTAATAAAAAATAATACTGTTATATTATGTGAGGTCGTAAAATCCTCTATGAAAGGATCTAAAATTAAAGCAGATTCTGAGTCATTCTGTGAAAATATCGTAAAAATATTAGATCAACAAACTGAATAAAAAATATTCATTAATAAAATAATGCGGAATATACCAATGAAAATATATCTGATTTGGGTACTTATAATTATTTTAATACTTGGTTGTGATAAATCGAGTGAAAATATCCAAATTTTATCAAAAATCACTTCAGTAGATAAAAATTTCTCACTTGAAGATTTCAAAAATATAGGATTTAAAAAAAGTAAAGACTACAACGTAAAAGAACTTCCTAAAGCAACTGCAGTTTATTATGGATTTATAAAAAATAATGAAGGAGAACCAGAAGATTATGAAATAAGATTCTATAAAAATCATAATGACGCTATCAACTATGGAGAAAAATATGTTGCCAATGCTACAGGCGAAGAAGCATGTATTGAAAAAGATTGTGCTTTGTGGAAAGAAGACTTAAAGCACAGACAGAAAATTTCTGAACCATTCCTACATATGTCTGGAAGCGCTGGAAACGGAATTCCTATAGCTAAATATTTAAATTATGTAATATATGGAAATTTTATTCTAATGTGCCCTGGTTATGATCAAGAAGGCGCACTTTTAAAATGTTCTGCTATCGTAGATAAATTAAATTCAAATTAAGGTTTTTGCTAATATAACCCAATGATAGAAAAGTTAAATAAATATCTAGATGGTAAGAGAAAATATCTATTAGTAACACTTAATGTGGCTCTACTAATATTTGTTATATTAGAATTTTCGATTTTGTTCAGTATCAGCCCTCCACGTGGATATGTTGAGAGGGATTGCGCACTTTCAAACGTAGGAACCTGCCATTAATCTAAATTTCATCTTTTTGATCTTTTCTCAACCTCTCATATATAGCGTTTTCAAATTGATGGATATCATATTTAACATCAAAATTAGGTAATAAATCAGAATTAACAATCTCATTAATATTATCTTCAGATTTTAAAAAGAAATTATCAGATAATCTATCAGAATAGGTATGTTCATCTAGAAATATCTCTTGGTCAGTTTTTGCCCTATATTCACCAAATCCTTGATTCGACAATTTATCAGAATCTTGTTCTACTCCTATAAGTTCATATCGAGAGCCACTTATAACACTAAAAATAGCACTAGGAACATTCTCGTAACAAAGTAGCTCTAATAAATCTTTACTGGAACATCTCCGTTTCATTTTCTTGCCACGTTTAGTTTTGCCATATCTATAGCATTGAGCTTTATCATAATCTTCTAAAGCTTTCATAAAAGATGTAGATGAGGTTATTGATTTACTAATTTCATTTCTTTCCACATTAAAAATTTTCGCTACCATAGCAAGTTTTTCATATTGATCAGTAATTAAAATATTAGGTCGAATATCCGTAGGATCTTTTTGCCAATATTCCTCATGAGTAGAACGCAATAATAATAATTGCTTCTGTAATTTAGTCCACTTATCCCAATCAGGATAAGCACTAATTATTCTCTGACGTAAATTATTAATACTCATTCAAAGTCCTTAATGAAGAGGAAAAAGAAACCTTCTGAAGAGTTATAAAAGAGTGTGTAGAGTTATAATTAAATTTAAACTTTTTTTATATATCTTAAAAGTACTTGATGGCATATCAAGCTTATAATTCAAAAAAAGTCAAAAAACAGATAAGAGCCCAAAGCTTTTAATTTTTTTCAAGAATCTTTAAAGATTCCAATGTAAATTGACCCTGACGGGACTCTAAAGAGCATCTTTTAAGTGATTCATCCCAAATATACACAGGTATTACCTGATCACATTCTTGTAAAGACCTAAAAAGATTAGAATTATCATCTAATCTTTGATCATTAGTTATCCACCATATTCCTGTTTTCATTTGATACCAAAATTAAATTTATATTAATAATGGTAATAACAAAATGTTAAAAATATATCACAAGAATTATGACGATAAAAAATCAAATAAAATATAAGTCTAAATTAACCACCAGTTTCTAGAGGTAATTCTTGATTATTACCCCATTCTATCCAAGAACCATCATAAACTTTTACGTTGTCATATCCAAGCAAATCGTGAAGCACAAAGTAAGTATGTGCTGCTCTAACTGCTGTTTGACACAATGTATAAATAGTTTTGCCTTCTGTAAGCCCCGCTTCATCATAGATAGACTGAAGCTGAGATGCCTCTATGAATTCATGATTATCATTATTGGATTTTACCCATTCAAGATGAACAGACTCAGGAATATGACCTCCTCTATCAGCTCTAGCATCTTTTCCAGAATATTCTTCAGCAGTTCTTGTATCACAAACTAATTTAGAAGGATCTCCTACAGAAGCTAAAACTTCTTCCCAACCAGCTATTATAGATGTGTTAGGCGATCCACTAAATTTATACGATGATGTTTTAACAGTAGGTGTTGTTGTTGAAATTTCTCGTCCTTCAGCAGACCATTTTGTCCAAACTCCATCTAAAAGTATTGTGTTTTTATGCCCATATACATCCAATGCCCACAATCCTCTCGTAGCCCATAAATTCTTGATTCCATCGTATATCAGAATTGTAGAATCAGGTTTAGCCCCTATAGTACTTAAATGTTTTGCAATATGATCTGCACTAGGAAGCATTCCCTTTACACCATTTATCTCTTGTTGGAATACTTGGCCTGGAGTTAAATGAACAGCCCCAGGTATATGTCCTTCATCATATTGTTCTTTCTTTCTTACATCTATTATGACTAAATTCTCATCATTTATATTATCAGCAAGCCATTCTGTACTAACCAACCTAGATGAGTCTTCATATCCTCTACTTTCGATATTCGACAAAGTTTCATCTACTGATGAACACCCTAAAATTGAAAATATAAAAGTAAAAGTAATTAATAATTTTAGTGAATTTTTTATGTATTTTAATAACATTTGATCCTCTCTTTTTCTATATAAAAATGTTTAAGTAATTGTTTAAAATTCAACTACATAAATAAGAAGCAAAATATATTGTTGAAAAGTCAGTCATTATCCCTCAATTGTTTCTTTAATTGTATTTTCCATTCTCCATTTTTTATTTCTTCAATCTGGCAATCATAACCTCTCTTTAAAGCCTGAGGAGGAATAGTTGAAAGAGCTGGAGAATGATCTGTAATAATCTCTAATTCTTCAATTCCAGGACTATTTTCATCTAGCTCTTTATTAGTCAACATCATAGGATAAGGACAAATTTCTCCTTTAAGATCTAATTGCTGAATCTTTTTAGCTTGTGCCATTATTTTCACCTTCTTTATCGTTAGGGGTTAATATGATAGTCCAATTATTTTCATAACCAGAAAGTTGACATTTCAACTTATATTTAAGTGCTTCAAGAGGAATTAATTTTATTAAAACTTCTTGGTCAGTGATAAAAATTGTTTCATCAGTGATATTAGGTATCTTAGATATTAATTTATTAACTTGATCACTCGAGGTATTTCCTTTTAAATCATAAATTCTTTTTGTAGTCATTACTTAAACCTCTACTTATATCTTCTTAATTACTTGAACTCCGAAAAATGCGCCAACAGCCAATGAGCCTCCAAAGACCCATCCACTAAGACTCAAAGAAGGAATTGAAGAGAAAAATGAACCAACAGTACAACCAATAGCCAATCCAGCTGCGTATCCCATCATAATTCCTCCAATAATTGACTGAATATATCTTTTGATCTCTTTGGGGAATCTAATTTTAAATTCTTTTGAAAGAAGAGCAGCAGTAAATGATCCTGGGATCACTCCTATTGTCATTGCTGATGAAATAGTGATAATACCAGAATTTTCAGAAGCATTTGCCACACATCCACTTAAACTTTCTAATCCTTTATGAACAGGAACAGATATATCTACTAGTTTCATTAATCCATTGCTCCATCTGAACACTTCTCCAGTAACTCCAAATGGATGAGAAACCATGAACATAAACATACTAGTAATACCAAGAACTGATGCTCCAACATAGATAGGCCATTCTCTTGAAAAGAATTTATTAAATATATCCTTAGTTCTATCTCTAAAAGAAATTAGCTGAGAGTCACTTTTTTGAATAGAAAAATTAACCTGACCAGATTTAGTCTCTGTAAAAATACAACCTAACAATACTATAAGTAACAATAATGAAGTGATAACAATACTGCCGCTATAACCAATTCCATTAATAGCAGGCAACCAAATAGTTTCTTCAGAACTTATTAAATTATCCCACCACCAATTCCAAGTCAGAGATAGAAGCCCAAGCCCTATGACTACTCCAACTATGGTTACAAAAGAAGCTACATATCCTTCTCCTATTCTATAGAGAGATCCAGAAACACATCCTCCTGCAATTACCATTCCTATCCCAAACAATACTCCTCCAATAATTGTAGATAATCCTGTTTTTAATATATGTGCATCAGATGGAATAGAACCCAATCCAGGATTAGGAATAATCCAATGCATCACAAAACTGAACGCTATCGTAGAAATAAACAAGCCCAAAAGAATGCCTTTTAAGTTTTGAGCACTACCAAATAAGAATATATCTCTAAAAGCAGACGCGAAACATAGTCGACTTTTTTGAAGAGTAAAACCAGCAAATATTGAGAGTACCCAAATTATTCCAACAACTCCTTTAGACTGTGTAAGCAAATAACCAATCAAAATAGAAATAAACAATGAAACAATCCCTAGAACTATTTGCCAGTCCCATGATTGATTAGTTGATATTTGTTTTTGGCTTAAAATTTTTGACATAAAAAAAACCCCTTTCTTTAGGGGTTTTACCTTGCTTATTTTAACATTAAAATTTTTAATGAATAAACATACGTGCGGTTATCCCCCTATTTAAGGAAGTACAACAGCAACATATACAATTTTGTTGATTATTAATCATAATAATTTGGATTTTTCAAATTTTACTTAATCAATAATATACAAAAAAAATTATTTACAAGTATTTTTATAACACAAAAAACTAAAGTTGAATAAATACGATTTTATGTTAGTATTTCCGAAAGTGTTGATTTGAAAGTCAGCTTGCGGGCACTTAAAATTCTGCTAAAGAGGCAAATTTACTACTTGTCCGTATATCATTAAGATATGCGGATTTTTATTTGACACTTTTACATATAAACAATATGAAAAATAAAAATGTCAAAAGTAAAATCATTAAAATGCAGAGAATGCCCCGAAGAATATGAGATATCTCCAAAGTATGTTTGTGATATGTGCTTTGGTCCACTGGAAATTTCTTATGATTGGAAAGAAATAAAAAAATCTGTAAATAAAGATTCTATTACAAATGGTCCAAAATCAATCTGGAGATACAAATCATTATTACCTATAGATGGAAATGATGTGATAGATATAGGAACTGGATTCACTCCTTTGATTTCTGCAGACAATTTATCGAATTTATTAGGTCTTAAAAAAATATGGATCAAAAATGATTCAGTAAATCCAACTTATTCTTTTAAAGACAGAGTAGTTTCTGTAGCATCGACAAAAGCTAAAGAGTTTAATTTTGACACATTTGCATGTGCTTCTACAGGTAATCTAGCTGGATCTGTAGCAGCACATGGTGCTAAAGCAGGTTTTAGAACTTTAGTTTTCATACCAAGCAATTTAGAGAATGAAAAAATTATAGCAGCTTCTATTTATGGACCTGAAGTAGTAGCAATCAAAGGGAATTATGATGATGTCAATCGCTTATGCACAGAGTTAGCTGAAACCAAACCATGGGCATTCGTTAATATTAACTTAAGACCTTTTTATTCAGAAGGAATTAAAACAGTAGGATTTGAAATTGCAGAACAATTAGGATGGAAAACGCCTGATCATATAATCGCTCCTGCAGCATCAGGATCACTTTTTATAAAAGTTTGGAAAGGATTTAATGAATTTTTTAAAATTGGTCTAATAGAAAACCCTCAAAATACACGAATGCATATTGCTCAACCTGAAGGTTGTTCACCAATAGCGACATCTTTTAATGAAGGTAAGACTCACCCTCTACCAGTGATACCTAAAACCATAGCCAAATCTTTGGCAATAGGTAATCCTGCTGATGGCTATTATGCCATTAAATTAGCTAAGGAAACTCAAGGTTCTGCTCATGCAGTTTCAGATGATGAAATAGTAAAAGGAATCAGTTTATTAGCAAGAACAGAAGGAATATTTACTGAAACTGCAGGGGGTGTAGTTATAGCTACTTTAGTTAAAATGGTGAAGCAAGGGCTAATTTCTAAAGATGAAGAAGTCGTCGTATTAATTACAGGTAATGGTTTAAAAACACAAGAAGTAGTTTCTTCTCTAAGTGCACCAACTGAAATTAACCCAACTATAAAATCATTTGAAGATACTTTCCCTAATTATTAATATATATATTTATGGGACTATCAAAACAATTAAAATTTACTTTTAGAGGAAAATCTATTCAAAGACCTTTGATTTATGAAGTTGGTCACAAATTTAATGTAACTACTAACATAAGAAAAGCAGATGTGGAATCAGATGGAGGATGGGTAATACTAGAATTAACAGGTAGTAAAGAAGAAATAAATAAAGCTCTTGATTGGTTAAAAGAAGAAGGAGTAAGAGTTGATAATGTTGCCGGCGACATAGTAGCTGGTTAAGACAAGGAGAGTAAAATGCCTATTATAGTTAATGTTCCTGCACCATTAAGAAATTTAACAAATGGAGAACATAAAATTAATGCAAATGGTTCAAATATAGGAGAAATCATAAATTTTATGGAATCAAACTATGAAGGAGTAAAGAAAAGAATTTGTGATGATGAAGGAAATGTAAGGCCTTTTGTAAACATATATTTAAATGGTGAAGATATCAGGCATCTATCAAATATCTTAACGAAAGTTAAAGTAGGAGATGAAATCAGCATTGTTCCAGCTGTAGCAGGAGGAAATTGAATTGAATGCTCTGAACATTTATTTAGAAGATAAAAGAAAATATCTTCTAGTAACGTTAAATGTCTTTTTGAGTATCTTCATAATTTTAGAAGTAATGATCTGGAATGATATTAATTCCCTAATGACTCCAGAAGAGTATGAACAAGCAAGACAAGATTGGTGTAACAAATCACAACAAACTTCAACTTGCAGATAAATTGTAGCAATAAATTTATTGCTACAATATAAATATGAAGAAATTGAAATATATTGGATGTATTATTCTTTTTTCATTATTTCTGATTTCTTGTAATTCAAAAACTGAGTTTCAAAAATTATTTGATGATGAATTATATGCAAAAGCCTTTCTATCATCTCTTAATCTAAAAACTGTTTCTTCTAACTCTTTCAAAGACGATAAACTTACTAGATATACTTTGATTAATCATCTAAAAGGAGATACGGAAAAATTAACAACTATCAGAAAAGAAAACGGGATTTCAGTAGAAAAAACAACTATATTCAATAAAGAATTAGAATTTATGTCTGGAAGTTTTTCTTCTTTTATATCTTCTAG
>PVBE011406284.1_pt1 | contig 80477 bp, 75 predicted proteins | sample 1631181 | NCBI WGS metagenome assembly PVBE01 (sample SAMN08397723, study PRJNA350692) | Marine metagenome, whole genome shotgun sequencing project. | isolation source: water | place: Pacific Ocean | collected 2012-04
CCCAATTCCTCTCCTATCTTTTACCCTTTAACTGCCTTGTAAATGAACAATATCTCTTTTTGCAGCCGGCAAAAGTAAACTACTTTTTTAATTCAACAAGACTTTATTGAAAATATTTTAAAGAAGTTTTTAAAGGGTTGATATCCTGAGTGATACAGATATAATATTCTTAGAAGAATGACTTGTTTGAAGGCGCTACTTTAAAAATCTAAAATCCTTTCCCAGATAGGTAGCTGTATCACCAAGCATTTCTTCAATGCGTAGTAATTGGTTATACTTTGCAATCCTGTCGGTGCGACTTGCAGAGCCTGTTTTTATTAAGCCTGTATTTAATCCAACAGCCAAATCAGCGATAGTTACATCCTCAGTTTCACCAGATCGGTGACTAATTACTGAAGTATAACTGTTACGGGTTGCCATTGAAACTGCATCAATTGTTTCTGTTAATGTTCCTATTTGATTTACTTTAATGAGGATTGAGTTAGCCACTCCCTTGCTAATACCTTCGGCTAACCTACTTGTGTTTGTAACAAATAAGTCATCACCAACGATTTGAATTCTGTCACCCATTTTATCTGTCATAAGTTTCCATCCATCCCAATCATCTTCAGCCATACCGTCTTCAATTGATATTATTGGATATTTTTTTACCCAATTATCCCAATAATCAACCATCTCAGTAGGTGATAGCTTATCTCCACTAGACCATTTCAGATGGTAAACATTTTCTTTAGGAATATAATACTCAGATGAAGCAGGATCGAGGGCAATAAATACATCATCTCCAGGTTTATACCCTGCCTTTTCGATAGCGTTTAGAACAACCTTTAAAGCTTCTTCATTTGATTTTAAATTTGGAGCAAATCCGCCCTCGTCTCCAACATTTGTTGAATACCCTGCTTTCTTTAACACAGATTTTAAATGATGGAAAATCTCTGTACCCATTCTTAATGCTTCACTAAAACTATCAGCTCCTACAGGCATAATCATAAATTCCTGAAAGTCGATACTGTTATCCGCATGAGAACCTCCATTAAGTATATTCATCATGGGAATTGGGAGTAGTTTAGCATTTACTCCGCCAATGTATCTAAACAGATGTTGGTTTGTTTCCTGCGCGGCCGCATGAGCAACAGCCATTGAAACTCCTATTACGGCATTTGCTCCAAGACTAGCTTTATTAGGGGTTCCATCTAGTTCAATCATTCTGTGGTCAATCTCAACCTGGTCAGTTACATAATATCCGTTCAGTTCTTCAGAAAGTATATTATTTACATTTTGTACAGCCTTAAGAACACCTTTACCAAGAAAAGTGTCCGCATCCTTATCCCTGAGCTCTACTGCTTCATGAATTCCAGTTGAGGCACCTGAGGGAACCGCTGCTCTACCAACTATTCCGCTTGACGTATAAACATCAACCTCAACAGTGGGGTTGCCACGCGAATCCAAGATCTGTCTTCCATGTATATTTGTTATTTGGCTCATATTCTCAGGCTTAAAGATTTGATTGGCGAAATTACAATTTTTTTAATTAGACGGATTTGCGTAGACCTTTCATTTCTTCAACAATACCATAAAATAAAAAAGGATAAGAGAAAATCTCCTATCCTATTTATAATTCTAAAAAAAATGAAATCGATTCCTCTTAATCTTCTTTCTTTTCGTCTTCTTTATTACTTTTTTTCTTGGCAGTCTTTGGCGTAGCTTTTTTCTTTTCTTTCTTCACATCTTCAACAGCTTCTTTAACTTCTTCCACTACTTCCTCAGTAATGGCATCTTCTGCGACTTCGTCCGTGACTTTCTCTTCCACTACTTCTTCTATTGTAACATCTTCAGCCACTTTCTCTACAATTGCATCTCCCACAGCTATATCTTCTGCTACTTCATCTGTAACTTTCTCTTCAACTACATCTTCCATTGCTACCTCTTCTGGTACTATATCCTCAACCACATCGGTTGCAACAGCTTCAACATTAGATTCAGATGTTTTCTTTTTTGAACCTCCTCTACGACGTCTTGTTGATTTTGCTTTTTTAGCTGTATCGCTCATCAACAATTCGTTATAATCAACAAGTTCTATCATTGCCATTTCAGCATTATCGCCTAGCCGTTTTCCAAGCTTAATTATTCTTGTGTAACCACCTGGACGATCAGCAACTTTTCCTGAAATATTTCTAAATAATTCAGTTACAGCAAATTTATCTTTCAAATAGCTAAAAACAATCCTTCGCGAATGAGTTGTATCGTCTTTTGACTTTGTAATCAAAGGTTCAACATAACCTCTTAGGGCTTTAGCTTTAGCAACAGTAGTATTAATTCTTTTGTGTAAAATCAACGAAGATGCCATATTTGAGAGCATAGCTTTCCTATGTGAAGATGTTCTTCCTAAATGATTAAAACTCTTTCTGTGTCTCATCTCAATTACTCCTTATCTAATTTAAATTTTGCTGTATTCATACCAAACTCAAGACCCTTTTGCTCTACAAGTTGATCAAGCTCAGTAAGAGATTTTTTACCAAAGTTCCTAAACTTCAGCAAATCGTTTCTATTATATGCTACAAGTTCGCCCAATGTTTCAACATCTGCAGCTTTCAAACAGTTAAGTGCCCTCACTGATAAATCGAGGTCAACAAGTTTTGACTTAAGCAACTGACGAACATGTAAAGTATTTTCATCAAATTCTTCATTAACTGACTTCTCTTCAGTTTCGAGTGTAATTCTCTCGTCTGAAAAGAGCATAAAATGATGAATAAGAATTTTTGCTGCCTCTTTCAAAGCTTCTTTTGGATGAATTGAACCATCAGTTATTATATCAAAAACGAGCTTTTCATAGTCAGTTTTTTGCTCAACTCTGAAATTCTCTACATGATATTTTACATTTTTAATTGGTGTATGAATAGAGTCAATTGCTATTTCACCAACTAATGCATCCTCATCAACATTTTCTTCAGCGGCAACATAACCTCTACCTTTGCTAATAGTTAATTCCATACTTAACTTTACTGAAGGATCGAGGTGACAAATAACTTCCTCAGGATTAAGCACCTGAAAAACTGATAAAAATTTATTAATCTCCCCAGCATTAAATACTTCCTGATCGCCTATAATGATATTTACTTTTTCACTATTTTCACTTTGAATTTGTCGTTTAAAGCGTATCTTTTTAAGATTTAAAACAATCTCGGTTATATCTTCAACGACACCTTTAACTGTAGAAAACTCATGAAAAACTCCATCTACTTTTACAGATGTAATGGCAAATCCTTCAAGAGAGGATAATAAAATTCGTCTGAGGGCATTACCTATAGTTATACCGAAACCAGGTTCCAGAGGTCGGAATTCAAAAATTCCATGGAACTCATCGGCTTCATTCATTAGTACCTTATCGGGCTTCTGAAATGCTAATATTGCCATAATTTATCTTTAACTTTAAAATGTTTAATTAATTTATTAGTTACTATTTTGAGTATAGTTCAACTATAAGTTGTTCCTTAATATTCTCAGGAATTTCTTCACGTGGTGGATAATTAAGGAATTTACCCATTAGTTTTTCAGAATCCCACTCGAGCCAAGAAAAGCTCTTATGTGGGTGTTCAAGAGATTCAGAAATAACAATCATACTTTTTGATTTCTCTCTAACACCAATAGTGTCTCCTTCTTTGAGAGAGTATGACGGTATGCTCACAACGTTTCCATTAACTGTTATATGACGATGTGAGACTAACTGGCGTGCACCTGATCTGGTTGGCGCAACACCTAAACGATAAACTGTATTATCAAGACGAGCTTCAATTAATTTTAGAAGATTCTCACCAGTAATACCTTTTTTACGAGAAGCAAGCTTGAAAATGTTACGAAACTGTCTTTCAAGTATTCCATAAGTGTATTTAGCTTTTTGTTTTTCCTGAAGCTGGATTCCGTATTCAGATTGTTTTTTTCTTCTTTTATTGGCACCATGTTGTCCCGGTGGGAATGCATTTTTTTCAAGAAACTTATCCGGCCCGTAAATCGGATCATTAAATTTACGTGCGATTTTGGATTTTGGTCCTATATATCTTGCCATAGCTTAGATTTTTTGTCAATTCTTAATAGAGTTATACTCTTCTTCTTTTTGGTGGACGGCAACCATTATGTGGCATAGGGGTTACATCTACAATTTCAGTTACTTCAATTCCGGATGAATGGATCGTTCTAATAGCTGATTCCCTTCCCGAACCTGGTCCTTTAACATAAACCTTAACTTTGCGCAGGCCTAAGTCGTATGCAACTTTTGAACATTCAGTAGCTGCCATCTGTGCAGCATAAGGAGTATTCTTTTTTGAACCTCTAAACCCCATTTTTCCAGCAGATGCCCATGAAATTACCTGACCAGCATTATTTGTTAAAGAAATAATAATATTATTAAAAGAGGCCTTAATATAGGCTCTACCAATTGGTTCAACCTTAACAACTCTTTTTTTTGTACTTCTAGTTCTTTGTGCCATATTATTCTTATTACTAGACTCTTAATTGATTATTTTATTATTTAACTGCCATTTTTTTATTAGCAACAGTTTTTTTACGTCCCTTACGAGTTCTTGCATTATTTTTTGTGTTTTGACCTCTAAGGGGTAATCCCAGACGATGCCTGATACCTCGATAAGTTCCAATATCCATTAATCGCTTAATGTTCATTTGAGTTTCCGAACGCAATTCACCTTCAACTTTGAAACTTTCGGTTATTACGTTACGAACATCATTTTGCTGATCATCTGTCCAGTCTTCTGCTTTGATATTCCAGTCGACACCAGCTTCGGTTAAAATTTTTTGAGCGGAGCTTCTTCCAATTCCATAAATGTAGGTCAAAGCTATTTCTCCTCTCTTTTTGTTTGGGATATCTACTCCAGCAATTCTAGCCATAATTATTATTTTTATTAAGTTAAAACATTAACAAGTTACCCTTGTCTTTGTTTATACTTAGGATTCTTTTTATTAATAATGTACAATTTACCTTTCCGACGAACAAGTTTGTCTTCAGGTGTTCTCTTTTTTATTGATGCTCTTATTTTCATGTTAAATATTTTTTCTTATCAGTCAACTGTAACTCTCTCAAATAATTATCATTTCTTGTATTTACCGAATGATGATTTATTCATGTTTGCTACAATGAAATATCTATTTGTACCTAAATGTTATTCTACCTTTTGATAAATCATACGGCGACATTTCTAATTTCACTTTATCACCCGGCAATATTTTAATATAATGCATTCTCATTTTACCAGAAATATGGGCAGTTATTTTGTGTCCATTTTCAAGCTCAACACGAAACATTGCATTTCCGAGAGATTCAATCACCGTACCATCAAGTTCAATTGACTTCTGCTTTGCCATATTATTGACTATTTATTATTTAATACCTGCTCAATATATTCAAATGTTGATAAAACATCAGCATTACCACTTCTAACAACAACATCATGTTCGAAATGTGCAGATGGTTGTGAATCCTCAGTACGTATCGTCCATCCATCAGTGTCCTGAACCACTTCTTTAACGCCTAAGTTAATCATAGGTTCAATTGCTAAACACATTCCTGATTTTAACTTTATCCCCGATCCTCTGCGTCCATAGTTAGGAATTTCAGGCTTTTCATGCAAATTTCTGCCAACACCATGTCCCACTAAATCTCTCACAACCGAATAACCAAATCCTTCAACATATTTTTGAATGGCATGTCCGATATCTCCAACTCTTTTTCCTACAATTGCCTGCTCAATTCCTAAATAAAGTGATTGCTTCGTTATTTCAAGAAGCAAAAGCACTTTTTCGTCAACTTCACCAACAGCAAATGTATATGCAGAATCACCATAAAATCCATTCATCAAAGTTCCACAATCAATAGATACGATGTCACCATCTTGAAACTCACGATTCCCTGGAATACCATGTACAAATTCTTCATTTATTGATATACACAGTGTAGCAGGAAAACCGCCATATCCTTTAAACCCAGGTTCTGCACCATTATCACGAATAAAAGTCTCTGCAACTTTATCTAGTTCAATGGTAGTTACACCAGGCCTAATAATTTTGGCCACTTCGGCTAATGTTTTTCCAACAAGTAAAGAACTCTTTCTTTGTAATTCTACTTCCTCATCTGTTTTAATGTAAATCATCAAACGGAAATAAAATTACATATTAAATGTAGCTGACTTACCCTTAATCCGGCCCGACTTAGTCAGTCCATCATAATGGCGCATCAGTAAATAACTTTCAATTTGTTGTAGAGTGTCGAGAACAACACCTACAAGAATTAATAATGACGTACCTCCATAAAACTGAGCAAACCCACTGTTTACTCCAGCAATCATAGCAAATGCGGGCATGATTGCAATAAACCCAAGAAATATTGATCCTGGTAATGTGATGCGTGATAAGATATTATCCAAGTATTCTGCTGTCCTTTTTCCTGGTTTTATTCCAGGTATAAATCCACCGTTCTTCTTCAAATCATCGGCCATCTGCTTTGGATTTATAGTAATAGCCGTATAAAAGTAAGTAAACAATATAATCATTATAAAGAAGGTAAGATTATACCAAAACCCTGTGTAATCTGCAAAGGCAGATGCAAAACCAGTCATAGCATCTGACTCTGCAAAACCAACTAATGTTATTGGGAGGAACATAATTGCCTGTGCAAAAATGATCGGCATAACACCTGCTGAATTTACTTTCAGAGGTAGATACTGTCGAACTCCTCCATACTGCTTGTTGCCAACTATTCTTTTTGCATACTGCACAGGTACTCTTCTTGTTCCTTGAACTAGCAGTATCGTAAACAGTATAACAAAAACTAATATCACAAGTTCGATCAAAAAGTAAACTAATCCACCTCCCAGTGAACCCATCTTTGATACAAACTCCTGCACTAAAGAACTGGGGAGCTGTGCAATAATACCAATCATAATAATAAGTGATATACCGTTACCTATGCCCTTATCAGTTATTTTTTCGCCTAGCCACATTACAAACAATGTTCCAGCTATTAAAATAATAGTTGATGAAACCCAAAAGAAAATCGATGGAGAGGTAACCGCTGCACTAAAAGGTGTGATAGCTTCAGCTGGTACCTGCGACACAAGATTAGCAATATATCCTGGAGCTTGTAGTCCAACAATGGTAACTGTTAGATACCTAGTTATTTGATTAATCTTGCGTCTTCCACTTTCACCTTCACGTTGCAGTCTCTGAAAATAAGGTATTGCCATTCCGAGAAGCTGAATAACAATAGAAGCAGAGATATATGGCATTATACCGAGAGCGAAAATTGATGCGTTAGAAAATGCACCACCAGAGAACATGTTCAATAATCCCATTAATCCTCCCGAACCTTGCTGTTTAAGGTTGGCTAGCATATTGGGATCAACTCCTGGTAATACTATAAATGATCCTAAACGATAGATCAAAATAATACCGAGTGTATAAAGAATTCTATTCCTTAATTCCTCAATCTTATTTATATTTCTTATGGTTTCGATTAACTTTTTCATCCAATTTTAGATTTTAGTAACAGTACCGCCCTGAGATTCAATGGCTGTCTGTGCTGTTTTTGTAAAACCATGGGCTTTAACTTCAAGTTTAGCATTGAGCTCACCCATACCCAATATTTTAATCAGGTCATTTTTTTTGGCTAACCCATTTTCAATAAGAGCATCTATATCAATTGTTGTTATTTTTTTCTTATCAACCAACTCTTGAAGATCATGCAAGTTAACTCCTCTATATTCTATCCGATTAATATTTTTAAAACCAAATTTTGGAACTCGACGATATAATGGCATCTGACCACCTTCAAATCCTAATTTACGTTTGTAGCCTGATCTTGATTGAGCTCCTTTATGACCTTTTGTGGAAGTACCACCTCGTCCAGAGCCTTGTCCTCGTCCAATTCGTTTTTTGTTCTTTGTAGAACCTTCTGCAGGTTTAAGATTACTTAAATCCATTATTTATATCTTTTATATTTCTTCTACCTTCAATAAATGCTTTACCTTATCAATCATGCCAGCAACTTGTGGTGTTAGAACATGTTCTTTAGGTCTATTCAGTTTCTTAATTCCTAAAGCCTCAAGTGTTAACTTCTGCCTTTTAGGTCTGTTTATTGCACTTCTAGTTTGTATAATTCTTACTTTCTTCATAATGCCAATTTTTTAGCAGCTATCCGTTAAAAACAGTGTCTAACTCAATATTTCTAACTTGTGCGACTGTATATGGATCTCTCATTTTTGTTAAAGCATCAATAGTAGCTTTAACCACAGAATGAGGATTTGATGATCCTTTTGATTTAGCCAGCACATCTTTTACTCCAACGCTCTCAAGTACTGCACGCATTGCTCCACCAGCAATAACACCGGTACCTGGTGCTGCAGGCTGAATATAAACACGAGCACCACTGTATTTACCAATTTGCTGATGCGGCAATGTTCCCTTTAAAACCGGAACTTTTACAAGATGTTTCTTAGCATCATCAATACCTTTTGCTATTGCAGATGTTACCTCTTTGGCTTTTCCAAGTCCATAACCAACAACTCCATTTTCGTTTCCTACAACAACAATTGCAGAAAAGCTAAAGGTACGACCACCTTTTGTAACCTTTGTTACTCTTTGAATACTAACCAGCCTGTCTTTAAATTCAATATCGCTGGATTTGACACGTTTTATATTTGCGTTTGTCATGATCTTTTAAAATTTAAGTCCACCTTTTCTTGCAGCTTCAGCAAGTGATTTAATTCTGCCATGATATAAATATCCATTTCTATCAAAAACAACATTTTCAATTCCCGCTGTTTTTGCTTTTTCTGCTATACTTGTTCCAACAAATTTTGCTTGGTCAACCTTATTAACCTTTTCAGTTTTACTATCCTTTTCACGTGATGATGCTGCAATAAGGATTGTACCATTACTATCATCGATAAGCTGAACATAAATTTGCTTATTACTTCTAAACACAGACATTCTTGGTCGTTCAGATGTACCTACTATGGTTTTTCTGATTCTTCTTTTAATTCGAAGCCTACTATATGCCTTTTTATTCTTTATTCCCATCACTATTAAGTTTTACCAATTATCAGTTTCAATAGTATATTATTTTTCAGCTGCAGCTTTACCTGCTTTTTTCCTAAGTACCTCACCCTGAAATTTAATTCCTTTACCTTTATAAGGTTCAGGTTTACGCTGTGAACGAATTTTAGCAGCCACCTGGCCAATTAGTTGTTTGTCGATTGAAAATAGTTTAATCAACGGGTTCTTTCCTCTTTCAGAAACTGTTTCAATTTTTACTTCAGAAGGCAGTTGCAGAAAAACATGGTGGGAATAGCCTAATGAAAGGTCTAGCAATTGTCCTTTCGCTTCGGCTTTATAACCAACACCTACTAATTCCTGAACGATTGTATATCCTTCAGTAACGCCTTTGATCATATTAGAGATTAAAGCTCTATATAAACCATGCTTAGCTTTATGATCTTTCTTATCTGTAGCTCTTTCAACTATTATGCTCCCATCATCAACTTTTACAGTTATTGCAGGATCAACAAGTTGCTCCAGTTCACCTAATTTTCCCTTAACTTTAACAAGATTTGTGTCAGTTATATTAATTTCAACATCTTGTGGTAAAGTAATGGGTATTTTTCCTATACGTGACATTGTCTTACTCCTTCTATTTAACTTACATGACAAATAACTTCGCCTCCAACTCCAAGTTTCCTTGCTTCTTTATCGGTAATAACACCTTTTGAAGTTGAAAGTACTGCTACACCAAGGCCGTTTAGTACCCGTGGTAATTCATTTGCATTTACATATTTCCTTAGACCGGGTTTCGATATTCTCTCCAGTTCAACAATAGCTGGCAATTTAGTAACAGGGTGATATTTTAACGCTATCTTTATTTTTCCCTGTACCTTATCTTCCTCAAACTTATAGTTTAAGATATATCCTTTCTCAAAAAGGATCTTAGTAATATTCTTGCTGAGGTTTGAAGAAGGTACTTCTACCATTCTGTGTTTCGCAGCAACAGCGTTTCTAATCCTTGTTAAATAATCTGCAATTGGATCGGTTATCATCTGATTAAACTTTTTTTTTAATTATTACCAACTGGTTTTTTTTATTCCTGGAATTAACCCTTTTAATGCCATCTCGCGAAAGTTAATTCGAGAAATACCAAACTGTCTCATATACCCTTTGGGTCTTCCTGTTAACTGGCAGCGATTATGCAAACGCACCGGAGAAGCATTACGTGGCAACTTTTGTAGAGCCTCATAATCTCCTGCAGCTTTCAATGCTGCGCGTTTTTTAGCATATTTTTCTACCATTCTTTGTCTCTTGCGCTCACGCGCTTTCATTGATTCTTTTGCCATGAGCTATGCTTTTTTTTGATTTTTAAATGGCAGGCCGAATGATTGCAGCAACCCAAACGCTTCTTTATCAGTATTTGCAGTTGTAACAATTGTTATGTCCATACCATTAATATTACTCACTTTATCTATGTCGATTTCGGGAAATATTAACTGTTCTGTAACTCCAAAGGAATAGTTACCTCTTCCATCAAAACCTTTATCACTAATTCCCCTAAAATCTCGCACACGAGGAAGAGCAACCGAAATCAACCTATCCAAAAACTCATACATTTTTACTCCTCTAAGTGTTACACGAACACCAATAGGATTTCCTTTTCTAAGTTTAAAGTTAGATACATCTCGTTTTGAAATAGTTGGAACAGCTTTCTGACCTGTTATTGCAGACATCTCGACAATACCTGTATCAATAAGTTTTTTGTCGGTAAGAGCAGCACTTATTCCCTGATTAATTGCAATCTTAGTTATTTGTGGTACCTGCATAACAGATTTGTAATCAAACTGTTTCATAAGTGCCGGTACAATTTCCTCAGTGTATTGCTTCCTTAATCTTGATGTTGTTTCCATTACTTAATTACCTCCCCTGTTTTTTTTGAGAAACGTACTTTTTTTCCTGTGCTCTCATCTTTCTTCAAACCTGTACGAGTTGGCTGACCAGCTTTATCCACAAGCATTAGATTAGAGAAATGAACAGCAGCCTCCTGTTTAACAATTCCTCCTTTAGGATTATTAGCATTGGGTTTAGTGTTTTTCGATATTAGATTCACTCCCTCAACAATGGCTCGATTTTCAGCAATATTAACAAGCAGAACTCTTCCTGATTGTCCTTTATTATTACCAGCAATCACCATCACGTCATCTCCTTTTTGTATGTGTAACTTAGCCATAACTAAATTTCTTTCTTTTAAAGCACCTCAGGTGCTAATGATACTATTTTCATAAATTGTTTTTCGCGCAACTCGCGGGCAACCGGCCCGAAAATACGAGTACCCATCATTTCTCCTGCCTGGGTTAATAACACTACTGCATTGTCATCAAAACGTATATAGGAACCATCAGTACGACGAATTTCCTTTTTTGTTCTTACAACAACAGCTGTAGCAACTGCGCCTTTTTTTATATTTCCAGATGGCAGCGCATTTTTTACAGTAACTATTATCTGATCCCCAATTGATGCATAACGACGTCTTGTTCCGCCAAGCACCCTGATGCAAAGTACTTCTTTAGCTCCGCTGTTATCAGCAACAGCAAGTCTTGATTCTTGTTGTATCATGGTTATTTAGCTCTTTCTAAAATTTCTATTAATCTCCAGTTTTTATTCTTACTCAGTGGCCTAGTTTCCATAATACGCACTGTATCTCCAATTCCGCAATCATTTTTCTCATCGTGAGCTGTAAACTTGGTAGACTTCTTGATGAATTTACCGTAAACAGGATGTTTAACACGGCGTTCCACTTGCACTACAATGGACTTTTCCATTTTGTTACTTACAACCAAACCGGTTCTTTCTTTCCTTAGGTTTCTCATTTCCATCATTGTTTACTTATTAATATTTTCTTCCATAACTCGACTTCTCAATTCAGTTTCAAGTCTTGCAATTGTCTTCTTGTTTGCACTAATATCATGAGGATTTTCTAGTGGAGATACAGTATGATTTAACTTTAAACGTGTTAAATGCTTCCGCTCCTCTTCTAATCGTTCAACGATATCTGCATCACTAAGCTCTTTAATAACTTCTTGCTTCATTATCCTATTTTTTTACTCTGAGTAATCTCTTCTTACAACAAATCTGGTAGTAACAGGTAGTTTTTGAGCAGCAAGTCTCATTGCTTCTTTTGCAACAGCAACAGGAACTCCCTCTGCCTCAAACAATATACGACCTGGTGTAACACGTGCAACAAAATACTCAGGTGCACCTTTACCTTTACCCATCCTTACTTCGGCAGGTTTTTTTGTAACTGGTTTATCAGGAAATATCTTTATCCAAAGCTGACCTTCCCTCTTCATATAACGTGTAACCGCCTGACGTGCAGCCTCAATTTGCCGTGATGTAATCCAACCCTCCTCGAGAGTTTTAATTCCAAATGAACCGAAAGACAATTGATGCCCTCTTTGAGCATTACCTTTCATACGGCCCTTTTGCTGCTTTCTGTATTTTGTCTTTTTAGGTTGTAACATACCTATTTCACTTTAATAATTTTCTAAATAATTCACTACTACCTTCTTCTTCTTTGTCTTCCTCCCTTTGGAGCAGATGGTCTTGGTTTTGAACTACCAACACTAGGAGAAACTAAATCGGGTTTGACGTAGATTTCTCCTTTAAATATCAATACTTTAATTCCAATACGTCCATATGTAGTATGTGCTTCAACCAATGCATAGTCGATATCGGCGCGCAGAGTTTGAAGAGGAATACGTCCCTCTTTATACATTTCACTACGAGCCATTTCTGCACCACCTACTCTTCCAGAAATCAGCACCTTAATACCATCTGCGCCAAGACGCATAGTTGAAGCAATAGAAGTTTTTATTGCTCTACGGAAACTTACTCTTCCTTCAATCTGACGCGCAATACTGGTTGCGACAATGTGTGCATCTAATTCAGGTCTTTTTATCTCACTTATATTAATCTGGACTTCTTTATCAGTCAATTTTTTTAACTCTTCCTTCAGCTTATCAACCTCGGACCCACCTTTTCCGATAATAATACCAGGACGTGCAGTAAATATTGTGATTGTCACCAACTTAAGTGTACGCTCAATCATAATGCGAGATACTCCAGCTTTAACAAGACGTGCATTTAAATATTCTCTTATCTTACCATCTTCAACAAGCTTATCTGCAAAGTTTTTTCCACCATACCAGTACGAATCCCAACCTTTGATGATTCCTAACCTTAGTCCTATTGGATTAGTTTTTTGTCCCATTATTTATCTGTGTTTTCAGTAATAACTTCTTCTACTTCCTCTTGTTGCTTTTGCACTCTGTTGCCCAAAATAAGTGTAACATGATTCGACCTTTTACGGATACGATGTGCTCTGCCTTGTGGTGCTGGTTGAATTCTCTTCAGCATTCTTCCACTATCAACACTTATTTCTTTTACATATAACTGATTTTCTTCAACTCTTTCTCCTTCATTCTTCACTTCCCAGTTAGCAATAGCTGAACGTAATAATTTATATAGTCTGCCAGCCGCTTCTTTTGAAGTATGTTCCAATACGCTCATTGCATTTTCCACATTCATGCCGCGAATCAAATCGGCAACAATACGCATTTTACGTGGAGACGTAGGTACATTGCGAAGGCGAGCCACGTAAATTGTTTTACGTGCTTCTTTTCTTTGTTCTGCACTTATCTGTTTTCTTGATCCCATTTTACAGTACTTTTTTAGTTACCTTTATTCTTTTTACCAGCATGCCCTCTGAACAATCTTGTTGGTGCAAATTCACCGAGTTTATGCCCTACCATATTTTCAGTTACATAAACTGGAATAAATTTATTTCCATTATGTACAGCTATAGTTTGCCCGACAAAATCAGGAGAGATCATTGATGCTCTCGACCAGGTTTTGACAACGGTTTTTTTACCAGACTCTACATTGGCCATTACTTTTTTTTCGAGTTTAACATCGATGTAAGGTCCTTTTTTTAATGATCGGCTCATATTAAATTCAATTAGCGCTCCTTAATTATTTCTTTCTTTTCTCTACTATATATTTATTCGATGCCTTTTTCTTAGCACGAGTACGGAATCCCTTAGCAGGTAATCCTTTGCGTGATCGAGGATGTCCTCCAGAGGCTCTTCCTTCTCCTCCACCCATTGGGTGATCTACAGGATTCATCGCTACACCACGTACTCTTGGACGACGACCCAACCAGCGGCTACGACCAGCTTTACCAGACTTTTCAAGGTTATGATCAATATTTGAAACCATACCTACAGTAGCTTTACAAGTTTGTAATATCATCCTTGTTTCACCTGATGGTAACTTAATAATTGCAAATTTGCCTTCACGTGTCATTAATTGAGCATATGATCCCGCACTACGTGACATTTTAGCACCTTGTCCAGGACGAAGTTCAATGTTGTGAATTACTGTACCAAAAGGTATTTCGCTTAAATACATTGTATTTCCTACATTAGGAGAAATGCCTTTACCAGAAATAATTTCCTGACCAACTTCAAGTCCATGAGGGGCAACAATGTACCTCTTCTCTCCATCTACGTAATAAATTAAAGCAATACGTGCAGTACGATTTGGATCATACTCTATTGCTTTAACTATTCCAGGAATATTTTCCTTATCCCTTTTGAAGTCAATTATTCTGTATTTCTGTTTATGACCTCCGCCTACATTGCGAATAGTCATTCTACCTTCATTATTTCTACCACCTGTACTTTTCTTACCAACAATAAGGCTTTTTTCAGGCTTATTGGTAGTAATATCGTCAAAAGCGCTTATAATCTTAAAGCGTTGACCTGGTGTTGTTGGTTTATATTTTTTGAGAGCCATTTCTAAATGTTGCTAAAGAAATCAATTGATTCACCTTCTGCTATTGTAACAACAGCTTTTTTGAAGGCATTTGTCTTACCAGAAATTACGCCTGATTTTGTATTACGTGATTTCCTTTTCCCTGAGTAATTCATAGTGTTTACAGAAAGTACTTCAACACCATAAAGCTCTTCAACTTCACCCTTTATCTGAATTTTATTTGCCCTTTTATCGACAATAAAACCATACTGGTTAAGCTGTTCAGCTTTGGTTGTCATTTTCTCTGTAATTACCGGTTTTAATATTACACCCATCTCTTTTCAGTTTTATTTATTCGCGAATACTTCTACGATGGTTTCTAACGAGCTTTCAACAATAACAATCTTATTGGCATGAAGAACTTCATATGTATTAATTCCTTCAGCCCTTAAAACTTTAACATTTTCAATGTTCCTTGCTGATAAATAGATGTTTTCATCAGACTGGTTCAAAACAAATAAAGTTTTTTTGTTGTCAATTTTGAAGCTTTTTAAAATTTCTTGAAAATCCCTAGTTTTTGGATTCTCAAGTTTAAAGTCTTCTACAATTAGTATACTATCTTCTTTGGCTTTATATGATAAAGCAGATTTACGTGCGAGACGTTTAACCTTTTTATTTAGTTTAAAAGAATAATCACGAGGATGTGGTCCGAAAGTGCGACCACCACCACGAAATATAGGATTCTTTATACTACCTGCACGTGCTGTACCTGTGCCTTTTTGGCGCTTGATTTTACGTGTGCTTCCAATTATATCACTTCTTTCTTTGGTATCATGTGTTCCCTGACGCTTATTTGCCATATACTGTTTCGCATCAAGATAAATGGCATGGTCGTTGGGTTCAATCCCAAAGATGGTATTATCCAGCTTTACTTTTCTTTTGGTAGCTTCTCCGCTAACTTTATGAACTACTAACTCCATCTTTCTAATATTACTAGTGAATTATTAGGACCTGGAACAGCCCCTTTTACTACTACTACATTCTTTTCTGGGTAAATTTTCATCACTTGGAGGTTGATGAGTTTCACTCTATCTCCACCCATACGGCCTGCCATACGCATACCTTTAAAAACTCGGGATGGGTATGAAGATGCACCAATTGATCCTGGAGCTCTTAATCTGTTATGTTGTCCATGAGTAGCGTCATTAACACCTTTAAAGTTATACCGCTTAACAACACCCTGAAATCCCTTTCCTTTGGATGTTCCAACAACATCAATAAATTCACCTTCTCTAAAAACATCAACTGTTAGAATATCACCAAATTTTTTCTTTTCTTCAAATCGGCTAAATTCAGCTAAGTGTCTTTTTGGTGAAGTTTTTGCCTTATCAAAATGACCTTTCATTGCCCTGGTTGTATGCTTTTCCTTCTTATCCTCAAAAGCTAGTTGAATAGCTTCATAGCCATCAACTTCCTTTGTACGTACCTGGCTTACAACACATGGGCCTGCTTTTATAATAGTACATGGAATATTTTTTCCATTCTCATCATATATTGAGGTCATGCCGATTTTCTTACCTAATAATCCTGACATTGTTATTAATTTTTAAATCGTTTATTGTTATACTTTAATCTCAACTTCAACACCACTAGGAAGCTCAAGTTTCATCAATGAGTCAATGGTTTTTGAGGTAGAGTTAAATACATCCATTAATCTTTTATAAGTGCTTAACTCAAACTGTTCGCGCGCCTTTTTATTAACAAAAGTTGAACGATTAACAGTAAATACTTTTTTATGAGTTGGCAAGGGTATTGGACCACTAATAACTGCTCCTGTAGATTTTACCGCCTTTGCAATCTTCTCGGCTGATTTATCAACCAGATTATGATCGTACGATTTAAGCTTAATTCTAATTTTCTGACTCACGCTAGTATATTTTTATCTAAAAAATTCCTTTTATTTTCTTTATTACTTCTTCTGATACAAAATCAGGTGCCTTTCTAAAAGAGTTAAACTCCATGCTTGATGTAGCTCTACCTGAAGTTAATGATCGTAATGTAGTTACATATCCAAACATTTCTGATAATGGTACTTTAACTTTTACAATCTGATATCCGATTTTTGCAGTAACATCCTCTAAAATTGCCCTTCTTTTATTAAGGTCGCCTGTTACATCTCCAAGATATTCTTCAGGAGTAACAACCTCCACTTTCATGACTGGTTCAAGTAGAACAGATTTTGCCATTTTAGCTGCAACCTTAAATCCAATTTTTGCAGCCATTTCAAACGCAAGCTGATCAGAATCAACAGGATGGTAAGAGCCATCAATGAGCCTTACCTTCATATTATCAACAGCGAAACCTGCCAGAACACCATTTTGCATTGCTGTTTTGAAACCTTTCTTTACTGAAGGAATAAATTCACGTGGAATATTACCTCCTTTAACTTCATCTATAAATTGCAATCCTTCCTCGCCCTCATCAACTGGACCCAATTCAAACTCAATATTTGCAAATTTACCCCTACCGCCTGTTTGCTTCTTGTAAACCTCTTTATGATGTATTGTACCTGTGATCGCTTCCTTGTAATTCACTTGTGGAAGTCCAATGGTACAATCAATTCCAAATTCTCTCTTTAATCTGTCAACTAGAATGTCAAGGTGTAATTCACCCATTCCTGAAATAATGGTTTGACCTGAATCAACATCTATTGTTACTTTAAAAGTTGGATCCTCTTCAGCAAGTTTCGCCAATGCCAGTGACATTTTATCAATATCTTTTTGTGTTTTTGGCTCAATAGCAATGCTAATAACAGGATCAGGGAATGTCATTGCTTCAAGAATGATAGGATGCTTTTCATCCGTCAATGTATCACCAGTATGTATAGTTTTAAATCCAACACCTGCTCCTATATCTCCGGCTTCAATTACATCTAATGGTTCCTGCTTGTTTGCATGCATTTGCATTATACGACTAATTCTCTCTTTTTTTCCAGTGGATACATTATATACATATGAGCCAGCCTTTAACTTTCCAGAATAAACTCTGAAGAAGCATATTCTACCAACAAATGGATCAGTAGCAATTTTAAAAGCTAAAGCACTAAAATTATCATTAGGATTAGCTTTACGAATTTCCTCTTTTTCAGTTTTAGGATTAATACCAACAACGGCATCTACATCAAGTGGACTAGGTAGAAATTCAATTATAGCATTTAACAGCATCTGAACTCCTTTATTCTTAAAAGCGGAGCCACACATTACTGGTGTAATCGACATATTTAATGTTGATGTACGTATGACATTGATCATTTCATCTTCAGTAATTGAATGAGGATCATCCATGAACTTTTCAAGTAGCTCATCGCTCTCCTCAGCAACACCTTCAATAATATTCATGCGATAATCTTGGGTAATTTGTTCAAGATCCTCAGGTATAGGGATTTCAACTATTTCTGTTCCATCTGATCCCTCTTCCCAAACAAACGCTTTATCTTTAACAAGATCTACTACTCCTTGAAAATCATCTTCAGCACCAATTGGAATTTGAATTGGTACAGGATTAGCACCAAGTCTATCTTTCATTTGCTCAACCACACCAAAGAAATCGGCACCAGCTCTGTCCATTTTATTAACGAAACTAATTCGTGGCACCTTATATTTATCAGCTTGTCTCCAAACAGTTTCTGATTGAGGCTCAACACCACCTACAGCACAAAATAGTGCAACAGCACCATCAAGTACACGTAAAGACCGCTCAACTTCAACTGTAAAGTCAACATGCCCGGGGGTGTCGATTATATTAATTTTATAAGAATTATTGAATAACTCCCAATATACGGTAGTAGCAGCTGAAGTAATTGTAATACCTCTTTCCTGCTCCTGAATCATCCAATCCATTGTAGCACCGCCATCATGAACTTCACCCATTTTGTAATTACGGCCTGTGTAATACAAAATGCGCTCTGTAGTAGTGGTCTTACCGGCATCAATATGTGCCATAATACCAATATTACGAGTATTTTGAAGTTTATCTATATGTTTTTCCAGCGTTGCCATTAATTTACCAAACTATCGAGATACTAAAATCTGAAATGTGAAAATGCTTTATTAGCTTCTGCCATTCTATGAGTATCCTCTTTCTTTTTAAAAGCTGCTCCTTCTTCTTTATATGCTGCAAGAATTTCACCGGCAAGTTTTTTCCCCATACTTTTTTCATGACGTTTACGGGAGAAACCTATGAGGGTTTTCATTCCTATTGACATTTTTCTACTAGGCCTAATCTCTGAAGGAATTTGAAAAGTAGCACCGCCAATACGTCTGCTTCTAACTTCTACAGCAGGAGTAACATTAGCTAAAGCTTTTTTCCAGACTTCTACCGGATCCTCATTACTTTTTTCAGCTACTATATCCATAGCTTCGTAAAATAATTTGTAGGCTGTGCTTTTTTTACCCCCAAACATCATATTGTTCACAAATTGAGTTACCAATACATCTTTAAATTTAGGATCAGGAAGGATAATACGTATTTTTGGTTTCGCTTTTCTCATTTATATAAAGCTTATATTGTTAACTATTATTTTTTAGGACGTTTTGTTCCATACTTTGATCGACGTTGAGTACGCCCTTCGACACCAGAAGTATCAAGTGCACCACGAATGATGTGATACCTAACACCAGGAAGATCTTTCACACGACCACCTCTAATCATAACAATTGAGTGCTCTTGCAGATTATGACCTTCTCCAGGAATGTAAGCATTAACTTCTTTTCCGTTAGTTAGTCTAACCCTGGCAACTTTTCTCATAGCTGAATTAGGTTTTTTTGGCGTAGTAGTATAAACTCTTACACAAACACCACGACGTTGCGGACACGAATCAAGAGCAGGAGACTTACTTTTATCAATAAGTTTCTTCCTTCCCTTTCTTACTAACTGTTGTATTGTAGGCATATTTTTATTGTTATTAACTCCTCAAATTTTGGAGGCGCAAAAGTATAAAATCATTTTACACAAACCCCATTTACTTTTTAATAATTTCAGGAAATTTTCAAGGAGATATACCGGAGGAGGATTTTAAACCACACAACAAACTTAAATCTTACTTTATTGCGCCGGAAACCTATATCGTTTTACCTTGTCAGGTTCCTATAACTATTACTGTTTCAGTAAGTTTCGTAATATCTTACTCAAAACGGGCTGCAAAGGTAAAAATTTATTTTTTATTACCAATAAGTTGACGAATTATTTTTAAAATATTTTACCATCCTGATAAAGGTGGTTGAAGAAGATAAAAATCATCCGTTTTTTAAAAAGTGCCAACTAGTTTTTTGGAGATAAGATCAAGATTTTCTCACGGCAATAATTAAATTAAGACTTTCATTTGGTAAATATTTTCCGAATATCATTAATCGGTAAAGTTCTAATTTTGCCCCTATGAACAATAAGAAAGGTTTATTATTGTAGTTTTCTCAATGGTACTACAAATAATCCTGACTAAACAAACTATACCTCAGTGGATTACCTTGTTTTCTGTAAATCGTAATGCTATTAATAAGGAGTTTGGTTTTCGCTCGATTCCAAATGTTAATTTTAAGTACCAGTCCATCCATATCTCTTCTGCTTTTTAATGCACCCTGAATGTCAACACTTAGAAATACTTTTTTCCATTTATTTGGTTGGTGATTATATGACTCAAAATTAACTGCTTTCCAATATCTGGTTTCTTCACCTTCTGATATAGTTGCAACAATCAATGCATTTGTTATTGTATCCAACATCATCATCTCTACCTCTACATCTACAACACCCAGTCCACCTTCAGCAATTTGTAGTAAAGGAAAACTTATTGAGGGACCCCATTCATTAGAGGATTCCATCCTGCAAAAACTGTTATTGTTGAGAGTATCAAATTCAACCATGTACTTCACATCTTTCCAACTTCCTATCTCATTCTTAAAATCAGTTTGGGCAATAATATCTCTTTCAATTACAAATCCATCTACTGGAGCCATTTTTGAGAATGTATATATTTCATATGTAAATCCATTCTCATAACCCAATTGATACGGAAAATATGACTGAATAATTTGAAGTTGCTCTCCTGTTAAAGCTTCAGCAATAACTTTTCCTTCCTTAATATTGGCTATAATCTTTTCAAAACCAGTTAAATCAATATTTGTATTTCTTTTAGTAAAATAAGGAATCCTCTTATTGTATTTGTTAAAAAAGAATTCATGATAATAAGGAATGCAGTCATCAATCAAAAAAACATCATCAGTATTATAAGTTAAAAGAGCTTTCTTAAATGTTTCTTCATAAGGTTGCTTATAAAAAATATTATAGTGGTTCCTCTCAAATACAAGTGTTGAGGTATTTACTAATAAAATCACCAATACTAACACTGTATTCTGTTTTTGCGATAATTTCTTATGGTAAGAAAACAACAAAATAAATAAGTATGGTGTTGAGAAAATCAACATTGAATATTGAATAATCGGATTTAAAAATATTGAATATGCAAAACCAATTATTATGGGCAATATAAACCATGTAATTAGAAACCATCTTTTTTTCTTTGCATTATCAAAGACTACAAAATCACCTCTGACCAAAATGATATACAATATCACTACAATAAATATTGTCCATGTCCACACGGAAAAATGAAAAACCCAATGAAGAAACTGAAAAATAAATATTGATTCAGGCTTAGCAAGCCAACCTCCTTCACCTCCAATCCCACCTTGTGCCAATTGAGTGAAGAAAATATGCAGGTGAGGGATATAAAGAATAAATATAGCTAGTCCAGCAATAAAGTATTCAAGTAAATTCTTTTTCTTAACAATAAACAAACCACTAATACCAACAATTGCAGCAAACAATAAACTAAAATGATGATTATAAGTAGCCATCGCCCCAAACAGCACATATAATATAAGGTATATTGATTTCCTTTTTTTAAAAAAGTACAAACTCCACACATATACCATTATTAAAGTAATCAATAAACCGCTAGCGTAAGGACGTGCTATCTGACTATACATGACAAAAAATTGAAGCGAAGATATACATGCCGCTGTCAACAAGCCTGTTGTTCCATCAAACCATAATCTTCCAATCAAATAACTTATCCATATTGATAGAATTCCAGAAAGTATAAAAGGTAACTTCACCATTATCTCACTCGTGCCAACAAGGGCTGTCCAGTAATAAAGAAAAACCTGAACTCCAGCAGGGTGAGTATCCCCAAGCATCACTCCTTCCCTGATAAGATCATTAAAATTATTGAATTGCAATCTGCTAAGTGCACTAAGTTCGTCATGCATAAAAGGGATATTTCCATAATCCCAGAATCTCAGAATCGAACCTACAAGGACAATAAATAATAGTAGTAAATATTCGTATAATATTGGTTTTCTCTTATTCATTTTACTATAACTCAATTAATGTTGTCAAAAATAGCGATTTACAGAAAACTGATTCTGGTTAGTTATAATCAAAAGAATAATTGGAGAAATATTCAAGTCAGTTTCCTTTAATTGAATTTTCTCTAAAAAAGAAAAAGACCATGCCTGTGAAGTATAGTCTTTAATATAATAAAATCAAAAGAATGGTTGTTGAAGTAACAACCAAGTTAAGTAAAACTAACTAGCCACTAGAGCTCTATTATAATTTGCTTCTACTTCAGACCAATCAACAACATTCCAAAATGCACTAACATAATCAGGGCGTTTGTTTTGATACTTTAAATAATATGCATGTTCCCAAACATCCAGACATAATATTGGTGTTCCCTTACAATTATGAATATCCATTAACGGATTGTCTTGGTTTGGACTAGAGCACACACTTAAAGATTTATCGTCATCTACACATAACCATGCCCAACCGCTTCCGAATCTGGTTTTTGCAGCTGTTTCAAACTCGCTTTGAAATTCTTCAAACGTTCCAAATTTAGCTGTTATGGCTTCAAGCAATTTACCAGACGGTCTTCCTCCACCATCAGGTGACATGATTGACCAAAACAAAGTATGGTTATAATGTCCGCCTCCATTATTTCTAACTGCGACAGGATATTTACTAATATCTTTAAATATATTTTCTAAAGTTTCATTTTCTAAATCTGTTCCTTCAACAGCTGCTTTTAGATTACCAAAGTAAGCTTTGTGGTGTCTAGTGTAATGGATCTCCATAGTAGTAGCATCAATATATGGTTCTAACGAGTCATAACTATATCCTAAATCAGGAAATTCTAAATTTTTTATTGTTTTCATTTTATCTATTTTTTATTATCATTTGAAGGTGCAAAGATAATATAAATTATTTATTTAGAATCATTATAAATAATAATATTGCAAATTGGGAGCATCTTTCTTTTAAAGACAATCTATCCCAATCAATGTATCAGGTTACCGTACATTTTAATTGTAGAATGAGTAAATTTCTATTACTGTAAGAAATCATTACTAATTTTACCTCAAAATTCTAGAATTAAAACTATATGTAGTTTTTTACATTAATAATTGTGAGAATATGAAAGAGTTCATTTTTCGTTGCGAGATGGAAGTAAGAGATTACGAATGTGATCTGCAAGGGGTGGTTAATAATTCGGTGTACCAAAATTACCTTGAACATACACGCCATTGCTACATCAAATCGATTGGAATTGATTTTGCTGAGTTGAAAGAAAAAGGAATATATTTAATGGTAAAACGAGTTGAGATAGATTACCAGGCACCTTTGAAAAGTGGGGATAAATTCATTTCGGCATTACGGATGGAACGGATTTCCCCCTTGCGATTCGGTTTTGTTCAACATATATACCGCATTCCAGATAATAGACTAATGATTAAGGCACTTGTAATAGGAACTGCAGTAAACGAACAAGGCAGACCAGAACTACCCCCGGAACTCGTGAAGGTTTGGGGTATTGAATAGGTGTATTGAATAAACATAAAGAAACTATGAAAAGCAAAATGGAAGCTAAGCCTATCATTATTTTTGATGGTGTGTGCAACCTTTGCAATTCTTTAGTGAACTTCATAATACAAAGGGATAAATGTTGCAAACTCCGGTTTACTCCTTCACAATCTCATGCAGGCATTAACATTCGAAAAAAGTATGGTATTACTTTGATGGATTTTGAAACAATTGTATTTATTAATAATAGTGTTGTCTTTACAAAAAGTGAGGCAATAATTGAGGTTGCAAGATATCTGGATGGATGGTGGAAATTCATTACATTTATCAAAATTTTTCCCAGCTTTCTGAGAGATGGTTTATATTCGAAGATTGCAAAAAATAGATATAATTGGTTTGGGAAAAAGGAAGGTTGCATGGTTCCTTCTAAAGATATTAATAACAGATTTTTGATTTAATTAAATTCTTTATGAATTCACGATTAATTATTTTTCTGTTAATTTCAATATTTCTTTCATCTTCGATGCTTATTAAGTCACAAGAGTCAGAACAACTCCAATCAGAAAAAGACACTACCTTATCAGCTTTTGATCGCTTTAACAAAAAGGCTGAGCACCTTTTTAAAATTATTCCAGTTCCTTTCGTGACATATACCCAGGAAACCGGTACATCATTTGGCCTTGCGAAGTATAATCTGGTTCATCTTTCAAAAAAAGATACTATTTCACAGGCTTCCAAATTTGCCGGAGTTGTAACTATTTCAACTAATGGTAATATGAAGCTAAGTGGGGGTGCTGATATAAATTTTGGCAAAGGAAAATATTATATGATTACAGGAATAGCTGTCATGAAATTCCCTGAATTGATTTGGGGTATTGGTAATATTGTTGATCACAAAAATCGGGAAAAGATTTTAATAGAAAAATGGGAGTTAACACTAAACGGTCTATATGAAATGAAAGAAAATTTTTACTTTGGTTTCAATTATGCTTTTTCTGATTACTGGAACATCGGTAAAGAAGATACAAGTTTCCTGATACAACAAAATATAACTGGAGCCAATGGTGGGATATTATCCGGCACATTGGTCCATCATTAATTTACGATAGTAGGCTAAATAGATATAATGCAAGACAAGGGATGTTTTTTGCTACCTACTTTACAAGCTTTCAAAAGTTTCTTGGAAGCCAGTATATTTTTAATTCTTTAAGTATGGATTTTCGAAAATATTTTAATCCGTGGTTAGAACACATAATTGCATTTCAGGTAACCAACACATACAATTATGGGAATGTTCCTTTTTTCCATCTTTCTATGATGGGTGGTAGTGATAGGATGCGTGCGTATTATTTAGGAGAAATCAGAGATAAAATACTAATCGACACTCAGGTAGAATACAGAATGCCTATATGGAAGATATTTGGTATGGTGGGTTTTTTCGGTGCAGGAAGAGTATATCCCGCCTATAGTGACTTGACTTTTAAAGACATGTATTTCTCAAGTGGCCTTGGTCTGAGGATAATGGTAGACAGTGAAAATAAAGCAAACTTAAGATTGGACTTTGCATATGGTGAAAATGGAGCCAAAGCATTTATTTTTGGATTTGCCGAAGCGTTTTAGAACTTTTATCTGAATACTAACACAATTCCATAATAATAAATATGAGTCCAAAGATTGGAAAGAATTAAATCTCACTTATCAGAAGTGCTTTCTTCAAAATAATCCGAAAAGTAGTTCCCTTACCGGCAGCCGAACTTTTTACAAAAAGTTTTCCTTTGTGATAATCACAAATGATTCTTCTTGACAAAGAAAGCCCTAATCCCCAACCACGCTGTTTACTTGTATAGCCAGGATTAAATATAGCTTTTTGTTCAGACGTGGAAATTCCTTTGCCAGTATCAATTATGTCGATAATAATATTCTTAGGTTCATCATTTAAATCTATAGTTATAACACCGTAACCACCCATAGCATCAATTGCATTTTTACACAAATTTTCCACTACCCAGCTAAAAAGGGCAGAATTAACCGGCACAAATAGTTCATTATCTTTATTGAAATTTAATTGATATTTAATTTTCTTTGGGGTGCGTGGTACTAAATAAGATATGCTATCAACAAGTATTTTGATAATATCATTTTGTTCTAACGTTGGTGCAGAGCCAATTTTTGAAAATCTTTCAGTTATCATTTCTAAGCGCTGAACATCATTTTCTATTTCAACCGTAGCCTGATCAATATTCCCTTTATCAATTTTAATCAGCTCAAGCCAAGCCATAATTGACGAAAGAGGTGTCCCTATTTGATGTGCCGTTTCACGCGCCATTCCAGCCCAAACACGATTTTGCTCTGACCTTCTAGCAAAACTGAACAACAAGTAGGCAATAGCTGCAAATACTGCAATAATCAATATTTGTGTTAATGGAAAATACTTAATGATCGTCAATAATTCAGAATCCTGGTAATATATATAGGATGTACCCTGATCACCCAGATTAACTTTTATTGGCCGATTTTCACGTGCCATTTCTTCCAATTTATCTTCTACATAATAAGGATCAGCCATTTTAATATCATTCAAATTTCCAAACATCAAAACTTTATTGTGTGTGCTGTCGGTAATAATCACAGGAACACTTGACGAGTTTAAGGCAACTTCTGACATAAAAGAGGCTACATAATTATTAAGGACATCCCTCAGCTCAGAAAAAAATCTTGAGTCCTTATAATAGAGATAATTCTTTCTACTAGGCAGTTGAACTGTTATTGGATCATATACTGTAAACTCCTCTTTTCTTTTACCTGATAATCTTAACATTGTATCCTGCTCAATATCAAGATTTCTGGAATCTATAACCCAACCTTTATTATCTGTTAATACAATCGGGATTGTATTGTTATCAGATATGATTTCAAGATAAAAGGTAAACTCTGACTGATCTTCATCAAGTAGTTGTTTGTAAACATTAGCTAACAACTCAACCCTTTTCCTTTCTTGCTCTTGCAATTGCCCAAAAAAGAATTCTGTATATCTAACAAGACGAGCCTTACGTTGAACAGCATCGGCCCACAAACGAACATTTTTACGTTCTTCAGCCGCAAACTTCCTTACTATGAGGTTCGTGTAAAATAATGACGCTCCTATAATTACAATACCAAGAATTGAGAGCACTATTTTCCATCGCCTTTTCCTAGTATAAATGTCCATTTATCAAAAGAGTTAATTGTGATACCTTTTTGAGACAAATTTATAACTTATTATTAATTACATTATTGCATGAGAATAAAAACTAAAAATTGGAATACAAAATGAATGATTAAGCTACAATGAATGATCACACCGAAAAGAGTGCGAAAAGATGAGCCTTGCCATAATCAATCAAAATAACTAGTTATTCCATATAATATTTCTCTTGCCCTGAGATATGCACGTTTTCGCACACATTATGTAATATGCTCGTACACTATTACAATGTACATAAAGTATTATTAGCACATTATCAGCCACATACACACAATGGCATAATTATCGTTAAAGAAATGATGGTTTATATTAAAATTCGCAACGTGTATGATTAATTTAAGGAACATAAATAAAACCTATTACACAGGTAAAACGAGCCTTCATGTGTTAAAAGGTATCGATTTGAACATAAAACAAGGAGAGTTAGTATCAATAATGGGGTCCTCAGGTTCAGGCAAATCTACCCTACTTAATATCATAGGTATGTTAGATAATTACGATACAGGAGTGTTTAACTTAAACGACAAGACCATAAAAAATCTGAGTGAAAAGAATGCTGCTCACCTTAGAAACAAGTTTATTGGATTTGTATTTCAATCGTTTAACCTTGTTTCATTTAAAAATGCAATGGAAAACGTTGCCCTTCCTCTATATTACCAGAAAGTAAGTCGTAAAAAAAGAAATTCGTTGGCAATGGAATACCTTGACAGAATGGGACTTGCCGATTGGGCTCACCATCTTCCAAATGAACTTTCAGGCGGACAGAAACAAAGGCTTGCAATAGCACGGGCTCTTATTTCAAAACCTAAAGTTATACTTGCTGACGAACCAACAGGAGCACTCGATTCAGCAACTTCAATTGAAGTTATGAAACTTTTTAAAGAAATCCATCAATCAGGAATTACAATATTAATTGTGACTCATGAAAGAGAAATTGCTGCCGAAACAGAAAGAATCATCAGATTAAAAGATGGTGTAATCGACACAATTGTAGAAAATGGCCAAAGAAGAGAATGGCTTGCATCCCAAGCCATGGCATAAAAACTCAAACTATGTTCGATCTCGACAAGTGGCAGGAAATTTTTAACACTATCAGCAAAAACAAAATGCGAACTATGCTAACTGGGTTTAGTGTTGCATGGGGGATTTTTATGCTTGTTATTTTGTTAGGCTCCGGTTATGGTCTTGAGAATGGGGTTAGAAAAGAGTTTGAGGGTGATGCATTAAACTATATCTCCATATCTTCAGGAGTTATGTCTACTGCCTATAAAGGAATGAAACCAGGCAGACGAATACGCTTTAGTAATGAAGATCATGACATGCTTAGCACCATAGACAATGTTGATTATAGTTCTACCCGTACTTATATATTTCAAAATAATACATTATCTTATAAAAGCGAGTACGGCAATTTTGACATTTTTGCTATTCTTCCGGAATATAGACACGTCGAATCATTAGAAATGACAAGCGGAAGATTTCTTAATAAAAAAGATATTGATGATTATAGAAAAGTTGTGGCCCTCGGAAGGTTAGTATATGATGCTCTTTTTAAAGGTGGGGAAGATGCAATAGATAAGTATGTTAAAGTATGCGGAGTACCTTTCAAAGTTGTGGGCGTTTTTGATGACCCTGGTATGGACCGAGATTTACAGAGAGTTTATATTCCAATTTCTACAGCCCAACGAGTATTTAATATGGGTGATTATATTCGCTCAATTCATTTTAATCTTGAAGATGGTACCGTTGAAGAAAGTATGCAGGTTATAGAAGAAGCAAGAGAGCAATTGGCTTCAAAGCATAAATTTGATCCAGAGGACACTCGGGCTTTATTTATTTTTAATAACCTCCAAAACTACCAACAGTTTATCAGCTTATTTGCTAGCATAAGGATGTTTATATGGTTTATTGGCGCTGGAACAATAATTTCAGGAATTGTAGGAGTTAGCAATATTATGATGATCGTTGTGAAAGAACGAACTAAGGAAATAGGTATTCGAAAAGCATTAGGTGCAACTCCGTTTTCTATCGTCAGTTTAATTCTTCAGGAATCAATATTAATTACAGCCGTTGCAGGATATTTAGGACTGGTTATTGGGGTTGGTTTATTGGAGCTGATATCAAAATCACTTCCTGCTGTTGATTATTTTGCTAATCCTGAAATAAACATGAATGTTGCTTTAATTGCAACGGGGTTATTAGTGGCAGCAGGAGCTGTAGCTGGCTATGTTCCAGCTTGAAAAGCTGCAGCTGTAAAGCCTGTAATTGCTTTACGTGACGAATAAATAAAGTTTATTATATGTTTTTATTTGATAGAGATAAATGGACCGAGATATTTCATGCTCTCAGTAAAAATAAACTGAGAACATTTTTCACTGCCTTTGGTGTATTCTGGGGCATTTTCATGTTAGTTATTATGTTAGGATCTGGTCAAGGTCTTAATAATGGTGTCAATCAGGGAATGGGAGATATGGCGAATAACGCTCTATTTGTCTGGACACAGGCAACTACAATGCCATATAAAGGATTTCCGAGGGGAAGACGATATAATTTCAGGAATAGTGATACCCGAGCTCTTAGAGAAAATTTACCTGAACTGGAATACATTGCTCCACGTTTACAGATTTATGGTGGTAGGGGCAATAACAATGTTGTAAGAGGGGAACGTACAGCAGCCTATACAATTCAGGGTGATTATCCTGATATGAACAAAATTGACCCTGTAAATATTCATGATGGTCGGTTTATTAACCAACTAGATATTGAAAATAAACGAAAAGTAGTTGTAATTGGTACAAGAGTACAAGCCGAAATGTTTGAGAATGGAGAAGACCCAATTGGAGAATCTTTGCGCATACGCGGAGTATATTTTAAAGTTGTGGGAGTTTATTCCTCAAAAAAGAACGACCAGCAAGCTGAACGTGAAAACCAACAAATCTTCATGCCATTCACAACATTGCAACAAACTTACAATATGGGGGATATAGTTGGCTGGTATTCAATGGCAGCCTATAAGGATGTCTCAGCAGCAGTTGCATTGGAAAAAGTCAAAAAACTATTACGTGAACGGCATTCAATTGCCCCTACAGATGAAAGAGCTCTTGGCTCGTTCAACGTTGAAACTGAATTCCGGAAGATGGAAAACCTGTTCGCTGGAATAAATGGGCTAATTTGGATTGTTGGAATTGGAACGCTATTAGCAGGTGTAATTGGTGTAAGTAATATAATGCTTATAGTTGTTAAAGAACGCACCAAGGAAATTGGAATTCAAAGAGCAATTGGTGCCACACCTTTAGCAATAAAAAGTCAGATTGTTTTGGAATCAGTTTTTCTTACAACTTTAGCAGGATATATAGGTTTGCTATTAGGAGTAGGAATATTAGAACTGATAAACTATATGATGATAGAATTTGGAGCTTCGACAGATATGTTTGCAAGACCTGAAGTTGATTTTAACAAAGCCATTACAGCTTTAATAATATTGATTATAGCAGGTGCATTTGCTGGATTAATACCAGCCAGGCGTGCAACACAATTAAAACCCATTGACGCTCTTAGGGATGAATAAATGAATACTTAATTGATAGAATGAGAGAAAATAAGAAATAATAGTTAAACAAGCTAGTTAGATAGCAAGTAAAGATATTTAAATAAAAACGAATTAGAACATGAAAACATTTTTCAAAATATTATTAGGAGTGGTTATATTAGGTGCGATTGGCTATACTATGTATTTTCTGTACCAGAAATCACAGGTTAAACCTGTTATCTATGAAACAGATTCGCCAATGGTAATGGATATTATAAAAAAAACATCTGCAACAGGTTCAGTTGTCCCACGTAAAGAAATTGAAATTAAACCTATCGTGTCTGGAATAATTGATGAACTTTATGTTGAAGAAGGGAAGATGATTAAAAAAGGTGATTTGATTGCCCGAATACGAATTATTCCAAATATGATTAGTGTGAATAATGCAAAATCCAGGATTGAAATTGCAAATATTAATTTATCAGAAGCCAAAAGTAACTACAACCGTCAATTAAGTTTACTGGAAAAAGGCGTAATTGCTAAAGCTGATTTCGAATCGTATGGAACAGCTTATAAAAATGCGCTTGAAGAACTTGAAACTGCTAATGAAACACTTGATTTAATACAAGAAGGTCAAACTAAAAATTCAGGAAGTCAAACTAATACACTTGTCAGATCAACTATTGATGGCATGATATTGGACATTCCTGTAGAAATTGGTTATCAGGTTATTGAAGCTAATAATTTCAATGCCGGAACGACAATTGCTAACATTGCTGATATGGGTGAGATGGTTTTTGAAGGCAACATTGATGAAACAGAAGTCGGTAAAATAAAAGAAGGAATGCCTTTGATCCTTGTGATCGGAGCTCTTGAAGATGTTGAATTTGAAGCAATGCTTGAGCATATCTCTCCTAAGGGAGTTGAAGTTAATGGCGCAGTTCAGTTTGAGATAAAAGCAGATGTAAAACTACGCGATGATCAGTTCATAAGAGCTGGATATAGCGCTAATGCAAATATAGTCCTTAACAAGGCCGACAGTGTTTTGGCAATATCTGAGGGATTGCTGCAATTTGAAAACGATACGATATATGTGGAAGTTGAAACTGCTCCTCAAGTATTCGAAAAAAGATATATTAAAACAGGCCTTTCTGATGGAATCAATATCGAAGTTATTGAAGGATTATCAAAAGAGGACAAAATTAAAAAGCAAGCATAAGTTTCAAAGCAAACAGCCATAAATTTTGTAGTTTAAGAGGAGGACCGACAACACCAAATATATTTTGTACATAATTATTTAACTACACATTATGTTTTAAACAATTTTGTGTGGCCTTAAGCTTTCATAAAATATCGTTATCTATTCTTAATAGTAACAAGATATAATTTCTACATTTGTATTTTTATATTAAGCACCCCTAAAATTATACGACATGATTAAATCAAACCTACTTATCATTTTCGCATTTATCGGAATAATTGCTTTTACAGGTTGTGAGCAAAAAGGCGAAAAAGCTGAACAACCCTATCAAATGAAAAAGTATGCCAAAGTAACTCTAACAGCCGACTTAAGCCATCTTAGCGATAATCAAAAAGATATGTTAAAATTACTTTTCAAGGCAGCTGATTTGATGAACGACATATTTTGGGTTGAGAATGTAGAAGCGAAGGACGCTTTTATGTTAGGAATCAACAATGAAAAAGACAGGCAATATGCTTTAATAAATTACGGACCCTGGGATGAAATGAATAACCTTGCTCCATTTATTAAAGGTTATGGAGATAAACCGGCAGGAGCACAATTTTACCCGGAGAATATGACTGTTGAGGAATTTGATAAATTTGAGAACCCAAATAAAACAAGTCAGTATACATTAATAAGAAGAAATAACAAAACCAGAGAGTTGGAAATAGTATGGTATCACGAAGGTTTTAAAGAAAAAACTAAAGCAGCGGCAGAGTTACTATTAGAAGCTTCAAAACTTGCTGAGGACCCAGGTTTTGCTACTTACTTAAAACTCAGAGCTCAAGCTTTACTTATCGACGATTATTTTGCAAGCGATATTGCATGGCTTGATATGAAAAACAACCTTATTGACTTCGTTGTTGGTCCTATTGAGAATTACACCGACAAGTTATTTGGCTATAAAACTGCCCATGAAGCATATATTCTAATAAAAGATGTTGAATGGAGTAATAAGTTAACAATGTATGCGAAATATCTTCCCCAGCTTCAAAAAGAGCTACCAGTTGATGCTGCATATAAAATGGAAACTCCTGGGTCTGATGTGGAGCTCAATGCTTATGACGTTATTTTTTATGCTGGTGATTGTAATATGGCTGGTAAAACCATTGCCATTAATCTGCCTAACGATGAGCAGGTACAGCTTGAAAAAGGAACTCGTAAGCTTCAGTTAAAAAATACTATGAAAGCGAAGTTTGATAAAATACTTGTACCTATTTCAGATGTACTTATAAGTGAAAACCAACGCCAAAATATTACTTTCAACGCATTCTTCTCAAATGTAATGTTTCATGAGGTAGCACATGGTATGGGTATTAAGAATACAATAAATGGAAACGGATCTGTACGAAAAGCTCTAAAAGAAAAAAATTCAGCAATAGAAGAAGGGAAAGCTGATATTCTGGGTTTATTTTTAGTTACGAAATTAAATGAGATGGGTGTGTTTACGGAAACCGATTTGATGGATAACTATGTAACTTTTATGGCAGGTATTTTCCGCTCAGTAAGATTTGGAGCATCTAGTGCTCATGGAATGGCCAATATGCTGCGCTTCAATTATTTCCTTGAAAAAGGTGCTTTTACAAGAAATGAAGATGGCACATACTCCATTGATATCGACAAAATGAAGGCTGCATCTGCAGAACTCACACAAAAGATACTAACGCTTCAGGGTGATGGCAATTACGAAGAAGCAAAGTCCTGGATTGAATCCGAAGGAAAAATCAGTCCGCAATTAAAGGCTGATCTTGATCGTATAAACGAGAAAGGAATTCCAGTGGATATATATTTTGATCAAGGACCTGAAGTAGTTGGCTTGAAATAGCATAATGTTGGAATAATAACAATTGTACGAAATAAAGATGTACATGTCCATTTTTGAACAATCATCCCACAAATAATTTTTGAATATTTTTGTAAATACATAACCATCAATCCTGTAACATTGATGGTATAATTTATGTTAAATTGCTATGTTTTAATTAATAAATAAATCTAAAATGAAAAAATTATCTTACTTATTAGCACTTATAATAATTATTTCCGGAATAAAAGTCAAAGCCGACGAAGGTATGTGGCTTCCTATATTTCTTGAAAGATTAAATTATGTGGATATGGAAAAAATGGGGTTACAATTAACTCCTGACGAAATTTATAGTGTTAACAATGGTAGTTTAAAAGATGCTATAACCGGGTTATCAAATAGTGCTGCACCGCAAGGGTTTTTCTGCACCGGAGAAATTGTTTCAAATGAAGGACTGATGTTTACAAATCACCATTGTGGATTTAATAATATCCAAAAACATAGCACAGTAGATCATGATTACCTTGCTGATGGTTTCTGGGCAATGAGCCGTGATGAAGAATTGCCAAACGAAGAACTTACAGCATCAATTCTCTATAGGATGTCTGATGTTACTGATAGTATTATACCAAACATCAGTGATACTCTTATGGGGCAAGCACGCACTGCTGCAATTCGAAAAATTACATCACGTATGAAGAGTAGTGCGGCAGAAGATGGAAAATATAATGTTGTTATTAAGAGTTTCTTCAGTGGTAATGAGTACTATATGTTTGTTTACGAAACATATAAAGATGTTCGCCTTGTAGGAGCACCACCTTCATCAATTGGAAAGTTCGGTGGTGACACCGATAACTGGATGTGGCCACGTCACACCGGTGACTTTAGCATATTCCGCATATATACTGCACCTGATGGAAGTCCGGCTGAATACAGTGAAGAAAATATACCGCTTGTACCAAAACACTTCCTGCCTATATCTCTCGACCCTGTTAAGATGGATGATTTTGCAATGATATGGGGATTTCCTGGAGGTACCGAGCGGAACCTAACGTCATCCGGTATTGATTTTAAGGTTGAAAACTTCTACCCTCCTATTATTGAAGTTTTTGGCAAAAAACTGGAAGTATGGAAAGAACACATGAGTAAGGATCAGGAAGTTAGGATTAAATATGCATCCGATTATGCCAGTATTGCTAATATGTGGAAATATTTTATCGGACAAAACAAAGGTATTAAAGATCTTGATGTTGGTGGTTCTAAAAAAGCATATGAAAAAGAATTTATGGCATGGGTTGAACAAGATTCTGAAAGAAAAGAAAAATATGGTGAGGTATTATCTATTATCGATAATGCTAATACGGAAAAAGCAAATGGATATTCTACCCTTATTTATGCGAGTATAAGTGGGGTTAGTGGCGCTGATATAATTGGGTATGCAAGCGATTTTTCAGCTCTCCAGTCATTTATGGAACAATATAAAGAGGAAAAGGACAAGAAGAAAAAAGAGAAAAAACAAAAGCAAATCGATAATGAAATTGAAAAACTCAAAAACAATGTTTCTGAGCAATTTAAAAATTACGACATGGCAACTGACGAAGATGTTTTCGCTGCTATGATGGATATGTATTACAATAATATTCCTGAAGCTATGCAACCTGAATTGCTTAACAAACTTGTAAGTAAGTATAAGGGAGATTTTAAACAAATTGCAGAATATGTATACTCTAAATCGAACTTTTCAAGTGCAGAAAAAGTTATGGCATTCCTTGATAATCCTTCACTAAAAGCCCTTGATAAAGATCCCGCTTTCAAACTATCGTCCGAATTTATGGCTTCACTTATGGAAGCTTCATCAAATATAAAAAGAGGCGGAGACGAGTTGAGAGTTGCCAATACTCTTTTAATTGAAGGTAAACGAGAAATGCAACCTAACAAAAGTTTCTACCCTGATGCAAATTCAACCCTTAGGTTTTCATATGGAAAAGTAATGGATTATTATCCCGCTGATGCTATTCATTTTGACTATATAACACACCTTAGCGGTGTAATTGAAAAAGAAGATCCTGACAACGACGAATTTATTGTTCATGAAAAACTAATTGAATTGTACGAAGCAAAAGATTACGGACAATATGGACAAGATGGTAAGATGATCGTATGCTTTTTAACTAATAACGATATGACGGGCGGAAATTCAGGTTCGCCGGTTGTGAATGGTAAAGGTGAGCTATTAGGTCTTGCATTTGATGGCAATTGGGAAGCTATGAGCAGCGATATTGCTTTTGCCCCAAACTTGCAGAGAACAATTGTTGTTGATATACATTACGTACTTTTCATTATTGATAAATTCGCCGGTGCTAAAAACATTATTGATGAGCTTACAATTGTTAGAACTTCTCCTCCTTCGCCAGCTCCACAACCTATTGAACCCCCGGTTCCGGTAGCAGTAGAAGTTGAAGTGACTACGAATTAAGTTTATATTTTCTAGAATGCTGAGCCATTCAAGTATGAATGCTTGAAATAGAATTATAGAGCCATCTGAAATAAAAAACGGGATCAGTTAATCCAACTAATCCCGTTTTTTATTCTTGTAATATTAATTATTTCACAACCACCTTATATCTAAAACTATTAGAATTTTCTGTGATATTTAATAAGTAAATACCATCCGAAATACCATCCAGATTAATCTGATGTTTATTAACTCCCAGCGTTGTAAAATATCTTTCTTGCAATATTATTCTACCTGATATATCTGCAAGTGTTAAATCAAGATTAGTATTTTTCATTGTACTAAAAGATATGTTTATTTGATTATCTGCAGGATTAGGATATATGTTGATTTTACCAACTACAAATAAATCATCAACAGTACTATTATCAATTACCGTGAAATATACTTTTGCAGTCGCAAAAAGTGTTGGTTCTGCCTGGTATGCAATCTTGTATGTAACAGAATCTGTACCATAGAATCCTTCACTTGGTTGATACCTAATTACATTCGGACTGGCGTAAGGGATAAAAGAGACTCCATTTGTGGCATGTGTTTCAATACTTAATGAAACAGGAGCAATAAACGCGTCATTATTCAACACCTCAACTGTAACCAATTGGTTAATCATGGTTTCAGCATTGTCGTTAACAGCTGATGGAGGATCCGTTAGTTCGTCCAGAACTCCATGATTATCAACAAAACGCTTAACAAATTGCTGGTAATAAATATTAGCCATTGTTGCATCATGGATAATCAACGTATTTTCATCATTATCATTATCTGCGGCAGCACTCCAATTGTGAGAACCTGTAAAAATCATAGGATCGGAAGAAGGTGCACCTTGATCTATAATCATATATTTATGATGCATTATCCCCGGTGAAACATCATCAAATGTATAATGTGTTGTCAAAGAAGCTTCTAGCATCTCATTTACGGTTGAGTTGTTATTTCCTTCAGCATTCGTTATCATATTTACTGCAACACCTGCTGACTTGCGGTCAACTATGTCATCTGCAATTACAATTCGTGTTATGAGCATAGTTGCAATGCTTAAATCGTTATCTGAAGAATTGATTACTTGCACAATCTTGCCATTTACGCCACCAGTCGGACTAAAGTAACATTCAACACGTTTGCCATCTATAATGAATTCGTGTGGTGTATTGTTTCTTTTTGTCGATCCAAAGCGAGCATTTGCAGCATTGGGTTCCTCACCATGAGAACCCCACATTTCCTCAAATTCAATTTGGTATGAACGTGCCAAACTTTGATCCTGTACAATGATTACATTGTTAGCGTCAAGATTAATTTGACCGTTGGTGAAGTTGGTTGAGCCAGTCCATACAAGTGGTTCGTCAGGATCTTCTGATTGTGCATCAAAAACAATAAATTTATTATGCATAATACCAGTGCGTTGAGAATCATCCGGACCAATAAGTACATTAACCGCTGAGCCAATTAGCTCGTCAATCCCTAAATTTGCGGTAGTTCCACAACCAATCACCCGAACACGAACACCCCTATTAGCAGCAGCTTTTAATGCATCACTAATGTTACTGATACCGCTATTATTAAAATTGTAAATAGTAAAATCGATGGTGTACTTTGCACGATTAATATAACTTATCAAAGTGTCGTCCATGGTTTCTGGAAGATATATTGCATCAACTCCGGTAGAATAAGAAACATCAACAGGGCTATTAAAATATGCTTTCATATCGCCTGATGAATTTGAAATAGTGGCGAAGGGAACTATTGCCGATTTAGCAGTATCAGAACCACTAATCGAAAAAGCCTGTACCCATGTAATTTCACCAGCATTTAAACCTGTTATGCCAATATGATGAGCACTTGGAGTGCCAGGTAAAGAAATAAGGTTGGATGTTACGGATTCTTCTGTTGGACCATAATACATTTCCGTTGTTCCATCAATATTTGTAATCCATTCAAAATCAAGCGTGTTGTGTGTAAAATTAGTATTTGATAAAGCATCAATAAAATAGATAGAACTTGGTATGAATATGTCATTCAAATCGCGGGGCAATACCTGATAGCCTTCGTTGGGATTGCTAAAATCAAATTGAGAGCAGATGGCTGTTAATTCAATCGGTGTACTCGGTATAATCGTTCCAACAAGATCCTGTCCGTTTTTAACATAAATATAGCCCGTTTCACCGTTAGCAGTAAATGTGTATAAATTATTTCCTGTAAAATCTTGTCCACCATCATTAAAAATGACATCGTTAATTTTAACCAACTGAGCTTCATAAGGTTCTGAAAGTTGTATTGGTGTCAATAAAATTGGATCCGGCAACGTGTTACCACTAGAATAAACAGTTACATCAATTATTGGATCGAGTTCCAAAAGTTGATTATATAGTTTAAGGGTTCCTGTAACCGAAATTGAATCTCCTCGGTTAACAACTCCCATCGCTGATCCGTAAGCAGCAATTCCAGCAGTAGCATCCTGTATATATCTAATTATTCCTAACTCCGAACCATTAGTTGCAATCCCTTTTATTGTAACAACTGTACCAATTGGCATTCCGCGTGCTTCAAGAATATTGTTCTGGGCATAACAGATTGAGAAAATGCCCGTGATTATTAAGGTTGTGATAATTATTTTTTTCATTTTATAAAGATTGATTACGATTAGTTAAATGCAATTAATAATAGTGTTAGTAACATTATATCATTTATTGTTGTCTACGCAAAGGCAAAACATATTGTTCTATTTATTATTTGTATTTTGATTTCAAATAACAACCCTATGATTGATTTTTGATCTATCTAGTTGCTTAAGATAGTTTTTAATCATGTGTTTTTAATAAATTTTAACTTCTATTAGAAAGTTATACTTAATGAAACATTAAACCTTCTCCCCATTCCCATAAATACAGTAGCTGAATTTGCATCAAAACTAGTAGATGGTATTGCAGCATATGTATCATTATTTTGAGCATCTGTTATAAAAACACCATCCAGTGCGTTAATGATACTGCCACGAATTTGAAAACCAAAGTTTTTAATCCTCCAATAATAACCTGCATGAAAATCCACCATGTAGTAGTTTGGAATTTTCCATGACTGGCGCGGATTTCCATTTTCATCAAATGCATATGCACTATTTGGGTCTGATGGGTTGTAATCCATTGGATTAAACTCCGCATAATGCTTTCCAAACCAAGTAAATGAGCCGGATGTATATAACCCGTTTGTGATTTGCCACCTTAGACTCTCTCTATTTTGAAATTGAGCAGCATCACCAACATATAGCCCTTTGGCATCAAATGGTCTTTTACCAACAAACACCCCATTATCATCGTATAAGATGGCAGTATCAGCAGATGTCCATTTCCAATCACCCAATGATAGTAAACTCTCAAACATGAGGTTATCGGTTATTCTGAAAGCAAATTCAAATTCAACACCCATATGCAAAGCATTCATGTCATTTATGTTTATTGTCAATCTCTTAGTGAGGTCACTTGGATCTGGCATGGTTTGTCTTCTGTCGCTTGGTTTGTTCTCCCAAACTGTATAATAAGCATTAGCATTGAAAGTAAAACGGGGTTTAACATAACTAAACCCAAGTTCAATTGCCTTTACTTTTTCATTCTTAATCTCTAGGTATAACTTATTGCTTCTATCGAAAACATTCTGAAATCTTTGTGCTTTCGACAAATATCCTAAATTCATGAATACATTCATAGTTTCGCTGATGTTATAGTTAGCTCCACCTTTAACAGTAAAACCAGGTATGTATTTCCAGTCTGTTTCATTTACACTTCCATCTTCAAATTGAGGGATAAAGTAGTCGATTCTTTTAAATCCTGACAATGATCCTGTAACATTAATAAAAGATGTAAGATTTCCGCTTTTGTATTTCAGTTGCGCAAACAAACCTCCCCAACGAACTAAAGCATCATTATAATAACCTATCTTATCGCCAACATACTTTTTTGTATTGTTATCTTCATTTTTATTACCATCATCTCTAAAGAATCTTCCACCAAATAAATCCTCAACTTCACGATAATGTTCCCCCTTATACGTTCTTAAATCAACACCACCCGAGAGAGAAAAAGATTCATCTATTATATAATCGAATGTTGAAAGTAATCCTAACCAAAAATGATTATTTACTGCATTACGCATAATCTCAAATGATTGAAGAGAATCGTTGAAGCCATATATATTTGCATTTGTGTTGTATGGAACTTGAAGGTTCTGCTGGTTTGTTTTAAGGTCGAGCTGTGGTGTGGTAGAAAATGACTTCCCTCCACCAGAACCAATAGAAAGATACAATACATTTGATATGTACAAGTTACTATTAACACTCCAAAAGTCGCGAAGACTAAAAATTGGTTTATGATAGTAATTGCTGGCTGTGCTGGTTGCAACAGTATCAGGGTATATTACGCTAGAATTATCTATGTAAGCGCGACTTAAATAACCCCAATTTGGATTGTAACGTAAACCCATATTAACAGGTACATTTTCCATTCTTAAAGTATCGATTAAGCCAGTTCTCATTCCTGATTTAACAGCATAAGCACTATCAAACATTGAAATATTTTTTTTATACCTTCTCTGTCCATGTTTTTGTGGAGCGCCCATTACTGATAAACTAATAAGGTGCTTTCCAAACTCCTTATCAACACGTAAAAAATAAAACCAGCCCTCAGTAAAAGTTTGATCAACCCAACCATTACCTCTTTTATAGGAACCTGCAAAAGTTACTCCCCATCCGTTTTTAAGTCTTCCTGTAGTCAATCCCACTGAGGTTCTTAAGAAACCAGCTGTACCAACCTCTTGTTTAACACTTATGCTTTTTTGGTTTTCAATACCTTTTGTTGTAATGTTAATTGTTCCACCAACTGCCGGAATTGCCAACTTTGACATACCAAGTCCTCTTTGTATTTGTGTTCCTCGCAGTACGGCATCAAGTCCAAACCAGTTAGACCAATATACCCAACCATTCTCCATATCGTTAACAGGAATTCCATCTAACATTACTGCAACATTTCGTTGGTTAAAACCTCTTATATTTATCCGAGCATCACCGTCGCCACCCCCTGATGGTGTTGCATAAACACCTGGAGTTGAATTGAGTATAAGAGGAATATCTTGGGCAGCAAGTTGTTCTGCTATTTTTGTGGCGGATATGTTTGAAAAAGCGACAGGTGTTTCTCTTGTTTGAGCAAGATCACCAATAACCTCAATTTCATCTAAAGTAATAGTAGTTAATGCAAAATTAATAAATAGGTTTTTATCGTCTACCGAAATATGTTTCTTTTGAGCGATGAAACCAATATAAGAAATTTCAAGATCATACTCTCCCGGATCAAGCTTTAAAATAAAAACTCCTTCAACATTTGTAATAACACCTAATCCAGGACCATAAACAACGTTAACACCAATCAAAGGTTCGCCAATTACTTTATCAGTTACAATACCACTTACAGTTTTTTGTTGTGCTGTTGTAAATAATGAAAAAGTAATTAATGCCAGTAATACAAATATTTTTTTGCTCATTAAAGTGGATTTTGGACAAACTAAAAAATCCACTAAGGCCATAAATATTGTCATCTAAATCCTTCAAGTGGATAGTAACCTCTTTTGTCTTATTTAAGTAATAGTTTTTTGGTTTGGGCTCTTCCTGTCTCAAATTTAACAGTTACAAAAAGTAATCCAGTGATTTTATTATCTAAAGTAATTTTCTTAGAGTATGTATTTGGGTCACTTGCAATTCTTTCAGTAACTCTTCCAGAAAGATCAAACATTTCAATAGATACTATTGGTTCACTGGCCTCGACGGTAAAGCTATTATCCAGCACTGGATTTGGGTAAATTTCTACATTAACAATAGCTTGATTTTCTTTAATGCCAAATGTTGTACAATTACAGTTATGAAATCCTAGAGAATCGAAAGTATTTATGGGTATTGAATCCCATTGCTGAAAAACCATAAAAGGGTCCGGGTTTTCAGTAACCCCAAAAGAAATATCAGGTTTTCTGATTAAAGTGTGGTTTCTTGTCCATGACAACCAAAAGAGTGGCCCAACTCCATAATCCACTATAGTATAATCTTCAGGGATTCCCTGATTATTCCATGTAATAGTTGTATCTGTAATATTAGTCCATCCATTATCGGTATCTGGTGGTCCAATTTTAGCAAAAAGATCAATGATTTGACCTGCTATTGTTTCAAGTGTAACAGCATCGTTTCCATTAAAATACATCATTTTGTTAATATTATAAACAGGACATAAAAAAATATCAGCCTTTTCTTGTAACGCAGAATCTACAGGTTGTTCAAGACCAGTACCATCAGGGTCGCGTTTGTCTAAAACTACCACAAATGTACTTTTTGGTTCTATGTTTCCTGTTAGGTTAACTGGGTTAGGTTGTGGACTGCCATTAGAATATCTAACTAACTGGTATAAACTTAAATCAATTGCTTCATTTGTCGGATTGTAAATCTCTATGGCTTTATTGTTTCCTGAACCTTCAACATATTCTGTGATAAATAAGTCTGTGCATTCTTGAGCTAACAATCCTGCTCCCATAATTAACGCAAGAATGAATAGTAATGATTTTTTCATCTGTTTAGTATTTTTTATTATTAATACATGATTTATTGTAGCAAATGTAATATTAATTACTGATCTGAAATTTGACAAATCAGTTAATTAATTCACAAAAAATCGATTAAGTCATCCAACTCAATTACTGTAATAATAATCTAAGGTTAGTCACTTTCGTAAGAGTTGTTACCAATTAACATATCAATGTTTGGGTAGTTTAAGTTATATTTGCGACACACAAACTACTAATGAAGTATCAAGTTAAAATAACGGTAACATTATTGATTATAGCCACAATTGCATTGATTTCATCATGTTTTCGTAACTACAAACATTCCAAAGAACGTAACATATATTCTTCGCTTGAAACTCTTTCAAAAGATAAAAAACACTTTGTAGCTGATAGCAATAGTAAATATATTTTTAAAGGCGGAAATTTTCAATCCGGGATTCAAAAAAGAAGCGGTAATTTTTCGGTGATAACAACTCCAAAAAACGCTTTTTCATTATCTATTGGACTACCCAGAATAAAACAAGACAGTTATGTTGAAGCTTCTGTATGGCGAAAAGGTGAATTCGGCCATCTTGTAGCTGTAACCTCTGGACCCACAGCTTATATTTCCACCAGTGATGCTGTTGAAATTGATAATAATGGATGGAGCAAACTAAGTTTACAGTTTTATATGCCACCAGTTAAAGATTTCCAGGAGCTAAAGGTATATGTGTGGAATTCAGGAAAGGATACTGTATTTTTTGATGATATTAGTATTAATGTTATAGATAAAAAAATATTTCCTGCGTTTAGAGAAGATGCACTTCATATTGAGATGGACACATCAGAATATCTTAAACTTATGGATGTGAGAAAACGAGCATTTAATGCTGGTATACTTCAAACTACTGATGACGACTGGATAAAAGGGATGGTTTTTGCAGATGGTGGTCTTATGAAATCGAGCTTACGTCTTAAAGGCGATTGGTTAGATCATCTTCACGGCAACAAATGGTCGTTTAGAGTTAAACTAAAAAAAGGAAATTCATGGAATAACATGCGTGTATTCTCAGTCCAAAACCCAATGGCGCGCCTTGGAGTTAACGAATGGTTCTTCCATAAATTCTTAATAACAGAAGGATTGCTAACCACGAGGTATGGTTTTATCCCAACAACAATAAACGGAGATAATCTTGGTCTATATGCCTGGGAAGAACATTTTACAAAACAATTGGTAGAATCACAAGGCCGCAGAGAAGGCCCAATTGTAAGATTTCAGGAAGACGCACTTTGGGACACACGCGTTTTTGACAAAAATGGAAAAAGAAACAATTTGAAAACTCCAAATTTTGAAACATCTATTATCAAACCCTTTTCTGGCTCGAAGATAATCGCTGACAGCATATTATTTAAGCAGTTTTTAATTGCACAGAATTTAATGTACCAATACAAACACCGCCTCATGCCAGCATCCAAGATATTTAATATCGAAATGCTTGCCAAATATTTTGCCTCGGCTGATGTGTTTCTTACCAGACATAGTACCAAAATGCATAACCAGCGTTTTTATTATAATCCTGTACTCTGTAAGCTTGAACCTATTGCGTATGATTGCTATTCGGATATAGAACGCTATATTAAAAGCACAAATCCGATTTATGGTTACTTACATTATGATGCCATTGGAAGCCTTGATGATGAATACCTTATGGCAAGGGAATTATTTAATGATACTTTATTTACTCCTTTGTATATCAATTATTTGAAAAAATATTCATCAGAAAAATTCTTGGATTCATTATTTGATCATTACAAAAATCAGATTTATTTTTACGATTCATTGATTAGTATTGAATTCCCTGAACAATATTTTTTTCAATATGAAATACTTGAAAATGCAACTAATATAAGAAATGAACTTCCTGCATTTAAAAAGCAGTTCGTTACTATGAAAAAGGAAAACCGGCATTGGAAAAATACATCAAAAACAATCATTAATTACGATACAATCCTAAAAGATTTTATGGCTCCTAACCTTATTACATGCTATAGGCAAAAAGATTACGGAGACTCTTCATACTATAAAATCTATAATTTTTATCCTGATGACATTATTGTTCTTGGTTTGGGCACAGGAGATAAAAGAATCAAAGAAGTTATTGTACCTGTACCAATAGTAAAGGGATTTGCCGATGGAAAATCAGGAACTGTAATGTTTTCTGCCGAAAACGCAAATTTGAATTATTTGTTTTTTAGCATTAAAGACCATAATGAAATTATGACCACTGAAATAATGCTTTGGCCAGAGCCTACTGCCGAGCAAACACCTCTTCAACAAATGCTTACAGCATATCCTTTTCCTGATACAAACATCATAGAAAAAGTAGAAAATGACAAAGTGTGGATTAAGCCTGGAAATGTAACAATGAGTAACACAGTTATTATTCCGATGGGATATCGGGTGTATTTTCATGAAGGCACAACACTCAACATGATAAACAAAGCTGGCTTTATTTCATATTCACCGATTAATATAAACGGCACAAAACAGAAACCAGTAACTATTACATCCACAGACTTTTCCGCCAATGGTTTCACCGTGCTACAAGCTAATGGGATGTCGCAAATAAAAAATACGTCATTTAATAATCTTAACACACTCAACTATAGAGGGTGGACTCTTACAGGAGCTGTTAATTTTTACGAATCGGATGTAACTATTATAAACACTACATTCTACAGGAATCAGTGCGAGGATGCACTTAACATAATACGGAGTAATTTTACATTAGAAAATTCAGTGTTTGATTATATACAAAGCGACGCTTTCGATTCAGACTTTAGCGAAGGAAAAGTACTTGAAACAAAATTTACAAATATTGGAAATGATGCAATCGATTTCTCAGGAAGTCAAATAGTTATTAAAGATGTTGAGATAAATAATGCAAATGACAAAGGAATCAGCGGAGGCGAAAACTCAACACTATTAGTTGAAAACACAACTATCAAAGCAGCAGGCATTGGACTTGCATCCAAAGATTTATCAATCATAGAAGTTAATAACTGTATCATAACAGATTGTAATTATGGTATTGTTTTACTTCAAAAAAAACCTGAGTACGGCCCATCAACATTAATACTTAATAATACGCTGCTTCGTAACTCAAAAACCCGTTCACTTATCGAACTTGGTTCCATAGTAATCGAGAATAGCGATACCATTCGAGGAACACAAAAAAATTGTGCTGAATTATTTTATTAATTGTAAACTCAGTTACTCAACCAATTCAAATATAATCTCTTTTTGCTCGAGCAAAGAAATTGCATGGTTAATCTCTTTCACAAATTCGATAGAATCCTTGCTTATCTTCTTTGCTCGAATATTAGTGTTACAATTCAGTAATACTTTATTCTCACCAATTTGTTTAATCAAAAAGCTAAAGTGACCATACTTATTTGTGATAGTAACTGTGTCTAGAGTGGAGATTATATTAATGGGGTTTTTAAATTCGAGCATATAAGAATAGCTATCAGAGCCAACAAAATCCGGATAATAATCAAGAAACCTGGGTTCATCGCAAATTCCCTGTGAATAAATTATTTTAAACCAATTTCCAGGTTTCAAGACATATTGTTTATTTTCTACTGTAAATAGTTCATTTGCTATATATTCTGCTGTAATTGTGATTTTAAATGGATAATAAATCATAGGATGTTGTGGTTTTATATTCTTTATTTCCACATTATCAGATATTTTCCAAATTGGCACAAGGTATTTTGCATCTATGGTTGAATCAACAGGACCAGAACAATATATACTCCGTGTGAGAGTTGAATATTGCCCAGATAGTATTACCCTTGTTTTGAATTCACCAATGTTATTTTCCAGATCGATGGTCACTTTACTTTGTATCTTGCGATAATTGTCTTTCCAATTACTTGTAGGTGTTTTATATTGTCTAAAATCAGTATTAAAATTTCTTTTCTCTAATTTATTCGGATAATCTGTATAATGTAATAACAACACCGGGATATCCTCATAATAGAAAGGGACTTCCTCGAAATAATAATTATTTTTATCAGATTTTGGAATAACAAAGCCCAGTGTTTTGTCTTTAAGCGCAATAGCAAACAGTAGGTCGTTTTCCTTTACTGTTGGAGTATATTGAGGGCTTATTTCTCCTACCCTCTTATCAATAGGATAAGCAGTGAATATGTCTAATCCTAGCTTAGGAACTATATTCCCATAAATACGTTCAAGATTATTGTCTTTCAACAAACCTGCCCAAAGTTCAAACCCGGCCCTTTGTTTTTTCTGATCTTCATCATGGTTGTACTAATTAATAGCTGGATCATATTTAACACTATCTATCATATATTGTTGAAAGTATCTCATTTGCCCTGTACCTAACTTATCATCTGGAGCTAATGCAACGATTTTATCTGCAACATTCTGGTAACCCCTATTGTTTTTATTCTTGTTTCCTATAACATTATCCCAATTTTCGGCCCAAAGTTCATCTTGTCTTTTACTCGCCTGAAGAAAATATGGGGGAACAAATTCCTGTTTATATGAATTAAAATGAGTATACTCAAAATCATAAGATTGAGGAACAAAAACAAAATGTGGTAACGTCTTATAAGGTTTGCTTCCAGGTTCATCAAGACAACCTGGAAGGTTATTAAAACTCCAATGATAACAGAATTTGTTACCTTCCAAACTCACTTCAGGAATATCATGATTAACAAAAAGGGAATCTACCTCAAGGTCTTGATTATGGCACCAAGATAAACTATATGATTTTTTTGGGTATTTTCCATGGAAAAAAATTCTGTTTGACAATAATCTAATCCAATTGTCCTTAAATGGTATTTCGATCTGATAGGATAACTGTAAAGTATCTCCTACTTGTAAATTTTCAAGAAAGTATTCAAACTGATCTATGTAACCAAAAAAGCCCTTCAAATCAATTACTCTTTTTCTTTTTACGTGTCGAGTTATCCTAACATCATTAGAATTGGGATGGCCACTTATTATATTGGCATTAAAGTATTGAACACTACTTTTTTCGTAATCCCAATCAATATTCCTTACTGATGGAGCGTGATAAATGTATAATTCATCAACCTTCTTTGGTAGTGTAAGAGGCTGAAATTCACTTAATCCATTGGGAGTTTTTATAACAATAGTTAAATTATTCGTTATACTTGCAATCATCAGGTATGTTTTTCTACCTGTAATATTTATCTCCAAATCTTCACTAAGAATAATAAGATCCTCGTGCTCACAAGATAAATCAAACAGGCTGTCTGATACTTGAGAAAATGAGTTGATACTAATTATGATAAAAAAAAGTATAAGACTAATGACCCGGGCTCTATCTGTCATTTTATTTAGGTTATTTGGTTAATAAGTCGATAAAATTAACAAAATATCCTATAAATAATGAAACCGCAACATCGGACTTTCAGTCAAAGATTTATTTAATTGTACAAACTAATAATTGTAATGCTATAGATTGCAATTATAGTGTTGTAAAATTTTAATAATAACAAAGTATACAAGAAAAGTAATACAAAAAAACTTTGCAGGGTTGTTCTATTATTTAAAACAAGAAACAACACCTTCTTCAGGATTGAAAATCAAGCAAGATCCCTGCAAAAGTTTGATTTTATTGTTAATAACCTTCTAAAAAATAAATATTATTCGCATTTTATCAGGCAATCTTAATAATAATTTAGCAGAATAACTGTATTAAGTACTTAAATATTAGTAAGATGAAAAAGTTAGTAAGATTATTTATTGGATTATTCTTAATCGGAATTGTACTCACAGGTTGCCAAGAGGCAAAAGAAATTTTAAATGTCAAGTTTAATGCAGATTATCAAACAGAGTTTGATGTGGTTGTACCTCCTTCAAAAGGAACTAACTTCAGCATTAACAGCGTGTTTGCAGTAAGTGAAACCATTGATCCTACAAGCAATCCCGACTTCCAGCTTTATATTGACAAGATTCTGGAAATAAGCATTGAGGAAGTTAAAGGTGAGGTTCTAAGTATTAGCAAAAATGTAATACTCGAATCAGCTCTAATAAGTGTTACGAACGAGAATCATAATGCCAGTTGGGAATTTACAAATGAGGCTATCATGGTTGGAACCGTATTAACATTAGACAACAACTCCGGACAATGGGATGCAATCGAGAACATCCTGCTGGACAAAAAAGTTCTTACTGTTTCAGTTTCGGGACAAGTGGACGAAGATGATGTGGAATTTGAAGTCCGTTTTTCGCTTAAATCAGATGTTATTGCCAATCCTCTGGATTAAGATGCAATATTTAGTAGTGGAAGAGTCGTTGAAATAATGACCTTGCATAGGTCTTGTTTTTTTATAAATTTGCAATCTCTAATTTTATATCAAAATATCAATCATAATGAATGACAGGTGGGGATTATTTCAAAAATTTCTGATAACTCAGGAGCAACAGGTATCACTGAGCGATTTCTTAATTAATTCGCTAGTCATCATAGTACTTGCAATAATTTTGGAATATACGTATGTAAGAGCTGCACGGACTATATCAAACAGAAAACAGTTTGCCGGTACTTTTTTGCTCATTGCTTTTACAACAATGCTAATTATTTCGATTGTTAAAACATCCTTGGCATTGTCACTCGGACTTGTTGGTGCTTTATCAATTGTTAGGTTTAGAGCTGCCATTAAAGAACCTGAAGAATTATCCTATATCTTTTTTGCTATTGCACTAGGTTTGGGCTTAGGCGCTAACCAAACGATTGTTGTTATTGAAGCTTTCGCCATTGCGATGGTTATTATTTGGGTAAGATATTTTATATCAGGAAAAAGCACAAGGCAGAATTTGTACTTGAACATTTCTGCAAAAGCTGGTGAAGTAGAACTAAAACAGGTTATAGATATTGTTAAACGTGAATTTGGTAAGTTCCATCTAAAAAGGTACGATGAAAGCAACCAGATAATTGAAGCCTCTTTTATGGTTGATTCACCTAAGCCTGAGAAGTTACAGTCTCTTACCGAAAGCTTATCAAAACTAGGTAGTGACACACGTGTTTCATTTGTTGAAAGCAAATCTTTTTAATTTGTTCTGCTAAATATCTCACAATTCTTATCTATGTACTTTCCTCCTTTTAATTTTGAAAAAAGTCGTTTTGAGAGAAAGTTTGCTGTTAAGGATATGTACTACCATGAGATTGTGCAACAGATTAGAAATAATAGAGCTGCTTTTTTATCTATCTATCACCCGCGCTATATCAACAATATTTACTTCGATACAAACGACATGGACTTTTATTCTGATAATGTATCTGGGAAAGGGAGTCGTAAAAAAGTCCGAATAAGATGGTACGGCAATTTAATGGGCAATATTTCCCATCCAGTACTTGAATTCAAAATGCGTGAAGGTATGGTAGGAAATAAATTGTCATTTCCGTTAAAATCATTTTCACTTGACGAAAGTTTTACTGGTGACTATATTCAAGATATTCTTCGATTATCAGAGCTACCTGATTGGGTAAATTCAGTAATGTTAATGATAAAACCCGCACTACTAAATTGTTACCACAGACAATATTTCATTAGCTTTAATAATAATTTTCGAGTAACACTCGATAACAAATTAAGTTATTTTAGTATTGGAAATGGAGTTAATAATTTTATTAAAAAGCATACAAACGACGATGTTATTGTAGAACTCAAATACGATAATCAACATGATGGAAAAGATGCCGCTTATGTTACAAACGATCTACCATTTAGATTAACTAAAAGTTCGAAGTATGTAAATGGGTTTGAGATGTTACACCCAATGGTAACTTAGTATTAATTTTTTTGTCTGACTTGTCAGCTATTCATGAAAATAAATACGTTTTACCCTTCGTGATATCCTACTTAATATTTCATAAGGTATAGTATTTCCAGCTTCAGCTAACTTAGTAACTGAATGCTCATTATTAAAAATAATCACATCTTCATTTTCTTCAGCATCAATACCCGTAAGGTCAACCATACACATATCCATGCAAATGTCACCAATAACAGGAACAGGTTTCCCTTTTACATATAAAGAAGCTTTTCCGTTACCCAACGACCTTAACATGCCATCAGCATAACCTATGGATATAATACCGATCCTGGTATCATCTGGAGCAATCCAACTTCGATTATAACCTACACTCTCTCCCTTTCTAACTAGTTTAATCTGGCCCAATATTGATCTCAATATAAGAACACTCTCCAAGCCTGTCATATTTTTTGTTATGCCATATAATCCTATCCCGATCCTAACCATGTCCATATGACTTTCCGAAAATCGGTTTATGGCTTCTGAGTTAGCTATATGAAACAAGACTTGATGATCAATTTTTTGCTTAAAAAGTTTTTTTATTCCATCTAGTATATCAATCTGTTTTTTAGTAAAGTCATCAAAAGAGGAATTATCGCTAGCTACCAAATGCGAAAAAACTGATTGAATATAAATAAGCGGATTATCGCTAAGTCTATTTAACAACTCTGGCACATCTGATTGCATAAATCCAAGGCGATGCATACCAGTATCAATCTTAATATGGATTTTAACAGGTTTGTTTTGAGGTAAAGCAATTCTTTTTATAGTCGTTTCCAGGAGACTTAGTGTTCTAAAACTAAAAATTTCCGGTTCAAGCTGATGACGAATCATTGTGTCAAAGGCTTGCTCTTCAGGACTCATAACCATTATTGGCACATTTATACCTGCTTGTCTAAGCTCAATACCTTCATCAGCATAGGCTACAGCAAGATAATCAACATTGTGATATTGAAGTACGTTTGCAATTTCGAGGCTGCCGGCACCATAAGAAAAAGCTTTCACCATTGCCATTATCTTCGTTGTTGGTTTAAGCTTGAGTCTGAATTGGTTGAGGTTATCTATCAAATTGTTTAAGTTTACCTCAAGCACAGTTTCATGAGCTTTCTGTTGTAAAATTCGGCTCAGCTTTTCAAACTCAAACACGCGAGCACCTTTTAGCAGTATTGTTTGATTTACAAAGTTCGCAAATGAATAATTTTTAATAAAATCATCAGTTGTTTCAAAAAAGTACGACTCCATGTCAAACTTATCTGCCTGCTTGCTAATTGAAGATCCAATACCAATGAATTTATGAACATTTTTATTTCTCACCAAATTAGCAACATTAGTATAAAGGTCAATGCTATCTTGCCCGCTTTGCATAATATCTGACAAAACAACTACTTTTTCATGATGATGGTTTTGCTGATTCATAAAGTCAAGGGCTATTGCAAACGAATTAAAATCAGAGTTATAGGCATCATTAATAATTGTGCAATTATTAATTCCCGCTTTTAATTCCAATCGCATAGCAACCGATGCTAATTCAAGCATCCTCGATTTAATAATCTCATTATTGTAACCTAGATAAAGCATTGTTGCCCAACAATGAATAGCATTTTCAATTGATGCTTGATCGGTAAATGGAATAGTGATATCCAATTTTTTGTTGAAACAGAAACCGTGAATAGTTGAGTTTTGGTCTTTAATTACGATTTCACTAATCTCTAAATTGCAGGTACTATCTTTTCCCCAACAAAAAGTAGTGATATTCTCTAATATACCGGATCGAATAACAGCACCATGAACTTCCTTATGATCAATATTATAAATAAGTGTATTTACTTTTTTAAACAGATTTAATTTCTCACCTGTTTTTTGTGTGGTGTTAATGAAATTTTCATTATGTGCCTGACCTATATTAGTAAAGATACCAATATCAGGGTTTATAATCGATTGAAGTTTCTGCATTTCTTCAGGTTCAGAAATTCCAGCTTCAAATATTGCAAGTTCATGTTTTTCGTTCATCTGCCAAACCGAAAGTGGAACACCAATCTGCGAATTGTAACTTTTAGGACTTCTAACTATTTTCTTGTCCTCATTCATCAATTGATAAAGCCATTCTTTAATAACAGTTTTACCATTGCTTCCGGTTATGCCTATTACTGGAACTTTAAATTGCTTTCGATGACTGGCGGTTAATAACTGAAGTGCTGTAAGAGTATTATCAACAACAAAAAAAGAAGTCTCGGGCAGTTTTAAAATTTCATCACTAAGATTACTTATAACAAAATATCTTATACCCTGTTTATGTAAACTCCCGATATAATTATGCCCATCATTTTTATTAGTGACCAACGCAAAAAACAAAGTTGAATGAGCGGTAATAAGTCTTCTGCTATCGATAAGAATATCACTTATAATGATGGAATCAGGTTTAGCAGACACTAACTTTGATTGTATAATCTCCGCTACCTCAAGACCTGTATAATCATTATGTTGCATATGAAATTATTCCTCCGAGGAGTTTACTTCTTTATTATTTTCACCATTCTTCACGTCGTTAAGCAGATTATATCCGAGTGGATTTTTATTCATTTCCGCATATCTCTGACGGTTCTGATAAATATCAACTGCAAGATACATAGCACTTCTAATAGATTCAGGGGAAGCAACATTTCTTCCAGCCATGTTATAAGCAGTACCATGTGCAGGGGAGGTTCGTACATAAGGTAATCCGGCTGTATAATTTACGCCATCTTCAAAGGCGAGAGTTTTAAAAGGAATTAAACCCTGATCATGATACATGGCCAAAACAGCATCGTATTTAGTGTATTCATTAGCAAAAAAACTGTCGGCGGCAAAAGGACCAAAAACAAGTAGTCCATTTGTCTTTGCTGCAATTATGGCAGGCGATATAATATTTTTGTCTTCCAATCCTATAGTCCCATTTTCACCAGCATGAGGATTTAATCCAAGTACAGCAATTTTTGGTTTTTCGATACCAAAATCTTCTTTAATAGAGTTTTCAAGTACCGTAATCTTACTAAGTATTTTTTCTTCCGACAAAGCATTAGCCACTTCTGCTAAAGGAATATGACCGGTGACAATTCCTATTTTGAGCTTTTCGAAAACCATTAGCATCAGATAATCGTCCGTTTCAAAACTGGAAGCAAGATACTCAGTGTGTCCTGGAAAATTGAACTCATCTGATTGTATATTTTCCTTATTAATTGGAGCTGTTACAACAACATTTATCTGATTGTTTTTCAAATCTGCAATAGCTCTTTCCAGGGCGATATGAGCAAATTTACCTGCGTCAGTACTCGATTTACCATATTCAATTTTAATCTCTTCCTCATTTAAATTTATCAGATTAACCTTATTATTCCTTATTGTTGTCGCATCCCTGGCTGAATTAAAATTAAAATCGTGAAGATTCATATTTTTTCTGTTATACGACATTACCCTTGATAATCCGTATATAACGGGCGTAAAAAAATCCAATATCCGATTATCGGATAGTGCCTTAATTATTACTTCGTAACTTATTCCGTTAAAATCGCCATGAGTAATACCCAATCGGATTTTTCTTTCATGTTCTTGATTGAATTTTTTATGCATTTTCAATTTAGTTTATGCAAAAATAAGATTTTTGCTCTCGTTGTTGAAATAATTTACACTTTTGCAAAATAACCGTTCAGATCATCAAAACATCAATTTATCATGGCAACATCCAATTTTGTTGATTACGTAAAAATATATTGCCGTTCTGGAAATGGGGGTCCAGGATCAGTACATTTCAGACGAGAAAAATATCTTCCAAAGGGTGGACCTGATGGTGGTGATGGAGGAAAAGGAGGTGATATAATCCTACTTGGCAATGCTAATATGTGGACTCTATTACATTTACGATTTACTCGTCACTTAAGGGCTGAGCATGGTAGCAATGGCAGTAAACAAAGAAGTACAGGAGCAGATGGGAAAGACATCATTATTGAAGTTCCACTGGGAACCATTGCTAAAAATCCTGACACTGACGAACTTATGGCTGAAATAACTGAAAACGGACAACAATTGGTGTTGCTTAAGGGTGGCCGTGGTGGTTTAGGCAATGAACATTTTAAAACATCAACCAATCAGGCACCCAGATATGCTCAACCCGGTGAAGAAGGAATAGAACAAAATGTTGTTTTTGAGTTAAAAATACTTGCCGATGTTGGCTTGGTAGGATTTCCGAATGCAGGTAAGTCAACTCTTCTTTCTGTAGTGTCAGCTGCAAAACCAGAAATTGCCGATTATCCTTTTACAACATTACGTCCTAATCTGGGCATTGTTGCTTATCGCGATCAATACTCATTTGTTATGGCCGACATACCTGGGATAATTGAAGGTGCGCATGAAGGTAAAGGGCTTGGCCTAAGGTTTTTGAGACATATTGAAAGAAATTCGATCTTGCTATTTTTAGTGCCTGCTGACAGTGAAGACATAAGCAATGAATACGAGGTATTGCTAAATGAGTTAAATAAATATAATCCAGAATTACTTGATAAAAAGAGAATACTTGCCATAAGTAAAACTGATATGCTTGATCAGGAACTTATAAAAGAAATTAAACCGACACTTCCCGAAGATGTGGAGACTGTATTTATTTCTTCTGTGGCTAATATTGGAATTGTAAAGCTAAAAGACATTATTTGGGAAGCTCTGAAGAGTTAGACTAATTGATTTAGTAGAAAACGGAAGAAGATTATCACAGAATATCTACCATAGCACGTAGCAATCTATACACTCAACTCAATAATCAAGATGAATAATATTAGTCTTTATGGCAAACTTAACAAGATCAACAGTGGTTTTAAGACCTATCTTCTTCATAATGTTAGTTTTATGCGTTTCTACTGTACGAATACTAATAAAAAGTTCATCCGCAATGCTTCTGTTTGAGTTTCCTTCGGCAAAGAGTCTGAAAACTTCCATTTCCCGCACGGAAAGATCTTTTTGTCTATTTTCTTTTTCTCGCTTGTTCAAATTTTTATCGCTTATATAACTGCTTAAGAGTATGTTAGTTATAGTTTTTGCGTAAAACTCATAACCATTTCTTAATGTGTAAATAGCTTCAAGAATTTCAGATCTGTTTGTGTCATAACTTAGATGCCCTTTGGCGCCAGCCTTTATCATCTTAAGCACTTGTTTTTCATCATTAAACATTGACAACACTAACAGTTTAATATTAGGATATTCAAATGCAAGTTGCCTGATATCTTCTACATTTATATCGTCGGGTTTATAAAAAACAGTGATTACAATATTAGGTTGGACGTCGGCAATAACCTCTGCAAATTCTTTAAATGATCTACTTGAGCCGGCAACCATAACATCATCTACATCAGAGAGTAAGGCTGTCAGCGCATCACATATTACAGGGTGTTCATCGATAAGTGAAACTTTAATCATACAGACTTAAATGAAGTAGATTCATAAAAAAAGCGAAAGTACAAAATGTAATCGAGAGTTCTTAGAATTGTAGGCCCGATAGTTTTAAATATTCCTAAAATATTATTCTCAGCTAGTCTATGTATATTTGCGAGTAAATAAGTATCATTATGAAGGAAAGTCAATCATACAAATATGTGAATCTACTTGATGTGATTAGCAACATAAACCGTATAGTTCGACAAAATAAGAGTATAGATGAGACCTTTCTGAAAATTGTTGATGCTATTCATGTGTATAGCAAGCGGTCATCACCAATATCCTTAGCTATTTATTATAATAATGCTGAATATCTCTCAAGGGAATATACTGACGATTTCGTATGTATGGCTAGTAACTTTATTACGAGTTCAGGAAATAAAGGGAAAATAAAAATCTGTTCTAAGCAAAAAGCAAAAAACCAGAGTAGTCTGGAAATGAGTAAGAATGATTATTTCTTAAAAAGTCTTGTTAAAATTATCACACAATATCTAAATGATCTTGAACGGACAGCAGGATTATCCAATCCGATTAATTTAGATACAACAGAAAAAACTAACGGACCAGTCAGCAGCAGGTTCCTTCAAAGGTTTTTAAATAAATACACATATAATCGTGACATTTATCATGATTTAATGCCCTTTAAAGTAAAAGAAATTCTTCTAATCTCAAGTTTATATGATGCTTATGCAATTGAAAGCGAAGGAAGGTTTTCAGAGCATATGTTAGGTCAATACGGTCAGTTAAACCTTACTACTTTTCCCAGGATAACTGGGGCCACTAACCTGAGCCAGGCAATGGAATTACTCAAATATAAACACTTTGAGTTAATAATTTACATGGTTGGTGTTGAGAAAACCACACCACTTATTGTTTGTGAACAAATAAAGAAAACATTTCCTTTTATACCGATATTTCTATTGCTCAACAACAGTGCTGAAACGGATTATTTTAAACGAAAACTTGAAAGTATTACCTATGTTGATATGTTGTTCACTTGGAATGGTGATGCAAACATTTTCTTCTCAATGATAAAATTGTTGGAAGATAAAATAAATGCAGAAAACGACACTCAACTTGGAAGGGTTCGCATTATTCTATTAGTTGAGGACTCGCCCACTTATTACTCAAGATATTTATCGTTTTTGTATAAGGTAGTAATGGAGCAAACAAAAAGAATAATAGATGACGTGAGCACCGACGAATTATATAAAGTATTAAGGATGCGCGCCAGACCAAAAATACTGCTTGCAACCAATTTCGAAGAAGCTACAGACATTATTAAAAAGTATAGAGATTATATTACATGCCTGATAACCGATGTTAAATTTGAACGAAAAGGTAAATTTGACGAAGATGCAGGAATTAAATTGCTTGAATACACTCAGAAGAGACTAAGAAACCTTCCAACTATATTACAATCATCAGATAGCTCATATGCCTCGGTTGCAAAGGATTATCATTCATTATTTATTCACAAGCATTCTGATACACTTTATCAGGATTTTGCACATTTTATAAGAAATTATCTTGGTTTTGGCGATTTTGAATTTAAGGATGGCAAAGGTGAAACTATTGCCGTAGCTTCAAACATGAAAGAATTTGAGAGTTTCCTAAAGAAAATTCCTAGCGAATCATTATTGTATCATGGTAGTAGGGATAATTTCTCAATGTGGCTAATGGCTCGAGGTGAAATAATTGCAGCAAGTATAATAAATTTAAAAAAAGTTGATGATTTTGAAAATGCTAATGAACTGCGTAAAGACTTGCTTAACATGCTTAAGGAATATAGGAACGAGCGTGACTCAGGCAATATTATACCTTATAAGAGCAAAAAGGAAATTACTGAAGAGAATGTTTATACGCTTGCCGGCGGTTCACTTGGAGGCAAAGGTAGAGGTTTAGCATTTATTGACGCATTAATTAACAATTTTGATTTTTCAAAATTTATTCCAGATGTTAAGGTACGCACACCGAAGACTTTTGTAATAGGAACACTAGAATTTGAATCTTTTCTTAAAAACAATAACCTTACACAGGGACTGCTAGACAATAATGACTATGCTGAAATAAAAAAACGTTTCATCGCCGGACAACTATCTGATGAACTTTTAAAAAACCTGTCCGAATTACTTGATGATATTAAAAAGCCTATTGCCGTTAGATCATCAGGCATGTTCGAAGATTCATTAACTCAACCTTTTGCAGGAATATTCGAAACCTATCTATTGCCTAACAGTAACCCGGATATTAATGTGCGCCTTAGTCAGGTCGCAGATGCTATTAAGCTTGTTATGGCCTCTGTTTATTCAGATACCGCTAAAGGTTATGTAAAAACTATCGACTTTAAAATTGAAGAGGAAAAGATGGCAGTAATAATACAGGAAGTAGTAGGAAATAAATTTGGCAACCTATATTACCCTCATCTAAGTGGTGTTGCTCAATCCTATAACTTTTACCCATTTGCACATATGAAACCTGAAGAAGGATTTGCTATTGCAGCTGTTGGACTTGGTAAATATATTGCTGAAGGGAATAAAGCCTATAGGTTCTCTCCGAAATATCCTACCATCGAAATTAATACTACAAAAAATCAATTGAGGAATTCACAAGTTAAATTCTATGCAGTTGACCTGAAAAAAGAAAACCTTAATCTTCTTGAAGGAGAATTGGCAGGATTATCTGAAAATGACGTTAGTGTGTCGGAAAATCAAGGTACTCTTAAACATCTGGCATCTGTTTATAATCCAGACAATAATACGGTATATCCTGGGATTACTAAACCGGGTCCTCGTATTATTAATTTTGCCAATATTCTCAAATACAACTATATTTCTCTTGCTAAAACAATTGAACTCGTGCTTAGGCTTGGCAGAGATGCAATGGGAACAGTTATTGAAATTGAATATGCTGTTGACCTTACAAAAGACGATGACGGAAAAGCTTCATTTTATATTTTACAGATAAAACCTTTGATACAATATGGCGTCGATTGCAATATCGAATTAGAAAAAATAAATAAGAAATCCATAGTGCTGTACTCCGAGAAAGGAATGGGAAATGGTATAATCGATGATATTACAGATGTAATTTATGCTGATGTTGACAGGTTTGATAAATCGTTTACTGAAGACATGGCCAGAGAAATTGCAGAGATGAATGCATCTATGATCAAGCAAGACAGAAAATATGTGTTAATAGGTCCTGGAAGATGGGGTACTCGCGATAGGTGGATTGGTATTCCTGTCAAGTGGCATATGATATCGAATGCAAAAGTTATTGTGGAATCCAGTCTCGACAAGTTTCCGTTAGATGCCTCATCTGGTTCTCATTTTTTCTATAATGTAACAAGTATGAATGTTGGTTATTTTACTGTTCAACCCGAGCTCCATAAAAGCTATGTTAAATACGATAAATTAAACGATCAACAGATTATAAGGAAAGGGAAATACTTTAACCATGTTAGGTTTAAACAACCTTTAAGCATTAAAATGGATGGCAAGAAGAGGATTTATATGATAAATGAGAATGAGAATAATAAAAAAGAAGAAGAGTAATAATACTCAACAAACAATTTCCAAGCCTAATGCAAATATACTTCTGAGTCAACTACAAATAACTTTCCTGTCAATCAAGTAATTCTTCAATATGAAATGGAGGTTTTTTATTTTGCACTGTCTGAATCCGACTTAAGTATCCGCCAATTATTCCCAGACTAAAAACTATAATACCAGTAGAAAACAATATGGCAACAATAATTGAAGTATACCCTGTAGGTACATCATAAAAAAACTTTTGAATAATAAACTTCAAAGCCAGAATAAAACTCAGTACAGAAATTATCATACCTCCATAAACCATTAATTTTAGTGGAATATTTGTATAATAATATGTGAGATCGGAAGCAAGGTTAAAAAGCTTTCTGGTACTATACCCAGATTTATTATGCTTTCTTTTTTTATGTTCAACATCTGCAAATGAGATGTTTCCTGTATACCATTGTAATACCTCATCTATAAAAATAAAGCTGATATTATGCTCGAGGAGTCTTTTAACAATTTTATGGTTAATGATTCTAAATGATGAACCTTTACCCGTACCCTTCATAAAAAATTTTGATGACTTTTTCGCACTTTTGCTCATCACGTTTCGGGCAAAAATATGCTGCTTTTTTGTGTAAATACCATATGTGACATCACTACGATTATTTTGATAGTTTTCGAATAATTTTTTTATTTCTTCGGGAGGATTTTGTAGATCATCATCAATTGTAATAATCTTATCACCTTTGGTAAACGTAAATCCGCACATAGTGGCATTATGTTGTCCGAAATTCTTATTAAGCTTTATTGCTTTTATTAAGTCAGGAAATTCATGCTTTAGTTTTTTTAGAACATTCCAACTATCATCTCTTCCACCATCTTCAACGAAGATAACCTCAAAGCTACTTCCTAACTCACCAAATACAACGACTAACCTTGAGAATAACTCTTCAAGTGTTTCCTCACTATTGTGAACAGGGACTACAACCGAAAAATCAATCATAATAATATCGATTATTTTATGCAGCTAAGTTAAGATATTTACTGCACTACGCCTCCCATTAAGAGATTTGTACCCGAGATCCATCTTGATTCATCCGATAAAAAGAACACAATGGCATTCGCAATATCTTCTGATTCACCCATACCCATTGGATACTTTTTAATATATCGTTCTAATGACTCGGTCATAAGTTCCATTTGTCCTTCACTTACAGGTTTCTTTATTAATGGGGTATTAACCAAACCAGGTGATAAACAATTCGCCCGAATACCCTTCTTAACCAGTTCTAAAGCAAGTGTTTTTGAGTAGGATTCAATTGCTGATTTTGCACTATTATACAACGCACCCCCAAAATAAGGCATTTGGGTAGCGATTGTTGACATGAAGACTATTGAAGAATGGTCCATCAGTTTTTTAGAAAGGAGTATACTTCCTGTCAGCAAAACCGGAACTTCAAAGTTTATCCGCATCAACATCTCAATATTTTTCTTTCTGATGAACTTTGCTGGTGTGGGTCCAACTATTCCTGCACAATGTACTAATCCATTGATTGCAGATAATTCCGAAACAAAGCTAGATATCTCTTCTTCGTTTTCCAGGTTAGCAACATGCATCTTATGATTTTCTCCGACAAGGCTATTAAACGTATTTGTCAAGCGTTCCTTGTTGCGTCCTGTTATAATTAATGTTCCTCCCTGTTGAGAAATCTTTATAGCAGCCTGTTTTCCAATACCTGATGAAGCACCAGTTACTAGAATGGTTTTATCTGACAGATCACAATAGCTCATATAATTAGTCTTTATAAATAAGTAGCTTCGGACATACAATATTTTCAGTCTCCAAAATTACACTCCCCCAGGATAATCCAACCCCAAATCCCGAAAGAAGTAATGTTAACTTACTGTTTTTAACTTTATCAGCAAGTTCTGTTACAATGGTTAGGGGTATTGAGGCCGAACTCGTATTACCAAAACTCTCTAGAGATGAAGGAACTTTTTCCGGGTCAAGTTTTAGCTGCTTTCTGATGGTTTCATTCATCAGTTTATTAGCCTGATGAAAGACAAAATAATCAATATCATCATTAGATAATTCAAATTCCTGCAATAGCTTATTGATATTTGGTTTAACCTCTCTTAGCGAGAAATTAAAGACCTTGATACCATCTAATGCAATGTTAAAATTGTTCCTAAATATACCATCGCTAATTTTATGATATTCAAAAGAAGTGTTTTTATTTGCAAAATTCCTGATACCCCCATCTGGAATAATAATTGCATCGTAACCACTCCCATCAGTTTGAAGATTGAACATCATCGAGTTAGCATCATTATTCAACTCAACCGCAGTGGCAGTACCTGCATCACCAAAAAGCGGAAACGCACTTTTGTCCTGATAAGATGTGTTTAGAGTGCTGATATCACCTGTTAAAAGTAATCCTTTTTTTATTCTTCCAGTTGCCATCATACTACCAATAACCGACAATCCATAAACATAACCCGAGCAGCCGAGACTGATGTCAAATGCAATACATGTATGAGAAAGGGAAAGTTTTTCCTGCAATAGACCAGCAGTTGCAGGAATTATGTAATCACGCGATTGCGAAATAAATATCAATAGATCTATTTCTGCACGGTTCCAATTAAGATCATTGATCAGATTGTCTGCTGCGATATTACATAAATCAGAAGTAGTGGTTCCTTTTTTGGCGTGTCTCTTTTTTTCTACACCGATTGTTTTGATCAATGTCTCCCGTTCTTTTTCACTAATCCAATCATAATTATTGTTATCAAACTCAGCTTCTGGAACGCAGGCTGATATACCAACAATTTTAATATTTGGAACCTGAAAAATGGCCACTTACTCTGTTTTTTGATACTTTGACTCGACTAGTACGAATAAATCATTTACAGTTACAGATTTGATAAGTTCATCCGCTGTAATTTCAACATCATATTCAACGTTAACATGAGCTAAAAAGATTAACGCATTAATAGAATCCCATGTGAATTTATCTTCTAATATATCATTGAGTGATAAGCTGTTCGGCTGTATATCTTCAAACTCTTCTTCTATCTTTTTTATAAAATCCGTAATGTTCATATTTATTTATTTTTCGGCAAAAATAATCTTTAATTAATAACTTCAAGTTTTTATCAACCATTATAAGCATTTTAAAAACATTCATTCTGATCGTATCCTATTCCTTTTTATTAACTGTAGAATAAATTCCCTTTTTAGCCTTCCCATAATCAGGATGTTTAATATATTTCCATATACGATCTGTTCGATTAACATTCAAAAAGTATTTCCAATATGCTTCTTTTGTCATGCTATCATAATGCCCCATTCCATTGTTAAACTGCCAAACCATAAAACTATTTAAAAACACTAAGAATGCTATAATAGGCACAATGATAATTTTCAACACTTTTTTATCGAAAACCCATGAAAGAAAAGTTGCCAATGGTATTGATAGCAATGCATAAGATTCGATGAACGCACGATTGCCGTAGCCTACATACCACCAACACCACCATGATAGAATGATGTAAGCATTAATGATGGTGAACATTAGTATGGGAATGAAAAACTCCTGATGACGCTTGATCAACATAAATATGCCAACTAGAGCAAAAACAATTACAGGCGTATATGTTAACCAGCCATTTCGATAACTAAATAATCCTCTGTAAATTTGTGGATTACTAAAGAAAAAACCTTCATCAAGGTAGGAGTAATACAAATAGTTTCCGCTAACCGATTTCCAGTAAAGTATCTGTGGTATCCAAATAATAATAGAAAAAAGAAGGAATATCAAAAGTTGTTTATATTCTTTTAAAAAGAAAATTGCTTTATTCTTAGCATCAGTCACGCTAAATATATTATAAAATATGAAGAACAAAATAATTACAATGTTAGATGGCCGTATAAGGGTGATTACCCCTGAAAGTACACCTAAAATTATTGATCTTTTAAAATTGGGTTTTCGATGCCACATTAGGGTGAAATAAATAAAAACTGAATAAAGTGCAAAACTGTATGCATGTGAAACTGGTGCCCTGTAGGTGACATATTGCAACAGGTTTGTTCCAAATACTATTACAATAAGAGTTATGGAAACTGTTATTTGATCAAAATAAATCAACAATAACTTTCTAAGAAACAACAAACCAATAGATAAATAAATAAGACTGCTTATTAACAATGCAAACTGATACGGGATACTAAATCCCGAAGTATCAAGTCCAAACATGTGTGAATAAAAATGACTGACAAAAAAGAATGGACTATAAAGTATTGCCATACCCATGGAATATTTCAAAGCTCGTTTACCAGTAGTCGTTGGATGAGTCCAAATTTTAGGATTGGCTTTTAAATCTATTGTAACCGCTGTGAAATCACTATGTATAAAAGTAATTGGTAAATAACCATAATAACTAAGCACATCGTTAACAAATACCTTGTCGGTGTCTTTATAAAGACCTGTCCTGAATATAATTATGCACAAAGAAATTATTAATACAATGATTGTAGCAAGAGAAATATTTGTCTTTATGAACCTTAATAATCTCTTCATATTTTAAATTAATAAAAAATCTCACCTAGATTCTTCTCCTTACCATATATTGTGCTATCATTAACATTTACCTTACAATTATCTTCAATTAGCATTTCAACTTTTAAATCCAACATAAATGTATTCTTCAGAATCATTATTGATGGTCCGTACTCAGGTTTTTTTTGCAGAAGTACAAGGCCATAGTTACAAGCTATCACTTTCGAATCAATCATCTCAATAATTGACAAATCTTTCGAAGCAACGCCAATATTCGAATTTAGAATTGATGTATTAATAATTGTGAGCTTTGAATTTTCTCCACCGCTAATACCCTTATCTTTTGCGCCATAAACTTCTGAATCTATAATTGTAATTTCACTTCCCGAAAAGTCCATTGCATCATTACTAATGTTGGTATAAAAATTATTCTCAACTATTCCGGTACTAAAATCTGCATCGAATGCATCACTATAAATATTGTTGAATGACGAATTACTAAGTATAAAATCTGATCTTATAATATTTAAAGCATCCTCGCACTGGTTACGATAAAATTTTGTGTTAATAATGGTCACATCCGATTCATAAAAAGTAAGAGCGCCTGTTAACTTCCAGCTGTGGTAATTAAGTGCATATAAATTCTCAAATATTGCATTCTCTATTATCGACATTCCGTCAGCTTGAAGTATGGTAAAACCATTTCCTGAAAAATCAGAAGATGTAATTACCACAGGATCATCTTTTGTACCTTTCATGTGAATTGCTGAATAAGAGATAATCATTGCACTATCTACAAGATTAATTCTTGTGCCCGCTGAAAAATTAACTGTGTATCCACCTGGAATTATAATTGGTTCATCAATTGTAATCATTCCACTTTTAACGTAAATATTATTTCCAGAGATCTTTTCAAAAAATTCATTATTCAGATCAATCTTTTCCCATAATTCCTGTTGAGGAGTGATACCTTTTGGAAATGGCCATGGCATTATTGGAACTGAATAAGTGTCCATCAGTCCTCTAATCATAAAAAACATGTAGTTAGCCGAAGTATCTGCCTTAATATTAAGTATTTGTCCAGTCATACCACTTGAAAAAGCTGACAGTGTTGGCGTATCTATAAAGTAATCCGTAATTAGCTTATTGACCTCTCCTGTTCCTAGAAATACTAATTCACGCGGGAAATAATTATAAATACTCAAACTTGAAGTATCATCATTTTTAGATTCAGTATAAACATTAACGAAAAACTCTGGTGTATTCTCATACACGCTCGAATCACTAAAAACTTCATGAACAACTTTAAAATCAAATTTACCATCACCTAAACTGTCATTAATAATTTCTTTCAACTCCGGTATATAATCCCTGATGGCTTTAGCACTATTAATCAATAGGCTATCATTATAATGATAATACGGAAATTCCAACCTCAATAATGAATCATAATATAATACTTTGGGTTCTGAAGATTTCATAAAGGTTCTGATAAACTCAGGATTACTATATTTAACTAAATAGTGCAAATAACTGTTAAGAAAAAGCGTATCAGCAAATAAATTTAAAATAAGGTGATCCTGGACTATTAAAGGCTCTTTATGTGTAAAAGCTCTGTAGGCCATATTATCATCAATAGTAAGGTTAGGCTCATCATGATCAGTATAACCATCAAACGCTATGGGTTCAAGTTTGCACAGTACGGGATTGTAATACATCCTTTGATTATGCCAAACCATACCATGCCGGGCGTGAGTAAGTTCAAGCATAGCATAGTAACTGGCAATTCTATCAAGATCAAATATTTCAGAAGGTGTTTTTTGCTGATATTTATATTGATTCATGAGTTTTTGAGCATTAAGAAATTGCTTGAAAAGAACAGGATTTTCAACGGTTCTCGTTTTTCCAAATGGTTCGATAGTTGCAGCCTGATAATATGGGAAAGCCGGCCATTTTTTAGCATTAATGTTTATCAATTGAATCTGCCAGAAGGGATCCTCAGAGAATTTCACAATTGGTCCTTCACGACGATTATTCCATTCTGGGAGCTGTTTGGTAAAATGTTCTTCCCAAACATAAATACCTCTTGGTTCATTATTAAATTTCAGTGGGATAAATCCATAACGAGTTGTTAGATTATCATTTTCGCGATATAACCTATGTGTTAGCCACTCCATCAAAAAATTTCTTGACGCCGGTGTTTGCAATGAGAAAGTTCGTAACTGGTTAAAAGTATTTTTCTTTCGCATTTTAACTCGATAGGACCATTTATCGCCCCATAAGTGGTCTAACCAGTCACCTTTAAGTCTTACTCTGGCTTTCATGGCCTTATCATTATCAACAATAATACTTTTGACCCAATCGTTATCAGATGTTTGTAAAATGCCCTTTTCAAAGGCTCGTTTTCTTTTCTCAATTATTTTCAAATAATCTGAAGAATCAAGCACGATTTCCAATCCTTCAAAATAATTGTAGTCCGGATATTGCTTATTGGGTTTCGGTTCTATTACAAGATCGTCGAAGAACACATCATAGGCACTATTATTCCAAACATATATCTTTAATGTATCACCCTCAAAATCTGGCGGAGTATACACATCAACTTCCAGTTTTTCCCAACCATCATCAGATATTTCAACAGGCGTCTTGGAGGCATAATATAGGATTTCATTATTATTGCCAGTTATAACAAGTACTCCATTTCCATCTTTCGACTTGCGCCAAATGCTAACATTAATGTACTTATCAGGTATATTACATTTTATTATATATTTCAACGCATAAGGGCTCTTTTTAGGAGTTGTAAGAACTGAATATTTTCCTGAATGAGCTTCAAGATTAGTTCTTAACTTTCCACCAGTAAAAAATTCAGCAGAATCGTTGGCAGCAATAAATAAATTTCCTGTTTCTGTAAGTTTCTCAGCATCGCAAATAACTTTTTTATCAAAATGAAAAACAGTATTTCTCACACATGAGGACAACACCATCAAAAAACATAATCCGGTTAATATATTTGTTAGTTTCAGATATTTATTAGAAATAATCACTTCTTAAAAGAGTATTTATCGATAATTTAGCGATGTTACAAAGATATGATTTTGTAACGAGCTAGTATCTATAATTAGAAGTGTCAGTAGTATATTTGACTACATCCTCCATTTAAGGAGAGACTTGGGTAATTTATTGGGAACTTGAACGCTTATTTTATCTTTTTTTATCCCTGGGATAATAATGTTTGAATTGAGGAAAAAGCCGTTGATTTGATGAGTTAATTAACGATTAACTTCATTTTACTTCCTCCGTCAGAAATCACAATGTAAATTCCCTTGTTATATGCAGAGACATTAATTTGATTAGAATTATTACCCTCACCAATAATTTGTCCAAAGATGTTGTAAACTTTGTAGTTAATATTCTTACTCATTGTAACTACGTCACCTGAAACAGGATTTGGATAAAGTACGAACTGATCAACTCCGATCACATCACTAATTCCGTCAGGAATATTTGTTGAGCCTGGTGTAGGTGTATTAAATAATACCCAATTAATATTTCCATCATATTTTCTACCATAAGAAATGTCTGTAGTTTGTTCACCAAAAACTATCTCATCAATAACACTCTGGTTTTCTGTAAAAATGCCAACATCTTCACCATCTTTGCTAAGCTTAAAATTTGTATGAAATTCACCTGCTTCAGGATCACTATCCGCCCAAAACAGCACAAAACCACCTGATCCTAATGTGAAATCCGGCATTAACCATTTGTTCGATGCATCAAGGTTATCAGTTAAGTAAAGATTGCCAAGCCAAATTGCATTATCACTACCATTGTATACCTCAATCCAGTCGTTGTAATTGCCATGTTCATCTGCTATGGTACTTTCATTTGAGGCCATTATTTCGTTGATAAAAAGTAGGGGAGTTTCATCTACAGCATTGATTATGACAGGTTCACAAGGCATTAGATTTGAATTACCATGTGAATCATCTGCAAAAATCTGATAAAGAGTTTCATTATCTTCAATCATTCCTGTTATAGTTGCACCATAAATCATATCTCCGGCAAGGCCATCATTGTGATTTCCATCGTCATACATGATTGTCGAATTCCAATTACTGCCATCTAATGAAAATTCAAGACTCACATTTGCCGGGTTATTCTGAACCTCAATAAATGCAACAACCTGAGCCTCTGTTGGTGAAATTTTTTGATGTTTAATGTACTTTATAACCGGATTCATTTCCGTGTTTTCCAGCTGGTTAATAATTGAACTCATTCTTGTTTGCAGGTAAGGAAACAAACCATAGTCAACATGTCCACCGAGGGCATTGTTGTATGAATTATAAAAGTCATCCATATTGTATCCATAATCTCTTGGATAATAAGAGTCATTTACTAAATACGGAGCAATCATATCTCTACGCTGCTCAATTGCTGTAATCAATGAATCAATATCAAGGGTTTCGGTTACAATTCGGTTCATATAGAATGTGTATTGGTCACGTAATTCCTGATCACTCATCAATCGTTCATATAATGGTCTGTAATTGCTACCATGTTGAGCCCAATCGTACATGTTACGTGTTCCCCAATCACGATTCAACCAATCTATACCAAGTGTGTTGTCATAGTCGTAAGGGATAAACTCGAATTTGTTACTAACTGTGTTATTGTATAGATAAAAGTTGTTTTGATTGTATATATATCCATCCCAATTACCAACGAGTATGTCTGCCGCGATAACTTTTAAATAATCATATGTATTAAAAACTTCATCCAGGTCACATTTCAATTCATTAGATACAGTATTGTTTAGTACATCAATAAAGTTCGCAATATCTGTATAATCATCAGCTTCTTTATTTATTTTTAGATCATATGCTCGCCTGCCATATGGTTCAAACTTATATAGATCAGGATCTTCACCTAAATAATTTAGATCTGCAGGGTATAGGCATTTAAAAAGGTTGCCATCATTGTTTGTGAAACGCGATTTTACAAATTCTTCATCGATGTGTTCTACACTAATATATAAGCCATAATAATCGTTATTGATATATACCTCCACATGATTTGACCTGGGAGCCGGGATGTCTAGTTTCCGAAATATATCCCAGCATACTTTTGATCGTATTACCGATGGATCATTATGTTCTCCATTAAGATTGAGCTTTTCTACTCCAAAATATTTTCCTCCAGAAGTAAATCTATTAAATGAAACTTTGAATGATTTCTTTTGGGAATATCTGGAAGTATTACCCCTTAACCTGAACCCAACAGGTTCGATAGTATCGAGGATTACACCATTGTTAAAAATGAATCTTGCAGTAAATTCTATATCACTTTCCAAATTTTCATTTTGATACAACCAATTCAGTGTATCAGGATTAATCGTGATATCAATTCTTGGAACTGTTGTATCAACAAATAAAGGTCCATTATCCGGAAAAGTTGGTTGGCCTTTAAGAGCTGTTACTCCAACCAATAACAAAAATAATATTATAAACCAGCGCATTACTAACTTGGATTTTAGGTTGTAAAGATAATTAATAACATAAGGGAAACTTTAATATTGGTTACTATTGAACTGCCGTTAATTGACTCACTAGCATGAGTTAGTTGGCACTTTGATGCAAACGTTTGTTAACCTAAACACTAAATTCTGAATCTAACAACAATTCCATCAATCGCTTTTCACGGATAAGTTTTCTAATGGATGAAAACAAAACAATCAAAAACTACAAGTTGGATAATACATTTATTAGTTCCAGATATATATTGGAAAGGATGACTAATAAAAGAGTATTTATTGTAAATTTAGCCCATCTTGCAAAGACAGGATCTTGTAACTAGAACGTACCTAGAGTACATTGGAATTTAATTTAAACCTGAATTACATTTGATTGGCCTACCATTAATGAAATTTTTAATATCAATATTATTTATACTAATTGTTAATTTAGTTATTTCCCAAACAAATCCACAAGCAAAATTTAGTGAGTCAAATAATAAAATAAGTTTCTTATTTTCCGGACATGCCTGGCAATCAGGTTCTAATGGCAGTAAAACTGACTATCGTTTGGAACAACTCGATAAAAACTTATATACTGGTGTTTGGTTAGGCGGGGATGTATGTTCAGAAGCCATGTTAGAGTATTCCACCATTCAATATGTTGATAGCATATTTGATCTTGGTAATCCTGATACACATTGGGCACTTGGCAATCATGATGCCCGAAACGGGAATTGGGAATGGTATGAAGAATTTACAGGAAGGAAAACATATTATGCATATAGTTCATTTGGCATAACCAGGATTGTAATGAACACAAATTTGGTTCCTACAAAGTGTGAAATGATAGTTGATCAATATGATATTATAAGCTCAGTATGTGATACTATTCAGCAGTCAAGCTATTTAATATTACTGATGCACCACAATTTATGGAGAGATATTCCGAATTTACCAAATCCCTTTACATATTCTCAAAGTGACTTGAGATATTGGAATGCCAATTGTGATTCTGCGAACACAAACTTTGTTACCATAATTTATCCTAAACTCCTTGAAGTATATCAAAGAGGTATTGATGTGATATGTGTACTTGGCGATATGGGATCTGGTCCTAAAAAGTTTCAAATGGATTCTGAAGATGGCATACATTTCTTAGGTTGCGGATTAGACCAAAATAATCCTGACGATCTAATATTAATCTTCAATTATGATTCTGTAACTAAACAATTAGAATATGATTTTCATAATTTGGATTCATTACTGTCGGTTCAAAATAGACAGCAAGAATTAAAATAAAAAATATGAGGTACACCTTAATAGTAATATTAATACTAATAGGTACTTCATCGATCAGCCAAGTTACATTTATTTCTATTCCATTAGATAAACAATTAATTGGTAGAGATCCAATTACTAATTTGGGAAATATTGCTATTGACGGAGAAGTTGATAATTCAAACATATCCTATGACTCAATCCTGATTGAAGTCTTTAGAAATAACATACTGCATCAAAAAACTTCTCAGTTCTTAAGTTACTCTTCTCATATTGCTTCATTTAATTTTAATATTTCCATTGTTGCCGAATTAGTCAATTATTCATTAAAGATCTATGGCAAATCAGGGTCTATTGCAACCCTTCAAAAACAAGTTGATTCTATTGTTGCTGGCGATGCTTACATTATACAAGGTCAGTCAAATGCAGAAGCCAGAATGCTTTCTGGAAGTGCCAACAGTAATCAAAATGAATTTATACGAGTATATGCAAATGGTACACATTTCAAAGATACTCTCTTAAACAATGATAACTGGTATATTGGAGAAGGTGATGGAAACAGAAACACAAATGGCAATACAGGCCAATGGGGGTTAAAATTAGCACGTATGCTTATTGATTCGTTAAACATACCTATTGCCATTTTTAATAGCGGTCACGGTGGCAAGGATATTGCCTTTTTTCAAGCGCCATCTGATTATCAAACTTCACAGGAATCTAATTATGGAAGACAATATTACCGACTAAATAAAACAGGTCTAAAAGATTTCGTTAGAGCTGTATTTTGGTCACAAGGAACATGGGATGGTGAAAATTACTCAAATACTTCTACTCTTGAATACAAAAATTACTTTTTATCGCTTAAAAGCGACTGGTTAAGAGATTATCCATCTCTTGAAAAATATTACATTTTTCAAACTAAAAATGGGTGTGGAGGTTTCTTGCATAAAATTAAAGAAGCACAACGTCAGCTAGCTTTTGAAAATCAAGATATTTCTATTATGTCTACAGCGGCACTAATCCATTATGAGGATGATTGTCATTTCCCCTTTATTAATGGATATGAAAGCTTTGCAAAAAGAATCTTCCCATTGGTGCTACGCAACTTCTATGGCATAACAACTTCAAATGAAATTGATCCCCCAATGATTGTTTCTGCTAATCTAATAAATGACACCACTTTAATTGTCGAAACCGATGCTGACGAATTATCAATTCAGACTATCGCTGAAGATTTTGAGCTTACAAATGTTGAATCATCTACAATAACTAATATAGAAGCATCTTCCAATAAAATTATTTTTACACTTTCAAACAATCCTGGAAACGGAGCAACAATATCATATTTGGCTCAAGATACAACGCTTGGTAATTTTATCACCAATCAGTTGGGTTTAGAATTGCTTTGTTTTTATCAGTATCCAATAGTAGACAATTCAGGTGGTGCAGATAGCGTATTAAAAGATGTAATAAAAGTATACCCAAACCCAACGGATGGACTATTACATATAGAATTACAAGTTAATATTAGCATAGCAACAATTACTTTAATAGATTTCTCAGGCAGAGAGGTATTAGCTAGGCGATTTAATACAAATAAAGTGGAAATTAGTCTACCTGAAACTAATGGAATTTATTTATTAATAGTTGAAAGTGAGAATGGTAGTATTTACATGAAAAGAATCGTAAAGCAGTAACACGATTTTCCCACAACTAAAAACAGTATCAAACCTAGGGTTCACTCGATTTGTTTAATAAACTATTAGTTTACCTCTATATTCATTAGTAGTTTTGTTAGTATCTGATAATTTGTACACATAAATACCAGCAGGTAAACCTGAAACATCAAATGTGAAATTTGGTAATGTTAAAATGTATTGTTTAACAAAAACACCATTAGCGGAAGTAAGTTCAAGCACTTTGGAAGTACTGGGATTATTGTCATCTAATATTATCCGTCCTGTTTGATGAATGGGGTTTGGTGCAATTACCAACTGGTTACTATATTTGGAATTAATATCATCATACAGGTTTTCAATCATTCCATATTGATTCACTTTTGCAACAAGCATATCTGAACCACCGGAACCAAAACTCTCTGAACTACCAATAACAACACAACCGCCTTCAATAGTTGCAAGTACTTTATTGCCATTATCTGCCATATCCCCACCTATAGTGAGTTCCCAAATAGGATTACCGAGTGAATCTGTCTTGATAAGGTAATAGTCTACACTTCCGTTTTCACCAAAGCTTTTAGTGCAACCGAGAAGGAATAAATCACCGCTCTCATTATTGTCAATGGATAATCCATATTCGTAATGTTCACCTCCATAAGTTTTTTGCCATATTAATGAGCCATTTTCATCTATTTTAATAAGACACATATCAAAGCTGCCTGCGCCATAACTTTGAGTTGATCCAAATAGGAAATAACCACCTGAAACTGATTTATTTAAGGCATATCCAAAATCGTGACCCTCTGCACCATATTCCTGACGCCAAAGTTCATTACCATTTTCATCTATTTTAAGTAGAAACATGTCGGCATCAGGTACTCGAAAATTAACATGTACATCATTAAAAAATCCATTTTTAGTTCCGAAAATCATTAAACTTCCGTCATCATTTTCAACAATGTCCAAACCATAATCATCCATTTCATACCCATAGTGGTTTTGCCAAAGTTGGTTTCCTTCAGCATCTGTTTTTATAATAAAGATGTCACCGGGATCATCAAATCCGCGGCTATATCCAAGTATTATCAGATTTCCGTAAGAAGTTTCCAATACTTTAAAACCCTTTTCATCATTATTAGTGCCAAATGAAATTTCCCAGATGCGCTCACCAACACTATTAATTTTAATCATTTTAATATCAGTGCGTTTACTAAAATCAATCCATTGGTCACCAATAAGGATATAAGCATCATCAGATGGAATAATTGAACGTACAAAATCCTGATGGCTGCCTCCATAAGTTTCCGACCAATTAAGATGTCCAAATTCATTAAGTTTTATCAGATATAAATCTTCACTTCCCTTACCATAACTACGAGTAGTTCCGGCCAACAAATATCCTTGATCATTTGTCAGGCATAATGAATATCCACAATCGTTATTAGTACCTCCAAATGACAAGCCAGGGTTGGTTTGTGTAAAACTAAATTTGCAGAAAAAAAGCACAGAAAACAAAAGAATAAATATTGTTTTCATACTATTTATGATTTGAATTCATCGTCAGGACAATAGTGAAGAAGATTCCTCAGTTAGATACGTAATGAAACCGAAAAACAAATATACGTATATTGGATGAGCATTGGTTATTGCTAAATATATGAAAAAATATTTTCAGTAGAAAGAAGATGATCTGTGAGGCTTAATGATAAATAAATGAGTAATATATTTCTAATTAGCTTCTCGAACCGTCCAAATTTATCAAATATTTGTATTTATTAACATTAATTGAATTTAATACATTTGCAAAACATATCTATTTCCTGATTAATTTTAGCGCAACAAAATAAATTTAGAATTAAACTAATTATATATATATTTTCGCCGAACACAAAATTTAACAAATGCCCAAAAAACTATCAATCCTAATTCCTGCCTTCAATGAAGCGAATACAATCCTACAAATACTTGACAAAGTATTGGACGTAAAACTAAAAGATAAAGTGGAGAAGGAATTATTGATAGTTGATGACTGCTCAACCGATAGCTCTATATCAGTTATTAAGGAATATATTGCTAATCACAAAGATATATCCATCAAACTATTTGAGCAACCCACAAATATGGGGAAAGGAGCTGCTATTCATCGCGGCATCAAGGAGTCTACGGGTGATTTTATTATTATACAGGACGCCGATCTGGAATATGATCCTAATGAATACAACAAATTACTCAAACCAGTGTTAGATGACTTTGCAGATGTTGTTTATGGTTCAAGATTTATGGGTGGTAATCCTCATAGGATACTCTTCTTTTGGCATTCCTTAGGTAACAAATTCCTTACGTTTTTATCAAACATGTTTACAAATCTGAACCTTACAGATATGGAAACTTGCTATAAACTTTTCAGGGCAGATATCCTTAAATCAATACCTCTCAAAGAGCAACGTTTTGGTTTTGAACCAGAAGTAACAGCAAAAATTTCAAGGGTACCCAATATTCGTATTTATGAAGTAGGTATTTCATATTATGGACGTACTTATACCGATGGCAAGAAGATTGGTTGGGAAGATGGGCTAAGGGCAATTTATTGCGTCCTTAAATATAATTTGTTATCCAGATAACATGAATTAAACTTACAACTCCTTTATAAGTTTATGAAAGTTCAAAATAATAAGTTTACAATCTATGCTTTCTTAGCGCTTAGTTTTTTTGCAGGGATTATTCTTATACTTACTACCCAAAACAGTTTTGGAGGAGGTGATTCGATCCAGCACTACAGTATGGCACATTGGGGTTGGAAGTACCCCAAACTACTATTTGATCACTGGGGTAAACCAATATTCACTATTCTAATTTCACCGTTTGCACAAATCGGCATTAACGGGGCTCGAATTTATAATCTGTTGTTAGGTTTTGGAACTGCCATTGTAATATGGCAGATCGCACAAATATTAAAATTCAAGAATAGTACCATTAGTATATTTTTTGTATTGTTCACACCAATTTATTTCATTTTAATATTTACGCCTTTAACTGAGGTGAGTTTCAGTTTTTTTCTTGCATTATCAATACTGGTCTTCTTCAAAAAGAAGTACTATCTTTCGGCAATAATATTATCCTTCTTACCATTAATTCGCACAGAAGGTATAGTGTTACTACCATTATTTATTTTAGCTTACTTCTTCAGAAAAAAAATTCTTGCAATTCCATTACTTTTGAGTGGATTTTTAATAATTAGCCTGGCAGGTTATTCTTACTATGACGATTTTTGGTGGCTTATTACAAAAATGCCTTACTCGGGAGATGCTATAGACATTTACGGAAGTGGTTCACTTTTTCGTTTTATTAATGATACAAGAGGAATATTGGGATATCTTTTGGGTGTCTTGTTTATTATTGGTTTAATATTTTCATTGATACAATGGGTACAAAAAGATAAATTTAAATTTTCAAATACTTTCTATTTTCTATTACTTGTTCCTGGTTCTTATATTGTTTTTTTATCGGCACATTCTTTTGCATGGTGGCTTGGAGTTGGTAATTCTCTTGGACTCATAAGAGTTATAGGGTCGGTTACACCATTGGCAGCTTTAACAGCTTTACTCGGGTTTAATTTAATTATTGACCTATTAAATAGAAAGAACAAGTTTATTGGTAAAATAATCACTTATGGAATTATTATTTGGATTATTGCATTCGGAATCGGTACTCACCGAGGTGGTTTTAAACTGTCCGATAATCAGGTGCTAATCCAACAAACTACGACATTTCTCAAAAACAATAACCTTATCAAACATAAGCTATACTATTTTGATCCATTTGTTGTTTACGAGTTAAGTATTGATCCATATGACGTAACTAAATGTTCTTGGGGTATTCCTAATGTAGAGAAAGCTTCTTTGGGAATTCCTGATAGCAGTATAATTATTTGGGATGCGCATTTTGGCCCTAATGAAGGAAGAGTCGCTCTAGCATCCTTACAAAAGCAAAAATCACTAAGTACAGTTAAAATATTCAAACCTAAAAAACCTACTATAGTATTAGGAGGATATAACTATGAGGTGCATGTTTTTATGAAAGACAAAAGTTTAACGAAGAATTAATTCCTTCAGCTGAAATGAGAATGAAATATTTGATTCAAAACAAGAGTTTTAAAATTTCGTAATAACAATGATAACTTTGACAAGTTAATTTAAGCACAAAACCTATCAACCTAATTTAGGTAGTAACAATTGACAAACTACCAATTCGCATTCGCACTCTAACCCCTCCTCTACGTGTTTTACTTAATTTAATACGGGATACCCTCAATTAGTATACTTAAAATGAAATTGCGGTGTTATAATGACTAATATTGACAAATATTATTAAACACTCGTAGTGTAATAGTGTTGAAGCAAAATTGTTTAATCAAAAACATATAAAAGATGTCGAATATTTATGAACAAAAGGTAAATGACTTTATGGCTAAAGTTATTGCCAAGAATCCAAGCGAAGTAGAATTCCATCAGGCAGTTCACGAAGTTGTTGAATCAATTATTCCTTTCATTGAAGAAAACCCACAATATCAGGATGCAAAAGTTCTTGAGAGAATGGTAGAACCAGAAAGAGTAATTATGTTCCGCGTTCCATGGTTGGACGACAAAGGTGAAGTACAGGTAAACCGTGGTTTCCGTATTGAAATGAATAGCGCTATTGGTCCATACAAAGGTGGATTACGCTTTCATCCAACTGTAAACCTTGGTGTTCTTAAATTCCTTGCTTTTGAGCAAGTATTTAAAAACTCATTAACTACCCTTCCAATGGGTGGTGGTAAAGGTGGTTCTGATTTTGACCCAAAAGGAAAATCAGATAATGAAGTGATGCGTTTTACTCAAAGTTTTATGAGTGAACTTTTCCGTCATATTGGTCCTAACACAGACGTTCCTGCCGGTGATATTGGCGTGGGTGGTCGTGAAATTGGATTCATGTTTGGACAATATAAAAGATTAAGAAATGAGTTCACAGGTGTTCTTACCGGTAAAGGAATAGAATGGGGTGGATCATTAATTCGTCCTGAAGCAACAGGTTATGGTACCGTATATTTTGCAGAAGAAATGCTCAAAACCCGTGGTGATAGCATGAAAGGTAAAGTTTGTACAGTTTCTGGCTCAGGTAATGTTGCACAATATGCAACTGAAAAAGCGACTGAATTTGGAGCTAAAGTTGTTACTCTTTCTGATTCATCAGGTTATATATATGACCCTGAAGGAATTGACGCTGAGAAATTAGCATTCATTATGGATCTTAAAAATGTAAGACGTGGTCGTATTAAAGAATACGCTGACAAATATGGTTGTGAGTTCTTCCCAGGACAGCGTCCATGGGGAGTTAAGTGTGATGTTGCTATGCCATGTGCTACTCAAAATGAAGTTAGCGAAGAAGAAGCAAAAGCTCTTATTGCTAATGGATGTTTCGTAGTAAGTGAAGGCGCTAATATGCCTTCGGTACCTGAAGCTGTTACAGTATATCAGGAGGCTAAAATTCTTTACGGACTTGGTAAAGCTGCCAATGCTGGTGGTGTTGCTGTTTCAGGCCTTGAAATGAGCCAAAACTCAATGCGTTTCAGCTGGACACGTGAAGAAGTTGATGCAAAACTTCACCAAATTATGAAAGATATCCATGCAACATGTGTTGAATGGGGTAAAGAAGGTGATTACATAGATTATGTAAAAGGCGCAAATATTGGCGGTTTTGTAAAAGTTGCCGATTCAATGATGGCACAAGGAGTTGTTTAGTAAACACCAAACAATAATAAAAGAAAGCCGTTTGGGAAATCCCAGACGGCTTTTTTTTATCTATTAATTGTATAAAAAAAGCCCCGTAAATTACGAGACTTTACCCTAATGTTTAACTAAATCTATTTATTTAGAAGGTGGTGAATAAATTTTTGAATCATTTCTATATCCACTCAGATCCTCATACCAATCAGTAAAAAGAGTACCTCCGCTTTCAGCCCAATCAGCAAATTTTAAATATGCAGTAGTAATTTCCTTCTTCTCTTGAGGATATTCAAACAAAACTGGCAAATTAATAGCCCAGGGTAAATTGTTTGAAGTTGTGTAATATCTTTGCTGACTTGCATCACTATCATCGTCGAAAGTTCCATATATTGTTTGGTCAGCAAGATCAGATGGTGTAAAATCAAGCAAATGCACCTCCACATCTCTATCTTGACGAACAATAATGAAAGGATTAAAATTACCAATATCAAGATCATCATAACTAACTGGACCTCCAGATGCAAATGATCCATTATCAAAGAAAACCATTTGAAGCACAACGGAATCAATCGCAACATATGGAGCAGATTCTTCAGTATTAACACCAATACCAACACCAGGGTGTGTAAGAATATTGTATGAATCATCATAAACAATAACTGTCGCTGCAGATTGGTTATCTTCAAGTCCATTGGAAGCTAATGTAAAAATGCTCCCCGATTGAATTTCATATCCACTAACACTTATTAACTGATCTGGGTCAACATTTGGCAATGTAAATCCAAATCCATTATGGAATGATGCTCCATAAGCGTAAACAGTAAATACTCCAGTTACGTTTTGTATATAATCATCGTCATCTTTGGTAACAGCAAAGTCATAATCAATAATTAAGTCATTAAAATCATAATCACCTTTTCCTGGCCAAAGATCCTCATAAGCCAAACAACCATCAAAATTAACTGTTGTTGTTACTGGTGGATCTACTGGTGGTGGCGGTGGTGGTGGATCTGGTGGTGGGCTTCCACATAATGGCAGATTATTTTTACTAATTCCTGATATTATTGTGAAGTCATCATAAACATCGCCTGCTTCTAGAGGAACAGAACAACTAGTATGCATAGTTGAATTTTTAACCCCATCCACGTAGAAATAAATTGTATTATCAAATCTCCCGTTCTTTTTTGAACCACCTGTAATTGTAAACTCCGCATCAGGGCCAACGGTACCACAATAAATAACTACGCTACATTTCTTCTCTTTTACTTTTATCTGGGCCGATGAACTTCCGGTATAACGCATGGTTAAACTAAATAGGCCCCCATTGCAACCACAATCGTCAGCACTTTTTCCATTAACGATTGATTTACTGGAGTTGAAGTTATATACAAGATTTCCTCCAACATCAACAAGTTTAGGCTCAGCAGCCTGATCAAACCCATAAATAAGCATTACCTCAGTTACACTTGTTGGGATTGTAATTTTTGTTGACAGTATATCGTTATTTGTTGCATAACCTGTATAATATAGCTCTTCACCACTAATTGAATAAATATTGACTATTTGAGAAAAATCATCAGTAGGAAGAGTTATAGAAACATCAACTGTTTTAGTTGTTCTCCAATCAAAATTATCACTAATAATCAAATCATTCATACCCTTAGCCGGATCATCATCATTTTGGTCCTCTTTTTTGCTACAACCTGTAAATCCAATACTAATTATTAGCATTACGCCGAGTAAATAAATAAATTTTCTCATAACATTATGGTTTAGATTCAAGATTCAAGATTCAAGATCAATTAATATGCCGTACAACATAAATAGTTTATACAAAGTTGTGTTTCAGGTATTTAACTTACCTCCATCCTTCTAAGTGTTAGGATTAGAATATTCTAATAATAATAATATCTTCCCATGTTGGGAAATTCAATGCTAAAGACTCTCAATTAAATTTCCGCATAATGCCAAATATAGCACATTCTCACCCTAGAAATCGTCAATCTAAATAAATCTATTGACAATTTGATATTAATTACTTCACAAAAAAATTAATAATTAATTAACCCTATATTTGTTTTGCAGCATTTTGTTTTTGCAAGAAATCAATAAAAGAAAATTAATATCAC
>PVBE012794430.1_pt1 | contig 80472 bp, 66 predicted proteins | sample 1631181 | NCBI WGS metagenome assembly PVBE01 (sample SAMN08397723, study PRJNA350692) | Marine metagenome, whole genome shotgun sequencing project. | isolation source: water | place: Pacific Ocean | collected 2012-04
ACGTCTATAACCTGCCAGGCATCATCCAGTCCCAGCAACAACGAATAGTGTTTTGCTAACTCAGACATAAAGAAACCACCATCAATACCATCGAAAATGCCAAACCAATAACATACTACCCACTAAACTGCGCGAGGAACCTCGCGTGGACGAGTCTATGTATTTTGCCATCTGCGTATTCAAAATGCCATCAGCCAGATGGCGGCGAAGAGCCCGTTGCCAGTGCCACGTGGACGGGCGGCACGAAACGGCTAGAATGGGCGACCATGCCGACGCTTGGTGAATCCTCTTGCCTCACCAGCCTCCATCGTTCGTTACCGCCGGCAGCCCGAAGAGACGAACTTGTCAGGCGGCAACGCGACCCACCCCATTTCCAGAAAGCAATCCAGATGCCGAAACTAGACGGAAAAGTCATCATTGTCACAGGCAGCACGCAGGGTGTGGGTGAGGCCGTTGCGATGCACGCCGCCAGTGAAGGGGCCAAAGGGGTTGTGATCTGTGGCCGACAAGAGGCGTTAGGAACTGCCGTCACGGCGGCCCTGGCAGAGCGTGGCACGCGACCACTCTATGTCCAGGCGGACCTCTCGGTCGTCGCCGATTGCCGCCGTGTCGTTGAGCGCTGTGACGAGACGTTTGGCCGTGTCGACGGACTGGTCAACGCTGCGGCGGACACCAACCGCGGCACACTCGAAGATACGACGGTTGAGTTCTGGGATTATCAATTCGCGGTCAACGTGCGGGCTCCGTTCTTGCTGACACAAGCCTGCGTTAACATCATGAAGCGCGAGCAGATCGAGGGTTCGATCGTCAACATACTCTCCGTGGCGGCCTACTGCGGGATGGACATCCTGGTCTCATACAGTTCGACCAAGGGTGCTCTGTCAACATTCACCAAGAACACGGCCAATGGTCTGCGACGCCAACGGATTCGCGTAAATGGGATCAACCTAGGTTGGACCGACACGCCGAATGAACACGTGGTGCAATCGCTACAGGGTAATCCTGCCGACTGGCTGGAGAAGGCGGAGCACCAGTCGCCGTTTGGGAGGCTGCTCAAACCAGCCGACGTCGCGCGGCTCTGCATCTATCTGCTCAGCAACGAATCAGGGATTCTGACGGGGTCAAATATCGATTTTTCGCAACGCGTGATGGGGATGGCTCCGCCCGAAACAGGTATCAAGGCTTAGCAACCTACCGGCGTTGCACGCGACAGGGATCTGCATGACACATTTTGGCGATCGTCTTTTTGAGGCCGTGACCCGGGTTGGCACACCCGTGCTGGTGGGCCTGGATCCACGCCTATCTAGCTTGCCAGCGGCACTTCGTCGGGACGTGGATGCAAATGAGCCACATGCCGTCGCAGCTGCCTTCACTCGGTTCTGTTGTGACGTGATCGACGTCGTCGCGCCGTTGGTCCCCTCGGTCAAGCCACAGGCGGCCTTCTTCGAACAGCTTGGTCCAGCCGGAATGCAAGCCTTGGCAGAGACGGTCGCTCACGCGAGGCGGTGCGGCCTGCTCGTCATCATGGATGGAAAACGGAACGACATCGGCTCGACGGCAGCCGCCTACGCGGACGCCTATCTGGGCGCGGAGAGTGCCTGGGGAGCGGACGCCTTAACGGTAAGTCCGTACCTGGGTGACGACAGCCTTGTGCCGTTCTTCGACATCGCGAAGCAGCGAGGTGGAGGCGTGTTTGTGCTCGTCAAGACTTCGAATCCCGGCGGCGGCCTGTTTCAAGACTTGGTGGCCGACTCGAGTCCGCTGTATCGACATGTGGCCAACTATGTGGAAGGTCGCGCCGCCGAGTCGCTGGGCGCGCGCGGTTACGGTTCCGTGGGTGCCGTTGTCGGCGCAACCTACCCCGAGGAGCTGGTCGAATTGCGCAGCATCATGCCCCACACCTGGATTCTGGTTCCCGGATTTGGCGCGCAGGGCGGCACGGCGAAAGACGTAGCGGCTGCGATGGACGGACAGGGGCAGGGTGCTATTGTCAACAGTTCGCGCGGGATCATATTCGCCCACTCGAGGCCAGAATTCAAAGACTCATTCGGTGACGCGCAGTGGCAGGGGGCGGTGGAAGCTGCGACGCAGTTGATGATCGATCAACTGCGAACTGAGACACCTGCTGGAAAACTCGCACGCGGATAATCGGCTCCGAGATGCAGCTGCCCACCAGCCTATTCGTCCGAGGCTTTCATCCAAGGCGTGAGTGTCGGTTCGTAGCTGCACATCTCACCAGGGGAAAAGTACAAATCCATTTCACGGGCGGCCGCTTCGGGGCCATCCGAGGCGTGAACCAGATTCATTTGACGACTGCAGCTGTAGTCGCCGCGAATTGTGCCGGCTGTGGCCTGCAGCCCACTGGTAGCGCCGAGCATGTCGCGAACGACCTGGATCACTTCCAAGCCCTCGAGGACCATTGCCAGCACCGGCGCGCCCGTAATAAATTCTTCCAGCCCAGGATAGAACGGCTTCTCCGCATGTTCGGCGTAATGCTGCTTCGACAACTCAGGCGTAACCTGCATCATCTTCATGGCAATGACATTGAATCCCTTTTCTTCAAATCGTGAGAGGATTCGCCCCATTAGCCGTCTTTGGACGCAGTCGGGTTTCAGCAGCACAAGCGTACGTTCCATATTCCTCTATCTCCGGTGTGTCGCATGGCAAAGCGGCGAATTGTAGAAGATTCGGGATTCGCGCTCAACTGGAAATACGGATTGACGCGCATTATCGATCCGACGATGATTCTTCGTGAGCTATTACCCTTGGTAGGGAGACGCCCTGTGGGAATTTACCGCCAGAAGCGATCCAGCATCCAAACCGGTCAGGGCGAGCTAAGGCACAAGTCAGCCGAGACGCGTTGCGATCACCACCGCGGCATGGGGAACCGCGTTGCCTTGGCTGCGAGTTGTCTCGCTGCCATTGTCAACTTTATTTTAGCGATGGCGTGGCCGAACTGGGCAACCGTCCACGCCGCGGTGATCCTGTGCGGGCTCTCGGTGACATTCTATTTCGTACCGTGGCTGGAAGAATGGGACGACGCGCCGCAGCCAAAGTTCGAACGGCAAATACCGGACGTGCCGATCAGCCAAGCGGAGCAACATGTCGAGCAGCGCCGCGCTGCGTAGCAATTCGGGCGTCACACTCACTCTTGTGCTTCGGCCAGGCTACCGTGTGAATCCACGCAGCACAACATAAGCCACCATCAGCAACAACGGCGTCATCATTGGGCCCTTTTAGGCGAGAATGCGATGGCCAGTCCAAGCACACCCTAAGGAGATCGTTTCACATGGTGGCATCAAGATATGGATCTTGTCCCATTTCGTCTTGCACGCGGCGACGGTGCTTTTCGTGGTACAGCAGTAGGCGTCGTCCGCGATAGTGCTCTCTTTCGACCTTGCGCTGAGCCCTTCTCAGGCGCGACGCGAATCGTCCCACCGAACCACGCGCGGCGAGACCAAGTAATCGAAAACGCTCGGCGGTTTCCGGCCCGTATGCTGACTTAACCACTTGATCGTCCAAGGCCATGAACTGCCGATAGGAACCACGATCGCCTTGCCGAGCGCAGCGGCCAATCAATTGTCGGTCGATCCGCGCCGAGTCATGGAGCTCGGTGCAAATCACGTGCAAACCACCCAATTCATCGACGCCTTCTTCTAGCTTGATGTCCGTCCCGCGACCGGCCATGTTGGTTGCCACAATCACTTTCCCGTACTGTCCTGCCTGGGCGACAATCGCGGCTTCGGCGGCGTGACGATTGGCGTTGAGAACTTCGTGTTCGATGCCTGCGTCGGTCAGCAACGCCGAGAGCGTCTCGGAATGATCGATCGAACGTGTGCCGACGAGCACCGGGCGACCGATCGCGTGCATTTCAACGACCTCTTGCACGACAGCCCGCCATTTCTGGTCCGCCGTTCCCAAGACACGATCAGGAAGATGTTGGCGTTGACTGGGCTTCCAGGTGGGGATCACCTGCACGTGCAGCTCATAAATACGTTTCAGCTCGTGCCGCGACGGCCAGGCAGTGCCGGTCATGCCAGCCAGCCGATCGTACTGGCGAAAAAAATCTTGAACTGTGACCCTAGCCGCTTCGCCGGTATCGACTCCGATTTCCAAGCCCTCGCGAGCTTCGACAGCTTGGTGAATTCCGACTCGCCACTTCCGACCTTCTGCGAGTCGTCCGGTATTCTCGTCAACGATCACCACTTCGCCGTCGCGAACAACGTACTGCCGGTCACGATGGAACTCTCGACCAACACGAATCGCGCGTTCAAGGTGTTCGTACAGATCGAACATGGTCAGTTGGGCCAGTTCCGTGGGCTTTTTCAGTTCGCGCGCTTGTCGGCGTCCTTGCTTGGACAGCGTAACTTTTCGTCGCTGATGGTCGTACTCATAGTCGCGCGCCTCGACAAAGTGGTCGGCCACCTCTGCCGACCACCGGTACAGCGCCACTGCTGCGTCTTGCGAGCTTCCGGGCAGCGAACTGACAATCAGCGGCGTCCGAGCTTCGTCGATCAAAATGCTGTCAGCTTCATCGACCAGGCAGAAGTACAACGGTCGCTGGACGGGTCGGTCAGTCGGTTGCCCGTCCATTCGCCCGAGCAGACGGTCAAACAAGTCTCCTCGATCTTCGGGGGCGCCTCCCATGAGCAGGCGGTCGCGAAGAAAGTCGAATCCATATTCGCGACTGGCCGCATAGGTGATATCACAGAGGTATGCGTCGCGACGCTTCTCGCGCGGCGTTTGCGACTTGATCACACCGACGGTCATCCCCAGCAGACCAAAGGCATCCCGGGTAATCGACGCATCACGTTCGGCCAAATAGTCATTCGCCGTGGCCAGGTGTGCGCCACGATCCATCAAGGCGGCCAGGTACAACGGTAGCGTGGCGGCAAGCGTCTTTCCTTCGCCAGTCTGCATTTCCGCGATGGACCCGAAGTGCATTGCGATACCGCCCATGAGCTGAACTTCGTAATGGCGTTCAGAAAGCGTCCGCTCGGTCGCTTGCCGGACCAAGGCAAATGCCTCGGGCAACAGATGGTCAAGCGACTCGCCGCTGAGCGCCCGGTAGCGTAGCGATAGGCTCGATCGACGGAGCTCTTCGTCCGTCTGCTGAGCCAATTCCACACCTAACGCGTTGATTTGATCGATCCGTTGCGACCAATGCCGAAATCGAGACAACGATGTAACCGCCGCCGGCAGCCTGCCGAAGATTCCCGTGATCATTCCAAACACGCACCACTGCCAAACTGATTAGCTGCTCAAACTGAAATAGGAGTTAATCGCGTGACTGCCAACCCGATCCATCAGCGGAGGCCGGCCGGCCCCGATTCCGCGAACTCGTGGAAGCTCGAGCGGCCGATGAACCCACGGCTTGATTGATCGGCACGACATTGGCGTGTCGGACCGATGATGCGGGCGGCAGCTGAGTGATATCAATGAGCTGCGAGGCTGGATGGAATCGACCAGGTTCGACCGTGGATTCGTTGATTTGCATCCCACGCACATTCGGCGGCAAGCTGCGCGCTGTTGTTCCACTTTCAACGATTCGGATTGGGTCGCGCGACTCGACAACCGTCGTGACCGGCACCACCGTCTCCGAGGAGACAGTGGTTGTTTCATGGGTCACCCGAGTGGCCCGTCCTGACGCGTCGGATCCGCTAACCGTTGCGACTTCAGACGAGTTGGTTGAAGCGTCGGCAGATAGGCTGGTTGAAGAACGGCGAGCACGAAAACCCGTTCCGACTGGTGTCGTCGACGGGGAGCCCGGCTGATAATACTTGTCTGGCGCGACACTGCCTGTTGAGGGTGGCGGAATTCGCGTTGAACCGTATGGTGCCAACAGGTTGAAGGACGGCATTGGCGCGCGGCAACCTGCAAAGGCGAGCATCGCCAGCAACAGAGGACTCAACCGCTTCATCGACAGGCTCCTTTTCGGCAAAACCAGATCGCAGCCGTTCCCACTGTCTGCTCGGCCACTTCATGAACGTGAAGCGAAAATCAGCCGCTAGTTCAAGTGGGGAAGAAAAGTCGCGGTAGCTTACTGGCAAGCCCCAACCATTCCAAGATGGATTTCGAGTCCACCGCTAGCATGGCTACTGCGGTGACACGCGTCCGGCACGCCGAGCGCGCAGGCCGGCTGTCTATAACCACGCAAGAATCCAGTTCAACTGCCGCAGCGTCGTTGCTTGTAGGAAGAGCGAAGCCTTACTTGGCCTGCGATGCCAAACTCGATTCGGGGCCCGTCTCGGCCGAATAGTACGGATTCGCAATCACGCGCGCCGTCGTTGTTGTCGTTTCGGCTGGAGATTCAACCGGTTCGGGCAGAGGCATGACTTCGATGTGTGGATTTCTAACGATACGCCGTTCCACCTTCACTTGGGGGTGATAATCACCACTGTGAGCGAACGGGCTGTGTCCGTAAGGACGAGCCTGTGGCAGACTGTAGTAAACCGGAGGGTGAATTGCATAGTACGGCGGCACGGGCAGGCGGCCCAAACCGTAGAGCGAACCACTGTATCCGTAGGCAAACCAAGGCAACCCCGAACGGCCATGGATACCGCCAGCGCGAACTTCGGAAACGAACAGGTTCGTGAGACCAATCGCAGCAATGACCAATACTAGACGATAAAGCTTCATGTTGTATTCCTCTTGGTGGTTATCCGTGCATGGGCATGTGTTCGACCGCCTCTTGCAGGGCAATTGTCACGGCGAAGCAGGTGCGGACACCGTTAAACGGAAAAGGATTGCCAGAAGTTCAGCGTAATTCGAGCGGTGGTCGATGGCAAGTTACAGACACTGAGAGACTCAAACACGCGACAACCTGGAGGATTGGGTTGGAAAAGCAGACGCTAACTGATGATCTCAAACGCGAAGCCATTCGGCTGGGTTTTCAGCGGATTGGCGTGTGCCCAGCCGTTACGCCGACTGGAATTCACCGTTTTCACGAGTGGTTGCAGGCAGGTTACGCAGGCGAAATGAGTTATCTGCCGTCCCGAGCGGCCGCCTACGAACATCCGCGTTATGTGCTGGACGGGTCTCGCAGCCTGGTCGTCATGGCGATGAACTATCGCACGAACACGCCTCGGCCGGTTTCCCCGGGTCAGGGCATCATCTCACGCTATGCCTGGGGGCCAACGGACTATCATGACCTGATCCAGGTCCGGCTGAAACAGCTGTGTCAGTGGGTGATGGTTCGCGCGCCAACCGCGCAGGTTCGTGGTGTCGTTGACACCGCGCCGTTGCTAGAACGCGAATTCGCGCAACTGGCCGGACTTGGCTGGATCGGCAAGAACACGCTGCTCTTGAATTCACAAATCGGCAGCTGGTTCTTTCTCGCGGTGCTGTTGACGGACTTGGAACTTGCATTCGACGAACCCACCGCTACCGATCATTGCGGCACGTGTACGGCGTGCCTGGATGCCTGTCCGACGGGCGCTTTCCCGCAGCCATTCGTCCTGGATGCCACGCGCTGCGTGAGCTATTTGACGATCGAATTACGAGCATCCATTCCCAAGTCGCTGCGATCTGGCATCGGCGATTGGCTGTTTGGGTGCGATGTTTGCCAAGATGTCTGCCCGTGGAACCGACGCGCTCCGGTGAGCAAGGAGCCCGCTTTTCAACCTGACGCCAAGTCGAATCCGGTGACGCTCGCCGAGCTATTCGATTTGACTGACGAATCGTTCCGGCAACGGTTTCGCAGAACGCCACTTTGGCGCTCGAAACGTCGCGGCATCTTGCGGAACGCCGCGATCGTCTTGGGTAATCAACAAGCGGCAGCGGCGACGGAAGCCTTGCAACGCGGTCTGCATGACGTCGAGCCGATGGTTCGCGCGGCGAGCGCCTGGGCATTAGGTCAGATCGGCGGCGCCGATGCGCAGCAAGCGCTCGCCGGCTGTCTACACGCTGAAACCGTGGCTGAAGTGATCGACGAAATCATCGCTGCCGGGCGCATCATCGATGAAGGCATGATGACGGATTGAGAAAAGTCGTGAAGGTCTTTCCCGATCTTGGCCGGGTCACGATGTAAGAGTCGCCATCACGCTCGGCCAAAAACCACCTCGCCGGCATTGACGGTTGCGCGCACTTGAATCGGACTGATCTCGTCCGTTGGCATGTCGAAAAGTATAAGATCGGCGACAGCACCAACCTCCAGACGACCGCATGGCACATCGATCAATTCTGCCGGGCGGCGGCTGGCCAAATCAACGGCCGTACCAAGTGGCACATCGGCGAAGCGCATGAGATTGGCGATCCCAACGGTCATTGGCAAGCCTGCGCCGGCCATGAACTGGCGCTGCCCGGCGACCACGATCCGGCCACCTTCGAGAATCTCGATATTTCCAATACTGGTGTTGGAATATTCGCCCGGCGGCATTCCGGCCATGCCGACCAGATCGCTGACGAGCACACAGTGGTCGAGCGTCTTGCCGCGGACAAAACACTTGACCACCGACGGAGGCAAGTGGTGTCCGTCAGCGATCAAGCTGGCGACCAGGCGATCATCTGCTAACTGGTCCCAAATATAGTTGGGGTGACGCCGCAGCTGACCGTGGGCACCGTTGCCCAAGTGCGTGCTCATCCTCGCTCCTGCGTCGACCGCCGCGGCAATCTGTTCGGACGTGGCTGCAGTGTGGCCGATCGCCACCAATACGCCACGGGCGACGACCTTTTCGATAAAGGACGGTGCGTTATCATACTCGGGCGATAAGGTTAGGATCTTGATTCGGCCACCGGCGGCATCCTGGAGTTGCAGGAATTCATCCCAGTCGGGGGCTCGGCAATGTTCCAGCGGGTGAGCACCACGCGGGCCATCCTCTGGCGAAATATACGGCCCTTCCAGATGGAACCCTGGCACGCGTCGAGAGACTTCCGGCGAATCACAGGCCGCAGCCAACGTGGCCATCACGTGACTCAACATTTTGTTCGAATGGGTCGTTGCGGTTGGCAAGTACGAAGTAACGCCGTCGGCGTCCATCGTCCTGCCAATCGCCACAATTCGATCCACGTCCAACTGTGGATCGTTGAACTCCTGCCCGCCATAGCCGTTGATTTGCAAGTCGACCAGACCGGGGCCAACCCAAGGTGCACCCTCGTTGGGCTTGGCCGGTTCAATTCTTGCGACGCGCCCATCGGCAACGGTGATATTGACTGGCTCGCCCGTGTCGTAGCGCCGTCCCAAGATCTGCATCATCGTGGCCTCATTTGCCGGTGAGTTGCTTGTGAGAGTTGTAATCGCGAACCCTAAAAATAAAGCGGCCCAGTCGGACAACCCTGATCAGGATTTTCACGCGCCGCAAGACGACGGTCAATCGCCGTCGCCGAAGTCGTGAGTTTTCGGTCGGGTCCGACACTGAATCAGTGTAGGCAATGCGGATCAGCGAATTCGTGGCTGGAACATCCTGCTTCGGTCTGCTGCGGCAGAAAGCCACAGCCGCGGAAGAGATGTCCCCGAGTCTCTGACGGAGCCGTCGTCAGATGCGCAAATGCTGGACATTTAACGAAAAGCGCCAGGCGCAACCGCAACGGCGCGCTGAGAGTACATCACCGAAAACGGATAGTACGAAGGGACGATGATCCACCGATTGGGTGACGACATGTAGGGTAACGGCGATGTTGGTGGCCGCGATGGCGAATAACCCATCCGCTTCATGCCCTCCAACCGCTGTCGCCGCTGGGCGGCTTTCCAGGCCGCCTTGCGGCGTACTGCCTGCTTGCGTGTATCGTATCGAAGGTCTTGCGACTCCCAAGTGTCGCGCGGACGCTGATTCTGCATCGGAGGAAACGCCCCCTCGAACGGATCCTGAGCGTGGGCGAATGTTGCAAGGGTTAACAGCAACAACAACGTGGGAATCAGACACTTCATGACATCTCTCTCGTGCGGTTTGGCGAGAAGGTGCGACGCGTCACCAGGCGCAGGCCAACCTTCCCGCTATATAGGCTTTCGGCCAACTGAGCCGATGAAGATTACCGCCGAGGCTGGCAAGTTCCTTCGGACTCCCGCTCGACGGCGTCCGCCCGTCAAACTGTGCCGATTGGGCAAAGAGTGCCGTTGACTATCCGGCGGAAGGCGATCGGCGAAGCTAGCCGGATCGAACGATTGTACGTTTCCTCGGTCCCATCCACGACCAGTACGTAGACCAAGCCGCCGCTGGTCCACGCTGCAACACATTTTCCCAGGGTGAACATTGGTTTGGCAGGCGGCGCGCTTGGCAACACAAAACCCGGTGTATTGGCGAACACAAAAACGCGTGCCGTCCCGCCCTCTTTCAGTTTCAGGTCGTAGCAACGTGACATGACTTTGTATTTTGGAAGCGGGTACCTCTGGCGACCCGCTACACTCTCCGCGCGAATCGCCTTCGGCAGAGGATGGCTCGTCCAAATCACATTGCCATCCACCCAATCTTCTTCGTTCGCCTCCCAGCTCAGGGCCGCTGAAACCAATTCCTGATAACTGATCTCACTTCCGGACCGCTGGGATACGGTAAAGACGATCACGGCCAACACCGCAGCAGATGTCACGATCGACACCCACAATCGCCATGTCCAGGCATCGCCTGGTTTGCGAAGTGGCACCACATCCGATTCGTCACCACGAGTACCACCTGCTTGCAGGTCCAGTCCGTCGGCCAGCGACGGACCAAGCGATACGGGCTGTTTGTCAGTAGAGACCGCTGCGGAATTCGCCAATGCCGCAAGCAGACGCTGCTGAAGGCCAGCCGGAGTCGGCACATCTTGAACCGCATCGGTGATCGTGTCATCCAACTGCCGCGAACGTTCCAACTGACGGGACACACCTATATCAGCGGCAATCAGGTCGGCCAATGGCCGCATTTCCGCCTGGCTTAGGTCATCCCCTTGTGGACGACAACTGTCTATCAGTTCGCGGATTGAATCGTTCATCATCAAATCACCATAAACGCGGAAGAACCAGCGGCCTGGTCGGTTGGCGGGGCGGCGTCCGTGTGGCGAAACAATCGCTGACGGATTCTTCCCTTCGCGCGTGACAGGCGGCTCATCACCGTACCGATGGAAATATCGAGCGCGGCGGCGATTTCCTTATACGAGAGTTGTTCGAAGTAGAACATCATGACGACCAGACGATAGTTGTCGGGCAAGTCGTCGATGGCCGCCTGGAGGCTTTCTTGATCAACGTCGTCTTCGGCGTCGCTGATTCTTGCTGGGATCTCGTCAACGTTCAGTTCGATCGCTGCTGCCGGTGTAGGTCGCTGTCGCCGATGGCTCTTGAGGAAACAACTGCGCAGGACCACAAACAACCAACGATCAACCTTTTCGACTTCACGCACCTGATGCAGTTTTTGCTGGGCAATCAAAAACGCTTGTTGCGTGAGATCCTCCGCGTCCACGGCAGATCCGGACAAGCGATATGCGTACCGATACACCGACTGATAATGGTCACTGACCAATTGCTGAATCCGCAGACCACCGTCATCATCCACCTCAGACGGACGGACGGCCGCCGTCTGACGGGGTCGTGCATCTTCCGACGACTTTCCTGAATCAACCATTTACCGCCTCTTTAACACGTTAGAGCCATTGCAACGGGCATTATTCCGGATTGGCGGGAAGAAATCGAGGAAAAACGGCGAATTCGTGCTAGCTGCAAGCACGCCCAGCACAGAGTTCGACATTCGACGTTCGATGAAAGACGCTAATCGCCAAGATTCTCAAGTTCTTCCCATCGTGCGTAGGCGGCAGCCAGGCGGACGCCAAGATCGTTCAGTTTGGCCTGCTGATCGGCAATCTTCTCTCCGGTCTGTCGATAGTATTCAGGCTCAGCCATCGCTGCATGAATTGCGGCAACGCTCTGTTCAAGTTTCTCAATGGTGCCCGGCAACGAATCCAATTCGCGACGGTCCTTGTAAGAAAGTCGGCGAGTCTTGCTTTGGCCTTGTACGGTTGGCCCGGAAGTCGTCGATACGGTGTTGACCGTCTTGCCATTTTTTCGTCCGGTAGTCGTGCCGGTTGTTCGCGCGGCGGTGTCGCGAGCCACCTCGCGCTGCCGTTGCCAATCGTCATAGCCACCCACATATTCTCTGACTTGCTCGTCTTCGAACACGATCGTACTGGTGACGACGTTGTTGAGAAACTCCCGATCGTGGCTTACGAGCAACACAGTCCCATTGAATTCGACCAGACGTTCCTCCAACAACTCGAGCGATTCACTATCCAAGTCGTTGGTAGGTTCATCGAGCACGATCACGTTGGCTGGCTTCGTGAACAGGCGGGCCAACAAGACGCGGTTCCTTTCGCCCCCAGAGAGGAAACGTACGGGCGTCCGCGCTCGATCGGGCGTAAACAGAAAATCCTGCAAGTAGCCGATAATGTGCTGTGACCTTCCATCTCCTAGAACAGTATCATAGCCCTGGCCGACATTTTCTTGCACGGTCTGGTCATCGTCCAGCTGCGCTCGAAGTTGATCAAAATAGACAACCTGGAGATTCGTACCCAGCTTGATGGTCCCGTGCTGCGGCGCAAGTTGTCCGAGCAGAAGCCGTAGTAGTGTGGTCTTGCCTGCGCCGTTACGGCCAATCAGGCCAACCTTGTCGCCCCGCATGATCAACGTGGAGAAATCTCGCACGATAGGGCAATCATCATACGCAAATGAAATGTCCTTTACCTCGGCAATCAGGTTGCCACTTCGCTGGCCCTCCTGGATCCGCAACCGCACCGTGCCGGTCTTCTCTTGCCGATTCCCCCGTTGGCGGCGCATTTGCTGCAAAGCACGGACGCGGCCTTCATTGCGGGTCCGTCGGGCCTTGATTCCCTGCCGAATCCAGCGTTCCTCTTCCGCCAGTTTCCTGTCAAATAGGGCGTCTTGTTTCTCTTCGGCGGCCAGCGCAGCCTCCTTGCGACTGAGAAACGTGTCGTAATCGCATGACCAGTCAAACAGCCGACCGCGATCGATCTCGAGAATCCGCGTGGCGAGCCGGCGGAGAAACATGCGATCATGCGTTACGAAGATTAACGTGCTCTTCCAACGTGACGAACCCAAAAACGTCTCCAGCCAGTCGATAGCGTCGATATCCAGGTGATTGGTCGGTTCGTCCAGCAAGAGCAAGTCCGGCTCGCAGGCGAGCGCTCGAGCGAGCAGTACACGCCGCTTCATTCCAGACGATTGGAGCTCAAATGCAGCCAACGGATCGAGTTCCATCCGCGAGAGAATTCTGTCGACACGATGTTGTAGTTTCCATGCCCGATCGTGGTCGTCAGGGTGAATACGAGTGTTGGAATTCGGGCGCATCTCGCCGATCCGCTCGGCCCCCGCCTCGACGATGGACGCGACACTGCCCTGTAGATCTTGGGGCACATCCTGCCCGAGTATCGAAACGACACAGCCGGGCGCGAAAGCGATCTCGCCAGCGTCCGGCGTGACCTCGCCCGTCAGCATGCGCAGCAGCGTCGTTTTCCCTGCGCCATTCCGGCCCAGCAAACCGATTCGTTGGCCCGGCTCGATCTGACAAGAAACTTTGTCCAACAGCGGAGGGCCGCGAAATCCAATACTCAATTCGCGTAATGTGATCAGAGCCATCGTGGAGCAACAGGGCAAGACGAGGCACTAGCCTCGGTCGTGATTGAGGGGTGATCCTGCGAAGGAACTCTGCAGGACGTGCTAATCTCACATAATTATTGCCGAAAACTTCGTCAGCCAGTAGGCCAGCACATGCCAGCTCATCGTTCGGGTGTGTCAGGCAACGACGAAATTGGAACGTACAAGTGTGCCCGTCGACGTCGGACGGGCAATTATTTGCGGTCCTTTCGAAATTCCCGTTACACCGTAGCGGTCAAAAAACCGAATTCCTACGTCTACAATGTGACAACCCGCTTCGTCGGATCAGCGACGTTTGGGGCGGGGAATCTTGCCGGCATTCCCACCACGACGCGAGCGGCGCCGGTTGCCAGCCGGCTTCGCGGCAACCTCGTCGAGTGGCGTACCTATTTCCTCTCGCAGCTGAGTGATTCGATCGCGAATCACGCCGGCACGCTCGAATTCCAAGCTGTCAGCGGCTTCCAACATCTCTGCCTCCAATTCGTTGATGTACTCTTCGGTCACGTAGACCGTCTCGTCCGTCCGCCCAACTGCGGCATTTGCCTGACGATGCGCCGCGGCCGTAGCTTCGATCCCTGCGCGTATATTCTTGAGCACCGTTTGCGGTGTGATCCCGTGTTCGACATTATAGGCCTGCTGTGCGGTCCGCCGCCGATCCGTTTCGTCGATCGCCTTCTGCATCGAATCGGTAACCTTATCCGCATACAGGATGACCTTGGCGTTCACGTTGCGTGCCGAGCGGCCGATCGTTTGGATCAATGATGTTTCACTCCGCAAAAAACCTTCCTTGTCGGCATCCAGAATTGCCACCAGCGACACTTCTGGCAGGTCCAGGCCTTCGCGGAGCAAATTGACCCCGATCAGCGCCTCGAACTTCCCTTCGCGCAATTCTCGTAACAAGTCGACGCGTTCGAATGCGTTCAGCTCGCTATGCAACCACTTGGCAGTGACTCCTTTACCGTTCAGGTAGGCCGAAAGATCCTCAGCCAGCCGTTTGGTTAGCGCCGTAACCAGCACCCGCTCTCCGACAGCCGAGCGTTCCTTGATCTGTTCCAACAGATGAGGAACCTGGTTCGAAGCAGGCGACAATTCGACGACCGGATCCAGTAGGCCAGTCGGTCGAATGATCTGTTCCACGATTTCGCCACTGGATTTTTCGAGTTCGTAGTTGCCGGGCGTTGCCGATACGTGAACCACCTGTTTAACCCGTTCCTCCCATTCCTCGAACCGCAGAGGGCGGTTGTCCAGCGCACTAGGCAGCCGGAAACCATGCTCGACAAGCGTCTGTTTGCGGCTACGATCGCCGGCATACATGGCTCGAATCTGCGGCACCGTAACATGCGATTCGTCAATTAACAGCAGATAGTCGTCGGGGAAAAAGCTGTATAGCGTATGCGGTGGTTCGCCGGGTGGTCGTCCAGACAGCGGGTGGCTGTAGTTTTCGATTCCAGGGCAGTGGCCCACTTCCGACATCATTTCGATGTCGAACCGCGTCCGTGCGGCCAGCCGTTGGGCCTCCAACAGTTTGCCTTGACCTCGAAACTTCTCGAGTTGATCTTCCAGTTCCTGTTTGATTTGATCGATTGCGTTGGCGATTCGCTCTTCGGGCAAAACAAAATGCTTGGCAGGATAGATGAATAACTCGTCTTGCGTTCCAATGCACTCGCCACTGGTTGGATTGATAAACGACAGTTTGTCGACTTCGTCTCCCCAGAATTCGATTCGATAGGCAAATTCTTCGTAGGATGGCCACAGCTCGACACAATCGCCGCGTACACGAAAACGACTACGCTCGAAGCTGACATCGTTGCGCTGATATTGGATATCAACCAGTTTCATCAGCATTTCGTCGCGATCAATTGACTGACCCTTGCGCAACGAGACCATCATTTCCTTATAGTCTTCCGGCGATCCTAATCCGTAAATACTCGACACGCTGGCGACGATAATGACGTCGCGACGACTGACCAACGAACTGGTCGACGCCAGCCGAAGCCGATCGATCTCTGAGTTAATCGACGCATCTTTTTCGATGTAGATGTCACGTTGCGGGATATACGCTTCTGGTTGGTAATAGTCGTAGTAACTGACAAAGTAGTGCACGGCGTTCCGTGGGAAGAACCCCCTGAACTCGGAATACAACTGAGCCGCCAACGTCTTGTTGTGCGAGATCACCAACGTCGGGCGTTGCACGGCCTGAATGACATTTGCCATGGTGAAAGTCTTGCCTGAACCGGTCACGCCCATCAAGACCTGGTCGCGTTTCTCTTCGCGAAGGCCCGCAATCAGCGACTCGATGGCTGTTGGCTGATCGCCAGCCGGCTCGTAAGGAGCCTGAAGGTCAAATTCCATGATCTATCCGGTTGGCCTGAAACGACGACCTCGGGGCAACCCCACTAGGGTCGTCCTGCGGTGTCATTAGGTTCTATGGGGCGCAAATACTGGCGCATGTTTGCAAGAGTCTTCGGGCCAATACCAGACACGCGTGTTAAGTCGTCATGCGTTTGAAATGAACCACCCTTGTTTCTTGATTCGACGATCCGCCGAGCCATCGTCTCGCCAATCCGAGGCAATTGCGTCCATTCCGGCCAGTCAGCTCGATTGACGTCCAATTGAAACCCAGTTTGATCAGTCTCGATGACGACGGGATAACGTAGATCGACGAAGGCGTGTTGATACCCGCCAAGGTCGAATGAGCTGAGTCCAATTGCGAACATTGCCAGGGTGGCAAACGCCGCGACGCAGGGCTGGTCCGTTCTGCTGAAGACGCGCCGCTGCACGTCGAGGCGATCAGTCGTTTCGGCATTCACTGGTTGATCCGTCATAAATCAGTGCGACTTGCACTCCGGGTCGCTGTGGCAAAATGGCGCAAACCACTATGATACGTCGGCAATGCCAATTCGTCGATTCCACGGGAGAACCGCATGGTCAAGGCTGATTTTGACAGGGTTGTTTGGAAGGACGAGACGATCGACGACTGTCGACATTTGATCCGGCTGGCCGTGCGTGAAGATCTTGGCCGCGGCATCGACCTCACAACGCAGGCTTTGGTCTCCGAGTCCGCTCGTGGCAGCGCTCACATTGTGGCCCGCGGCGAGGGTGTCATTGCGGGCCTAATGGCCGCACACCTGGCCATTGAAGAGATGCAAGTCGACATCATCTGGCAGCCATTTGTGCACGATGGCGACGCCGTCGCGGCAGGAATGCGTGCTGCACGATTGCATGGTTCGACACGCGACTTGTTAACCATCGAACGTATTCTGTTGAACTTGATCGGACGACTCAGTGGCGTCGCCACGCTAACCAGAAAATACGTCGATGCCGTCCTAGGAACCTCTGCTCAGATTTACGACACTCGCAAAACAACACCCGGTTGGCGGCGACTTGAGAAATACGCTGTCGGCTGTGGTGGCGGGCATAACCACCGGACGGGGCTCTTCGACGCGATTCTGATTAAGGACAACCATCTTGCCCATGCGAATTTGAAACCAGACGCGGCAGTCTCCCAAGCTCGCGAATTCCTGGCACGACATACCGACGAATCAAAACCTGACGCGTACCCCGTCGAAATCGAAGTGGATACCCTCGTGCAGTTCGAAATCGCACTCGGAGCGGATCCCGACATCATCCTGTTGGACAACATGACCAATGATGAACTAGCTGAAGCAGTGCGCTTGCGTAATGCGGGGCACTTTCCAGTGGTCCTTGAAGCGTCAGGCGGCGTGCAACTCGCGACCGCGGGCGAAATCGCCAAAACGGGCGTCGATCGAATCAGTGTGGGCGCGATCACACACGCAGCCGTAGGCCAAGACGTGGCGTTGGACTGGGAACAGGCGTAGGCAGGGCAGCCGAAGGAGTTGGTCCGTCATCTGTAACGTCATGGCGTCACAACGGGCTCAGCTTCAATTGACTCGGCAGGCAACCCTAACAGCAGCTCGTCAAAGCCGGCTTTCTTGCTCTGATTCTCATCGAGTTGAAAATCGGCCTGCGTATGCTCGTATTCTTCTATTTCTGAGCGTAGTTCTGGATCTCTTGCCCAGCGAACAACTCGCTCCGACGACGTCTCCGCGAACCACCTCGCATCGACTTGCTGGTCACGGTCATCCCAATGATAAACTCGCAAACCTTCGGCCAAGGAGTGGATTCGCCAGACCGCATCTGTTGTTGCACCGTAAAAATTCTGTTGGCCTCGACGATCCAGTCGCGACTCAGCCATGGCAGCTGTTGACACTCCGAGATGTTCGATCAAAGGCGCATTTTGGTCGACCCGGATGACACAGTGATTGCAAGTCAAGTCCAGTGTTGGGATCACTGGCGCCGCATCGTCAATCACCACGCGGCATAGCCCAAGCGCACTGGAGACGGTCACGCGATACAGATCAACGGAGATCATCTCCGCGCTGCCGGAACGCTGAAGGCCACTCGATTCAATCAATCGTTGGGAAGAGGAAAACAGGCCATTTTCCCATGACAACCAAAACGGCAGTCCATCCATGGCCCGCACCAGGGTGGCTTTCCCGCGTGCCACACATCGCAACAATTGGATACTCGGCGACTTAATGATTGGCAGTTCTTCGTCGGAGCCGGTCATCATCTGTCGTGGTCCATGGACCGAGAAAAATGAAGCCGTACCGTCGAACTCACTCCGCATCGTCAACCAACAGTCGTGTAGCGAAATCGTATCGACTTGATCCAAAGAAAACAACGAACAGCCGTCCATCGGCTCATACGGCATCTGCACGCGAAAGTGCGTTCTCTCCCAGGTTAACTTTCCACCAACCAATCGGATCATCGGCTTGTCGATTGTGATCGCCGAATTCGTTGGACGAAATGTCAATTCAGGGCGATATCCCGGTGCCGGTACGACCGTGATGGCGCGGCCAAGTTCAGCCGTAAAGGGTGCCACCTCGCGTTTGTTAAACGCCAATTCGATCGTTTCGACGCTGGGCAACTCTTTGGCTTTTCGGAAGGCCACCTCCAGACTCGTGACAACGACATCAGATGACTCCGGGAAATCTTCAGGCCTTCCAACGATCAACCGCGTGCCCTCACCCACAGTTGGAACTGGCTCGGGAGCGACAACCGCTGAATCGGTCGCAATCTCAGTCAGTGCTTCCAAGTCGTCCGAACTTACCGGCGATGCGGCCGGTGGAGTCGATGAGAGCGCATCGACTCCCACGGACGTAGATCCGGTTTCAGGTTGGTTCAAACCGTCGACTGGCGGTTCGACGACTGTGTCGAGGATTTCAGGTTCTACGTTGTCATTCGGCTCACCGCCGCGCTCGCCTACGATGTTGGGGTCAGGCGTTGCCGTGGGTTCCAGCTGGGTATTGGCGTTGGGTGTCGACGGGGGCGTTTGAGGTTGTTTCTGTTCTTCAAGCGCAACGTCCAGTACCGGTTGCCTGGGCTGTTGGACTCCACCATTTGCTGATCGCCAAAAAAAGTCCAGCCCACCGGCAACCAACACGAGTACGACCAGGGGCACGGCCCAAGGCAAATACAATTCAATGCTGCCGAACCATGACAGCGCGCGACGTGGGAGCGTCATCCGCGAGGCGATCCCCGCCATTCCCAATGCATCAGCGACGGCAAGCAAGTCACTGATAAGCGCGCGAGGAGTGGCGTGGCGCGAGCTTGGCTGCTTGGCCATCAGCTTGCACGCAATGGCGGCAATCTCGTCTGGAATCTCAGGTCGCAACTCGCGCGGATCGGGTGGTGGGTCACTGCTATGGCTGAGCAATTTTTGCAGCACCGTTCCTTCGGGGAACGGAGGCATACCCGTCAACATGTAATACAAAGTGCAGCCCAACGAGTAGAGGTCGCTGCGAACGTCAGCACAGCGCGGATCGCGCGCCTGTTCGGGCGAAATGTAATCGAATGTTCCCAGCGTGACACCAGTCGCCGTCAAGTCGTTGGCTGGAGAATCGACATGGTGTAATCGGGCCAATCCCATGTCGACCAACTTGGCGCGACCATCTGGCATCACCAACACATTCGAAGGCTTAATGTCGCGATGCACGACATCCCTTTCGGAAGCGTGATCCAACGCCTCGGCCACCTGCAACATGTAGCTGACGGCCTCTTCGGGCAACAAGGGCCCTTTGTGCTCGACGAGGTCGCGGATATTGACGCCTTCGATGTATTCGAAAACGATATAGTTCCAGCCCTGATCTTCGCCCACGTAGTAGACACGCGCAATGTTGGGATGATCGAGCCGCGCGGCGCTTTGCGCTTCATTGCGAAAACGTCGCAGAGTTTCCACGTCGGTGCTCTCGTTGGAGACAACCTTGACCGCGACGGTTCGCCCCAACGTGTTATCAACGGCACGAAATACGGCCCCCATGCCGCCACCACCGATGAACTCTTCCAGCTCGAAATGCCCCAGTTGCTCTCCAGCCAACGAAGCGCCAATTTCGTTCGGCTTGACAGGACGCATCATTTCAGGTGACGGCAACGGTCTCCGTTTTGAAATGACGGTTCGTTCATCGCTGGGCAGAATCGCACGACGCCCAACGGATGATCCGGTTAGAGGTTGATCATCCAAGGGGTGATATTGCGTCGTTTTCGGTAGATCTTGGTCAGACACCACTGTGGTCCCTATCCACGGATTTGGCTCGGATCCGCACGGCAAGACGAATGTCCGCAGAGACGACAAAAGGAAACGCAGAATCCTGAGACACCCTTTTTATTCTAGTAATCACCCGATCACGCGTCAACGGATAACCTGTGATGGCGCTTGGATTTGCGGGATTCGGTATTGTCCACTGCATGGTCTGGGCGAACCCCCACATGGTTTTCACGCGTCAGGCAATTACGATGTGGAATCAGAATTTCCCAGGCAACGGAGAGAAACACCATGGAAAAACGCGCCAGGCGATCGCACCTGCTTTCCCGCAAGCACCGCTCAAATACCATGAAACTTGCAGGCACCTTTTGCTGCTTGCTCGCAGGGATCGTCTGCGATGCCCGATACAACGCCACCGCAGCCGAGCGCCCCAACATCGTCTGCATTCTTGTCGACGATCTGGGTTATGGCGACCTAAGCAGCTATGGTGCTGACGATCTACGCTCACCTAACGTCGATCAACTTATCAAGTCGGGCGTGCGGTTCGACAATTTCTATGCCAACTGCCCGGTCTGTTCACCGACGCGCGCTTCATTGCTGACAGGCCGATATCCCGAATTAGTTGGTGTACCCGGGGTGATTCGCACGCACCCAGAGAACAGCTGGGGGGAATTGGCCCGCGATGCAGTTCTGCTGCCCGAGGTGCTCAAGCGTGCCGGCTATCGAACCGCCATCGTTGGTAAATGGCACCTTGGGTTGGAAGCCCCAAATCGTCCACACGATCGAGGTTTTGACCTGTTCCAAGGGTATCTTGGCGACATGATGGACAACTATTACACACACCGCCGCCACGAAATCAATTACATGCGGGAGAATGATAAGGAGATCGACCCACCCGGCCATGCAACCGACCTGTTTACCGAGTGGTCGTGTGACTACCTTCGCGCTCAGCGAAATAGCGATGCACCGTTTTTTCTATACCTCGCCTACAACGCTCCCCACACTCCCATCCAACCGCCTGCGGATTGGCTGGGGAAAGTTCAACAGCGCGAATCGGGCATCACGCCGAAGCGAGCCGCCTTGGTGGCGTTAATCGAGCATCTGGATGCCGGTATTGGCCAAGTCATGGAGACGCTTCGCGAGACTGGTCTGGCGAGAAACACATTGATCATTTTCACCTCGGATAACGGTGGTCAGTCGAGTGCGGGAGCGAACAATGGGCCGTTGCGAGACGGCAAACAGAGTATGTACGAGGGTGGATTGAAGGTCCCCTTCGGCGCCGTCTGGCCCGGTCATATTACCGCCAACACGCGGCGTGCCACCATCGCCATCACGATGGATCTATTCCCCACAATCTGTGCCGCGGCCCAAGTTCCTTTCGACCATACGATCGACGGCCGCTCGATTCTGCCAGCGCTGCAGGGTCACGAAACAACCGACACGCCCAGAGATCTGTTCTTTCATCGCCGCGAAGGAGGATCGCGCTACGCGGGTCTAACCATCAACGCGATGCGACGCGGACCCTGGAAGTTACTCCAAAACAGTCCTTTTGCGCCGCTGGAGATGTACAATCTGGACGACGACCCAGGGGAAGAAAACGACCTGGCCAAAGAGCAGAGGAGGAAATTCCAAGAGCTGTCGGCAGCGCTGCGGGTACAAGTCCAACGCGGTGGTGCCGTGCCGTGGCAACCAGCCAGTCGGCGCGATACACCCTGACCTTGGTCAAACGCCTCCGCGACCATTTGCGTTGAAATTGCTGAGTGACTTACACCTTTACAACACAAAGAGCTAAAAAGTTGTGCTGCCCGTTTTGAGTCCGCGGACTTACTGATCGCTAAGCGGCACGACGCGGATGCTCAGTTCGCCAAGCTGATCTCGGTCCACCGCGCCGGGGGCCTCGGTCAGCAAATCAGTCGCCCGCTGTGTCTTTGGAAAGGCGATGCAATCCCGAATATTGTCCAATCCGGCAAACAGCATGACAAGTCGATCGATTCCAAGTGCGATGCCGCCATGCGGTGGAGCTCCGTATTGCAGCGCCTCGAGCAAGAACCCGAATCGCTCTGCGGCAGTCTGCTCGTCAATGCCCAATAGCCCGAAGACTTGCTGTTGGACTTTGGAATCGTGAATACGAATGGTCCCCCCGCCCGCTTCTGATCCATTGATCACCAGGTCGTAGGCTTTTGCCCGACACCTGCCCGGATCGTTCTTCAACGTTTCGACGTCTTCATCCAACGGAGCGGTAAATGGATGGTGCATCGCCACCCAACACTTCGTGTCTTCGTCAAAATCGAACATGGGAAACTGCACGACCCAGGAAAAGTGCATTTGGCTGGGATCGTACAGTTTCATCTCAGCGCCGATGCGTTTGCGCAAACCGTACAGCGCCTTGCAACTTGTTTCCCAGGAATCGGCTATATACAGCAGCAGATCTCCAGGTTCTGCCTTCATCCGCGCGCCAAACTGTTGCAGCAATCCGTCCTCAAAGTTTTTGGCAATCGGCGACCACAGCGTGCCATTTTCCTCAATCCGGAACCATGCCAACCCCTTGGCTCCGAAGTCGTGCTTCACGTAATCCGTCAATTCGTCAATCATCTTTCGCGAGTATTTCTCGGCCGCCCCTTTCGCATTAATCCCGCGAACGAAGCCACCTGACGTGGCAGGTGCGTTGAAGACGCGGAATTTTGTCTGCACCGCCAAGTCAGTGCAATCGACGATCTCCATCCCGAAACGCAGATCGGGCGCGTCGTGACCGAACCGGCGCATTGCCTCGTCGTATGTCATCCGCGGTAAAGGTAGGGAGAGCTCGATTCCCAAAATGTCTTTGGCAAGTTGAGCCATCAAACTGTCGATCATCGCCACGACATCTTCCAAATCGACCAGCGCCATCTCCATATCCAGCTGAGTAAACTCAGGCTGCCGGTCGGCCCGCAGATCCTCGTCGCGAAAACAACGGGCCACTTGAATGTACCGGTCGTAACCGGCGATCATGAGCAGTTGTTTATAGAGCTGAGGCGACTGTGGCAACGCGTAAAAAGCACCGTGGGACACTCGACTGGGCACAAGATAGTCACGCGCGCCTTCGGGCGTGCTGCGTCCGAGAATCGGAGTCTCGATGTCAATGAACTGATGCTCTTCGAAATAATCTCGCATCGCCTTGATCAACCGACTGCGCAGCACCAGCGTCCTCTGCATCTGTTCGCGACGCAGATCGATATAGCGGTGTTTGAGCCGCAGGTCTTCGCCCGGAAGCTCTTGCTGACCGGGAGTGAATGGCGGTGTCTTGGATTTGTTTAAGACCTCCAATTCCGTACAACGCAACTCGATCTTGCCGGTGCTCAATTTGGGATTCACGGTCCCTTCCGGACGTGGAGCGATCTTGCCGACCACACGAATAACGTCCTCGGAACGCAGACGACTGGCTTGCTTTACCAGTTCGACGCCCGCCTCAGGCGCAATAACCACCTGGGTCTTGCCGTAACGATCGCGCAAATCCAAGAACACCACGCCACCGAAATCTCGTGTGCTGTCGACCCAGCCGCAGAGTGTCGCCGCCTGATCGTTGTTCTCGATCCGTAATTCACCACACGTATGAGTTCGTAACAAGGGATTCTCCTATCAGGTCAGACTCGCTGATCGTGGCCGAATATGCTGGTTCGCCCTTCCGGGGTGTGACCAATGGAATCACACCCTGTCCATGACAAACCGCCGCGCGAAGACAAACCACGCATTCTAATCGCCGGCTCTGTTGGCGCAAAGGTTCAGGCCGACCTGCTCCTCCGTCTTTACCGGCCGCCGAGCCGGATTGTGGGGGGATTACCCAGCTGGTCGTCGCAGAGCTGGACAAACCGCCGCTAGCGTGCCTGCTCGTCCACCAAATCAACGATGCTTTCCGCGACATCCGATTGCTTCTGTTAGGTTTCCAGCGGGAACCACCGGCATTCCTCGAGGCTGCGAAACCAAGTCAGTTGGCGGCGCGCAAATTGGCGTGTGCGGATTTTGACCAACTCAACTGTCTCGTCCAGGCTGCGTTGGTCCTTGAGGAATTCGATCACCTCGCGGTACCCCACAGCCTGCAGCGCGGTTCGACTGAACTGCCCATGTTTCGCCAGTAAACCGCGGACTTCGTCGACCATTCCTTGGGAAAACATTCGATCGACCCTCACTTCAATCCGAGCACGCAGTTCCTCTCTCGACCAAGACAACACAAAGACATGGCATCCACCCGCCGGCGTATCGTCGAAATGAACTTGTTCGTGGCTGATCGGCTTTCCCGTAGCTTTGTAGAATTCCAGGGCTCGAATGATGCGCCGCTTGTCGTTGGGATGCAATTTGGCGGCCGCCAACGGATCGACCTGCTGCAGACGCTGGTGCAACGCCGCGATGCCAACTTCTTCCAACTCGGCCTCAATCTGCTGCCGAAACTCCCAATCGGCTGGCGGGCCGGCCACGACGCCACGCAGCAGGGATTTGAGGTACAAAGGTGTACCTCCGACGAAAACTGCCGTACGCTTTCGGTTGGTGATTTCGCGGACAGCTTGGTGCGACGCCTCCATAAACTGAGACAGGCTGAATTCCTGGTCGGGCGATACGACATCAATCATATGGTGCGGCACGCGCCGCCGCTCGTCCAGCGTCGGTTTGGCGGTCCCCACGTCCATCCCGCGGTAAACGGCCATCGAATCCAGCGAAATAATCTCACCGTCGATCCGCTCTGCCAGTTCCAAGCCAACCCCCGTTTTTCCGCTTGCCGTCGGTCCGGCCAAGTACCAACAGTCACGCAAGGGTGGATACGATGGGTTGGCTGACGGGGAAAATTCAGAATCAATGGTCATACCTGGGCGGGCAGTCGGGCGAATCGGTCGTTGGGCAGACTGGGTGCGATTGTCACATTCAAAGCGGAAACCTACCATAACATACTATTGGAAACGTGCTGTTCGCAAACCCAATGCCCGCGACCGCCGACAACCTGATCTTGATGAAAACCGCCACAAGGCCATTTTGAATGACCGACCACACCAACGTTTTACATCAGCTGATGACGGTCATTGAAGATCGCAAGGCCAACCCCCCCGAAAAATCCTACACGACCCAATTGTTCCGCGGAGGTGTCGAAAAGATCGGTGCAAAGATCGAAGAAGAAGCACGCGAAGTCGTCGTATCAGCCGGTGAAGCGGGCGAGGACGGGCGGCAGCATTTGATCTACGAAGCAGGTGACCTGCTATACCACCTGTTTGTCATGCTGGGCCATCGCAACGTGAGTTTGGACGAGGTCGAAACCGAACTCGCACGGCGCTTTGACATGTCCGGTCTGGACGAAAAGGCTTCACGCACAGAAGCCCCTTAGCAGGTCACATCACTGCAACGGGTGCCTTCGTAGCCATCTCTTCAACAAACAATCAGCCCCAAGGTCAACGTATGAGTCACCTCCGGATCGGTCTTCCAAGTAAGGGCCGCCTGGCCGATCAAGCTGCGGAACTGCTCGGCTTGGCAGGCCTGAGTTTTCGACGGCAGAATCGTGGCCTGTTTGCCCGCGTAGGCGGTTTGCCCGTCGACATTACCTTCCTTCGCACTGACGATATCCCGCTGCTGTGCGCTGAAGGTGCCATCGATCTGGGAATTACCGGTAGCGATCTAGTCGAGGAGGCGGGAGTTTCGCTCACAACCCGGCTGGCGCTCGATGTCGGCCGCTGTCGACTCTCAGTCTGTGTGCCCGATGACGGCAATATCAATGCGCCCAGGGATCTCGACGGACAGCGCGTCGCGACCAGTTTCCCAAGGATCACACAACGGTTTTTCGCCGAGCACCAGGCAAACGTCCATCTGGTGCCGTTGTCGGGATCGGTCGAGATCATGATTTCGCTCGGAGTCGCCGACGCCATCGTCGATTTGGTTCAGACAGGCAGTACGTTGGCAGCCAATCGGTTGCGCGTGATGACCGACATCGATTCCTACGAGACGGTATTGGTTCAAAATCAGCCGGCACGTATGCCCGACGTCGCTGACCTGATTGTCCGTCGGCTGGAAGGGGTCGTGATCGCACGCGGATGGTCACTACTGGAATACAACGTACCCAAAGACAAGTTGGCCGAAGCGGAGCGGATTGCACCCGGTTTCAATTCGCCGACCATTAACGCGTTGGAAGATAATCAGTGGTGTGCGGTTCAAGTGATGGTCGAACGTAAGAATGTGATTGCCGTCATGGATCAGCTGGAACAGCTCGGTGCAACGGCCATTCTGGAAACGCGAATCGCCAACTGCCGACTCTAGTGCGTGTCGCAGTGACGTCCGCGGCGCTTTCAACCTACCCATCCATGCGCCTCGCGCTAGGCGAACGAAATGCCATCACCACAGACCTGGATGCCTGCCTGAAACACCGCACTTGCGTGGGCTTCAGACATCATGATCAGTTCATACGGGTCTGCCGGCTCCTCATCGCCAATAGGCAAGATCACAAAATCCGCATGTTTGCCGACGGTAAGACTCCCCCTGTGATCGTCCATACCCAGCGCAGCGGCGGCGGCGATCGTTCCCATGCGGAGAATCTCATCGAGTGCCACCTCCGGATGTGTCCGCGCGGCAAACCGCAATTCGTTCAACAAACTCAGGTCTGGATTCGAAGCCCGTGAATCAGTTCCGATGGCAACCCGAACTCCAGCCGCCAGCAATTCCGTCAGCGGATACCGGTCGTGCCCAAAATAATCGTGCGTGCGAGGGCAGTAAACGACCGACATCCGACCGCGGTGTCGTGCCACCCAGTCGATCTCGGCACGATCCAAGTAGTTGCCGTGGATGACCAGCGAACGGTGGGCCTTCGCCAACGATTCCAGATAATGCAACGGCCGCGTGGCCGACGGAATCGCGCCGGTTTGCCAGGCGCCAAGGTCGCGAAGCAACTCGAACAAAGGGCCGCTGGCATTGTCCAGCAATTCAAGTTCGTCGCGCGTCTCCGCCAGATGCATTGTCACGGGCAATCGCTGGCGGACTGACAACTGCACGATACGTTCCAGCAACCGAAGCGAAACTGTGTACGGCGCGTGCGGGCTCAAACCCCAACGACTGGGGCGCAATGGTTTGGAGGACGCAGTAAACTGCTGGGCGGCGGCGATCAGTGCGTCGTGCGATTCGTCACGAAGCCCCAGCAGTTCCAGAAACGCGACCCCTGAAAAATCGCCGTAGCGATCAAGGGGAACGACCGGCAACGTAGCGATTTCGCCCAGCGTTGTCACGCCCGCGACAACACTCTCGCAGATCCCGGCTTCGATTGCCGGGTTACGCCAATTGTCCGATCCTCGGCGCTCAGTGCTTTGCTCGTTACGCCATGCAATGACACGCCGGACCCAGTCTGGAAATGGCATTTCTCGCGAGCCCAACGGGGCGCTCAGCTTGCTGAATTCCAGATGGGTATGCGCGTTGACCAGCCCCGGCAGAATTGCCACTTGCCCCAGATCAACGATGCTGGCGGCGGCGGCTGACCCCACCGCAACGATCCGCCCGTTCTGGACAGTCAAGCAGGCGTTTCGCGACGGCGCGGCGTCACACGGGAACAGATATCGCGCACGAACCGTAAACCGTCCGTTCGTCATGGAATCTGGAGGCTGCTTGGCGAGTGTGAGGGAGTATTCGGTCGTATTACTTGGCAACCGCGCCAGCCGTCTGATGTTCCAGAGCTTCGTGCAATGTCTCTTCCTGGGTGGCCTGAAACGGTAACCGGCGGAACCACAAAAGGAGTAGAAGACTGAGCAAAGCAGCCACGACCACCAGAGGGGCTCGATAGACCCAACCATCGTCCGAATTGACGAACAGCCACTGAAGGCCGACTGAATCCGCGGCGATCGTGGGGATCACCATGGCCAATACAATTGACATCGAATTGTAAACACAATGCAGCACGATGCAGGGAAGCAAGCTTCGTGTTTGCACGGCCACATACCCAATCACGATGCCGATCGCACAGGCGGGAAGCGACTGCTGAAGAATGCCGTGTGTGGCCCCAAAGAAGACGCTGCTGATCAAGATCGCCACCCAGCGATGGCCCATATGCCGTAGACCCGAGAGAATAAAACCCCGAAAGGCTATTTCTTCGCAAACAGCCGGCACTAGAGCAATCACCAACAGCACTGCACCGACGCCGACTGCGGTATGCATTTCGCCGAGCAGCCCGCCGAATCGTTGCATTTGCTCCAACATCTGATCGCTGAACGGATAGACCCGTTGCACTCCCTGTCCAAATACGAATCCGACCGGATGAATGCAAACGGCTAGCAGGATTGTCATCGGTATCGTGCTGGCACGCGGCAAATGCAAGAGAAGCGTCTTGCGGACATTGCGCGTTAGCATGACCGCCATGAACAACGCCGGGGCGCCAATGAAGGCAATGAGCGAAACGACCGTCGTGGTGGCAAAATCCACCCACGAGTTGGGCGCTCCCACCATCAACGTCGCGAAGAAGTGGATAATCAACAACAGGACACCGCACATTATGCCTTCGCCCAACGTCGGTGTCTCGCGGCGGTCCCGCACCATGTGTCGCAACCACAACCCAATTCCCCATTGTTCGCTTTCGCGGAACAACACGGACTCGTTGTTGAACTGATCAATCGCCCAGCGGATCGAAAACCAGCAACACACACCGGTGACGCCGATAACGGGGAGTGAAAACCGCAGGGCCTCCAGGTGTTGCCCTTCAATCAGAGCACGCAGCAACAACATGACACCCGTGACAGGAATCAAGCTGGTCCCCAGGTCCAATTCGGCACCGGGCATCATCGGTAGCATCATCAGTGGCAACGTGATCATCAGCAGCGGCATTAGGTAGTATTGGCCTTCCTTGGAACTTCGAGCAAACGCCGCGATCGCCAGTGACAAAGCACTGAATAGCGCCGAGATCGGAATCAGCGCGACAACCAGCCACCCCATGGCGGCCAGCGGAGGGGCTCCGATCCCCAACGTCTGACCACCGCTGAGCTTGGCGATCTGGGACATAATAAACACACCGGTCAGGCCCATACTGAGCATATTCAACACGGAGGTCGCCATGCTGAACGACATCACCGTCAAGAGTTTTCCCCATACAATCTCACTGCGCTCGGCTGGACTGCAAAGCAAAGTCTCCAGTGTGCCGCGTTCTTTTTCGCCCGCACACAGATCGATGGCTGGATAAAAGGCACCGGTCAGCGCCCAGATCAGCACGACAAAGGGCAGAATCTTTGACCAGATTGCCGCTCGCTTGGTCCGTTCGTGCGCCACGTCTGTGCTGACCATTTGAAACGGCTGGGTGGCCGCGATCGGCACGTCGGCCTGCCTGAGGTTGTCATCGACGATCTTGCTCCGCCAAACTCGAAGAACACGTGCAACTCGATCACGTGCCATGGCCGACTTTTCACGCGCGGTGTTGACGAAGATCTCTGGCTCGGGCAACACCACATCGGATTCTGCGGCACTGGACGCGGCTGGTTGGCTTTGTCTTTCCGAGTTCATTTGGTCGCGAACTTGATTCAGCCTGTCCGCGAAATCGGCAGGAAAAATCAACACCGTGTCAAACTTTCCGCTATGAACAGCATCTTCGGCAGCCTTCCGCATGGCCTGCAGATCGCTAGTCGCCACTGCCGAGTCGAATTCAATGTTCAGTTGCTTTGCTTCGGCGCCCGTACAGAACGATTCCGCGAATTTCCCATCGACAAACAATGGTGGCGTATCCGGCAAGGAGTCAGCGCCGATCACTAGCACCGGACTGATATTTTCGCGCTGAAATTGCGCGATCTGTAAAAAACTCATCCCCAAAAGCGGATATAACAACAGCGGCAAAACCACAATGGTGAACAGGGTGCGACGGTCGCGTAATTGATCACGGACTTCGCGCAGAAAAACCCATTTCACGTTTGACGACTTCATCCTGGCCCTGTCTCTTGATGGGAAAGGGAATCGGGGGATCACACTACAACCGCGCCTAAGCAATGCTCAGCAATGCGCAGTCTGCAATTCTAGGTCTTGGGACGATCGTGCGGATTCTTGGATTCGAAGATGCAATCATATCCCAACTCCGCTTAGCTGATGCTGCTCATCGTGCTGTGAAATCAAACGGAAGAACAGCTCCTCCAAGTCAGGTTCGTCATATTTCTGTTGAAGCTCGGCCAGCGTCCCTTCTGCCAAGAAATGTCCACGGTAAAGGATGGCGATTCGGTCACAGAGTCGCTCAACCTCACGCATGATGTGGGTCGAAAACACGATACACTTGCCGTGGTCTCGCAGTTCGGCGACGGTCTGAAGCAACGCACGAGCCACCAGAACGTCCAAGCCGGCGGTGGCTTCATCAAACACGAGTACGGGTGGGTCGTGCACAATCGCGCGGGCAATGGAGACCTTCTGCTTCATACCAGTCGACATCTTGCTGCCCAAAATGTCCCGAATTTCGTTCATCTGCAACCGTTCAAAAATATCTTCCATGCGTTCGTGTAACAACGCCGCTTCGATGCTATGCAGCCGCCCAAAATATTCGACCATTTCCCAAGCGGTCATGCGGTCGTAGACGGCGGTATTCGCCGATACAAACCCAATCTGGCGGCGCACCAACGAGGGTTGTGTCAACACATCGTATCCATTGATCGTGGCAGTTCCGCTGGTCGGCTGCAGCATGGTGCTCAACATCCGTAGGGCCGTTGTTTTTCCGGCTCCGTTGGGACCCAGCAAACCGTAGACCATCCCGGGCTCAGCGTCGAATGAGACCCCATCCAATGCAATGAATTCGCCGTGCTTCAAGTCGCTGTACGATTTGGTCAGTCCACGAACCTGGATCATGAGCACGCGATTCCGCAGAGGAGAGATGAAAGGATAGCTACTGATCGTTGCACGACGTTAGCCTATCGCCAGACTAACCGCCATCGGCCAATCAGAAAACCTTCTATTGCAACTTACCTTATTGAGCAGCCGCTCCTTGGTCCAGCGACGCCGGTCGTAACGATTGGAACGCGATCAGGGCGTGAACTTACCTCCAACGTGACTCCATCTGACGATTTTGTTGCACGAAAGAGGGGCAAATCCCGGTGAGCCAGGTCGCCGATTCCCGTTACAACCTAAACTTCGTTGGACACAGTTTCTTTCGACCTTATGCCACAGGAAAAACGATGGGTGTTTCCAACCTTGCAGACTGGACGCCTCACTCCGACGTGCCGATTCAGGCAGAGCCCGATGCCACGGAGGCCATCCCAGTCGCACAAGCTGATGATGCATCCGCCTCAAACCGACTCGGCTTCTTTCCCGACGAACCGCTGACACGCGAGCAGACCGGACTCTCGGCTACGGAAATCGAGTCCTTGATCCTGAAGCTATTGCTCAACTGCGGCGTCGCCACCGGTCGCGCGATATCCGAACACATTCGGCTGCCGTTCGCCGTCATCAAGATTGAATTGGCGTCGTTGAAGATCCAGCTGTTGGTCTCCTATCGCGATGGTGCACCGATGAACGACTACGAGTACGAATTGACGGAACTCGGCGTCGCTCGCGCTCGACGACGCGCCGAAGTGTGCACCTACTTCGGTGCGGCACCAGTTCGCATGCCAAAGTACATTGAGGCAATCGAGAAACAGTCGATCGGAAACGCGACGCCACGACTGGCCGACCTCCAACGCGCCTTTGCCGACTTGCAATTGCCGCAAGCCGTAATCAGTCAGATTGGTCAAGCCGTCAATGCAGGCAAGTCGCTATTTCTTTATGGCGCGCCTGGCAACGGAAAGACCTGCATCGCAGAACGGGTAATCCGCGCCGTGAGCGAATACATCTGGATTCCCAAATGCGTTACCGTGACCGACGAGATCATTCGCGTATACGATCCCTCGATGCACGAAGAAGTGCCCCTCGTGGACGAGTCGAAAGACGATCAGTTGCTGGAGTCCTTGAAGATCGATCGTCGCTGGGTTCGTATCCGACGTCCCACGATTGTTACCGGTGGCGAATTGACACTGGACATGCTGGAATGCAAGTTGAACCCCGCAACCGGTATCAACGAAGCGCCGCTGCAGCTGAAGAGCAATGGAGGGGCCTTGATCATCGACGACTTTGGCCGGCAGCGGATGAGTACCACCGAGTTGCTGAATCGCTGGATTGTGCCCCTCGAGAAGGGCTACGATTACCTCACACTCAGATCGGGTCGACACTTGGAAGTTCCGTTTGCACAGTTGTTGGTCTTTTCGACAAACCTCGATCCGCGAGACATCGTCGACGAAGCCTTCCTGCGACGCATCCCTTACAAGATCGAGGTGTTTGATCCAACCGAGGAAGAGTACTGTAGATTGTTTCTCAACCTGGCACGGAAGATGGGATTTGCCTTCTCTGACGACATCGTGGACTTCCTGCTTGAAAGACACTACCGCAAACAGAAACGTCCCCTCCGCTATTGCCACGCGCGCGATCTGCTTTTGCAGGTGAAGAACCTCAACGAATTCCACGAACTACCCATGCAGATCACGGAGATGGCACTCGATGTGGCCGCCTACAATTACTTCGCCGGCCTTTCAGTCGATCACTCGTGAGCGATAGGTGTTATATTGGCGACATTTCCCTTTTCCGTCGATCACGAGTATTGTTGAAAACGACGACCAATTCACCCACCTGTGCCCCGCTGGCGATTATGTCTGAGTACGATCTCCCTGAGCTGCCGAAGAATCAACGGCAAACCGGTGACACGAACACTCCACGAATCGAATTGGCCACCCGCGTCTATCGGTTGCCTCCGTATCTGTTCGGCAAGATCAATGCACAACTCCTTGAAAAGCGTCAAGCTGGCAGCGACGTGATCGACTTGGGGATGGGCAACCCGTCGGATCCCCCGGAAGACCTAGTTGTAGAAAAGTTGGTCGAAGCGGCGGGCGATCCAGGAAATCATGGCTACAGCAAATCCAATGGGATTTTGAATCTTCGTCGCGAAGTCTCCAGCAAATACCTGAAGCGTTACGGGGTACGTCTCGATCCAGAATCCGAAGTGATCACCTGTCTTGGATCGAAAGAAGGGTTCAGTCACATGTGCTTGGCCCTGATGGGCCCCGGCGATACCGCCATCGTTCCTTCGCCGTATTTCCCGGTGCACATGTATGCGGTCGCTTTGGCTGCCGGCAATGTAATTGCACTGGAAGTCGCGAACAGTGAGCAGTTTCTTTCGAACATTGCCTATACCTGCCAGCACCTCTATCCAAAACCGAAACTGTTGGTCATCAACTATCCGCACAATCCGTCGACGGTGACGGTCGACCCCGAGTTTTACACCGAAGTCGTAAAACTGGCGAAACGGCACGGGTTCATGGTGATCAGCGATTTTGCCTATGCCGACGTCGCGTTTGATGGCTATCGCCCACCGAGTTTTCTCGCCGCACCGGGAGCCGCGGAAGTTGGTGTCGAATTCACGACGATGAGCAAGGGCTATAACATGGCAGGCTGGCGCGTCGGTTTTTGCTGTGGCAACGCGGAAATGATCCGGGCCCTGGGCGTGATCAAGGGTTACTACGACTATGGGATGTTCCAGGCGATTCAAGTGGCCACGATTGTTGCGCTGCGTCATACCGAAGCCGCCGTTGAAGCCCAATCCGAGGTGTATCGCAATCGCCGCGATGTCCTAGCCAACGGTCTCCGGCGCATTGGTTGGGATATTGAAAAGCCAAAAGCGGGGATGTTTCTTTGGGCCAAGATCCCCAAACCCTGGGCGACCCGAATGAGCACAATGGATTTTGGCATCATGCTGCTGGAAAAAGGCGATGTGGCGGTCAGCCCAGGCAGCGGATTTGGACCGTCCGGCGAAGGGTATCTGCGATTGGCGCTCGTCGAAAATGAAAATCGACTGCGCCAGGCGGTGCGACAAATCAGCCGTTGTCTGGATCGCGAGGAACAAACGTACTCGGCCAGGCAGCCGGCTTCGTCCTGAGCGGGGCGGGGTGAAAGACGGTTCTGTCAGCCCACAGGCTCGCCCGCTATAATGCTGTCCTGCCGACCGGACAAAGTAAAAGGGTCCTTGATCGTCGATTCAAGAACCCTTTTTGGCTTGCCTGCCCGTTTCGGAGTGATTCCGATGCGGAGACCCGAAGTCAAGCAGTTCAAGGTATCGGGATGCCAAGGCTGGCAACTTTAAGTCGAGTTGTGACGAGTTGTTCCAACCTGGGGCGCGCGTGCATACTTGGTACAAGCAAAAAAAAACAAAAAGAGTTACGTCCAGCTGGCTGGATTCGCCTGTTTTCAAGAAGAGAACCATGAGCATCGCAAAACTTGCACTCGAAGATGGGACCGTTTTTGCTGGCGAGTCGTTTGGCGCGGCAGGCGAGGTTGACGGCGAAGTTGTCTTCAACACGTCGATGACCGGCTATCAGGAGATTCTCACCGATCCCAGCTATCGTGGTCAGATTGTCACGATGACCTATCCGCAAATCGGCAATTACGGCGTAAACACGCAAGATCTTGAGAGTGCCAAGCCACACTTGGCCGGCTTTATCGTCCGAGAAAGCAGTCGTATCGCGAGCAATTTCCGGGCAAGTGGCGAGTTGGAGGGCTACTTGAAGCAGCACGAAATTGTCGCACTGGCTGGAATCGACACGCGGGCCTTGGTGCGGCGGATTCGTATCAAAGGTGCCATGAAGGGGATTCTCTCGACAACCGATCTGAACGATCAAAGTCTGGTGAAAAAGGCGGTTGCCAGTCCAGGGCTGGTCGGCCGCGACCTGGTCCGGGAAGTCCTTCCGACGAATGATCGCCAATGGGACGAAAAACTCAGCGACTGGGCACATTTAGGCGACCAACCCGTTCATTCCCATGAGTTTCAGGTAGTCGCTTTGGATTTTGGGATGAAATGGAACATACCGCGGCACCTCCACAGTCAAGGATGTCGTGTCAGCGTCCTACCGGGCACGTCGTCGGCACAAGAGGTTTTGCAGCACGAACCCGATGGAGTTTTTCTTTCCAACGGGCCGGGCGACCCCGAACCGTTGGATTACGCCATCGAGACAATTCAAGGTGTGATGGGAAAAGTCCCGATCTTTGGCATTTGTTTGGGTCACCAGCTGCTGGCTCTGGCCGGCGGTGCCGGCACGTTTAAGCTGAGGTTTGGTCATCGGGGCGCAAACCAACCAGTGCTGAATCTGCTCAACGGCCGTGTTGAAATCACGTCGCAGAACCACGGTTTTGCCGTCGAAGAGGAATCGCTGCCCGAACATTTCGAGATCACCCATCGGAATCTGAACGACAATACGATCGCTGGACTGCGGCACCGCGAATTATCGGCTTTTAGCGTTCAGTACCATCCCGAAGCGTCCGCCGGGCCGCACGACAGCCAATATCTCTTTGGACAGTTCGTCGATGCTATGTCCGGTTGTCGCGCTTAATTTGCGTCTGGACTAGCCAGCTTGCAATGACATCATTCGATCCTATGCCGGAACCGGCCGAAGACGAAAGCGCTTCATCGCCACCGCCGTCCGAATTGGTTCCAGCCGAGCTGGTGGCGGATGATTCTAGCGAACCGGTGACTGCCGGGGAGTCGAGTCCACAAGTCGTTCTCCCGCAACCGAACCTGCTCGTCGCCGTGGTCTTAACACCCGTGCCCGTGATCGCGCAATTGATTCTGGGAATTGTACTGGTGCCGGTGGCTATGTTGGTGTTTGCGATTGTCACCGCGAAGCCGCACGAAATGGGGCGATTTTACGAAGACCTCGAGATCATCCTGTTTCCCGTGGGGACGTTCATCACGTTGCTTGTTGCGATCTCAGTCTGTTGGCTGTTTTTTGGGCGTACGATGGCGCGCAAAGTGGCGTGGCGCGGTGTCTCGATGGGGCAGATGATCTGCGTTTTGGCGCTGACGGTGCCATTGGCCGTGTTGGCAAGTGAAGTGACCAACTGTGTCGGCGCCTTGATGCAGCAATTCGAGGCAGATTGGTTGAGGCAGTTTCACGAAACAACCGCCGAGTTGTTTAACCGCTTCGTGTCACAGCCTTGGTGGTTCGTTTTCATCGGTGGGTGCCTGCTGCCTGGTCTGGGCGAAGAGATCTACTGCCGAGGCTTGCTCAGTCGCGGCCTCGTTGCGCGGTACGGAGTGTTCCGCGGGACGTTACTCGCCGCCGGATTGTTTGGCGCGATGCACTTGGAACCTGTTCAAGCGATCGGCGCGTTTTCCTTGGGGATTGGACTTCAGTTTGTTTTTCTCACAACGCGCTCCCTCGCTGCTCCGATCGTTCTGCACACGCTGAACAACAGCTTTGCCTTTCTCACGATGCGATTCGCGGACACCATCCCGATTCCGGGCCTGACGCCGGTGCCCGATGACAGCGTCACGCACACGCCGATCACGGTGCTGGCAATGGCGGCGATCACCGTCGCCGTGTTGGTGGCAATCATGTTTCAAAACCGGACTCGATGGAGATTGCCTGACGGGACCGAGTGGAGCCCCGGATACGTGACTGCCGAGATTCCGGATGCCTCAGTTGGGGCCGTTGCTGCCCGCGAAACAGCGAGTCCGATGCTCGTCTTTGGGGCCGTTGTTGCAGTTGGTCTATTCGTCGCAACGCTCATCGCGGCACACCTTTCGGTGGTCCCCAATTCCTGAGACACCACGTTTGGGAATGTCGCTACCCAATTATGCGGGCCAACCGTATGTCTGGCGCATGGCGGCACCAACGATCGACGTTACGGCGAACAGGCTGATTGGCTTGGCTAATTGAGAAAAGACCTGTGCTCCACGGGCTTCTTCCGCCAGCTGTTCGTCGAGTGCCGCAGAGATCAAAATGCAGGGCATTGCCGCGTGCGTCAGTTTGACCTGCCGAATCATCTCCAGGCCGGTCATTCGCGGCATGTGCATGTCGATCAGTACGACATGAACCTGCTCTTGCTGGACAATATCGAGTGCTTCTTTGCCGTCACTGGCCAGCAGTGTTTGGAATCCTCTTGGTTCGAAGATCGAACCCAACGTCTCGCGAACATCGCGATCGTCATCGGTGATCAGCAGGCGTGGTGAGTTTGTGATCACGGAATAGGCACTCGGCGTTCTGCGGCTGATCGCTCAATGACATCAGCAGTCGACGTCAAGCCGCTTGGTATCAGGCCGTAGGCAGACTACTTTTATCAAATCATACGTTCTTACTACAGTCAATTCAGGCGTTTTTTTAGCTGCCGTGACGGATTTCCAGTGCCCTCGCCGATCCAGCCAACAGATTGAGCTGGCTTACAGTCGGCTACGTAAATCCCCCATGAGCCGCTATTTACGGCGCGTGAAGGGCGGCTTGTCAGGTTGGGTGGCGACTTTATACTAACGCGTGCGAAGACAAGCATTACGCTGAACGAGTTGGCGCGTGATTGTCGCAATGGCCATCGTGTTGCAGGAAAGAAGGATACTTTGGAAAAGACGCCCACCTCGTTTCTCGCCCGCCACGAGTTTCTTGTCAAACGCTTGCATTCGCTCAGCGGATTAGTCCCCGTTGGTGCCTACATGGTGGTGCATTTGCTGACCAATGCCAGCGTGCTGAATTCCTCTGCCACCTTTCAGCGGGCCGTCTACCAGATTCACAGCTTGGGAAACGTCCTACCGTTAATCGAATGGACGTTTATCTTCATCCCCCTGTTGTTCCACGCGATCATCGGTGTCGTCATCATTCGCGGCGGGTTGCCCAACACCGGATCCTACACGTACACCAGCAACATTCGGTACACGCTACAACGAGCAACTGGGATGATTGCGTTTCTGTTCATCATGTGGCACGTCTTCCACATGCACGGATGGTTCCATTTCGGTTGGTGGTTGGATGTGGCCGAACCACTCGGCGGCGCCCAATTCAAACCTTACAACGCCGCCTCGACACTTGGCGCAGCGATGTCCGGATTTGTGTTTCCCATCCTGTATGCCGTCGGTGTGCTGTCCTGCGTGTTCCACCTGGCCAACGGCATTTGGACGATGGGAATCACTTGGGGTGTGTGGATTTCACCCGCGGCTCAAAAACGGGCCAACGTCGTTTGTGTGATTTTTGGAGTTGGTCTGGCCGCCGTCTCGATGGGGGCTTTGGGAGGAGCGATCACCGTCGACACCGAAGCCGCTAAGGCAGTAGAGAAGAAGATGTACGATGCCCAGATCGGCTCTGGCGCGATTGACGAAGAAGAAAGCGAACACAAGAGATCGCCCGACGATGCTAATCACGCACAGGCCGACTCCGATTGAGACGAAGAACGGCGAAAACAATCCGAAAGACATTAGCGAGGCAAGGCCTCGAACCAATCCGAGCTACCGCTCGGTCTTGTTAACCCGCTCCCCGACCAACCTGCGGTCGGTGCCCGTCACTGAAAACTTGACTCATTTGTACAGAAAAACCTGATACAAGCTTTCTAGGTAGCATTATGGTGAAGAAGCGAGTGATGGTGGTTGGTGGTGGTTTGGCCGGTCTGGCCGTCACGATGAAACTGGCCGAATTGGGTGTCGACGTCGACCTGATGAGTTTGACCCCGGTAAAGAGGTCCCACAGCGTCTGCGCCCAAGGTGGCATCAACGCCTGCAACGACCAGACTCGCCAGCTTGGCGATAGCGAATGGAAGCATTTCGACGACACGGTGTACGGGGGCGACTTTTTGCAGCACCAGCCTCCGGTCAAGGAGATGGCGGACTGGGCTCCCAAGGTCATCGACTTGATGGACCGTTTGGGCGTCACGTTCAATCGCACTCAAGAGGGGTTTATCGATCGCCGCCGCTTCGGGGGAACGCTCTACAAACGCACAGCATTCGCAGGTGCCACAACGGGACAGCAGTTGCTGTATGCCCTGGATGAACAAGTTCGTCGGTGGGAGTCCGCGGGCAGCGTCACGAAATACGAATTCTGGGATTTTCTCGGTCCGATACTGGACGAGAACGGCAACTGTTGTGGCTGCGTGGCGCAAGATCTGGTCTCGATGGAGATCCGCTCATTCGCGGCGGACGCCGTTGTCGTGGCGACGGGCGGCTGCGGCTTGATCTACGGTCGTTCCACGATGTCGATGGTCTGTACAGGTAGCGCCGTCAGTCGCTGTTTTCAGGCCGGGGCACAGTACGGCAATCCCGAGTTCGTTCAAGTTCACCCAACGGCAATTCCCGGTGCCGACAAGTTGCGTTTGATGAGCGAATCGGCGCGTGGCGAAGGAGGCCGGGTTTGGGTTCCGCGCACGAAACAGGATCCACGAGACCCAGGGAACATCCCCGAGGGCGAGCGATACTACTTCCTTGAAGACCGCTATCCGGAGTACGGCAACCTGGTACCGCGTGATATCGCAACCCGGGAAATTTTCGACATTTGCGTGACCGAAGGCCTCAGTGTCGAAGCCGATCGACAGTGCGTATACCTGGATCTGACGCACATTCCTATCGCCGAATTGAATCGGAAGCTGGGCGGCATTCTTGAGATTTATGAAAAGTTCCAGGGAGTTGATCCTCGCGTCAATCCGATGAAGATTTTCCCCGCCGTGCATTACACGATGGGGGGCCTGTGGGCCGACTATCAACGAACGGCTGTAGGTGGTTTGGAAGTCGGTTCTCCGCAAAACCAGGTGACCAGTATCCCAAATCTGTACGCGATCGGGGAATGTGACTATCAGTATCACGGCGGAAACCGACTTGGTGCCAATTCGCTTTTGAGCTGCATTTTTACTGGGCTGTTTGCGGCGCCTGGGCTAGTCAATTTGCTCGAATCGCAGCAAGGTGCCGCAGCGGAGATGGAGCCTGCTAAGTTCGAATCGGAATGTAAGCGACACAAAGGGATTCATCGTGATCTCTTGAAACGTGATGGCGGCGGCGAGAACCCTTACTTGATTCATCAACTGTTGGGCGACACGATGACCAAGGCGGCGACGGTTGTGCGGCGAAACGAGCAACTAGAAGATGCCTACCAAACGGTCAGCGAACTGCATGAGCGATCTGCGAAATGTGCGTTGTCGGACACAGGCAACTGGACGAATCAGAATGTGGTCTTTACGAAGGCTCTGCAGGATATGTTCCCAATCGCCAAGTCGATCTTGCAGGGGGCGCTCCAGCGAGATGAATGCCGAGGCGCCCATTTCAAACCGGACTTTGCCATGCCCAGTTTGCATAGAGAGGATCCCCCGGGTCGAAAAGCGGAAGCCGAACAATGGTGTGACCGCTTTGATGCAAACAATCAAAAATGGCTCAAGTCGACGGTGGTCAGCTGGAATGGCAAGGAGCCGAGTATTCAATACCAAGACGTCGATACTTCCCTCATTGAACCGCGCCCCCGCCTGTACGGCCTGGTCGGTGCGGAAGTCATCATGGAAGTTTGGCAGGCACGACAGGCCAAGAAAACCGCAGAGAATGACAGCGGTTCAGCTGACAAAACCGCCAAAGCAACCACAGTTGGATCCTGAACTCCTCCGCTCGGCCACCCCGGCTGGGTCCCGCATCACCTTGAATCTGAATCTAGAAGATCATGGCAGACGAAGCACGCAACGGACGCAAAACAAGAGACCAGTTCGAGGTTCGTATCAAGCGGCAGAACGAGCCCGGGCAAACGAGCTACTGGGAGCGGCATCTTGTCCAGTACGAACACGACATGAATGTCATCAGCGTGCTTCAACGCATCGCAGCCAAGGCGGAAACGGTCGACGGCAAGCGTGTCGCGCCGGTCTGCTGGGACTGTAATTGTCTGGAGGAAGTTTGCGGTGCATGCACGATGCTCATTAATGGTCGTGTGAGGCAAGCCTGCACGGCACTCGTCGATCGGTTGATCGAAGAAAACCCGAGCGAGATCGAATTACAGCCGATGACGAAGTTCCCCGTGGTCCGCGACCTGGTCGTAGACCGCACCCGAATGTTCCGTGCCCTGCAGCGTGTGAAAGCTTGGATCCCAGTTGATGGGTACTATGACATGGGGCCAGGGCCACGTCAGTCGCGTGCGGCTCAAGAAATCGCCTATCCGCTCAGCGAATGCATGACGTGTGGATGCTGTCTGGAAGCGTGCCCGCAATTCACTAAAGTCGAGGTGGCACGGAACGAAGGCGAAACGACCGACGACTTTAGTCAGCGCACCCGCGACGCCTACGATCGCAGTTTTGTCGGTGCCCACGCAATTAGCCAGGCGATGCTATTCAACGCGAATCCAACAGGTCAGAGCTCTGCCAGCGACCGATTGGATGCCCTGACCGATGAAGGTGGAGTTCAAGCTTGTGGCAACGCGCAGAATTGCGTTTCGGTCTGCCCCAAGAGCGTTCCCTTGACCACATCGATCGCGCGCGCGGGACGCGCAACGACACTCCACACGCTGAAGAAGTGGTTCGACAAGTAGACGCATCAGCCGTTCTGTTCGGACACACCCGGATCATGGGAGCTTTCAGAATTCGGTCCCGCTGAACCGCGTGCTGGACCTGGTGTCGTGCCCGGCACCACGAGTGGCCCATCGGTACTCTCGTCGATGATTCTCTTTAGTTCGTCTGCACCAATCGATTCAATCTCGATCAACCGCTCGGTCAGTTTTTCGAGTGCCTGACGACGCACTTCCAAGATGTGGCGGACCTTTTCCAGCATCTCATCAATGATCCGTCTGACCTCTTCGTCGATTTCCCGCGACGTCCGCTCGCTATGACGGCGCTTCGTTTCTTCGCTGGCACCGGCTAGAAAAGGTGATGCGTGCGAGTCGTGATAGTTGACACGGCCCATCCGGCTCATGCCGTATTCCATCACCATGCTACGTGCAATCTCCGTCGCTCGTTCCAAGTCGTTTTGCGCCCCCGTCGAAATGTCGGTGTAGATCAACTCTTCCGCCATCGTTCCAGCCAACAAAACCTGGATGCGGCTTTCCAATTCTGGCTGCGTCATCAGGAACCGGTCGCCATCGGGGCGCTGCATGGTGTATCCCAAGGCCGCCAAGCCGCGTGGAATGATTGACACTTTATGAACGGGGTCCGTATTGGGAAGGCTGAACGCAACCAAAGCGTGTCCGGCTTCGTGAAAAGCGACGCGGTTCTTCTCGTCGGCACTCATCACGCGCTGCTTCTTTTCGAGTCCCGCCGTGACGCGCTCGACACCCTCGTTGAACTCCTCCATGCCAACTTTCGTCTTCTCTGCACGGGCGGCGAGCAACGCACCTTCGTTCACCAGGTTCGCCAGGTCCGCGCCGGCAAACCCTGGTGTGATGCCCGCAATATCTGACAAGTCGACCGTTTCGTCCAATTTGACGTTCTTGACGTGAACCTTCAGAATCGCCTCGCGGCCGCGAATATCGGGACGATCAACCAGCACGTGGCGGTCAAAACGGCCGGGTCGCATGAGCGCCTGGTCCAGCGTCTCAGGGCGGTTGGTGGCGGCCATCACGATGACTCCCGAATTCGATTCGAATCCGTCCATTTCAACCAATAACGCGTTCAAAGTCTGCTCACGCTCGTCGTGGCCACCGACGATACCGCTGCCTCGGGTCTTGCCCAATGCATCCAATTCGTCAATGAAAATGATGCACGGTGCTTTCGCCACGGCCTGGCTGAACATGTCACGGACTCGGGCCGCACCGACGCCAACGAACATCTCAACGAAGTCACTACCCGAGAGGCTAAAAAACGGTACGCCTGCTTCTCCGGCAATCGCTTTGGCCAGCAACGTCTTGCCGGTTCCCGGTGGGCCGACCAACAGGACGCCTTTGGGAATTCGGCCGCCAAGCTTTTGGTATTTTGTAGGTTGACTGAGAAAGTCAACGACTTCTTTGACCTCCTCGACGGCCTCGTCGATTCCCGCGACGTCGTCGAAGGTAACACCAAGGTCTTCCTGAGCGTAAAGCCGTCCGCGGCTGCGACCGAATGACATTGGAGATCCCGCGCCCGTCAGACGCCTCATCATGACGATGAAGAACACGACTAGCAGTACGGTCAGCAACAGCAGCGGCCCGTGGTCTTTCAGTAGACTTGGTTCGGCAACGGCACACGCGATGTAATTCGTCTCGAATAACGAATTCAGTTCATCGACAATTGACTCGGTCGGTAAAAACTCGGTCCGAAAGTCCTTGGTCTCGATCTTCGGCTCATCGCCCGTCCCAGTCAAAATCTCGCGATTAACTTTGCCCGTCACGGCGGACTCGCCCATCTTGACTTCCTTCAAGTTGCTCAGGCGAATGGTAATGAGCTTGCCGTCGCTCGCCGGACGTTCGATTTCCAAGATACCGTTGGCACCATCGGCGAAGGGGCCGTAGTATTTGGTGCGTCTGCTTTTCTCCACCAGGGTCTTGAAATCCTGGTAGTCGATCTTGATCGTGTTGAAACTGGCGAACCAAAACGCCAAGAGAACTACGCCCATGGCGAGCAGGCCCAAATACCAAAGGAAGTTGGATCCACCACCGGCCTTTGTTTCCTGGGACCGGCGGCCCTTTCCGTTATCCTGACTCATAAACCAGATCTCCTGAGAAAAGACTCCCGACCCTCTCCGTCGCACACGAAACAATCAAACTGAACCACAACCAAACCTCAAAGTATACACTGCGTCACGGCTACCAAATCGGGTTGCTGCGATTGGCACCCAGTCCTAGAATGCTCTGTCTACGCCGAAGTCCGTATGGCGTCTTGTGTTATCGGTCTTCCCTCAGGCAATGGCAAAAAGTCCTTCGCCGTTGGCCGTCATGATGCGATCCTCGTTTCGATGCTGTGATTGTCGTTGCCAGCCGCTAGAAGTCAAAGCCCGAAAGCCACGATGCCCCGTTTTCGCGGCAATTCATATTGGTAACTGAAGTCTTTTGTTGTTTCCCATGATCCCCAAAATTCGCAATATTGCGATCCTAGGTTCGACTGGCAGCATTGGGCGCAACACGCTCGAGGTAGTTTTCGCTGCAACAAACCGATTTCGGGTCGTTGGGTTATCCGCCAACCAGAACCTCAAGCAACTTTGCGACCAGGCGAACAGATTTCAGGTAGCATATGTGGTGGCGACAGACGCCGACCGCGCATCCAAATTCGATTGGTCATCCTTGCCCCCCGAAATGACTGTGCTGTATGGGCAGGAGGGGGTGGAGACGCTTGTCGTGGCGCCGGAGATCGACTTGGTGGTCGCTGCCATTGTCGGCGCGGCTGGGCTCGTCGGGACGTGGGCCGCTTTGGATGCCGGAAAAGACGTTGCCCTGGCCAACAAAGAGACATTGGTCATGGCCGGACCGTTGGTCATGGCGCTAGCCCAACAGCGAAATGCCAAGATTTTGCCCGTTGACAGTGAACACAGTGCTGTTTTCCAGGCCTTGCGTAGTGGCCACCCGAAAGAAGTAAAAAGGATTATTTTGACGGCCAGCGGTGGTCCTTTCTTGCGAAAAACGCCGCAGGAGATCGCGGAGGTCACGATCAACGAGGCCCTGACGCACCCGACATGGGAGATGGGGCCCAAGATTACGGTCGATTCGGCGACGATGATGAACAAAGCGCTGGAGGTGGTCGAGGCCCGGTGGCTTTTCGATATGCCACCGGAACAGATCGAAGTGGTGGTTCACCCGCAGTCAATTGTCCATTCAATGGTAGAATTCAAGGATGGTTCGGTGATTGCTCAATTGAGCCCCCCGGACATGAGACTGCCGATTCAATACGCTTTGACCTATCCTGACCGTTGGGAGGGTCCAGCGACCAAGTTAGATTTTACGCAGGCGATGGATCTGCAATTCGAACCGGTCAACTTTACTCGATTTCCAGCGTTAACGCTGGGTTACGAGGTGGCCCGTGCGGGCGGAACATCCGGCGCGGTGCTCAATGCGGCAAACGAGGCGGCTGTGGATGGATTCCTCGCTGGCCAAATCGGGTTCAACGACATCGTGCCGGCGTGCCGCGCGGTTCTTGATCATCATGACTTTGACGACACTCCCACGCTAAAGCGACTTGTGGAACTGGATGTGTGGGCTCGACGGGAGGTAACACGGTGGGTTTGTGCCTGATTGCTGAATTTGACTTGGACAGGACGCTCAACATCTTGTGGATGGTTGGCTCCGTTGCCTGCGGTCTCGGTTTTGTCATTTTCGTCCACGAATTAGGTCACTTTTTGGTCGCCAAGATGTGCGGCGTGAAGTGTGAAAAGTTCTACATTGGCTTCGACGTTCCGATTAAGCTCGGGCCGATCAAACTGCCTTCGCGTCTTGGCCGGTTCCAATGGGGCGAAACTGAATATGGGGTCGGCATCATCCCGCTCGGTGGCTATGTCAAGATGCTCGGCCAGGACGACGACCCTCGCGAGGCACAGGCCGAAGCAGATCGCATCAAGATCCGCAAGGGCGTCGCTGCAGATCGCGACGGCGCGGCAACGGGCGAAGAGACGGCCGATCGGGATGCGGTGTCACAGTCCGAATCGACCGCGGCGGCGTCTGTTGCAGCAACCGGCGGCGACGCGGACGACGAGTTTGAACTCGATCCGCGCAGCTTTCCTGCCAAGACCGTGCCTCAGCGAATGGCGATTATTTCTGCCGGGGTCATCATGAATCTAATCTTCGCCGTTATCTTCGCGACGTTCGCCTTTAGCAGCGGTGTCTCTTACATCCCGTGCGAAGTCGGTGAGGTCGTACCCGGCAGTCCGGCGTGGGTCATCGGACTAAAGCCGAGAGATCTCATCGTGCAACTTGGAAATGGAAAACCCAGCGATCACCTCCGTTTTGATTGGGACCTGCGCAATGCGGTCCACATGGTGGGCCAGACGGACGAACTGTCGATGTTAGTGCGGCGCGGAAATGACCAGGAAGAGTCGTTCGCATTGCGTCCGGTGATCCACAAAGTGGCAGGCGAAGAATATCCGATGTTGGGTATCGCTCAAGCTGCAAGGCCGAACTTGTCCGACCTGATGCCAGCCATCGAGGGGTATCCAGCCGGCCAAGCCACACCGGCGTTCGGAGGCGGCGACCGCGTCGTGGCAATTGACGGACATTCCGTTCAAGATGGCTACCAGATTCGCAGTCTGCTCGCACGGTTGTCGGACAAGGCCGTCAAAATCACCGTGGAAAGAAAGTCCAAGGAAGGCGAGACCAAGATCGGACCGAGAGCGGACATCATCGTCCAGCCCAACCACATCAAACGTCTCGGCCTGGTCATGACGCCGGGCGGCATTTCGGGGATCTATCCAGGCTCGCCTGGCGAGCAAGCGGGCTTTGAAATAGGTGACGTGCTGCTAGCGGTCAATGGTCAACCGATCGTCGATCCGATGTCGTTGGCAACACAGCTGATTCCTTTGTGGGGAACGGAGGTCGAGTTTCAAGTGCGGCGAGGAGAGGCCAGCGAACCAATCGCCGTCAAAGCAACACCACAGCCTCCGAATTCGTTTGAAAACGATTTTTCGCTCGGGTCCCCAATGGCGGTCCGATCGTTGGGTATCGTTTTTCCGGTCGATCCGACGGTTGTGGCAGTGACCGCCAACAGTGTGGCCGAGGAACAGGGGGTCGAACCCGGAGACAAGGTCATCGCGGTTCAATTCTCGTCGACCGATATGACCAAAGATCTCGAAGAGCTGATCTTCAGCGGTGAAGAAGTCCCCTTGGATACGAAGACGATTACGTGGCCCTTTATCTATGCGAAGTTGCAAGAGATGTCGGAAGACGTCCGCATCAAACTGACGGTGGATCGCAACGGCACGCGCCGGTCAGTTACGATGCAGCCTGCCGTGACTGACGAGTTTTTTGCGGAACGTGGCTTGGTCTTCATTCGCAAGAAGTCGATTCACCAGGCGGAAACATGGGGCGCAGCCGTCGGGCTCGGATTTCGTCAAACCAAAGAAGACCTGGGACGGGTCGGCGCGTTCCTCAAGAAGCTGTTGACTGGCGGAATTTCGCCGAAGAAACTGGGCGGCCCATTGTCGATTGCGACCGTGGCGGGTCTGGAGGCATCCGAGAGCGTTTCGCGGCTGCTGATTTTTCTCACCTTCCTGAGTGCCAACCTGGCGATCGTCAACTTCCTGCCTATTCCAGCGTTGGACGGAGGGCACATGATGTTCCTGACTGTCGAATGGGTTCGCGGAAAACCGGTTGATGAACGGCTGCAAATGACGCTCACCTTGGTCGGCGTCGCGTGCCTGCTGTGTTTGATGATCTTTGTATCGGGCATGGACATTCGAAGGCTGTTCTTCTAGAGCGCGTGCCGATTCACTGTAGCAGCGTGTCGCAGGCGTTGGCTCGCGTGACGGACAAGGTCGAAACAGAATATGGGCAATTGGTCGAACAGCTTCGAGCTAACAGCGACACGATCTCCAAGCGCCAGAGGTGCGATGAACACATTGCCGAAAAGACGATGCAGATGCTGGCAGGATCAAGCGAAGACCAACACCGTGCGACTCAGTTCGCTGTACCTGCCCCGATCAGCACATCCAATTCCTGCTTGAGCCGCCCGAGAATCTCGTCATAGGGGTAGGCACCCAATGACTCGCTGCCCTTTTTCAGATTGACGTGGGTTGGACCGCACCAGAGTCCGAGATCTGCGTCGTCGGTCTCACCCGGCCCGTTCACACGGCAGCCCATGACGGCGATGGTGATTGCATGTTGTTTCGCGTACTCGGTCATCGCTTTGACATCTTCGGCCAATTCGATGAATGCTTCGTTTTCCACCCTTGAACAGCTAGGACACGAGATGATATTCAGCGTGTTGGTACCGAAGTCGACAACCGAGCGGACTCGGCCGGACGCAATGTCTTGGAGAATCTGGGTGCCTGCAACGATCTCTTCGGGCTTGCGTGCGTTCGAGACCGTCAGAGAGACGCGAATCGTGTCGCCGATGCCCCGACTGATCAGTTGTTCGAGCGCAATCCGGGTCTTGATGACCCCGTCCGGAGGGAGCCCCGCTTCGGTCACTCCGAGATGCAGCGGTACGTCCGACCGCTCGGCGGCGAAGCGTCGATTCACATCGATCACCTGCTGCGGATCCGAATCCTTTAGCGAGACGCAATAACGAGTGAAGCTGATCGAGTCGAGAAACTCGCAATGGTCAAGGGCGCTTTCCAGCATCGGGGTGACAGGATCATCTTCGTCGTGTTCTTCTTTCTTCGCAGGATCGACGCTCCCGCAGTTGACGCCTACGCGGATAGCGCAGTCATGGTCGCCGGCGATTCCCACCAGGTAACGCACTTTCTCTTGCCACCGTTTCTCGCGTTCGTGGTGATAGAGATGACCGGGATTGTATCGAATCTTGTCGACATGCGGGGCGACCAGTTCGGCCAACCGATAATTCTCCTGCAGATCGACCGAGAGGTTTGCATCGGTCTGTCGACGGATTTCGCACAGCGCCGCCGCTTCCTGTTTGTTGTCGACGGCGATCCGAACGACATGGGCACCCGCGGCGTGCAATGCGTTGATCTGCGCGACGGTGGCGTCGATGTCGGTCGTTTTCGTCGCCGTCATACTTTGAATGGCGATCGGGTTGCCTTGGCCGATTGTAATCGAGCCAATACGTACGGGACGAGTTAGGTTGCGCACCAGCTCCACAGAGTTCCTCCCAAGGCCATTTATCGCGATGCCATTCCCTCATTCTCTTCAACCGCAGACAATCGGGCAAGATCACTGGGCCACGACCTTGCTCAACGCTTCCACGAAAAAGAACTCGCCCCACATCACCGATTCATCGACGCCGAGTTGTTTCTTCGTGTGATAAACCCCGTGTTTCAAAATGCCTTCCCAGCCGGGCGTTTCATGCGCGAGATAGTCGGGCGCGACCAATGCATCCAACATCGCCACGGCTGTATCTCTGTACATGATCGCGAGGCCGGGCGAGCTGGTTTGTCGTGATAAATCCAACAGGCCGCTGGCGGCGATCGCTCCCGCGGATGAGTCTTTTTGTGCACCCCATGGTGGGGGCTGGGAGAGATCCGCGTCGAAGTCCCAGTACGGCACGCGATCTTCAGGCAGGTTTGCGATCCAGAATGCCGCGTTCCGCTCGGCGACATCGAGAAACTCCTGTTGGCCCGTCAAAGCGAACACTTTGCTGAAGCCGTACAGCGACCAGGCCAGCCCGCGAGCCCAACGACTGTCTCCGGCAATTCCCTGATGGGTAGTCTGTTTCAGAAATGCACCGGTCTCAAAATCAAACGTGCCTTCGTGCGCTGTCGAGCCATCTTCGCGGACAATGGTGTCGCGCGTCGTGCGGCAATGTGCCGTGGCGACGTCTGCCAGATTCTCGCCGTCGGTTTCGATCGCTGCGTAGAAAATGATCGGCACGTTCATCATGATGTCGATGAAAAGCGACTCAGGCGCGACAAAACTACAGAGATACCGCCCCTTTTCTTGAAACCGCATGGCGAGGGTTCGACCGGCTTGGATCAGTACGTCGTGCAGATGCTGGTCGCCCGTCAGATCGAACCAGGGTTTGTAGGTGTTTAGAAAAATAAATCCCAGATCATGTACCGCACGGTCATGCTGACGATGTTCGAGCAATTTCGAATAATGTTCCGCGCGGGTCCGCCACATTGCGTCTTTGTTGCGGAGGTGAAATTGCCACATCATGCCGGCCAGAAATCCACCAGTCCAATCCGTCCACAACTCGCCTTCGTGATGCCACTTGCCATCGACGGTGTAGATGGGGAAAAAATCAGCGTGTTTTTCGGTAAGTGTCGTGACTTGTTGTTCCGCAAATGCGAGTGCATTCAGATAGACCGTTTTGCGATCAGCGTCAGCCATCGAGTTCTCCAGGAGACATCTTTCGGATTCAGGAGGTGAATCCTAACGCGGCAGTGCCGCAGCCAAATAGGGGACGTGCCTGTATTTGGTACGCTCCCCGACCAACCTGCGGTCGGTGCCCGTCGCTAGAACTTGACTCAAATACAAAAAGTTTCCGACTAGAGGGAGTCTAGCGAAGCCACAATCAGTGTGAAGTGGCAGCGTGCTGGCTGGTTGACGTTTTGAGTCGGTCGTGATATCCCGGTGTTGTGACGTACTCTCCCACCTTACATGTGGTCCTCTACCAACCCGAAATCCCCCAAAACACCGGGAATATCGGGCGAACGTGCCTGGCGCTTGGTGCCAAATTGTGGCTGATTCGGCCGCTGGGATTTCGTCTCGACGAGCATCATCTACATCGCGCCGGGCTCGACTACTGGGAGCATCTGCAGTGGCAAGCCGTGCCGGACTGGGAGCCGTACGCTCGGACGCTCGACATGCAACACACCTGGCTGTTTTCGAAAACGGCGACAAAGATCTACACAGACGTCGCGTACGATGCGGGCGACACGTTGGTGTTCGGCAGCGAGTCCCAGGGGTTGCCGCCTTCACTGATGGAAAAACATCCAGATCGTGTCGTGCAGATCCCCATACGCGAACCCGTACGGAGTTTGAACCTGTCCAGTGCCGTCGCGATTGCCGGTTACGAGGCGTTGCGGCAATTGCACCACCGCGAACAGTGAAGTCGAAGCGTGTCAGAGGGGGACGTTGCACACCGTTTTCACAGATCAACCTCGATTGAATAACTACCGACTCATGCCCAACTAACGGAGATCACTTGTGCCCACTTTTGACGCTGCTCGTTTACAAACATTCGCCACTGACCTGCTTGCCACGCGTGCGACGGTCGAGGAATCGCAGCGTGTCGCGGTGGGTCTGGTGAATGCCAACTTACGGGGCTACGAATCGCACGGCGTCATGCGTCTTCCGTACTACTTGCAAGCTGTCGCCGATGGCGTGGTTGTTTCGGGTGCCGAATTGACAATTACCAAGGAATCCGCGACGCACCTGGTGACCGATGCCAACTGGGGCTTCGGTCAAGTACAAGCTGGCAGAATGCTGGATCGCCTGATCGAAAAGACCCGCACCGCGGGTATGGCGATCGGCACCATGATCCATGCTGGCCACATTGGACGACTTGGCGAATACTGCGAGGCGGCGGCAGTCGAGAACATGGTTTCGATTGTCATGGTCAATTCGCATGGTGCCGCCGTTCGCGTCGCCCCGCCCGGTGGCAAAGCACCGCGGTTGAGCACTAATCCGTTGGCGATTGGCGTGCCCCAGCAAGACCGGCCCTTGATGTTGGACTTCAGCACCAGCGCCACGGCCGAGGGCAAGGTGCGGGTGAAGAAGATTGCTGGCGAACAATGTCCGCCGGGCTGGCTGTTGGACAACAAAGGCCGGCCAACCACAGATCCCGAGACCCTGTATGAAGACCCGCCAGGATCGATTCTCCCGATGGGCGGCGAGCAGGCGTACAAGGGGTTTGGGCTGAGCTTGATGATTGAAATCCTGACGGGTGCACTATCGGGCGGTCGCACGTCGCGCGAGCCGCTGTATCCCAAGAAAGGAAACTGCGTGTTCATGTTGTTGGTCGACCCAGAACATTTCGGCGGCGCGGCGCATTTTGCCGATGAAGTGAAACAGCTCACGGAGTACGTTTGCAGCAGCCCGCGCGTCGAAGGGTGCGAGGCGATTATTCTCCCCGGCGATCCGGAACGAATGACTCTGGCCCAGCGTTCACCTAACGGGATCTTCTTGGATGACGAGAACTGGGCTGTCTTGGCGCAATTGGCAGCCGATGTTGGGGTTGACGTTCCCGAGGCCCACTAATGATGTGCGAAAACGACAATGTAGCGCGCCATTTAGCGCGCTACTGCCAAATACGCGTGCCCATTCCGCTCAACCGGCCAATGGCGCATAGTTTGCAGATGGGATATGATGTCTGAGAACGATTGAATCATCGCTCCCCGCGCTTCCCCGACACGCCCCCTCACCCACAGAAAAGCCATGCCGATCCGAACCATCGTCTTGTGCCTACTTTCATGGTCTCTTCTGTCAGGCTCCGCCTCATCGCAGTTGCTGGAATTCGAGCGGCCGCCAATCGACTACCACAATTGCAAGGCGGACAATCAGATTTCTCGCCTGCAGGAGCAGCTTGACACGGGTGACCTGAAGCTTGAATTTGATGAAGGCACCGGTTACCTCACGTCCGTGCTGAAATCGCTGGACATCTCGGCCGAATCGCAGTTACTTGTCTTTTCCAAAACCAGTGTGCAGCTTCGCAAAATTAGTCCAAGCCGTCCGCGAGCGGTTTACTTCAACGATGATACGTATATTGGTTTTGTTCAATTCGGTGAGGTCTTGGAGATCTCGACGGCTGATTCAGTGCTGGGTGGCGTCTTTTACACTCTGAGGCAAGAGGCCCGGGAGAAACCTCAGTTTGTTCGTGATCGTGGTCAGTGTCTGACGTGTCATGCATCGAGCCGAACGAAGGGCGTTCCTGGACACCTTGTCCGTTCGGTCTTTTCCAGTCGAAGCGGTCAGCCAGCGTACGGATCGGGGACGTACCTGTCTGATCACGCCTCCGATTTCGCTCGCCGCTTTGGTGGCTGGTACATCACGGGCACGCACGGCGACGTCCGGCACATGGGGAACGAACAGGTTGCGAGCACTGACTATCGCGCGCCGCTGGATCGCGAACGCGGCGCGAATGTTACCGACCTGTCGAGCCGATTTGACACGAAGCCGTATCTGCGACCGACCAGCGATCTGGTGGCAATGCTTGTCCTGGACCACCAGACGCAGATGCACAATTACATCGCGTTGGCCAACATGGAGACGCGCAGTGCGCTGCACTACAACGCGGTGATGGCCAAGGCCTTGGAGCGACCGAAGGACGAATTGATGGATTCGGCACGCCGCCGCATTGAATCGGTAGCGAACAAACTGGTCGAATACCTGCTTTTCGTCGATGAGTTTCCGTATGCCAGTCCAATGAAGGGGGTATCTGGTTTTGCCGATGGTTTTTCGTCGCGAAAGCCGCATGATTCGAGAGCGCGGTCGCTGTTCCAGCTTGATCTGAAGAAGCGACTACTGAGATACCCCTGCAGTTGGCTGATCTATAGCGAGGCCTTCGAGAAATTGCCCAAGGAAGCCTACCGGCGGGTGGCGGAGCGGCTGCATGTTGTGTTGACCGATGCGAAGACGCCAGCGGGATTTTCGCATCTAAGTCAGCAGGATCGCCAAGCGATTTTTGAAATTCTCCACGACACCATGCCTCGCATGGCTGCGATTTGGAATCAGTCGAAGTAGGCCAGACCGGCTCTGCGCCTGGCCTGCGGCCGGTGAGATAGCCGCTTGCAATTGGCACGGTTGATGACGCCAAAGCAATCGCCGCCGTCCAGCAGGCCCTGGATCCACTGACGGACGACCATTAGTTGCAGATGAGACAACCATGACCGCAGATCCGACACTGAAGCGTCAGGCCTCAAAGGTCGTGCGCGCCCTGCGTCGCGATTATTCCGATGTTCAATGCGCACTCCGCTACGACAGCCCGTTTCAATTGCTGGTGGCGACGGTCCTTTCGGCACAGTGCACTGATAAGCAAGTGAATATCGTGTCCAAGGCGCTGTTCGAGAAATGTCCAACTGCCGTGGATCTGGCCGCGTTTCCCTTGAAGAAATTGGAGAAGGTGATCCAGAGTACGGGCTTTTTTCGCAACAAGGCGAAGAATATCAAGGCACTCAGTCGGCGTTTAATGGCCGATTTTGATGGCGAAGTGCCTCAAGAGTTGGAACTTCTGGTGAAACTGCCCGGTGTGGGTCGAAAAACGGCCAATGTCGTCCTGGGAACGGCGTTTGCCATCCCCAGCGGAGTCGTCGTGGACACCCACGTGGGCCGGATTAGCCGCCGTTTGGGACTCACCCGCGAAACGGATGCGGTCAAGTGCGAGCAAGATTTGATGCGGCTGCTTCCGCGTAAGGAGTGGATCGATTATTCTCACAGGTTGATCCACCACGGTCGTCAGGTCTGCCAAGCACGCAGGCCGGACTGCGATTCGTGTGGGTTCATTAGATTCTGTCCTCGCATCGGTGTTTCGGCCTCGTCGTAGCCGGCCACGGGTGACGCGAACATGACGGATTGGCGCGGGTGGATTCCGTGGTATTCTGTCGCGTCCGCGTACTCCGTGGCGCCTTCAGGCCAGGAGTTCTCTGCGTCTCCGCGAAACCCGATTTTGGACTTCGGCTCATGATTCTTTCCGGCGACGAGATTCAAAATCGAATTGGGTCTGACATTGTCATTGACCCATTTGATGCGAGTAATCTGAACCCCAATAGTTACAATCTTTCATTGCACAACGAACTGATGGTCTACGAAGAGGTGGTTTTGGACATGCGCCAAGCCAACCGAGTTCGTCGGATGACCATTCCCGAAGATGGCTTGGTCCTGAGTCCCAACCAGTTGTATTTGGGGCGTACCGCCGAGTTCACCGAAACGCACCGCTTGGTCCCCATGATCGAAGGCCGTTCGTCGATCGGGCGGCTTGGGTTGTTTGTGCATGTTACCGCGGGGTTCGGCGACGTGGGATTTAAGGGCTACTGGACGCTGGAGATGTTCGCGGTGCAGCCAGTCAGGATCTATCCCGGCGTGTCCATCTGCCAGATCATCTTCCATGAGGTCTGCGGCGAGCTACACGAGTACTGCAGCAAGAAGTATCAGAACGCCAAGGATATTCAGCCCAGTCTGCTGTACACAGAGTTGAACCCTAACGGCCAGACGGAAGACCCGCAGCTGAAACTCGATTTCGGTCGCAAGAAGAAAGAGGCTCGTGTCGAGTAGCGCGCATTCGGCGTGAGTCAGTTCGTTTTTGACACTGCCGAGGCACATGGCTGAAGATCCCAATTTGCGAATGTCGCATCGTCAATACAGGGAATAATCCAACAGCGTTTGTAATTCGCACATGGCCGCCAAATCGGCGCGGCGTTCCTGTGTTGCAAAGATGTGCTGCAAGTTGACAAGCATGCGAGACAGCCATTGCGAGTGCGTCGCAGCCGCCAGGTATTGGTCACTGCGTGGGACAGTGCGACCGGTGACCTCTTCAACACGGTCGAACGATTCAGACTCGGTCAACACGCTCCCCAAGAAGAATGGATCGACGATCAACGTGTCACCACCCGAAAAGACACGGACCAGAAAATGGCCAGGGGCATTAACGCCTTCGACTCGAAGGCCAATCTGTTCGGCGACGATCTTGTAGATCAAACACAGCGTGATGGGGATCCCGTTTCGCGATGCCAAAACCCGTGAGAGATAGTTATTGTCCGAGCAGTAGTAGTCCTCCGCGTTGCCGCGGAACCCCTCTTCGTCGAAGAGGAAGTGGTGTAAATGCGCGAGAAGTGCTTGGGGTTGCACGCCATTGACCTGCGACGAAATGTGGTCGGCCATCTCCTGTAGTTGGTCTTCGATCCCGGCTGGATCGACATCATCCAATCCGTGCATCGAAATTGCGATGGCAGCGTTCAGCAGGCCCACGGTCGTATCCAAGACCGGAATCTGGTCGGCAAATAGCTGAAATGCTGCTGGGCGGCAATGTACGGGGATGTTCATGGTCGTGAATCCACATAGCGAGCTGTCGATCAGGTTGCAAAAGTTTCGATTTCGAGCCATGTTTTCCCAGCGCCCGCCGACCACCTTGGTTGCGACCATCTGGAATTGTGTGGCAGTTGGTCCCTGGAGTGCCCCTCTCGAACTGAGGGTGCTGCTGCAGGGTCTGGCTGGAAGCCCAAATCGGCTACCGGTAGAATAGTTGTACTTCGAGACAATTACCAATTCTTTGCGCGTCGGAATCTGCCAGAAACGATAATCGCCTGCTGTTGATAGAGTCGGCTTACTTCAAATCACTACCGACGGCCGAATGAAACGCTAGATCTCGCCGGGTTTGAGCTGAGCACGATGCCGGGATATAATGACGTGTGGTTCTCCCACCTTTTTGCCGCTTGCTCGCGACCACTTGTGGCGACCGAACTCGGCTACTCCATTCGAAAGCGTTATCCATGAAATCCAGCGTTCTGTCGGTTCTGTTTGCTTGTCTGTTTGCGGTCCCCGCCTGGTCGGCCGACTATCGCGTCGAACCGTTGGCGGAATCACCGCCGATTTCCGAGTTGAAGGAGGACATCGCAGGGAAGTTGGAGACCGACGGGGTCCGCATCATCCGTGGTACGAAGACCACTTACTGCGACATCTGGCTGTGTAAGAAGTGGGACGTCCCAGCCGATTTTGAGCCCACGCCGGAGGTCTTGTATCCGTTCGAGGCGGGTCAGTTGATCGGCGTGGCCCGATTCGGTCGCAAAGGTGCCGACTTCCGCGATCAAGATATTGCCAAGGGTGTTTATACGATTCGGTATAGTCAGCAGCCCGTCGACGGTGCACACGTAGGTACGTCGCTGATACGGGATTGTCTGGTGCTGGTCCGCGCGGAAGACGAACAGAATGCGGCACCCACGGGCAACGACGATCTGGTTGAGCGAAGTTCGGCTGCGGCAGAATCGAGTCACCCTGGTCTGTTTTCCATGCAACACCTGACAGCCAAGAAATTCCCTTCTATGCGGCACACGGATGAAACCGACTGGTGGATTCTGGCGCTGCAAGGCACCGTCGGTGAAAAAGCACTGCCGATCGAGTTTGTCATTTCGGGTGTGGTTGTCGAGTGACCAAGATGATTGAGATGCTCGAACTCAAGCCTTGTGATTGCTGCCAAGGCGATATTGAACTGCGGCGCCGGATCGTCGACAGGGATGGCCGAACGACGAATGAGAGCCTCGGGTCTGGGATCTGATACCCATTTTGTGAGAATTCAGACGATTTTTGTTTACCCTCAGTTTTTCGCGAACTCGGCCTTGGCAGTTGAGCTATCAGCCGGAAAGCCCTTTGTTTCGGCGACATGAAGGGAGGCCCAGAGCCCGTAACGCCGGTGGCTCGCCTCGGCTTCGGCCCAGTCACCCTCGCCCAGGCGCCCTTGTGCAACATGAACAGCCAAATCGCTCCACAGATTGGCTGCCCTTAGTTGTATCGCCATTGCAGGTTCGTATAATCGGCGGTGATTGCTGGACGACGCGGCTTTGCTTCGACCAGCAATCGGACGGAAGTGATTTGTTTTCGCCACACATAAGCCAGGGTGAACTCATGACGGATTCGAAACAGAAGTCAGCTCCGATGTCCGGCTTTAGCCGCCGCGAATTCCTCCGCGGTTCGGGCGCGGTTGCAGCTGCGACGGCGCTGCAAACGCAGACTGCGGTGGCACTCGATGACCAAGGACCGCAAGTCGTTCGCGGAGAAAAGAAGATCACGTTAAACGTCAACGGAAAGGACGTGCAGGTCAAGGCCGAACCGCGTACAACCTTGCTTGACGTGCTTCGCTATCAATTGGACTTGACCGGCGCGAAGCCAGTCACCGTGGATGGAAGCAGCGGTGCGAGCACCATCTTGATCGACGACAAGCCCGTAGCGGCTTCGACGACGCTCGCAATGGCAGCGACGGGAAAGAAGATTCAAACCGTCGAATCGCTGGGTGGCGAACGGCCCGACGAAGTCGTCAAGGCATTCGTATCCCATGATGCTCAGCAGTGCGGTTTTTGCACGCCTGGGTTCGTGGTGGCAGTGCGAGCATTCTTAAACAAGAACCCTGATGCGACCGAAGCCGAGGTCCGCGCTGGTCTAAACGGCAACCTCTGCCGTTGTGGCACCTACGCGAACATTGTTGAAGCCGCACTTGCCGTTGTGAAAGGAGGCTGATCATGCCGGAATACAGTTGGCCCAGTCGTGAAGCGAGCACGGTCATCGGCAAAGTGCATGACCGTCTGGATGGTACCGTTAAGGCAACCGGTGCCGCAAAGTATACGTACGACATCAACTTGAAAAACCAGTTGATCGCCGTGGCCTTTGGATCGCCGTATGCCCATTGCAAGATCAAGAACCTTGATGTGAGCGGCGCGCAGAAGACACCCGGCGTCGTACACGTCGAAGTGCTTCCCCAAGGTAAGAAAGATACGGAAATCGAATGGGAAGGTGAGTTGTTGGCCGTGGTGGCTGCGGAGTCCGAAGGGGCGGCCCGCGAAGGTCTTTCCAATATCAAGCTGACTGTTGATGAACTGGATGTTTTTGCCGACGAATCAAACCTGGCGGCGGCTGAGGAAGCTGGACGCACAGGCAAAGGGGGCGGCAAAGTCGAGACGGTCAACGAGCCTGGTGACGATGACGACGAAGACGAATTCGTGGAAAAGGAAATTGAACGCCTTTTCAAACAGGCCAAGTATGTTGTCGAGGGTTACTACGGCATCAACCCGATTACGCACTGCTGCTTGGAACCTCATGGTTCCACCGTCGAGTGGAAAGATGGTAAGCTCGAAGTGCATTTGTCGACACAGAACGTCTCAGGCACGGACGAACAGTTCGCGCGCGATCTCAAGGTGGACGCCGACGATGTCAACGTGCATTGTGATTACATCGGCGGTGGGTTTGGCAGTAAATTCGCCCCGGATTATTGGGGGATTGCGGCGGCCCGGATTTCCAAAGCCACCGGGCGACCGGTCAAGTTCATGTTACAGCGAGATCAGGAACTGAAGCTGGGCGGCTCGAGGCCGTCCGGGTACCTCAAGGTGCGGCTCGGTGCGGACGCGAAAGGCGTCGTGCAAGTCTGGGATTCCCAGCATTGGGGTTCGTCCGGGTATCGCGGTGGTGGTGTGAGCCATTCCGTGGTGCCTTATGTCCTGGTCCCGAAGAATTACCGCCGGATTTCGACGACCATCAAGGTGAACTTGGCCAATGCCCGTGCCTGGCGTGCCCCAAATCATCCACAAGCATGTGCGATGACGCAAACCGCGCTAGATGACTTGGCGGCAAAAATGGGGGCCGATAGCTACGACATCTTCATGGCTAATCTGGTCAACGCCAGCAATGGCAAGGCCGACGTTTACCGCGCTGAGATGGAGATCGGCGCGCGATTGATCGACTGGAAAGCGAAATGGCACCCACACGGAAAGGGCACCAGCCGTGGGTCGATTGTCGACGGTTTAGGGATGGGGCTGCACACCTGGGGAGGCACAGCAAACACGTCGAGCTGTTTGCTCAAGGTCTATCCCGATGGTGGTGTCGAGTCCTTTTGTGGTACCCAGGACCTGGGTACGGGGACCCGCACGGTGTGCGCTCAAGTACTTGCCGAAACGTTTGGTCTTGGCGTCAATGATGTGCGGATTAACGTTGGCAGTTCCAAGTACCCCAATAGCGGCGCATCTGGTGGTAGTACGACTGTCGGAGCGGTTTGCGAATCGCACCGTCGCGCGGGCCAGGACGCTTTGGAGAAGATCTTTGAACTGGCGGCTAAGGAACTCGGTGTCGACGCCAGCGTGCTTGAAGCTGTCGGCGGCAAGATCCGTGACTCCGCCAATCGCAACAAGAGCATTGCCTGGCGAAAAGCGTGCAGTCTAATCGGGCTCAAACCGCTCGAAGTGACCTCCAGCTACCAACGGGGTGCGAAGAGTCCACTTACCGGCAGTGGAGTTGGCGGCGTTCAGATGGCACACGTTGAGGTCGACAAAGAGACCGGTGTGATCAAGATCAAGAAATTTGTGGCTGTTCAGGATCAGGGACTGGTGATCAATCCCAAGACTTGTAAGAGCCAGGTTTTTGGTGCTGTGATCATGGGTATCGCCGCGGCTCTTTACGAGCAGCGGGTGACTGATCCGAAATCCGGAAAATTCATCAACGCCGAATTATCGGATTACAAGCTTGCTCGGGTGGGTGACATTGGCGATGTCGTGGTCGAATTATACGAACCCGAAAGTGAGCGGCAGCGTGGCGTCATCGGAAACGGCGAACCGCCTGCCATCAGCCCCAAGGCGGCAATCGCAAATGCGGTGGCCAATGCGTTGGGCGTTCGCGTCCCCACAATTCCCATGACACCAAAACGCGTTCTTGACGCTCTGGCGAAAGCATAAGGGAGGCTCAAGCGATGAAAGCATTTGAATATGCGGCGCCGCGTACCGAAGCAGAAGTGCTGCAGGTGTTGTCGGCAGAACCTGGCAAGACGGAAGTCCTGGCCGGTGGTACCGACCTAGTCGGCCTGATGAAGAAGATGTTGGTGACGCCTGACTGCGTAGTCAACATCATGGAGGTGCCGTCGCTGAAGACCATTGACGAACTGCCTGATGGTAGCGTGTCGATTGGTGCGGCGGTTACTCTGGATCAGATTCTGGACCACCCGTACGTCGACGTATACCCCGCCGTCAAACAAGCGATTCGTGGCATTAACAGCATGCAACTGCAGTGTCAAGGAACGCTGGGCGGAGAGGTCTGCCAGCGACCACGTTGCTGGTTCTACCGCAACGGCCAAGGCCTGCTAAGCGAGAATGCAGCCGAGGGGGCGAATCAGTATCACGCCATTCTCGGTAATTCAGGTCCGGCGAAGTTTGTTAGTGGTTCACGTATTGCACCGGCACTGATGGCGTTGGACGCACAGCTTCGCGTGATCGGCCCCGCTGAAGACGAAGAGACGCTTGTTCCCGTCAGCGACTTCTTCCGCACGCCTCGTCACGATGGCCAGCGTGAACATGTGTTGCGGCCACAGCAATTGGTGACGCATGTGATCCTGCCTCCGATTGCGGGTCGTACTTGCGCCACCTACGAAGTTCGGGATGGCGAAGGGCCTGACTATCCTCTCGCCGCCGCAGCCGTGGCATTGCGATTCGACGGGTTGGGAATTGTGCACGAGGCCAAGGTGGTACTCGGGCAGGTCGCGCCGACGCCGTGGAATTCGTCGGAAGCCGCACGTTTGTTAATCGGTCATGCTGTGGATAGCCAGCGAACCGAACAGGCTGGACTCGTCGCTGTGCGATTGGCGTCGCCGCTTTCGGAGAATAAGTACAAAGTCCAACTCGCCAAAGTTGCCGTCAAGCGGGCGATCTTGCTTGCCGCGGGACTTGAAACAGGCGGCTTCCAGGCCTGACGCGGAAAGACAAAAGGAGCATCACATATGGTTTTCCAAAAATACTACGACGAAACTCGACCGACCCGCGAGAAAGGCTGCATTCACCTGCGGAGCAAGGCGATGTACGTCACGGGCGACCTGAAGAACCCCGAACATCCCGATGAAGTGGGCAGCCAAGACTGCTGGTGCAATATGACCCAGCACGTCAAAGGACCCGATCAAGCGGATGTTGATCGCTGCGCATGTACACCCGGCCGCGAGTGCTACCGGGATACCTACGAAGTGTAATCGCAACCAACTCGACATTGCCAAACACGAAAGCCCACGCCGGGTCACTCCTTGTGTGGGCTTTCACTTTTGGGTGCCACGAGACGAGAAGTTACGACAATCGAGCACCGTCGTTATGCTTGTTCTATTAGGCCCCAAACTGCCGCAGCACGATTTCAGCGATGTCGATGTCAGTCAATGGCTGCTCGACAAACATACCTTTCTGTGAAGATAGCAATACACCTCGTTGATTGGAGGAAATCGCCGGCGCGCCGTGCGATCCTTTGACGAGTGTGGCATCCAGGGGAATTGATTTGGTCGCGCGGTCGAAATGCAATTCGACTGGGTCGTAGCCCGGTTTGCGATGGATGTCGACGGTACGTGCAAATCCAGGCGCTCGCGCGTCGTCCTGCCACCAGTAATATGCCTGCCAACTGTTGGAGGTCGACACTAGCACAACTTCGCCCGCGCGCTGGTGATCGAGGCCGTATTTTCCCCGGTTCGCGCCGACAAGTACTTCGGCGATTCCCGCCCGACCCTCGAATAGCTTTGTGACTTCCTGGATGACCTGTGGATTGGCGTCTTTGACAAACAGATGAGAGAACTGGTGATCGACCAACGCCCAAACCGGGGTCGACGCCACGTCGAGATGTTCGCCGTCCTCTTCGTCTCGCACGCTCAGGAGACCGGCATCACGCAGTAGACGATTCGGGTAAATGACATGATCGACCGGTGTGATGACGTATTCGCTGGCGACCAGCCACATTAGATGTTGATCTGCGTAAGCGCCTTCGAAATTGCGGACCAGGTTTTCAATTACTTCATCCAATTCTGCCAACGCCGCGAGCGCCGCATCGCTATCGGGACCGTCACGTTGCGCCGCGTAATCCAAGTGGGGCAAATAGAGGTAGAAGAAATTCGGCTGATAGCGTTTGGCCGCCAGTGTGGCCGAGTCGGCAATCCAGGTGGTCGCCTTGATGTTGGCCATTGGACCCCAGAAATGTTGCAGAGGAAAATCGCCGTATTCATCGCGGAGATCACCGTACAATTCGACGGGCTTCGTGTAACACCAGAGAGATTCAGAACCGTCCGGGTTATGAATGGGGGCCGGCATACAGATGTAGTCAGCCCCACACTTTTTGCTGAGCATCGGAAACCAGACGGCCGACGTAAGTGACGGATTGTGCTGATGTAGTAAGTCCCAGATTTGTGGTGCCCAGATCTTTTCATTCGAGGCGGTCCACATTTCGACCTTGGCTTCGTTGCGCCAAAAGAAACCATTGGCTACGACACCGTGTTCCGAGGCCAGTTTGCCAGTCAGCATGTTAGCTTGGACCGGCCAAGTGACGGCGGGAAAACTAGGGGCCAACGAGGCGTGATCGCCCATTCCGGTCATTTGCGACAGCCGTGGCATTCGAGTCACATCTTGCGGTCGGAGACCGGGAATGGAAAGGAACGCAACGTGATTGGACATAGGGTGACCATGGTAAAGCGGTGGAGTCGGTTGGTCGTCTGGACCACGATTTTCGCCGCTGAGTGCGGTCCGTCAAGCGACGTGGGCTGACCGTGCGCGAATTCCGCGGAGAAATGTGGCTGCCGTTCCTGGTGAGTCTGTCTGGCTTTCAATGGTCGTAACCAAACCTACCTGTTTTTGTGCTCGATAATTGGTTTGACAAGGTTCACAGATCTCGATATCCTTCGCACCCCACAGGCAAAGCAAAGGCGGGCGATTGACGGCCTTTGCCCCACCACCAGCTGAGACACACCGATGCCGTCCGCACATGGAGGTGCGCTTTGACGTTACAGGATTCGCAAAACCACACTTCGAGTGTGCTGGTGGTTGACGAATACTCCGATTCACTGGAGATTCTCCGCACAATCCTCGAGCTGCGTGGCGTTAGCGTCCTCGAAGCTCGAGCCGCAAACACGGGGTTAGAGGTCATGCGGGCGGAACATCCGCGAGTCGTGGTCCTGGACCTGGATGACGCCTCGGCCGACGACGAGGCCATTCAATCCGCATTCGAGGATGAAACTCGACGCTGTGAATCATCCTTGGTAATTCTGGGTAAGGCGCGCATGAAGGGCAACTCTCGCGGGCGAGTCATCAACAAGCCCTACCAATACGGTCAATTGATTCGTACAATCGAACAGTTCTTAGAGCGGTGACCGTAATCCTGGGTGGCTGGTTTTTTGCTGCCCTCTGGTCGTTTTTCCGTTTGATTCCGTTCCGTTTCGATCGTTGGGCTTGGATTAGGCGAAATGGCTTCTCTGTTCGTCACTCAAGGACGTGATCAAGGCAGGCGAGTCGACCTGCAGCGTCCCGTCGTTAGTTTGGGTCGCGAAGGAAGCAACACGATCCAGCTTCACGACAGCGAAGTGTCGCGGAATCATGCGGAGGTCCGGCACCGCGACAACGAATTCTTGTTGATCGATTTAGAAAGTTCCAACGGTACGTTCGTAAACAGCGAGGCGATTACGGAACACGTACTGCAGAATGGCGAACGCGTGCAGATTGGTCGCACGCTGATGATCTTCACGCACGCCGAAGATTCATCTTCGATCGATCTAGCCGAAGATGTTGATATCGTGGGGATTGACCGTGCAGTGCAGGGATCGCGTATCGTCAAATCCATCAGCCACCAGGAGGGCAGCCAGTTCCTGCATGGCGTCGAAGGATCCGGTGTCGATGAATCGGAAAGCCCATGGTTGGCGAGGGCTCGTAGCAATCTCCAAATCATGTATCGCACCGCGCTGGCCGTCAGCCACACGCTTGATATCGATCAGCTGTTGCAACGAATTCTGGAGTTGATCTTCGAGTGGGTCGAAACGGATCGTGGTTGCATCATGCTGGTGGACCAGGAGTCGGACGAGCTGCTACCCAAGGTCTCTCGATTCGGCAGCCACGTTCGCGACAAGCAGCGCGAGCGGATGGAAATCAGCCGTACGATACTGGATTACGTGATGGAGCACAAAGAGGGTGTGCTCACCAGCGATGCGAGTGACGATCAACGGTGGGACCCGGCCGCCAGCATTGTAAAGATGGGCGTTCGAGAGGCGATCTGCGTTCCCATGCAAGGACGCTACGGCATCGTCGGCGTGATCTATATCGACACCTACACGCCGCCCGGACGTTCCATTCAACGTACGCCGAACAGATTTACCGAGGAGCATCTCAAATTGATGGTCGCCATTGCGCATCAGGCGGCGCTAGCTGTTGAAGACACGTCGTATTACTCGGCCATGGTCCAGGCGGAGCGTTTGGCGGCGATGGGACAGACGATCGCGACGTTATCGCATCACGTCAAGAACATCTTGCAGGGAATTCGAGGTGGCAGTTACCTGATCGATCACGGGCTCAATTCGAACGATCAAGACGTCGTTCGCCAAGGCTGGGCAATCGTTGAAAAGAACCAAGAGAAGATTTCCAATCTGGTGATGGATATGCTTTCGTTCAGCAAGGAGCGTGAGCCGGATCTGGCGCCTGCCGAGTGGAACAATGTCGTGGCCGACGTGATTGAACTCATGCAGACACGGGCACAAGAGGCTGGTGTCGAGCTGGCTTGGGAGCCGGCCCAAGGAATTCCAGAGTTACTTTTTGATTCCGAGATGATGCACAGGGCCATTCTGAATGTTGTGACCAATGCGATCGATGCCTGTGGGAAGTCGGAGGACGGGCGTGTTGTGGTGGCCACCGAGCATTCGGTCGAGAACATGTTGGTATGGGTCACCGTGGCGGACAACGGCGAGGGAATTCCTGAAAAGGACATCAGCAAGATTTTTTCGGTCTTCGAGTCACGCAAGGGGAACCGCGGCACGGGGCTCGGCCTGCCAGTCAGCAAGAAAATTCTGCGTGAACATGGTGGCGACATCATCGTGGCAAGCCAGGTCGGGGAGGGCAGTTGCTTCACGCTGGAAATGCCGGCCATTGTGCCGGACCCCGAGTCTCATGGCGACACGCTGTCCGATTTCGTTCACTAGTTGGACAGCGCCACTTTGTGGCGCGTTTGTCGGTTCTTTCTGCCCCAAAGGGGCCAAATATAGCATTGATGTAAACCATGACAGAAACGATTGTTAGGAATTTCCTGGCGAAATGGGTGCTGCCGCAATGTAATGAGTGTCTGGGATGAAGAAAGTAACAAGTGGTGGCGGCTGGCCCGCAATCTGGTACACGGTCCGCAAGGCCCGCCAGGCTGGTGGCCTGTGGAAGATGTGGAAGGCCATGCGGTCGCGAAACGCCTGCAAGACCTGCGCGCTCGGCATGGGCGGGCAGAATGGGGGCATGGTCAATGAACTCGGGCGTTTCCCCGAAGTTTGCAAGAAATCGCTGCAGGCCATGGCAGCGGACATGCAGCGACCGATCAAGCCCGAATTCTGGAGCACGTATTCCGTCGAGCAGCTGAAAACATTCACACCGCGCGAACTCGAGCATTGTGGCCGACTGACGCAACCTGTTCTGTTCGAACGTGGGCAATCGTACTTTCGAACCGTCGATTGGTCCGAGGCGATGCAACGCGTTGCGGACAAGCTCAAGGCGCTGACCGCTAACGAATCGTTTTGGTATCTCAGTGGAAGAAGCTCCAATGAGGCGGCGTTTTCATTGCAATTGCTCGCCCGGTTGTATGGCACCAATCATGTCAACAACTGCAGTTACTATTGCCATCAGGCGAGTGGCGTGGGGCTGGCAAGTTCCATCGGAAGTGGGACCGCGACGTTGGTCTTAGAGGATGTCGAACATGCCGATGTTGTGTTTAGTTGGACGATGGGAATCACGCACCACACACACGGCGTGCAAAATGTGCAGGCCATTACCAATTTGGCTCTGATGCGTGGAATGGTAGGCAGACCCCACGCGGGGCTCATGCCGATCCGCGGACATTCAAACGTGCAGGGCATCGGCTCGGTAGGGGTGACTCCAAAACTGAAGGACGCAATCTTCGAGCGATTGGAGTCCAAGTTTGGGATCGAATTGCCAACAACGCTTGGCTTCGACACGATGTCCTGTATGGAGGCCGCACACCAACGCGATTTGAAGTTGGGGTTCTGTCTGGGTGGAAATCTCTACGGTTCCAATCCTGATGCTACGTTTGCGGGCGAGGCAATCAGTCGGCTGGAGACATTGGTCTACCTGAACACCACGCTTAACACAGGGCATACTCACGCCTTGGCGGACGAGACGCTGATCTTGCCTGTGGTGGCGCGTGACGAGGAGCCTCAGTCCACTACCCAGGAATCGATGTTCAACTTTGTACGACTCAGTGATGGTGGTCCAAGCCGCCTGGCGGGGCCTCGCAGTGAGGTCGAGCTAATTGCTGATCTTGGCGAGCGAGTGATCGGTTCAGGCGGACCGATCGACTGGGTGTCGATGCGAGACACCGGTCACATTCGGCAGGCAATTGCCAAGGTTGTGCCCGGTTTCGAAAAGCTCGCCGAGATCGGTCAGACGAAGGAGGAATTTCAGATCGACGGTCGGACGTTTCATCAACCCAGGTTTTCAACTGAGACCGGTCGTGCCGCACTCCATGTGCATCGGTTGCCCGATCTTCAAGGTGGCGACCAGCAGTTGCGTTTGATGACGGTTCGAAGCGAAGGTCAGTTCAACACGGTCGTATACGAAGACGAAGATCTGTATCGAGGTCAGGATCGGCGCGACATCATCTTGATGAATCCGACAGATCTCGACCGATTCGGGCTGATCCACAACCAACGCGTCAATGTGGTCAGCGATACGGGCCGTCTGGATCACGTGTTGGCACGGAGCTTCGCCGAGATTCGTGCTGGGAACGCCTTGATGTACTACCCTGAAGCCAACATCCTGGTGCCGCGCGGCACCGACTCTCAGTCCAAGACGCCCGCATTCAAGGGCGTTGTGATTTGGATCGAAACGCGGAACAAAAGGACCGGGTAATCTCTACCCTGGCAAGGGATGTGACGCAGCGTTGTGGTACCGAGTGAGGTTTTGGTATGAATCTGCATTCTGCGATTCAAATCTACGGCGAATTCCACGAATTCAAGCCCTTTCGGGCAATTCTTGTTCCTGCCGTTGGGAATCGCTTGGCGCAAAGTATGTCTGCTCGGTACGCTAGTATTGCGTGGCCATCTGGCAATAAGTTTCCTCTTCGGTTGCGGTCGTGAGCGGTGCCAAACTCAACCCAGTCAGTATTTCGAAATTCCGCGTTGACGAGTGGCCTCGTGACGCAGCTGGACATCGATCAGGCCGATGAGGCCTTGCGGACCGAAGCATCAAATCCAGAATTGGATATTTCCGATGAAGTCTTGTCGAATCGTCTTGTCCAAGCGGAAGTTATCAGTCGCTACCAATCTGACAAGTTGTTGACCGGCCGGACTAAGTTCAATCTTGGACCGTATGTAGTGACGGACTTCATTGGCGCGGGAGGCATGGGCGAGGTTTATAAAGCAGAACACAACGTGATGGGACGGGAAGTTGCCGTCAAAGTGTTGCCTGCAAACAAGTCGACACCTGAGGCGATTAAGAGTTTTTCACGTGAGATTCGCACACAGGCCAAGCTCGATCACCCTAACCTGGTTCGCGCCTTTGATGCCGGTAATGACGGGCGAGTTCATTATCTGGTCACCGAATATGTTCCAGGATTGGACTTGCGAAGGCTGATCCGTTCGGAAGGGCCGTTGAATGTGAATCAGGCGGCAAGCGTGATCATGTTCGCGGCCTTGGGGCTGGACTATGCCCATCAGAGTGGCCTGATTCACCGTGACGTCAAACCGGGTAATATCTTGGTGACGCCGGATGGGATTGGTAAAGTCTCGGATCTGGGATTGGCCGGGTTCTTGAACGAACAGGATGAGCAGGATCCTCGCGCGGGCAAGATTGTTGGCACGGCCGATTACCTATCGCCGGAACAGATTCGGAACCCACACGACATTTGCGAGGCCAGCGACATTTACTCGCTTGGCTGCACATTGTATTACGCCATCACGGGCAAGGTGCCGTTCCCTGGTGGAACCCCAGCCAGCAAGGCGCGGCGACATCTGGAGGAAACGCCTTGGCATCCGCGCCGCTTCAATCCCGATATCAACGAAGAGTTCGTCGAGATCATCGCGGACATGATGGAGAAGGATCCCGCCGTGCGGATCCAAACGATGACCGAAGTAGTGACACGTCTGGAGCCGTGGGCGAGTGAAACGGCAATTGTACCGAGCTTGCATTTGACGAAGTCTCGCTGGACGCCCCCACCGGTGCCCACGGAAGTCGATGAACAGGACACGCACGAAGGCGACGACCTACGGACTGAGAGTTCGGGGCAGGCCTCGCAGGCAACCCATTCGGTGGGCGGCCAAGAGACACGTGTCCGCCCGCCAATGCCTCCACCGTTGCCCAGGCAAAATGACCCACGCACCAATCACGAAGCTGTGATCGCGGCGCTCTGCATTGCGGTGCCGGTGACGCTGGCTGTGGGGGTCGCCGTTGGGTTTGCCGTCGGCTTGTTGTGGTCGTAGACCGCAACGAGAAATCACGAGAACGGTGTTTGGCGACGAACGTGGGGGTCAGGTCCGGAATTTTCTCAGCTTCAGCGACTGGTTGTGGCTTGCCGTAACTACTGAAGGGCCCGGCTTGAGGCTTGAGCGACCCCTTCCTGGACTTCAGCGACGGGCACCGACCGCAGGTTGGTCGGGGAGCGGGTCGCCGCAACCGAGTGATAGCTTGCGTCGGTCCGAGGCACAGCCTCGCTAGCTGGAAGGCGCTGGACTGCTCAGTCCAGCGCCTTCCTCCGAAGGAGCACTGGATGAAGGTGCCGGTGCACCCGTGTTCGCAGGAGCACTCGTCCCCGCTGGAGGTGGGGAGCCGGTGCCTGCTGACGTGCCAACCGTTGGTGGCGTACTGACGGCTACCGGAGCTGCATCATCACTTGCCGGAGCAGTTTCCACTTCCGGACTCACTCCGCCATTTCGCTCGACCTCGACAATCGCATTCTTCAATTCGCTCGACAATTCAGGCCGAAGATACTTCGCCAGCATTGAACGTGTGTCTCCGTACAGAGTTTCGATGCGACCTTGCACGTACTTGTTCTGTGAAGGAACCTGCTGCCTTTGTGCCTTGTCCAATCGCTCGGCCAAATTGGCGCGGGTTTCCAATTGGCCAAAGTCAACCAACATCTTCTTGGCGTCCTCAACTTTCCCTTCCCCCAGTCGTTTCTTGATTCTCGCGGCGAGAATCTGCCGTTGAGCGACCAAGTCTTTGATTTGGCCGTGAAACCCTTTCACAACGCTCTCGGCTTGTAAGCGTGGATCATCATCCGGTACATCGGACAAGAGCTCGGTGTTGAATCCCGGCACAATCGGCAGCCGGCGCAACAGCTGGCCGCCGTTCTTCAGGTAGACGATTCGGACGGGCATTTCGTAGCGCGTGATCAAAATCGACCCTCGCCAGTCAGTTTCGCCAAGTTTGATCGCAGGGTTCTTCTTGGAAGCCGCCAATTTCTCATCGGGTGTCTGCGGCAGCGGGTCGGTGGACGGTTTCTTCGAATAGACTTCGATGCCGGGCAAAGGGTAGGGAGTTTCACTGCGACGGACTTGAGCAACGACGTTGAGCATCGTCGATTCATGTGTTGCCCGAAGCCCAAACGCAAATTGCTCGCGTCGCGTTCCACCACGACCGCGAATTGGGCTTCGCATGGCCGAATGAACATAGCAATTCAGAATATTCGGATTGATTTTGTTGCGACTCTCCACCTGCAAATAGGTCCACACGACCACATCAATCCGAGTGTGCACTCCTAGCCGATCGTTCTTGCGGACAACGGGCCGCAAGAAATCGCCGACGCCGATGTAGGCGGGCGAGTCCTTGCTTGTAATCAGTCCGCCCGCACGAAGACGTGTGACCAGATTCCTATCTTGACCGTCTTCGATCCGTACGACGGGAGCAAAAGCGTCTACCAGGGCGCCAAAAGTCTCTTGGGCCAGACAGTCTGGCTGCCGCAGGTGGCGTTTCACGACCGGGCCAAAGTGACGCATGCGGCAGTCAAGTTCGCGCACGCGAATCACCGCCTCTCGTGGATTGGCACCAACGCTAATCAGTATCAACTTGTCGTTCTCGAGCAGAATGGCCTTGTCAATCGCATCGACCGCGTCAGGAGTAATCAGTGCTACATCGACTGACATGTCAGCGGCGAGCTCCTCAGGCGGAGGTTCGACGGTCAACGTCCAGCAAGCACCAACGGCTGATTCTGCTCGCTGGAGCAAAGTCGACTTGATCTCATCTTCGATCCGAGCGTTCAATTCGCCGCTATGGTCAACTGCCAGCCAAACGCGAATCTGGTAGGGAGAAAACTCCCAGGATGTCTGTGCTTGCGCCGACGACTGCAACAACGCCACAATTCCGCAGATCAAGACGGCCAATGTAGCGCCGAAGCGAGACGTACACAGGCGTCGTGCTCGGTGGGAGTGAGCCATATTTGGATTGAATCTCTGTAACAACGTCATTCCGCATTTCCACTGGCGCTCAATCGCCATTGGTCGATGTTCTGGTATAGCCACACAGGCGGGCCGTCTGTCCCAACAATATTGCGAAGCTGTTTCCTGTAGGCGAACGAATCAACCATTTGCCACAAGGGAATTACGGCCGCTTCATTGTGGGCGGTCCGGTGCAGATCAAGCAAACGGTCGCGCACGTCTCCCCAGGTCTGCGCTGCATCCAGGTTCCGCAGTGCGTGCTTCATGTACGCGCTATCGATGCCCTGCAGTTCTTCTTGCCCCAGCAGGCGACGCGCATCAACTAGTGGTTCCCAGATCGCCACTTCGGCGTAGGTCAGATCGGCCTCATTGTCCGGGTCGCGCGTGACGCCGGGTGGAAACTGCTTGAGTTCGATCTCGACGTCGATAATATTCAGGTGAGCGGCGATGGCCTGGCACGCCAGACGAGCCGATTCGTAGGCGGGGTGACCCAACACGAACTTCGTCAGTTCCGGCTTCGGCTCGCTCTTCTTCTTCGCCATCTCCTCGACTTCGCGTTGGGCAACGACCATCAGAAGCTTGCCCAGCCGCGGGAAATACCCCCGCGGTTCGATCGAAATGTCGTAGGCATAGGCTAGCGGGTCGCGATCGCCAACACCTGCTGCAAACGGACCGCTGATCAACTGGCAGCCTGGGATGTCACGATTTCCCAGTAATTCCTGCTTGAGGATCAACTCGCGATGGATGGCGAAAATGAAGGCGCGGCGAAAGTCGCGATTGGCAAGAAACGGGTTGTCAGAACTGATCAACAGCATATGGATTGTCGGTAATGCATATTGTTCAATTGCGATTTCGTCGTCCCCTCCAAGATCCGCCGAAAGTCTGGCGGCATCCGCGGGAAATAACCGATCGACGACGTCAACATCGCCACGTCGCAGGGCCGACATCGCGAACTGTGTGTCCTCAAAAGTATGCTCGACGATCTCCGCCAGTCGTTGGCCAGGTTCGAAACCCTTCACCTTGTAATGAATGCGTGCACTGTCTCGTTTGGAAACTTCGAACAAACCGTTGCCCAGCGCCGCGGTATCATCGTTGACAGGCACGAGCGGTATCCGCAACAGTGCCTCGGGCAAGACATGCGGCTGTCGCAATTCCAATTCGACCTGCATGACGTCCTTCACCCTCGCGGCGGACATGACGCCGCCCCAAGCCGCGCTATAGTTGGGTGATTTCGGGTTTGCCAGGTCCAATAACCTTTGGGCGACTTGATAGCCCGTGACCAGCGAGTCTTCGTCGTCGGTGAACTGTTTTAGATTCAGAGTCAGTTTGCGAAAGTCGTTGCTTCGTTGCATGGCACCGAGGCTCAGCGTGTATTGTCCACCTTCATTGCCCGCCCCTTTGAACTCGACAAGTGTCCGATGCAAGAGCATTCCGGTCCGCCGCGCGCCCCAGTTCTCGAGTCGCTGCGCATTGTGCGAAATGGCGGGTTGCGTGACACCGATATTCACTTGCGGAAACTGCTCGACAATCGAGGCGTTCAATTCTTTGGCACCTTGTACATGTGGCCAAATGTCCATCATCTCCTTGGACGCGCTGATCGCATCGTGATAGCGCCTGTTTTTGACGAGTTCGCGCGCTTCTTCTCGCTTCTCGGCTGCCAATGCTGCCAGCTTGCGCGCCTTTTCGTCGATGGTGGGCGGTCTGTCGGCCCCATATTTTGTTACGACGCGGGTGATGATCTGCCGCATTGAACCGTAGTCGTCGTCATTCTCGTAACGCGTGATAATCACGTCCAGCAGCGTGCCCATGACCGACATCACGCTGCGCGCATTCGGAGTGATTCTAAAGTCCTTATCGCGGTCATACAGTTCTTCCAGCACGGCCAGTGCCGCGGGATAATCCTTGTTCTGTGTCAAGTTCGCAGCGTCGAGATACAGGTACTGATTGATCGAACGTGCGAGCCCAGGAACGGATGGATAACTTGATTGACACAGGAGATAGTATTCGAAGGCCTCGTCAAAGTTCTTCGCATTACGCAACCGCTCTGCTTCTTGCAGCAACAGCACATCAAACGGCTCATAGCGCAAGATGTTTCGCCAGAAGACTTCGTATTCCTTATCGTCTTTGATTAGGCGGAATTTGATCTTGTCCGCCGGATTCGGATTGGCGCGCGGTCTTCCGCCAGGAAAGGAGACCGGGTAAACCCGCAGTTGAGCGTTCTTGTTTGTCTCGTCCAACGTGACCAAGTCGAACGGATCTTGTTCAAGCAACCTGACTTCCGGAAGTTCGGGTGGATCCTCTGCTTCAGCTTCGGCTTCGTCTTGGCCCACGGCAAACATCGGGAAGAAACACGCTATCAGCAGCATGGCAAGCGGTGCGAAAGACGCGGCAGCACATCCACGGACGGATTTGGGCGACCCGATCCATGCGTTGATTGGAATTTTCGTATGTGCCTTCGAAACTTTCATCAGAATCACTGTTCTCTTGGTGTCGTCTCGGTTGAAAGTGCCACTTCAGAGTATCACCTTATCGCAAATGACAAATGACGAACGGCCAAGGACGAAAGAAGCCCGAATAACGAATGCCGAAAACGGCCAAGGATGAAAACCGAGCTGTACCATGGTAGCTGACTACATCGGGCTTTGGATTTCCTCATTCCTTCGTCCTTGGGTGTTTGGTCATTCGTCATTGATCAGCCGCGGGTACGTCAAAGTGACGCTGTCCAGCTAAGGCGCGGGTTTGGCCAACATCGGAAGCACGTGCAACGTGCCGTCGTTTCCGCACAGCAATAGGCTTCCGTTGTAAGAAATCGGCCCAGATCCGACGGGTTCGCTCAACTCCGTTTTGTCGACTTCTTCGCCGGTGGCTCCCGACATTCTCCAGAGCGTGCCACTCTGGCTGGCGAAAATAAAATCGCCGTCCACTTCCAACGGCGGACTTGCTGGAGTGCCGTACGCGACGCCCGGCTGTTCCCAACGCTCCGTACGGTCAGCCTGGAAGCAGCGAAGCTGTTTACCGTCGGTAATGACCATGACCACATCACCCACGCGATGCGGACCCCATGTGACACGTGCTCCTTGCAGGTCGATATCGTCACCGACTGTGAGGTCGCCGGTCGAAATCGGTTTCAACACATCGCCTCCGCTCGTTTGAACCACGGCAAAGGCAACATCACCGACTGCTGCCAATTGCGAGGCAAAGTCAACATCAAGCTGGCCACTGGCCAGTTCCGCCAGGAATGGTTTTGGCGTGTCTTTGATACCGATGCGATAGATTTCGCGACGATCGTTGGCGATGATGAATTCGCGTCCGTCACTTCCGACAACCGTCGGTCTTAGCCATTTGAGTTTTTCGCCTGGTTCCAGCCGCGGTTGAAAAGGCAGTACCTTGTCTTGCCCGGTGGCTGGATCGATCAAACGCACCGCTCCCTGGTCCAGCGGAACCAGCAAGCCGTCCTGGAGCGCGATGGGGGTGCAAGTCACGGCAGCTCCAGCTAAGTCGAGCGGTTGGATATTGAGCTGGCGACTCGCTTTGGCTGGATCGTAGATCAATAGTTGATTGTGGTCCCCTGGGTTGAAGAACGCGATTCGACCATTGGGTAACTCGATCTGCTCGGTAAAGGCGAGCGGGATGGCGGTGGTTGAGCGTGCCGTCATGGTCGGCTGATCGTTCAGTCCTGTCGCTACCGAATCCTTGTCGATGTTGAATAACGCGGCGGCAGCCGTAATCACCCTGATTTGACTCTTCTCCACATCCACGGCCACTCGGCCGACCGGAATACCAACGTTGGTCTCCCAAAGTGGGCGTCGTGGTTGGTCGATATTGACCGCCGAAATCGTTACGCCGGCAGATGCGCTCTTCCGCCGCGCAAGCACCAAGACGTCACCATGCATTTGTAATGGCGCGACGAACGCATCACCGCGATTCATGTTCTGTCGCAGAATGATGTCCTTGGAGGTAACTTGGATATCGAACTTGGCGAGCCGATTGTCTGCCAACCACAGCGTCCCGGAATCCGTGAGGGGGTAGGAGATCATGGTTTCGTCCGATGCCGCGGACTTGACCGCCGCCGCGGCAACGGGATTTTCTTCAGCATTGACGTTGATGTTGAACACGCGCACATCAGACCGATCCGTCACAGCCAGCAGCCGACTGCCGTAGACTTGCAAAGGGACGACAACGTTTCCTTTGAGTCGAATCGGCTCCTGCGCAGTTTGCAACAGTCGTTCACCTTCGCTGTCAATCTTCAACACGTGCAGCAAGGAAAAGTCACGACCCTTGTTTTCGGCGACAAACACATGCCCCATCAAGACGACAGGCGGAACGGCGATCGTGCCGCCCCGGTGGCCGAAATAGTACACGTCCTTGCAGGTGAGATCGTCCGTTGTCAATGCGTAGAGATTGGAATGGTCGCCCGGTTGGAATATGAAGGGCAGGTTGTTCGCGACGCCGAGTCCCGTCGACAGTTGTTGCGGAATCGAAACATGCCGGGCTGATTCCCCCGTCGCGGCGTCGACTTCGTAGATCCTGCCGCTGATGGTGGGAACATAGATCTTGTTGCCCGCAATGGCCGGACGCGAGATGGCCGCACCGGCCGGCAGTCGGTAAACGACCTGCCCCGTGGTTGCCTTGAGTCGCACCAACTCTTGGTCATCCACCACGAGCACGTCGGCATCGGGCTGTTTGGAAAGACGAACGGGATGAAAACGCGTCCCATATCCGACGAAGCGATCCCACAGGACTTTGCCAGTGCCGGCGTCGAGCCCCAAGACCGACCCGCCAGCCAAAAGCGTGGCGACTCGATTCTGAACACGCGTCGAACCTTTTCCTTCGCGAGTCGTCAGGACAATCCGCGTATGACCGGGAGTTCCGTCGTTTTCCGCAGAAAGTGCGCTGACAGGCTCGTCCGTGACTTTCACCAAGCCACCTTCAAGCGTCGTGATGCGCTTGACTGCGTCCATCAGATCGGCGTCAGGTTCCAGGCTTGGGTATTTCTTGATTAACGCTTTGAATATCTCAAAGGCCGCCACCGTGTCATTGGATTCCAGCTTGCTGTCAATCTCGTCGATCGCTTTTCGCAGGTCCTTGTCACGGTTGACGTCGCGGCGGATCCGGGCAATATCTTCCGTCGCCTCGTCGAGATCCTTCTTAATCGACTGCTTCGTTGAAGAGGGCACATAGGTCGAATTATTGACCAAATCCTTCAGCCCTACGTCAGCTAGATCAGCCAACTTCTCTTTCTCTACGACACTCCCGGTCGCCTTGGCCTTCTTAATGAACCCCTGCGGAATCTGAATCAGCATCCGCGCTAATTCCGGCCGGGCGATCGAGAAGGATGGTTCTTCGGTGATCGGAGGAAGCAGGTCCTTGGCGCGTTCGAGCCCCTTGTCCGGGCTGTTGATCACGGCACGGATCAAGCAGAAGTTGATCCGCACGCGGGCTTCACTGGCGTTGTCGTCATCGGGATATTTTTTTAAGAAATTTTCGAACCGTTTCATCGCTTGCGGGTAGGATGCCGAGCGATAGTCTTCCATCGCCGCTTCCCACATGTCGACCGCCGGTGTCTTAGTGAGGTTAATGTACAAAACGACGCTGCTGATGATCAGCAGGATCAGAAAGAAAGCGCCGCCGAGCATCAGTTTGCTGTCCCACCGGTTGCGATGACCTCTGACCTTGCGGCCGGGCAGTTGGGGGTCTCCCGGCGCGGGCTTGCCGGGCGCGGGCTGCTCCGTCGCAAATGGATCCAAGCTCGCCGCACCGCCATGGAGATCCTCCAACGGGGTGAGGCCGCCAGCGTCGCCCAACGGCGTCAAGGATTGGTCGGGCAAAGGCGTGAGTGCTGCTGGCGGGGTACCCACGGGCGTGAGGCCACCGGCCGCATCTTCGACGGGTGTTAGCCCTGTAACCTCGCCGCCACCAGCATCTTCCAGCATAACAACGTCGTCCGCGTCGTCTGCCGCTGGTGCGTCGGTGCCGTCCAATTCTTCGTCACTGACGAAGCCCAATTCCTCTTCCTCGTCTTCCTTTTTTCCCTTCGCTTTCGCACGCGCTTCCTTAGTGGCCTCTTTTTGCGCCGTCACTTCGTTGACCAGCTTGGTCGCTTGGAACTTCGTCAAGTGTCCCTTATCAACCAGTGCTTTAGCTACGGATTCGGCCGTAACCTTACTTTTGCTATCGGCGACAAGCTTGCGAACCTCCTTGATGACGGAGTCCTCAAGCATCGCGTTCCGTTCCAACAACTCAATTAGCTTTTTCGCGGACATCCCCAGCTACTTCCTCGGCAAGAGTGAATTCTCGATGTGGTGCGGTATTGCGTGCATCTGCGGGCTATCGATCGGCTTATCAACGCTTGTTGTGCCGACACAAAGTAGCCATCACGCTCCCGCGTGATGCGCCTTAAAGTAAAGAAGTCAAACTAAATATCCGGCTTTGTCTCTGGCATTATTACCGGTGTGTGTTTTTTGGTTTCTTATTCGGTTTCGACGGTCAGCAGTTGCACTTCGGAAAAGCCCGTCGCGGGGCCCGCATCGAGCGCCGCTACAACCTTCCCATGCAGAGCCTCTCCGTTGGCCTCAACGCGTAGCTTGGTTGGAATCGTGCCGGTGCTGTCGCCTTCGCGCGCCAATCTCAGCAGAATATGCAAATCCTGTTCGCTTGGCGCTTCGTCTTCACTGTCGACCGTCGTGACTTGGTAGGTGTTGTTTTCATCGACAAGTACGGTGACGAAATCGGATTGATCGTCAGGCTCTTCGTCGACAACTTCCGTGCTTGGATCTTGCGATTCGGACTTGGGGATCTGCAGCGATTTTTGTAGCGTGAACGAAGCCGTGACCATGAAGAAGATCAACAGCAGGAAGGTCACATCCACCATCGGCGTCATGTCCATCTCTGTCTCTTCGAGTTTGCGGCTGGGCTCCATGGCCGGAGACTCCGCATCCTCGTCTTGCTGCAAGTCTTTCGCCAACGGCGGAGGCGGCACAGAGATGGGCTGCGTGACTTCGACCGGAGGTACCAGTTCTACCGGTGTGGGTCCGGCGGGTACTGGTTCGATCACATCGACCGACTCGAGCATCACCGTTTCTCTGGAGTCGGTCACGTCGGACGCGTCGAGATAGACCGTTCCCGCGCCATCTTGCTGGGCAAGTGAATCCGTCTTGCTGTCCAGCGTCAGGTCCGAGGGAACGGTGACCATGGCATCGCACTCGGGGCAGCGCACTTTGCGACCCACCAGGACATCCGATCCGGAGATCGTGATGCGACACGACGGGCATTTGAAGGAAACTGACACCTGGCTACTGAGCCTCCATGACGGCGACATGCAGTTGTTGAACGGCGGCGGGTTTGCTAACGGCCGTCTGAACTCGCGCAACTTCGCGATGCTTGATCCCCTTGGCTGCCTTGATGAGGACATAGGTCTTCTGTGGGTCCTCCGCCATCGCATCCTCGACAAAAGCCGAGATTTCTTCCTCTTGGGCCTGCATGTCACCTTTGTCAAAGGCGTTTTCCGGTTTGATTCCATCACCCTTGTAGACGTTCGCCGGGCCGTCGGTCGCATCGCCCGGTCCCACAGTGATGATGATCGAGTTCCTTACCGGGATGGCCACACCCGTCTTGGCGGGCGGCAAGGGAACATTGGAGGATTGATCCATCTTGGAAGAGACAATAAAGAAGATCAACAAGAGAAATGTGATGTCGATCATCGGAGTGATGTCCATCTCCGTATCTTCCAACGCTTCCCGCGGCGCAAGCGGCTCGGGGCGTTCATCGACGTCTTCGAATTCCGGAATTGTTGTCACGCTGGCCATTGTTGCCTACTTTTTGCGTCCTGCCATCTTGAGTGCGGCTTGGAACGACTCGAGAAAACGGTTGATTCCCGCGACCGTCAACTCTTCCATCTTCCGAATTCGGATGTTGACCGCGGCGACGGCGATGATCAGTGGAATCGCGATTGCCAAGCCGCAGGCGGTCGTGACCAAGGCAAAGCTAATATTTTCAGCCAACTCGTCGGGTTTGACGTTTTCCGATGTTGCCAATTTATCAAAGGCACCCATCATTCCGGTAACCGTGCCGAATAGTCCGACCATTGGCGCGCTCTTGATGATCGTATGGACCCAGGTCAATCGATGTTCCAAGTCGGCCAGAATATCGCGTTGAAAACGGTCTTCGACCAATTGCCTTGCTTTGGTGAACCCGATGTTGCGATTCAGGACGGCCAACATGGCCAGTTGTGGGATTGCGCGCGGGTCGCCTTCACACAACCCGGTCGCGTCGTCAAAGTCGCCCTTGGATAGCGGTTCGTCCACCGTATCCAGGAACTCGTCTTGAATCTTCTCGTTTTTGAAACGCTTTTGGGCAACGCGTGCCCACACCATCACGCAGCAGAACGCACCCCACAAGGCCATGGAACCCATGAAAACGTAGACAATGACACCGACGATCTTTGTAAGGTCAGCCATGCGTGGAATCTCTTCATTCTATTATTTGCTGTGTAGCCGAATTTCCCGGGAAGCTTCGGGCAACTATGGCGATGTTAAAAAGTGCTGCCAATTCTGCTTGCTTGGAAACGGCAGCCACATAAGCCCCTTGCGACCTCTAAGCCCCAGCGATTATTAAGGAGGTGCGGGGCGGAATCGTTGTTCTGCCACAAAGAACTCGTATTGACGCCCTTTGGCTTTGACGCCGAAGATCGTCTTCAAATACTCTTTGACACTGAGATGCCCCAGTTTGTCCGCATTCACTTTTTCAATCCATGCCAAGCGGTCTTCCACCTCTTCTGGATAGAACTGAAACATGATGCGGTTGTTGGTACCGATGCCGACGCGCCCCAGCAACGTCCGGTCAAATTGCTGCAGCGTGCCACCCTTCCACGTCATGTACAAACGTTTTTCCGCCTTGCTTGTACCCTGACGTTTCTTCGGAGACTTACTTAAGTCGTAGGCATAGTCCATGAGCGGGGATCCACCGCCAGCCCCCAGTTCAATCTTAAAGAAATCCAACTGCCGCGCGTACGCTGGGATGCCGGTCGAAACCCATCGAACTTCCCAGCGTTCCCAACGCGGAATAATATTGTCGCCCTCGCCTTCCGGACCCGGCGGGCGACTATCACCACGACCACCTTCGCCTTTGCTCGTGACGGACGATGCGGTGTTGAGCACATCGGTGGACGCGGCCACCGACGAAACAGCACTCGTAACCGCTTCCAATGCGGCCTCTAACTGCGGTTCGGCTAACTCCGGCATCTCTTCCATGCCGGGGGCCAACATGTCGCGCTCAAAACCTGGTGGATTATCACCGCGGCCAGCAGCGTTTTCGATCAACTTGATCGGCACGGCAGCCTGTCGAAAGACGAGTGTCATCGTCAACCAGATGACAAACATGATCCCCACGGCGCAGCCGATCAAGATCAACAGCGAGACTAACATTCCCGCCACCTGGTCATAGCGCGAAACGCGCATTTCGACCTCGATCGGGCGATTTCGGCGAATCGGTTCAGGTACAGAAGTCACGTCAGTTCCATCCTTAAACAGTCACCTGGGTTGGAAATTCGGAGGAACAACCGAATCAAGACGGAGAACTCGCCACAAGATACAGCGCATGGATGACGCCACCGATGGTAATGCGGCGAACCCCAGTTGTCAAGCAAGCGGTTCTGGACCGAAGTCCTTGTACCGTTGGGAGTTCGCGTGCGTCCCCCGGGAACCACGCCGTTTGGCCGAGCGTCGTCTGTCGGTGCGGCTCATCGGCCCGCCGACGGCGACGCTCTGCGGAAATAGTGAAACTCGGTTTCCCAAACTGCCAATCGCCGACGGTGCGGCACGGTGAGAGAAATCTGGGAACGGCGTCCAACCAAATCATCAGACTCCGGTGCCAAACGGCTGGGTCATTCTGTGGGATTGAATTGCCCGGTGTGGGATTGAAGGAATCCCCTGATCGTTGCTAAGCTAGTGCCTCGGCGTGAGGAGGTCGACCTGTCAGCGTCGCTGACGGTCGTCCACCAGGCACACCCAGGTCGGGTAGCTCAGTTGGTAGAGCAACGGACTGAAAA